>Ga0326727_10010241_pt1 | contig 22449 bp, 28 predicted proteins | sample MB2enrmetagenome_FD_207643 | JGI IMG/M metagenome (GOLD analysis project Ga0326727, IMG submission 207643) | Lab enriched peat soil microbial communities from McLean, Ithaca, NY, United States - MB29MY | ecosystem: Environmental > Terrestrial > Soil > Wetlands > Peat | place: USA: New York...
CGCCAGCCTGCGCCGGTCGGGAAATCGGTGTTTTAAAAAACAGCTTCTAGCTCATAGCTTTTAGCTTCTAGCTAAATGCGACGAGACGGGGCATGAAAGCAAGGGCTGGAAGTATCGAAGCTGGGAGCTAGTGGCTAGAGGCTAGTAGCTGCCTTTGAGGTTTTTGTTATGTTGATGCCAAAGAAGGTGAAGTTCCGCAAGCAGCAGAAGGGCAAGCGCCGCGGCAAGGCGTGGCGCGGCTCGACACTCGCGTTCGGCGAGTACGGTTTGAAGGTCATGGAATGCGGTTACATCACCGACCGGCAGATCGAGGCCAGTCGTATCGCCATGACACGTTTCGTCAAGCGCGGTGGCAAGATCTGGCTGCGTCTGTTTCCTGACAAGCCCATCACCAAGAAACCGGCGGAGGTCCGCATGGGCTCGGGAAAGGGTGCGTTGGACCACTGGGTCGCGGTCGTGCGGCCGGGAAAGATCTTGTTTGAGATGGAAGGCGTCACGCCGGAGACCGCAGTCGAGGCGATGCGCCTGGCGTCGCACAAGCTGCCGCTGAAGACGAAGTTTGTGCAGCGGGCCGGCGCCGAGAAGGTTGTGGCCAAGGCCGAGTAGAAGGGCAGCTTCTAGCTGCTAGCCTCTAGCTTCTAGCTCTTCGGGGTGGCTTGAAGAGTGATGCATTAGCAGGAGAGGCTAGGAGCTAAAAGCTAAGAGCTAGGAGCTAAGTAACGATGGAACTGGCAAAGATTCGCAATTTGAGCGCCGAAGAGCTGAAGCACCAGGAGAAGACCTCAGCGGAACAGCTCTTCCGGCTCCGCTTCCAGGTGGCGATGGGGCAGAACGACGGAGTGAAGAAGCTTCGCCAACTGCGCAAGGAGATCGCGCAGATCAAGACTGTGGCGCGCGAGCGCGAGCTGGGCATTCATGGTGAAACCAAGGAAATGAAGCAAGCCGCTTCAGCCGCGGAAACCAAAACTCCGAAAGCCAAGCAAGCCGCGGCAGTGGTTGAAGCCAAGGCCGAAAAGGTTGAGGAAGCAGCGCCCGCGTCAGAGACCAAGACCCGGAAGACGAAGAAAGCCGCTCCGGCCGCGGAGACAAAGAAGACGAAGTCAGAGAAAGCGAAGGGAGCCCGCAAATGACGGCGACTCGAAAAGCGGTACAGGCGCCCGCCGCCGCGGGCACGCGGCGCAACGAGAAGGTGGGCCAGGTGGTCTCGACCAAGATGCAAAAGACCATCGTGGTCGCGGTGGAGATGCGCAAGGCCCATGCGAAGTACAAGCGGATCGTGCGCTCGACGAAGAAGTTCTACGCCCACGACGAGCAGAGCTCGGCGCGGCTGGGCGACATGGTGCGCATTCGCGAGACGCGCCCGCTGAGCAAGCTGAAGCGGTGGTCGCTTGAAGAGATTGTGCGGCGGTCGACGCTTGGTCAGATTGAAGACGCCGTGCTTCCCGGCGAGACCGTTCCCGCTGAGAAGTAAGGCTGCCGAAAGGAGGGCAAACCATGGCTGTGCAAATGAGAACGATGCTCGCGGTAGCCGATAACTCAGGCGCGCGCAAGCTGCAGGTAATTCTGCCGCTGGGCGGCGGGCTGGGCGCCAAGGCCGGACTGGGCGACGTGGTAACCGCAGCGGTAAAGGAAGCCTCGCCCGACGGCACCATCAAGAAGGGCAAGGTGGTGAAGGCGGTCATCGTGCGCACGCGCAAGGAGCACCGGCGGCGCGATGGCACGTACATCCGCTTTGACGAGAATGCGGCAGTGGTGATCGGCGACGATCACGAGCCCATCGGCACGCGCGTCTTTGGGCCGGTGGCCCGCGAACTGCGCGAGAAGAAGTTTTTGAAGATTGTTTCGCTGGCGCCGGAAGTGGTGTAAGAGCAGCCGGTTGCCAGTAGCCGGTAGCTACAGGCTACAGGCTACAGGCTACAAGCTACGAGCTACAAGCTGTCTTGGAGAAAAGATGCCGAGTTTGAGTATTCATCGCAACGATACGGTCAAGGTGCTCACGGGCGCGGACCGGGGCAAGACGGGCCGCGTACTGCGCGTCTTCCCCGACAATGGCACGGTTCTGGTGGAGCACGTGCGGCTGGTCAAGAAGACGGTTTCGAGCAAGCAGCGCCAGCGAACCAAGGGTGGCATCGCGGAGCAGGAGTCACCGATCAACGTGTCGAACGTCGTGCTGGTGTGCCCCAGTTGCGGCGAGGCGCGCGTGGGTCACAGGGTTGAGGGCGATATGCGCCTGCGGATTTGCAAGAAGTGCGGGCAGGAGCTGCCCACGAAGAAGTAGCGGATTTGAGAGCCGATTCAGAGAAAAGCGCGGAGCGCCTTTGCCTGGACGGCCAGTCCTTTCGGAACGGTACACGATTCGCCGCGGCGAACCAATCCGAGAAACGGAAGAAAGAGAGTGAAGCAACATGGCGGCAAGGTTGAAAGAGAAGTACAAGAAGGAGATCAAGCCCGCGCTGCAGAAGGAGCTGGGGCTGGAGAACTCGATGGCGGTGCCGCGCCTGGACAAGATCGTGATCAACATGGGCCTGGGCGAGGCCACGCAGAACTCGAAGCTGCTGGATCCGCTGGTGGCCGACCTGACGCAGATCGCCGGCCAGAAGCCGGTGACCACGAAGGCCAAGAAGTCGATCTCGGCATTCAAGGTGCGCGCCGGCATGTCGATCGGCGCCATGGTCACCCTGCGCTCTGACAAGGCGTACGAGTTTTTGGACCGGCTGATCTCGATCGCGCTGCCCAGAGTGCGCGACTTCCGTGGGCTCTCGACCAAGAGCTTCGACGGGCGCGGCAACTACACGCTGGGCCTGCGCGACCAGTTGATCTTTCCGGAGATCGACTACGCGAAGGTGGAAAAGCTGAAGGGCATGAACATCACCATAGTGACCTCGGCGAAGGACGATAACCAGGCGCGCGCGTTGCTGCGTCACTTTGGGATGCCCTTCCGGCAGGGGGCGTAAGAACAGCTTCTAGCTGCTCGCTTCTTGCCTCTAGCTTGATCGAGGTAGAACCGGCAACTGAGGCAAAACAAAATTGGGTTCGGCCCGTGCGGAAGAAGATGAAACTCCGCGGACGAAGCTAGAAGCTAGTAGCTAGAGGCTAGTAGCTGGGGTTAACGAGGTTTTATGGCAACCACTGCAAAAAGGGTGAAGGACGCGCGGAAGCCGAAGTTCTCGAGCCGCAAGCACAATCGCTGCCAGCTGTGCGGGCGGCCACGGGGTTTTCTGCGCAAGTTTGGCATTTGCCGTTTGTGTTTCCGGGCGCTCGCGCTCAAAGGTGAGATTCCCGGTGTCAACAAGTCGAGCTGGTAGCCAAACGGCTTTCAGCCATCAGCTCTCAGTTTTCAGCTTTTTCGCGCTGAGTGAATATGCGCGGCTGAAGCGAGATGAAGCTGAGAGCGAATAGCTAAGGGCTGTTTTTAAACCATTCCCGCTGGTTCTCGCCGTGGCGAGCGAACGGGGGATGAAGGAGAAGGAATGAGTCTGACGGATCCAGTAGCAGATTTTCTGGCGCGCATCCGGAACGCAATCAGGGCGCGCCATCAGAAGCTGGATGTACCGGCTTCGAAATTGAAGGCCGAGATCGCCCGCATCCTGAAGGAAGAGGGCTACATCTCGAACTACAAGCTCCAGGACGAGGACGGCAAGCTGGTGCTGCGCGTGTACCTGAAGTACGGCGGCACTGAGGCGGCCATCCGCGACCTGGCGCGTGTTTCGCGTCCCGGCTGCCGCGTTTATGTGCGCCGCGACGAGATCAAGCGTGTGCAGGGCGGGCTGGGTATCTCGATTTTGACTACGCCCAAGGGCGTGATGACGGGCCGGCAGGCGCGCCGCGAAGGAGTGGGCGGCGAGCTGCTGTGCGAAGTGTGGTAAAGACAGCTACTAGCTTCTAGCCCCCAGCTGCTAGCTTTGTCGGGTTCAACCGATACAGCGCGCATCGCGGAGACAAGCTAGAGGCTAGAAGCTAGCAGCTATATGCTGCTTTCCGGGCTGCAGTGGAACGCGGAGCGAAGATGCTCCTGCGGGACTCGCAAGCCAAGAAGGACTGAAAGAATGTCGCGCATTGGAAAGAAACCGATCCCGCTGCCCGCGGGAGTGAAATACAAAGTCGAGGGCAACACCGTGCTGGTGGAGGGCCCCAGGGGCAAGGTTTCGGCGCTGATCGCAGAGGGCATCTCGCTGAAAACGGCCGATGGGCACTTGCAGGTGGAGCGCACGAGCGACGACAAAGCTGCGCTGCACGGCCTGACCCGCGCGCTGGTAAACAACGCTGTGCAAGGCGTGACCAAGGGATGGACCAAGGAGCTCGATATCGTGGGTATCGGCTACCGCGCCGAGATGAAGGGTAAGGGCACGGTGGTGTTCACGCTGGGCTACTCGCATCCCATCGAGGTTCCGCTGCCATCGGGCATCGAGGTCGCGATTGACCCCAAGCAGACGCATTTGACCATCACTGGAGTCGACCGCCAAAAGGTGGGCCAGGTGGCGGCCGACATGCGCGCCCTGCGCAAGCCGGATCCGTACAAGAACAAGGGCGTGCGCTATAGCGACGAGCGGCTCAAGAAGAAGGCCGGAAAGACGGGAGCGAAGTAAACTCAGCTTCTAACTGCTAGCGTCTAGCTTCTAGCTTTTTGGCGCGAAGTTGATAGGCGAGGGCGTGAAGAAGAACGAGCTAGGAGCTAGAAGCTAGTAGCTGCATTTCAACCGAACGGGGCCGCGGGGCGGCTCCGCTGATAGGTGAGAGAAGACATGAATACGCAGACTAAGAGAAACGAGATCCGGCAACGCATCCACCGGCGCATCCGCGAGAAGCTTGCCGGGACGGCGGAGCGACCGCGGCTGAACGTGTATCGCTCGCTCAACCACATCTACGCGCAGGTCGTTGACGATCAGAAAGGCGAGACGCTGGTGTCGGCGTCAAGCATCAAGTTGAAGAGCGGCGGCAATGTGGCGGCGGCGAAGGAGATCGGCAAGGCGGTAGCGGAAAAGGCTGTTGCCAAGGGAATCAAGCGGGTGGTCTTCGATCGTGGCGGCTATCTGTATCACGGGCGCGTGAAGGCGTTGGCCGATGCGGCGCGCGAAGCCGGACTGGAGTTCTAAGAGCAGCTTCTAGCTCCTAGCCTCTAGCCGCTAGCTCATTTGTTGCGGGACGGCAGTTTCAACTTGGTGATCGAGCTAGAAGCTAGGAGCTAGAGGCTAAAAGCTTAAAAGGACAGCAATGACGACTCTGACAAAGAAACTCGATGCCAACCAGTACAACCTGAAGGATCAGGTGGTGGCCATCAATCGTGTGACCAAGGTGGTGAAGGGCGGCAAGAACATGTCGTTTGCCGCGCTGGTGGTAGTGGGCGACGCTGCTTCGGGCGTGGTGGGCTATGGATCGGGCAAGGCCAAGGAGGTTCCCCAGGCGATTCGCAAGGGAATCGAGTCGGCCAAGAAGAACCTGGTGAAGGTGAACCTGACCGAGACCACCATTCCGCACCAGGTATTGGGCCGCTACGGCTCCGGCCAGGTGCTGCTGAAGCCCGCGCCGGAAGGCACGGGAGTGATCGCCGGCGGCGCTGTGCGCGCCGTGATGACCTCGGTCGGCGTGCAGAACGTGCTGACCAAGAGCCTCGGCTCGCCCAACCCGCACAACGTCATCAAGGCCACCTTCGACGCGTTGACGCAGTTGCGCGACCGGGCCGAAGTGGCCACGACGCGCGGCAAGCAGGTGGAGGATCTCTGATGGTGAAGACGAAAAAGATTCGCATTCAGTACTATCGCTCCGCCATCGCCACGCCCACCAAGCACAAACTGGTGGTAAAGGGACTGGGCTTTACGCGGCTCTACCAGGTCGTCGAGCGCGAGGACACGGAATCGGTGCGGGGCATGGTGAAGGCAGTGCCGCATCTGGTGAGGATTCTGGAGAAATAGCCAGCAGCCGGGAGCCAGTAGCTGACGGCTACAAGCTACAGGCTGAGTAGACAACGCGAGTCGACGGAGTCATTCGAGAGGGAAATCCGCCGGCGTTCTAGCGAGGAGAATATGGCGAAGAATCTATCGAATTTGCGCGCGCCGCGGAAGGCTAACACCGGGCGCAAGCGCGTGGGCCGGGGCATGGGATCCGGCATGGGCAAGACCTCGACCCGCGGCCACAAAGGCCAGGGATCGCGCTCCGGGTTCAGCCTGATGCGCGGTTTTGAGGGCGGCCAGATGCCGTTGCACCGGCGCCTGCCCAAGCGTGGTTTTACCAACATCTTCCGCACCGAATACGCCATTGTGAATCTTGACCGGATCGCGGGACTTGGCTTGGCTGAGATCGGCCTCGACGACTACCGCAAGCTGGGCCTGGTGTCGAGCCGTAACGTGCTGATCAAGGTTCTCGGCTCGGGTGAGTTGAAGAAAGCAATCACGGTTCATGCGCACAAGTTTTCCAAGTCGGCGGCTGAGAAGATCGCGAAGGCCGGCGGCAGGGCCGTGGTTGTGGGAGGCGAGACGGCGCCGGCGGCGGCCTGACGTGGCGCCGTGGCGCGCTCAAAATAGGACCTTAAAAGCCGAATTTTGAGGTGTGACGCAAAGCATAGTCCGCGTTTCCTGGCTATCGGTAGGCTGATAAATGCCACGGAAGCGCCGTAAGATGGGATCATTGTAGGATTCGACCGGCGCCGCGGGCGCCTGAAGCGGATGAGCCAAAATGCTGGAGAAGTTTCTCAATATTTTCCGGATTCCCGACCTGCGCAAGCGGGTGCTGTTCACGCTGGGCATACTGGCCGTGTACCGCCTGGGCGCGTGGATTCCCACGCCCGGCGTGAACTACCGCCAACTGGAGTTCCTGTTCAGCTCGCAGGGCGGGTCGGCACTGGGTCTCATGGATTTGTTCAGCGGCGGTACACTGCGCCGCATGACCATCTTCGCGCTGGGCATCATGCCCTACATCACCGCGTCCATCATCTTTCAGTTACTCACCGTGGTCTATGAGCCGCTGGCGCGCATTCAAAAGGAAGGCGAGCTGGGCCGGCGCAAGATTACGCAATGGACGCGCTACCTGACGGTCATTCTGGGCGCTCTGCAGTCGCTCGGCATTGCGGCCATTCTTACCAAGCAAGGGGTGGTGCTGAATCCGGGCCCCGGCTTCATTTTGATGACCGTGCTCACGCTGACCACCGGAACCGCCTTTATCATGTGGCTGGGCGAGCAGATCACGGACCGCGGCATCGGCAACGGAATGAGCCTGCTCATCTTCGCCGGCATTGTGGCCGGACTACCCCGCGGCATCGGCGACCTGATTCAAAAAGTGCAAACTGACGCCTGGGGACCGATGACCTTCCTGGTCGTGCTGGTGCTCGTAGTGGGCATGGCTGCGGTGGTGGCGTTCATCGTTTTTGTCGAACGCAGCGAGCGGCGCATTCCCATCCAGAGCGCGCGGCGCATCGTGGGCCGGCGCATGATGGGAGGCAGCTCCAGCCATCTGCCGTTAAAGGTGAATTCCGGCGGCGTGATGCCGATTATCTTTGCCAGCTCGATCCTTTCGGCGCCGCTGCTCTTCAGCCAGGTGGAGTGGATCCAGAACAACCGTATTCTCCAGCCCATCATGACCGCGCTCACGCCCGGCTACCCGTGGTATGAGTTTCTGAACATTCTGTTCATCATCTTCTTCGCCTATTTCTACGTGTCCATCGTCATGCGGCCCGACGACATCGCCGACAACTTCCGCAAGTCGGGTTCCTTTATCCCCGGAATCCGGCCCGGCAAGCGCACCTCAGACTTTATCAACGACATTCTCACCCGCATCACGCTGGTGGGTGCGCTTTATCTGATTGTGGTGCAGATGGTGCCCACTTTCCTCATCTCGGGCATCCGGTTCGACAGGATCTGGCTTATCGGGAGGTTGTTTGAGAATCTGCCCACCTGGGCAATTCACGGCATGAACGTCAACTTCTACTTTGGCGGCACCTCGCTGCTCATTGTTGTGGGTGTGGCCATGGATACGGTCAACCAGATCGAATCGCAGCTGATCATGCGTCACTATGACGGCTTTTCCCCGCGCTCCGGTCGCATACGCGGAAGGAAAACCTGGTAATGTCTTCATCTGTTTCATCGGAGACTGCAATGGAAACCGGCCGGGCAACGGAATCTGACACCGTTCCCGGCCCAATTCTTTTATTGGGTGCGCCGGGGGTGGGCAAAGGAACCCAGGCCAAGGAACTAGTCAAGCTGTGGAACATCCCTCAGATCTCGACCGGCGACCTGTTGCGCGCCAACGTCGCCCGGGGAACGAATCTGGGCCGGATCGCCAAAGAGATCATGGGACGGGGGGAGCTGGTTCCCGATTCCCTGGTCAACGAGATGGTCGCCGTCCGGCTGCTGGAGCCCGACACAGCCCGTGGATACATCCTCGACGGCTTTCCGCGCACCTTGGGACAGGCCACCTGGCTCGACGGGCGCCTTGCGGCGCAAATCGAGTCGTTACCAGTAGTTGCGGTCAGCATCCTGGTGAACTATAATCAGTTGTTGCGCCGCATTACGGGGCGCCGGAATTGTCCTGTCTGCCAGACTATCTACAACGTCTATATGAACCCGCCCCAACGGGAGGGATTCTGCGATGTAGAGGGTGCGGCGCTGACCCAGCGATCCGATGACACGGAAGAGGTTTTCAAGGAGCGCATGCGCGCTTATGAGGCTCTCACCGCGCCTGTTGTCGAGCACTACCGGGCTCTGGGACGATTTGCGGAAGTGGATGGAGACCGGCCGATCGCAGCGATCGCAGCCGGAATTGTTACCGCCGTTGAGCGGTTGCGCAAAGCAGCGTAACTGCAGCGGCGGGTTTGTGCGTAAGAAACAGTTGTCAGAGAACAGTGGTCAGTGATCGGTTGGACATTGCTCGAACGGACGGCATCAACTGATCTGAGCGTTGCCATGACAGCTGAACTTGATCGGGATTTGGAAGTCAGTTGAGGCTGCCGAATGCAGCGCGATGAAACTGACCAATGAACGCTGATCACTGAGAACTGGTTCTTGATGGCTGTTGTATTGAAGTCGTCGCAGGAGATCGAGAAGATGCGCCGCGCGGGGCAGGTGGTCCGCGAGGTGCTCGAGCTTGTGCGCAGCAAGGTGAGACCGGGAGCCACTACCTACGATCTCGAGAAAGCCGCCGAAGCGCGGCTGAACGATCTGGGCGTGAAGGCTGCATTCAAGGGCTACCACGGATATCCGTGCGTGCTGTGCACTTCAGTCAACAGTGAGGTGGTGCACGGCATCCCTTCGCCGAAGCGGGTCCTCAAGGATGGGGACATCGTTTCGGTCGACTTCGGCGTAGTGGTCGACGGCTATTACGGCGACGCGGCGATCACCGTTCCGGTGGGCGCCATCGACGCCAACGCCGCGCGGCTGCTCAAGGCCACGGAAGAGTCGCTGAAAGCGGGTATTGCGGCAGTCCGGCCGGGGGCGACCTTGGGCGATGTGGGAGCCGCAGTGCAGGGCGTGGTCGAGAGCGAGGGATTTTCCGTGGTGCGGGATTTTGTGGGCCATGGCATCGGCGTCCACATGCACGAGGATCCGCAGGTGCCGAACTTTGGTGAAGCGGGCCAGGGCATGAAACTGAAAGTGGGCATGGTCATTGCCATCGAGCCCATGGTGAATGCCGGCAAGGCCGATGTGAAGGTGCTGGACGACGGCTGGACGGCCGTGGCCAGCGATGGCAGCATGAGCGCTCATTTTGAGCACACGGTTGCAGTGACTGCATCCGGGGCAAGAGTTTTGACCGAATAGAACGATTCGGTCCAAAAAGCCGGGAGCGTGAACGCGCAGCCCGGCAGAAGTGGACATCGATTGTCGAAGGAAGATGCGATTGAGGTGATGGCAACCGTCCTTGAGACGCTGCCCAACGCCATGTTCAAGGTCAAGCTCGAGAACAATCACGAGGTCTTGGCCCACGTCTCGGGAAGGATGCGCAAGAACTTCATCCGGATTCTACCCGGCGACCGCGTGGCCGTGGAGTTGAGTCCATACGACCTGAATCGCGGACGGATTGTGTACAGGTACAAGTGATGCAGCCGGGAGCTTGCAGCTGGTAGCCAGTAACTCGATTCGAGCATAACAGGCTACCAGCTACAAGCTACTGGCTACAAGCACGAACGAGTTTCCCGCGTCTTGTTTGTTGCGCGGAGAGGGGTAGCAGCAATGAAGGTCCGGGCATCGGTCAAGAAGATTTGCGTTAAGTGCAAGGTCATTACTCGGAACGGTGTTGTACGCGTGATCTGCGAGAACCCGAAGCACAAGCAGCGCCAGGGATAAAGTGAGCCTTGGCAAGAATTGGAGACTTCCACGTTAGTTGTCAGTTATCAGCAGTTAGTCGTCAGTTGAGGGCGCCGGCCATTACGGCAAGAGACCGAACACTGACCACTGACAACTGATCAGAGGCGAGTTAGCTTGAGTCAAGGCTTGCAATGAACCTCCGGGAGTTTTCCTTATAACCCGTGCGAACCGGTTGAGGCCGGGGGCACACAACAAAAAAAGGAACTCAGAATGGCACGTATTGCTGGCGTCGATCTGCCCCGCACCAAGCAGGCTCGGATCGCGCTCACTTACATCTTCGGGATCGGGCAGCCCCGCGCCCTCAAGATTCTGGACAAGGCGAACGTCGATGCCTTCAAAAAGATCCAGGATCTGGGCGAGGAGGAGGTCAACCGCATCCGCCAGGTGATTGAGGATGAAGGCGACGTCGAAGGCGATCTGCGCAAGGACGTCTCGATGCACATCAAGCGCCTCATCGACATCCAGAGCTATCGCGGCATGCGCCACCGCAAGTCCCTGCCGGTGCGTGGCCAGCGCACCCACACCAACGCCCGCACTCGCAAGGGCCCGCGTAAGGGCACGATTGCCGGCAAGAAGAAAGCGACGGCGAAGACCTAATGGCGAAACCAGAGCAGAAGCCCGAAACCGGCAAAAAGGGCAAGACCAAAAAGTTCAAGAAGCGCGAGCGCAAGAATGTGCCGTTCGGCATTGCGTACATTCAGGCCTCGTTCAACAACACCATCGTCACCATCACGGATCTGATGGGCAACACGCTGAGCTGGAAGAGCTCGGGCTCGCTGGGATTCCGCGGTTCACGCAAGGGTACGCCCTTCGCGGCGCAGCAAGCGGCTTCAAACGCCGCCGGCATGGCCCGCGATCATGGCGTGCGCGCAGTGGATGTGCGGGTCGCCGGTCCGGGTTCTGGCCGCGAGTCGGCCATCCGCGCGCTGGCCGCCGCGGGCATCGAGGTGAAGACCATCCGCGACGTTACGCCGGTGCCGCACAACGGCTGCCGGCCGCCGAAGCGGCGTCGAGTGTAAGAAGCTAAACCCGGGCCGGGACGAAGTCCGCCACGGCGGATGTAAACCGGCCGACATCCGAAGTCAGGAGAAGAAATGGCACGTTATACCGGAGCAGTTTGCCGCCTTTGCCGACGCGAAGGCACCAAGTTATTTTTGAAGGGCACCAAGTGCACCTCGGACCGCTGTCCGCTGGAGAAGCGCAACTTCCCGCCCGGCCAGCACGGCAAAGACCGCAAAGCCAAGATCGTAGGCTATGGCCTGCAGCTGCACGAAAAGCAGAAGGCTAAGCGCATGTACTTCACGCTCGAAAGCCAGTTCCGCGAGTACTACGAGAAAGCCAGCCGTTCCACCGCCGTAACCGGCGAGCTGCTCATCCAGCAACTGGAGCGGCGCCTGGACAACGTAACCTATCGGCTGGGATTTGCAATCTCGCGACGGCAGGCCCGGCAGCTTGTCCGTCACGGACATGTCACGGTGAATGGACGCAAGGTGAACATTCCGTCGTATCAGGTGAACGCGGGCGACGAGATCGCTGTCCGGGAGAACGCCAAAAAGCTGTTGATTGTAGAGCAGGCCGCGCAGTTCGCCGCGCAAAACCCTGTTCCCGCATGGCTTGAACCGAACTTTGAGAATCTGTCCGGGCGCGTGCTCCATCTGCCCAAGCGTGCGGACGTCAACCTGCCGATCAACGAACAGTTGATCGTGGAGCTGTACTCGAAGTAACAGTTATTAGCTTGTAGCCAGTAGCCTGTAGCGTCAGAGTTCAACGCTGCAGGCTGCAAGTTACCGGCTACTGACTGCATTTCAAATCAAGGAGAACTTGCGCGGCCGCCGCAAAATGCATCGCGACGTACATGCCGCGCGGGAAACGAGAGACAATGATGTTGTGGAGAGGATTTCAGAAGCCGAAGCGCCTTGCGGTCGATGCCGAGACGCTTACCGACATTTACGGAAAGTTCAGCGCCCAGCCCTTTGAGCGGGGTTTCGGCACCACCATCGGCAACGCCCTGCGGCGCACATTGCTCAGTTCCATCGAGGGCGCGGCGGTCACCGCGGTACGCATTGAAGGCGTGCTGCACGAGTTCCAGTCCATCACCGGCGTAGTGGAAGACGCCACCGACATCATCCTCAACCTCAAGCAGATTCCCTTCAAGCTGCAGGGCGAAGGCCCCAAGGCGCTGTACCTGCGCGCGGATCAGCCCGGCGTGGTTACCTCCGGCATGATCGAGGCCGATAGCGATGTCGAGATCCTCGACAAGAACATCTATCTTGCCACTCTCTCTGAAAGCGGCAAGCTCGATATGGAGATGCGCCTCAAGCGCGGCCGCGGTTACGTCTCCGCCGACAAGAATTTCGACGCCGACCTGGGGCTCGGTTTCATTCCCGTGCAGTTGACGCCGCTCGCCTGGGCCAGATCACCGACTACGACAAGCTGACGCTCGAAGTGTGGACCAATGGCGCCGTGCTGCCCGCTGATGCGGTCGGCCTGGCCGCCAAGCTGCTCAAGGACCACATGAACATCTTTATCAACTTCGAGGAGGAGATCGAGGCGGAAGCACGCGGCGAGGAAGGCCGCATCCTGCTCCGCAACGACAACCTCAACCGCAGCGTGGAGGAACTGGAGCTGAGCGTTCGCAGCTACAACTGCCTGAAGAACGCCAACATTCAGACCATCGGCGAGCTGGTGCAGAAGACCGAAGCCGAGATGTTGAAGACCAAGAATTTCGGCCGCAAGAGCCTGAACGAGATCAAGGAAATCCTGGCGCAGATGGGACTGTCGCTGGGTATGAAGATCGACGAGCAGGGCAACGCGGTACCCGGGCCCACCAGCATTCCGCCGCAAACGGCGCTGGCGGCGAGCTATGGCCGTTACGACGAGGAAGAGGAGCCGCTCGACTCAGTGGATTTGCAGTTGCCCACGGAGACGGAGAACTTTTAGGTGCTCAAATCCGGGCGCCGGGGTCCTGGTTTCGGGACCTGGGCGCCCACCGAACGACATCTTCGAAAGAGAGAAGTAACATGCGCCATCGCAATGCAGGATTCAAGCTCGGACGCAACACCAGCCATCGCCGCGCGCTTTTGCGCAATCTGGTCACTTCCGTCATCGAGGAAGACCGCGTAGAGACCACCGTGGCCAAGGCCAAGGCTGTGCGTCCGCAAATCGAAAGAATGATCACACTCGGCAAAAAAGGCGATCTGCACGCGCGCCGGCAGGCGCTCGCCTTTCTCCGCACCGATGATGCCGTGAAGCGGCTCTTTGACGTCGTGGCTCCGCGCTACGGCGACCGCAACGGCGGCTATCTGCGAATCGTTCGCACTGGCTTCCAGCAGGGCGACGGCGCCGACAAGGCGTTCATCGAGCTGCTGGGCGCCGAAAAGCAGCTCGAAGTGAAGCGCCAGAAGCGCGCCGACCTGAAGGCCAAAAAGCGCGCCGAGCTCGAGAAGCAGCTCGAAGAGCAGAAAAAGGAAGCCGAAGAGTCCGAGGGCGGCGAGCAGGCCGCGTAAGCGCATCCTCCTCCCTTCACCGGATTCGACCGTGAGTCCCAAGGTCAATCAGGGCGTCCGCCACGGTGGACGCCCTTTTTCTTATGGGTAAGTGTCGTTGTTCGATCAATCGACGCCCGATCGATACCGGCCCGTATAGAATGGCCGCATGACCGCGTCCCAGGCGAGATTTGCTGTCATGGAATTTCTGCGCGCGTGTTTCGCAAGCCTGCCGTCCAATCTTCATTGGATTTTTCTGCTGACTGCATGTCCCCTCGTCATCTTTCTCGCAGTCTGGACGCCTCCGTTTCAAAGCGCCGATGAAACGGGACATTTCTATCGTGCTTACCAGGTGGCGCGCGGCGAATTCCTTGGTGGCGGCGGTGGGTATGCTGACTCTGCAATCGAACAGCTCTATGCCTGCGTCGCTGCACTCCCATTCAACGACAAAGCCCGCTTCACGGCCGCGGATCGAGTCAAAGCCGAACAAGTGAAGTGGACCGGGCAGTTGATTTATCGCCAGTTTCCGAATACGGCCGTGTACGCGCCCACGGGCTATTTGCCACAGGCGCTGGGAGTCGCGTTCGGCAAACGCACGGGGATGGGCGTGATGCGAACTCTCGTGCTGGCGCGGCTCCTCAACGGCACATTTGCCATCCTCGTGTGCTCGCTGGCGCTCTGCTGGTGCAGGCGCGGCAAGGTGGTGATGTTTGCCGTGTTGCTGATGCCGATGACGCTGTCTCTGTTCGCCGCGTGCAACCAGGACACAACATTGATCGCGCTCACCTGCCTGGCATTTGCCATCATTTCAAGGCAGATTGCAGCCGGTGTGCCGTTGTCGTTGACGCAGGCTACGGTGCTGGCCTTATCCCTGCTCATCGTCTGTTTGGGCCGGCCGCCATACGTGGCGTTGCTGCTGGTTCTGTTCATTCCACACCTATTGCCTCCATGGCGGAGCAAGCCCTCTTGGCTGCCGGGCGCGTTCCTCGCCGGTTCATTAGTCGGGGCGACCGTCGTCTGGTGGCGAATTGCGTCCGCTTCCATGCGGGGACTTGTGGCTCCCTCTTCGGCCTATGGCGTGGTGGACGCGAAGCTGCAGCTCTTGAATCTGTTCCATCGCCCGGGGACGGTCGCAGTTTTAGCTGCGTATGTTTTCCGTCATGCCGCGGTGTACTTCGCCGGCATGGTCGGGGTACTGGGCTGGCTGGATACGCCAATGCCCCCAACTTACTATCTAGCCATGGTGTTGGTCCTGCTGACGGCAGGCCTCGCGGAGTTCGCCCACGTCGGCAAAGTACTCAGGAGCGCGACGGTTCTGCTGCTGGCTTCGCCACTCGCGGCGCTTGCGGCAGTATTCCTCATCGAATATCTGACTTGGACCTCGGTCGGCGCGCCGGCGATCTATGGAGTCCAGGGCCGATACGGAATTCCTCTGGCAATTGCCGCAGGCGTGGGATTGCCGCCCCTGGCCGCATCGGCGAAGATCAGCGAGCGGGCAACGGCAATTGTGGTACTTAGCCAGCTTCTCACCCTCGTTTGCCTTCCCCACGTGATCATGACGAGATATTACCTGCCGTGAAGTGCCGCGTGATGGCGCAGTGCAACAGAGGCTATCTGAGGAGCGTTGAAACCGGCTTCCAGCAAGGCGACGGCGCCGTGAGGCATTCATCGGACTGCTGATCGCCGACAATCCAGACGAAAGGAAGCGCTCAAGAGAGCGCGGCGGCCGCGCACGCACTGCGCTCGCTAAGCTCGCGAAAGAGCCAACCCACGGCTTTGCACAAGCACATCCTTGTCAACCGGCTTCCGCAGGACTTCGATGTCGTCGAGATCCACTTCCAGAGAAAAGCACTGCCGGGTCGCGGAGAGAGCGATGATCACCTTGCATTGTTGGCGGAATTCCGTCACAATCCCCTCCACTCCCTCAAAGACGCCTCGATGCACGCGCACGACTTCTCCCACAGAAACCGCAGGGTGGGGACGCATGATGCATCCGCTGGCAAGGCCCTCGCGGATCCTGTCGACTTCAGTGGAGCTGACAGTGTCGCTCAGGCCGTCTCCCAGCAAACGCAAAACGCCAGGCGTGCTCACCACAGAAAACCTTGCTTCATGTGAGTAGCGGACAAAAACGTATCCTGCGAAAAGAGGCCGTTCCAGGCTGACCACGCGATCAGTCCATTTCGAACGGACTGTATAGAGGGGCAGGTAGTGTTCCAGAGAACGTACCTTCAGATGCTGTGCGACTCGCTTTTCATGGTTCGCGAAGACGTGCAGAACATGCCACGGGCTTTCAAGCATTGCCGACTCCAATGTGAATTACCCAAACATAGAAAGAATGTAGGGGTTCGATTCATCATGCCGGCTGCGCTGCGTACGATATTCTTCTTGAGACCGTCTCACTCGCAGCGGCCGATTACCAGTTGCGATCCTTATCGAGCGCCGAGGGGTGAACAACTCTCGGACACTAGCTGAAGTATATCCCAGAGCTTTCTCTCGGGTGTGCTCCGGCCGTTTGAATCCCTTAAGCCCAATGGCATCGATCCCCTCGATGCGGCGACCCCTCACGGCAGTCTGCCTCACGTTAAAAGTGAGCCGCTCCGGATACGCATCGAGTCGGGCGTGGCTCCACCGGGATCGCCGTGCAACTCGGAGAGAGCCCCTCGACGCCGTGAAGAACACGACGAATCGTCATCTCTGTGCTGGAAGGATTCGGGGGCGTTACTCTCTGCAGGACGCAGGAGCCAAATGACCTGAGGACGGACTAAGGTATGACTCTAGATGAACTGGCCGGGATGCCTAACGATCAAGCCAGCGCGCACCTGACCGACACGCAAATTCGAACGCTGATGGGAATCAATTCGATTGCAATGGGACGCTGCTTGAATCTTCTCGTCCCGTAATCAGCTTGAGCAAGTGGACGCTCGGACTGTAATCCGGGACGAGCTCTTTGAGGGCGACGACCAGGCGGCCCGTGTCGTGCGCTTCACAGATCTCGCGAAGCGATTTGAGCCAGGTCCGCATATCTTCCTCTGGTACGCCGTTGCCGACGAAGATACGAATCTTGTCGTGCTTCGTCGGCACCGTGTCTTCAAGGAGCGTGCTGAGTTCCTCGTAGAGCTTTTCTCCGGGACGCATTCCCGTGAATTCGATCTTGATATCCTCGTCGGGACGGAGCCCGGAAAGAAGGATCAGATTCCTTGCCAGGTTCACGATCTTCAAGGGCTGTCCCATGTCGAGAACGCAAATCTGGCCGCCCTTTCCGATCGCCAGGGCTTGTAGCACAAGCTGGCAGGCCTCGGGGATAGTCATGAAGAAACGGCGCATATCAGGATGCGTGACGGTGACAGGCCCGCCAGCCGCGATCTGCTTCTTGAAGATCGGAATGACGCTGCCGTTCGAGCCCAGCACGTTGCCAAAGCGAACGGCCACATACTTGGTGCGGCCGTTTTGCAAGGCCAGGAGAATAAGTTCGGCGATGCGCTTGGTCGCGCCCATGACATTGGTCGGACGGACGGCCTTGTCGGACGAGATCAGCAGAAAATCCTCGACGCCATGGTGCGCTGCTGCCGCGGCAACGTTGTAGGTTCCGAAAACATTGTTCTCGATCGCCTCAAACGCATGAGTTTCCATTAAGGGAACGTGCTTGTAAGCTGCGGCGTGATAGACCACAGCCGGCTTGTATCGACTGAAGACCTCATTCAAGCGATCGCGGTTCTGAATGCTTCCAATTTCCGGGAAAAACGGAACCAGCGGGAACGAATGATGCATTTCGCGATCGATCTCGAACAGTGAAGATTCCGCAATCTCGAACCCGACAATTCCGGCAGGATTGAAGCGTGCGATCTGCCGGCAAAGTTCGAAGCCGATCGAGCCTGCCGCGCCGGTGACAAGGACGACCTTGTCTTTCAGGGTGCTCCGTATCAGGTCTTCCTCGAGATGTACAGGAGTGCGCCCCAAAAGATCCTCGACCGCCACCTCGCGGATTTGGCCGGCAAGGCCGCGCTCCTCAATGATCTCGCCCAATCCGGGCACGGTTTTGAATTCGGCTCCCGCGTCGTGGCACAGTTCCAGAATCCGCGTCATCTCGGCGCCGGTGGAGGATGGAATGGCAATCAAAATGATCGCGATCTTGTGCCGCGCCACAAGCGGCTTGATTTTGTCGCCTGGCCCGAGGACCGGCACGCCGGCGATACGTAGATCCAGCTTGCCGGGATCGTCGTCGATGAAGCCGCAAACTCGATAAGCCAGCCTTGCGTTGTTGCGGATTTCCCTCAGAAGAGTGATGCCAGCATCGCCCGCGCCGTAGATCAAGGTGCGCTTCTCGGGTCCAGTAGCGCTTCGCGCGCGTGAGCCGACATTCGCCGTTACACGAGCCGCAAGCCGAAATCCGCTTGTCCCGGACAAGCAGACCATCAAATCGAGCACGTAGAGTGATCGCGGGAATCCCGGCGGCGCGAGCAGAAGAATGAGAATATACCCGATAAATGATGCGATGAAATTAGCTGCCGCAATCCGCATCAGGTCGATCGCAGATACATACCGCCATAGACCTCGATCAAGCCTCAACGCACGAAACACGACAAACTTGACGGGCAGCCAAACCGCAAGAGCATAGGGAAGATAGCGAAGATATACCGGCGGCACGCTGAAGTCAAATCGCAGCAAGAATGCCGCCACCGCCGATGCCGCAAAGATTGCGACCTCCGTAGCCCAGATAGCAACCCGCCGAACGGCACTGTTCCGTAAGAAGAGATTCTGTTCCTTGCGCATCATCAATAGCTCACTTTCCAGGGTTGCGCAGGCAGCAAAAGTTGTCTAAGCAAGGTCATTTTCTCTGTCGCTCCGGAAGTTTATCCAGGATCGCCACAGGCTAAGCGATAAGAATGTTACAAATTGAACTTAGTGACTCGGCTACTCCGGCCATGCAGTTAATCCTGAAGAAGATCCCCAGGAGACCGCGCTTCGCGGCCTGCACCAAGCCGCAACGTTATGTATAGGAGCGGAACGATTGCGACCGCGGCGAATGCCGGTGCGAGTGCGGAATAGCGGCAGGCGCCCCATGCCAAGGGAAACAGCCATCCGACGTTGATTCCAGCGACCGCCAGCGTTACTTTTGCATGACTGCCCCATGCGCTCGCTGCATGCTGGTAGGCGTGACTGCGATGGGCCTCGTACCACCGCGCCCGCGAAAGCAGGCGACGCACGAGCGTCACAGTAGAGTCCACGACAAAAACAGCTAGCAGAATCAGCCAAGGCCAAACGAACGCCGAACCGGCCTTCGAAGAGAATAGTGCCAGTACGCCCAAAGAGAATCCCAAGAACCCGCTTCCGGCGTCACCCATGAAGATTTTTGCTGGCGGCCAGTTCCAAACCAGAAAACCGAGACTCGCAGCAGCCAGCAGACAGGAGACCTGTGCATCATCGCGCAATCCATTGCGGAACAGCAGAAATCCTACGAGCCCACTTACAGTGACCGCTTCTATTCCGGCCAAGCCGTCGATACCATCCATGAAGTTGAAAAGGTTCGTGAGCCAGACCAAGCCGATGAGTGCGGCTCCGCGGCCGACCCAACCCCAAAGATTGGCGCTGTTGCTGAAATGCGAAAAACTCATCTCATCGAAACACCAAAGAGCCCATGCTGCCGCAAGTGAGTGAATGATAAGTCGCGGCCACGGAGATAGCCTGAAGTGATCGTCCACAAGTCCGACGATACTGATCGCTATTCCGCCCCCAACCAGCGCCCAGGCAAGCTTGACGGGGATTACTTGCCGGTGAAGAAGCCAGACGACCGCCGATAGAAAAACCAGCACGAAACCAATGCCGCCTCCACGTGGAACTGGCGCCGCGTGAGAACTGCGGAAATTGGGGAGATCCATTACGCCGCGTCTGACAAAGTACCTGCGTACTCCAGCAGTTACGAGAGCGGAAACGAGAAAAAGCAGAATGAATAGGCGCACGAAAGAAATTCCGCTCGTCATGACAGTTTGAATTCCCGATACCATCGAGCCGTCGCCGCCAACCCATCGTCAAGCGTAAGAGGTGGAACCCACTCCAACCATTGTTGTGCTCGGCTGGAGTCAATCACGAGAGAATCCAAAACCCTACTGACTTCCTCGTCTTTCCGAGTAAGTTTTGCTGCAAAGCGAATGAAACCCACTGGAACGGGAAGAATCCGGTTCGGCCGCGCTAAGAATCGCGCCAATCGTGAGATCAATTCGCGCGTCGAGATGTCCTCAGTATCCTTTACAAGAAAAGTCTGATTGGCGGCCCTGTGATGGTTGACGCAATGCACCAGAAAGTCGGCAAGATTCCAAGCCCCGAGCAGACTTCGGCAATTCGTTTTCTTGGGTAGGGGAAATGGCAGGCCACGATCAACAAGCCTCATGAGCCGCAGGAAATTTCCTCTTACTCCAGGGCCATAAACCTGCGGAGGCCGAACAATCACCACCTCCATTCCGCTCTCTGCAGCCACGGAGCGAAGCGCCTCTTCGGCTTCCCACTTCGAAGCTGCATACGGATTCCGGGGATTGGAGGGCATATCCTCGGTAAATGGCTTCCCGGGTGTTGCCTCGCCGTGCACCTTTACCGTGCTCGCAAAGATAAACCGGCGAACGCCTGTCGCAGCGGCAGCAGAAGCGATGGTTTTCGTGCCGCCGACATTGACCCGCTGATACTCTTGCCATGCTTCAGCCGCGTTTTCGTTCGTCACAGGGGTGCGGGCCGCTAAGTGAATAACTACTGACACGTTTGAGAAGTGAGCACCCAGGTTCTGACTCGCACTTAGATCTCCCAGAAGAGAGAAATCACTCAACCCAGGGGCCGCTCGCTGCAATTCCGGCCACTGCGTGAGATCCCTAATGCCTGCAACTGCGATATATCCTGATTGAATAAGCCTGCGACAAGTATGTCTCCCGACAAACCCGCCTGCACCTGTAACGAGCACACGCTCTGTCATGTCGATTCATCCGTGAATATCTTGTCGATTACGCCAGATGAAGTGGAAACAATTGATAAACTGCCTTCAGCAGGTACTCGGCGTTGCCACACCCAGCGCACGAATTATTCGGGCCACTCCCGCGGGTTTGTCGTAGTTTTCTTGGAATGCCTCTCGACCGTTGCGCCCCTTACTGCAGAGTTCTTCCCGATGATCGAGAAGGCGCGTAAATAGCGCTGATACGGCTGCTTCATCGCCGCACTCGAATTGCCAGCCGCAATCGAATCGCCGGATGAGAAGGGCAGGCGTAGCCGCCGCGGGACCAATAAAGACGATCGGCCGCCCCGCCGCCATCAGCCCATAAATCTTGCTGGGTACAACGGCGCCAAGAGTCTCCGGTCTTTGTGTTACCAGGCCCACATGGCATTCCGCCAAGCTTGCTCCCAGGTCTTGTTGGCGAGCATAGCTTCGGAAAGAGACATTTGTAATTCCGCGCTTCTGGCAAAAGTCAATCAGTTCTCTGCGTCCAAGACCCCCGCCCGCAAAAACGAAGAGGAGATCGGGCTGGCCGGCCAGACGCTCCACCACACCGCGAATGGTCGCCACATCGTGCGCCAGCCCCAAATTCCCGGAGTACAGGATGCACAAGGGCTGGTGCGCGGGAAACGGCGAGGGAGAAATGATGCTCCCGTCTGCCCAGTTCTCCGCAATAACGATTCGATCTTCAGGAACCTGGTGCCGCAGCAGGCGAGCCTTCATGCAATCGCCCAGTACGATCACCGCGTCCGCGCGCCGCCGAGGGAAATCAAGCATCCCTTGGGTCCAAGCAGCGACGGGCATTCCCAACGAAATCGCAATATCCGGATATAAGTCCATCTCCCACGCAACGTGACGGCATCCGCGAACCCGCTGCAGCAGCCATCCGATCCAAGCCAGTCCCGGCGGCGCTGTGAGCGTCACGACCACGTCCGGTTTCGGAACTCTCAGCGCTTTCCAGACCGCCCCCGCGTAGAACGTCGCATAGGAGAGCACTTTCCTCATTCTGCTCTGTGAGAACACTGCGGTTTTCACGTATGTGACATCCACGTTGCCTTGTCCCGCAAGACATTCACGGCCTCCGGTTGTCCCGGGATTCTCACGTTGGCAGGTGTAGCTCGCCGCGGCTTCACCCGCGATGTAATCGCTTGCGCCGCAGATCACACGGACGTCATGGCCTGCCTCCGCGGCTCCGCATGCAAAGTCAGCGAGAAACTGTCCGACAGCTGACTGATCCTGCCCATAGAATTGACTGATTACGATGATTCGTGCGCGCGAGGGCGTCGTCCTCGGAAAGCGCGGAGATCCGAATCTACTCAGTGTTAGTCGCACGAGAAATCATCTTCCGCGCCGGTTTCATCAGACCATTACGCAATCAGGTCTCGGGCCCCGGCCAAGGATCCAGTCGTACACCTGAGTCATGGTTTCACCGACTCGCTGCCATTGAAATCGCTTCTCAACGAGGCTTCGGCCATTCATGCCCATGGCGTCGCGGTCCGCGTCAGTCATGGAAAAGAGGCAGCGCAAAGCCGCTGCAATGCTGTCAGCTTCCGGATCCATCATGATTGCCGCTCCCGCTTTAGCGCCCTCGGGAAGATTGCACTGATAAGTCATCAAGACGGGGATTTGCCACGACCACGCCTCGAGAATGCTTATAGGCAAGCCTTCGCTCAGGCTGGGCAGGATGAAGGCAGAGGCCGCGGCA
>Ga0326727_10010243_pt1 | contig 22445 bp, 24 predicted proteins | sample MB2enrmetagenome_FD_207643 | JGI IMG/M metagenome (GOLD analysis project Ga0326727, IMG submission 207643) | Lab enriched peat soil microbial communities from McLean, Ithaca, NY, United States - MB29MY | ecosystem: Environmental > Terrestrial > Soil > Wetlands > Peat | place: USA: New York...
TAAACGATGCCGAATCCTTGACGCTGGACGCCCAGCAGGCTCTGCGAAGAATAATCGAACGGTACAGTCGGACCTGCAAGTTCATCCTGGCTACCGCGCGCCCGTCGCAAATTATTATGCCCATTAGATCGCGCTGTTTGCCGCTACACTTCACACAGCTCCCCGCTGACGTGATGCTCGCCTTTCTGCGACGAATCTCGACAGAAGAGGGGCACGCGTTGTCGAATGAGTGCGGCCGCTCGATTGTGGGTCTTAGTGAGGGCAGTCTTCGAACAGCGCTGACGCTGCTCCAGCTCGTGACAGAAGGCAATTCTTCTGAGGCTCACCCGCTCAACTTAAGCATCCTCGCCGAACGCGTGCACCCTGAAGGAGTTTCAGAGCTCTTGCAGCTGGCCTTACAAAACGATACGCCCAAGGCCAGGCACGTGCTCGATCGTCTGTTGCTCGAGACCGGTCTAAGCGGCGGCGAAATTATCACTCAAATGCGGATTCAAGCCCGACGCATGTCACTAACTGAAGAGACACTCGCTCAGCTCCTCGTAGCTCTAGGCGACGCCGAGTACGCTCTCCTTGATGCGCTTAACGAGAGAATTCAGCTCGAGGCGCTCATCTATGACATCGCCTCCTCGGTGCCTACAACCGGCTAGTGCTTCGAATCGGCACAGTTGACCTTAGAAAGTGCCGTGTCGCGGTCCGGCACGCCGACAAACTCCACTTTCTTATCGATCAGTGTAGTTGGAACGCTTCGGATGCTGTACTGGCGAATTAGTTGGAGGCCCTCCGGCGTATAGACCTCAATGTCCTTGTAGTCAAAATCACAGCTCTGGTGCAGTTCCTCCCAGAAGCTTCTCGCCATCGGACAGACCGGGCAGCCTTTATGAGTAAGGAGTATTACTTCTGTCATTTCGTGCTCCACCCTCTACTACGCGATTACTTGGATATGAAACTTTCACCGGCGGGCGTCGCTGTCGTCAGGCCGGCTTGAGCCGGAACAAGTCAGAAATTTTGATTGCTAACTCGATTGACGGCTTCCAGCAAGCGCGCGTTTTCCGGCTTTGTCCTAACCGCTATCCGTATATAGTCGTCTCCGGTCAATCGAAACGACTGACAGTCCCGTACCAAGAATCCGCACCGCCTCATCTCACGGGCAAAGTCAGTCGATGAGAGCGACGTGCCTGCGACGTTGACCATAATAAAGTTGGCGTCGCTTTCAAGCAGGCGCAGCCCTGGTATTTTTCTGAGTTCACGAGCGAGCCAGAGCCGCTGTGCAGCTATTTTCTCGCGCGAGGCATCAAGATAGGACTTGCAATCCTTGAGCAGAGCGACCGTGACTCCATCCGCGATCGAGTTGAGGTTCCACGGAACCCGTATGCTGTTTAATACGTTCGCAAGTTCGGGGTTGGTTATGCCGTAACTGGCCCGAATGCCGGGGATTGCGAACGACTTAGTGAGGGATCTAAGGACAAACGCTTCGTCGAGATTCTCAGTCGCGACGCTTTGTCGCGGGTCTGAGAGTTCGATGAAGACTTCATCAACGAGTAGGAAGGCATTTGTCGCGTGACACTTGAGCGCGATATCAGTTACCGTTTTCCTTGCAAGCACTTTGCCGGTGGGGTTGTTCGGATTGCACAAGAACACCATTCGTACGTCTTCCTCATCCAAAGCGCCGAAAAGGTCTCGTTTGAATGCCTGCTCATCCCACGCAGGCACGATTAAGGGCTCAGCGCCACTTAAACGGCACGCGAACTCGTATTCTCCAAAGGTTGGAGCGGGAACTAGCACTTTGTCGCCTTTTTGAAGAAGCGCCCACGCACAGAACCGTATCAGTTCGACAGAACCGTTGCCTGGAACGATCCCGTCAGACGGCACGGCGAGGTATTCGCCGACGGCCTCTCTGAAACGCCTGTATGTGTGATCGGGGTAGTGATAGGCTCCCTTAAGGGCCTCCTTGACCGCAGACTTGGTGCGCGGGTGCAAGTACGGGTTGAGGCTTGCGCTGAAGTCGAGCACGTTCGGCATTGTTTCTGAGGCTTCTGTAATTCTACCGCCGTGTTCACAGGGCGTAAAATCTTTTAGATCGTCTCGCACGGAAACTCGCATGGTCAAAAGAGTTACACCTGTGATCGAGTAAGGAACGGCATGAGCTGCTTTCCGAAGAGGGTATTCAGTCGCCCATGTGGAGCCGATTTCTCGTCATAATGCTGCGCGTGGTCTGCCTTCACCCCAGCCCCGCAGACCGCTATGGGCACCTCAGTGGTCATGTGATCGTGTGTTACGCACGAAGATCCGTGATCTGAAAGGAGGGCAAAGCGGGTTTGCGCGATGTCCGTGTGTTCGAGCAAATGGCCAACCATCGCATCAATCTTCTCAATTATGATCAGTTTTCCTTCGACGTCGCCATCGTGACTTGCTTCATCAGTCCCTTCGACGTGAATAAGGACTATATCGTAGTTATCGAGGTTTTCGAGTGCAATTTTGCCTTTTGCTGCCGTGTCGGTGTCGTATTCGCCAGTCGCTCCCGGTACGTCGACAAGGTCCATGCCGGAGTATTTGCACACGCCCTTTATGACCGGCGCGGCTGCGACGCACAGGCCCCTGCCATACTTCCTCATGGTTGGATTCAACCTCCTTATCTGTCCTGCAGCCCAAGGCATGACGACGTTGGCCGGTGGCTTCTGGTCGATGAGACGCCGCAAATTAAGCGGATGCCGCTTCAAGACCCCGTTGGTTTTCACCATAAACTCGTTGATGGTTTCTGCCGTGTGGAGCGCTTGGGAAGTTCCGTTCGCTGCCCGCGCCCATATCTGTCTGCCAACGCCATATTGGGTCGGCAAGCTTACGTCAACGCTAAAATCGTCGTCGCGTAGCACGAGAGCGCCTTTGAAGCCCAGAGTTTGCCTAAAATCGAAAGAGACGGCGTCGAGTTCCACCGTGTCGTTGACGGCGTGCTCGAGCTGCTTAGCTTCATCTCTGATCCGCCCCGCCCTGCCGTCGACGAGCACGAATTGGTTATCTATGGTGGCGAGGTTGACCCGGAAGCCCACGTCTGTGGGGCCAAGTGCCAAGCCCGCCCCGAGCGCCTCATACGCCCCACGGTTTGAAGGAGACAGGTTCACGTCGTGGCCGAGCATCGCCAGATGGGCGGCGTCACTGTCAACCTTGATGCCGGGCCTTATCGCGTAGAACTGACCTATCGAACCCGAACGCACGACGTCATCCATATGTGGCGTCTCTGCATACTCGAGCGGAGTCTGGCCTCGGAGCGCCTCGAGAGGCTCATCTGCCATCCCATCTCCGATAATAATGATCAGTTTCACATCTAACGGAAAGCAAAAATCAAACAAATACTTTTGCATCGAGGCAGCGACCACTGCGCGGTCGCTCGCTTTTTTAGCCACGAAGCCGAGCAGTCCGCGTCTTGGAATCTGCGCCAATGCTCATGTCAGTAATGGTCCGATGCAAAAAAAGAGGCGGTTCCGTGAAAATTGGCGCAAGCAAAGTGCAGGCTATCGACATCGAGTCAGTGCTTGCACCAGCTTTCTAGAAAAAGCCATTATGTTCGAACTGAGGCGATCGATTAAAGTGATGGTGTTCTATACTGTTAGGTGCTGCACGACGGTGTGCAAAGGGCTGTCGGCGCCGTGAGCCAAAGAGGAAGAGAAGTTTATGCTTGAGTCGCTGGTTCGGCAACTGAAAAGCAACAATCCGGCAGTCCGGACGAAAGCAGCAGCCACCCTAGGAAATAGCGGCGAAAAAAGCGCAGTATCGTTTCTTGTAAGAGCGCTTGTCGATGAAAATAGGCACGTTCGCCGAGCCGCTTCTGCAGGCCTTGGACAAGTGTGGACGGATGAGGCGGTAACGCCCTTGTGCACGGCTCTAAACGATACCGACTGGTTTGCCCGATGGAATGCTGCGCTGGCTCTAGGACTGATAGGCGATCCAAGAGCCGTCGATCCTCTCATCGACGCTTTGCACGACGCCAATAGGTACGTGCGTCGAAACGCCGCCGAAGCTCTTGGAAACATCAAAAACAAGAGCGCAACCCGCTGGCTCATTGAGTCGTTGCAGGATCCAGACGTGGACGTCAGGTGGAACGCGGCTGACGCACTCGGAAAACTGCGAGACCAGCACGCAACTGATCCTCTCGTTCACGCATTGGGTGACCCGGACGAATTCGTGCGAGAGCGTGCCGCAGACGCGCTCGGCAGAATAAGAGATGTACGCGCAGCGGCTGCCTTGCAGGCCGCGCTCAATGACCGCCACGAAAACGTTCGAAAAACTGCGGCGGAAGCGCTCGAAAAAATCGAGCTCAGAGACGCGCGATCGTAGTCGGGGTTAGGTGCTATAACCGTGTCAATGGTGCGAGATTAATGCGTCCTAAAGACCTGCAACGTTTTTAAATATGATTACGCTGTCACTACAACAGGAAGCATGGCAGACACTCTGAGCACGATGGCAGAAGTGGACCGCGCCGTCGCAGCGATCAAGCAAATAAAAGAGCGGACGGCGAAGTTGCCGCCAGTACTCGTAGAAGCTTATAGAGAGACTCTTGAATCGGCTAGCAGCGCAATCGTCCGTCGATTCTTTGAAGGTCTCGCAAATCAATGCCCCGATGCGTTGGAATACTTCATAGACGTAGACAAACAAAAAAAAGTCGACGACGAGAAGCAAACCAAACTCGATACCATCTCATAAAGAGCTCAAACTGCGTCGGCTTTGTCAAGCACGAGGCACGCCAGACAAAAGACCTCTTTTTTCAGTTGGGCGGCTTTTTGCACGGAACGGCTCAGCATAAACAAAGCGAGCACTTCGCTCTCGGCGTGCCGACACGCGTACTCGACGGATCCTTAGGAAACGCCGTAGCCAGAACCGTTCCGATGCACTCGGCTAGGCGTGAACAGTTTGGCTTCGCAATGAGACCTTGATCCTTCACCTGCGCTTAAGCTGGAGTGATCTGTCTTTGTGTCAATCAAGCCGTGGCGAAAAAGATTTTAAGACGTGCAAAGTTGCCTTTTTCCGTCATTTTTTGAATCGTCTATGGTTGAAATGGCAATGAAAAAGGTAAATAAAGGCTTCTTACGATATTTTGGAGATACGAAAAAGGCAAGAATCTTTAATCATGAAAGCGATATTCTTCCGCTCTTGATCACCATGACCGTATTTATCGTACTACGATCACTCATGGTGGCAAGGAAGAAGAATGACATCGGTGGCGGTTGAGGGAGCATACGCACGCCTCGGCGATTTCAGACTGCAGGATATTAGCGTCAGCGTCGAGAGTGGTGAATTCTTTGTCATTCTTGGTCCTAGTGGCGCTGGGAAAACGGTCTTGCTCGATCTGATCGCAGGATTCATTTATCCGCGACAGGGGCGCGTGCTCCTCGACGGAACAGACATATCTTTTTTACCGACAGAGAGGCGGCATATCGGCTACATGTTCCAAAACTATGCGCTGTTCCCAAACATGAGCGTATACAAGAACATCAAATTCGGTCTGAGGTATACGAAGCTGGCCGATTACGGACGAAGAATCGAGGATATCATGGAACTGGTGGGGATTACTAGGCTCAGAGACCGAACCCCTACCACGCTGAGCGGTGGAGAGCAGCAACGAGTGGCTCTCGCTCGATCCTTGATTCTTGAGCCGAACGTTCTCCTTCTCGATGAGCCCCTGAGCGCTCTCGACAGTCGGTCACGAGATTTGCTTCGCGAAGAACTGCGAGATGTGATTGACCGGTTTGAGATGACGGCCTTATTCGTGACCCATGACCAGACAGAAGCCCGCTTGCTTGCAGATCGGCTCGGGGTCATGTATGATGGCCGGCTCATACAAACCGGTTCGGTGCATGAAGTCTTTGACAAACCGGACGATAAACGGGTTGCCTCGTTTGTTGGGATGGAGAACCTTTTTGAAGGTGTCGTTGTTTCTCAGAAAGACGGAATTATTACCGCCGACATTGGCAATGCTACTATTGAAGCCGTCGCAAACAATGAAAGAGGCGACAGGGTCGTCTTAGGGATCAGGCCGGAAAACGTTACCGTGATGCTCGAACAGGTTGTCAGCAGCGCGCGGAACACTTTCAACGGCACGGTCAAGCAGATAGCCTATCTCGGACCTATCAACAAGGTGATTATCGACTGCGGGTTTATGCTAGCTGCGTACGTCACAAACATCTCAACGGAAACGCTCAGACTCGCTAGAGGCAGCGAAGTCAGCGTCGCTTTCAAAGCAACGGGGGTAAACGTGATCAGCAAAGGACAGCGGAGTCGCAAAACTATGCCGCGCTAAGGGCAGGAGCATGTGCACTCTTGGGCGTTCCGGCATTGAAATCAGTGCATTTCGATTGTGACCCTTTACACGTCGAGCGTAGGGGGTAAAACCCTTATCTTTCGCATGGTTTTTCTGGAGCGATTTTATGTCTTTACTCAGCAAGTCATTATGTGCTCTTTAACTTCTTTAAACGTTAGAGAACTCTGATTTTTTATAAAAAATGTAAAGAACGGCGCTGCGTTGAGATCGCGCAGTCCGCTTTATATAGCGCTGCTAGACTACCCTTTTTTTGTGCTGTCACAGAGGTAACCAGTCAAGAAGATTATTGCGAACGTTGGTGGAACCGCCGCCTTCAGAAAAGTGATAATTTGATGGGCCAAGACTGGCCGGCCTTCAAAGCTCACGTTGAGGGACTCTGAAACACAAAGGAATTCGGCCATGGGATGTAAAACGAAACTCAATAGAGCGCTTATAAAAGCCGTTGTTGAATTAGTCTGGAAAGGATTTTCCGATTCAGAGATCAGGCAGCGAATCAATGTGCCTAAGAGCACTTGGAATGACTGGAAGCGGCGCGGGGAGGCAGAAGCGCGCGGCATCTTCCACGAGTTTTCGCTCGAATTTAACCGCGCTGTGGCTTCGTTTTCCCATTCGTTGTATGAAGCCCAGATAAAAAGAGCGCAGGATGGTGACTCGGCCGCTGCGACGTTTCTCGCCGACAGGCATCCTCGCTTGAAGGATTACCGTAAGAAGACGCATGAGAAGGTAGAAAGCGAGCATAGGCTAGCAACAAAGAAGTAGGTATCGGCTTTGTCATCGCATCCAATGAAGAACTCAACAAGCGAACCACAGAAGCGCTCCGACGTTACAAGCGAGAGCACCCCTGATAGCCCGGCATGGTGTGCGATCGTGCACACGCGGGGTAAGTGGCATCCAGGAGATCACTGATCTACCTCGATGAATAGCTGCGCGAAATCGCCGCAGGCCGTATCAAACGATTAATGGTATTTATGCCGCCAAGGCACGGCAAATCTGAGCTTATTTCAAAGTACTTTTCAGCGTGGTATCTCCGAACTTTCCCCAACAACCACGTGATCTTAGTTTCGTACGAGGCCGACCTGGCCGCATCCTGGGGCCGCAAGGCCAGAGAGGTTCTTGACGAGCTTGGAAACGATTTTAGCGTTACAGTGAAGCAAGAATCAAATTCCGCCAAGCATCGGGAGATTGAAGGCCATAACGGCGGTATGGATGCTGCGGGAGCCTATGGGCCTATCACTGGGAAAGGTGCCGATGTGCTAATCATCGATGACCCGGTCAAAAATGCGGAGGAGGCATACTCACCTGTGCAGCGCGAAGAGAGCGACTTACGGAAGATCTATGATGCCTTCCGTTCTAGCTGTTAAAATGGGAGCTCCACCCTTGCTGGGATCTGCTTCGCACCCTCCGTAATGGTCTGGTTGGGCCACGCGCACTCCGCGACATCGTCGTGAAGGTCGCTGTACCGATGAGCTTCTGTTCAGGAAAGGAGACTCTATTCTCTCACGACAATATACTGAAGCTGTGTGATGCGCCCCCATACATTGGAGGTGAGAAAGAGATGTCATTGCAAGTGCGCATAGCTCCTGACTTGGGCGACGAGGAACATGTTCGGAAAGGATCGAAGACGATGAATGAGAAGAATAATAACAACACTACTATCCCATCCTACCCTAAACATCCTATCCCCATAAGTTCGCATGAGTGATCAAGGAAAATTCGAAAAATACCCCCCACGTTTTTTGTGTTTGCCGCCCTTCGCCTTGACGACGTTTGATAACGTTGTTAAGATACTCGATGTCCCGGGTCCGCAGGTTCAGCAGCTCATCGATGCGGACCCCTGAACGCCACAGCACGCGCCTCAGCAGGTAGTCACGTTCACTGCAGCTGCGCGCGGCCGGAGCATCTCGTCGACCTGCTCCTTTTCGAGGTAGCCGGTTATGTTTTTCATACGACAGTTGCGAAAATATGTGTTTTCGAAAGTAAAGATTTCTATTTTGAACGCCGTTTGTTCGTTTACCGGGTGTGCAAAAAGCGCGCATGCATCCCGGAAAATTTGCCTTATCAAGTTAACAGCTGCCCGTTTTCGACAGGACGCATGCGGTACAAGACAACTCGTATCACTTCCTGCCGCCACAGCGTATCGAGGCGTCCGATACGTCTTGTGGCCCCCCAGCACATCGGTGCGGGTCTGGAAGGGCTCTGGCATTTGCTCCTTTGGTGCCGAACTCAACGCAATGACTTCACCGACGCGTGGCGTGACAGAAAAATGTCACGCGCATTTAAGAGCGATGTACTTCACCGAATTTAACTAATGATTCGCAGTGTTGTCAATACCGTGAAAGATCTCATAGCGACCAGTTCCGACATTATCGACGCCGCACAGGCCAGCATCGTGTGGTATGCCCCGCCGTCTGTGTTGAGCCTTTTCGTCCGCTGCGGCGTATTCAAGAGTTCGAAAACGTTTCTAGAGGGGGGCGGATCAATGAGAGGCGTCACCCAGATCTCGCCTTTCTCAGCTGAACCGATGCTTCAACTTGTGCAGGCGGGCGCCGCGATTCGTCACGCACCTCAACCTTTGCGCGCCTTTATGCTTGTAAGAGATGCCCAAGAGAGCATTAGCGCGCTCCAGATTGACCCTGGACAACTTTCCCTTACGACGCGTATCGTAGCATTTTGGACGGACGACACGACGTACGCTCTATGGCTGTTGGATGAATTCGAGGCGGAGTGGATGCACTCGATTGACGGCGCGGAGCGCATACGTGAGCTGAGCGAAAGGTGAAGAAGCCTCAGCCCTCCGACATACATTCCGACTTGTTCGCGATATTCTGCGTCCGAAATGGATGGGACACCAAAAGGTTACAACAGGTGCAAAATCAAATCCAAATGAAATCATATGCCGATGAAAAGTCCTCAGCCATTCGAGCAGATGGTCTTTATTAAGGAAGAAAGACATATGCGAACTTTAGGTCGTTCACATGAAGCTATGGCCGCAGAAGAGGTGGAAACGGGCGTTACTCGTCGTCTTTGTCGCAGTCATCGTGGTTGTCGTGGCTGTAGGATCGATCGGCGTATACGTCAGTTCGGCGGTGAACAAGCCCGTCGTGAGCGGGATCGACGTTGTGAATCCCGTCGGAAACAAAACGGCGCTGGTAGTGTACCAGGCCGGTTTGACTGCTTTCGAGAGGGACACCTCGTATGCGTTCGCGAATGGTCTCACAGCGAACGGTTGGAAGGTCGAGATTACTACGGCGAGTTCGCAGGCTCCGTCTAATCTCTCGAAGTATAACCTCTTGGTCTTGGCCTTTCCGATTTATGATGGTCCGGGAACGGTCATTGTGCGCTACCTCGACAGCGTGGAAAACTTGCACGGAATGAACGTGGTGATCATAGCTCTTGGTGGGTTCAACAGTCCGGGGACAACCATAAACACTGTGACGCAAGACGTACACGCCGCTAACGGCACGGTTCTGACGTCGCTTACGCTGAACAGCTCGATTACTCCTTTCGGCTTTGCTCCAGGTCAGGGAAGCGGTTCCCCGGCCGACGTGGCTCGACAAGCCGGAGCACAAATCCATCCATAAGACTGAAGCAAACACTTATGCGGCGTCGCGTGTCCTTGCTCCCGCACCTGTTTAAGATCTGCACTTGCATCTCATGCCCGATGGGGGGGCCTAGCTATGGCACCTAACAGCGTGCGGCAAATTGCGACTGCGGCGAAATATGAGCTCTTGAAGTACCTTCGCGGACGACGATTGCTCGCCATTGTGCTGCTGACGATTATCGTCAGCGCCATTTTTCTGATCGTCCCGCCGGCGATCGGCTCCCATTACCCCAAAGACGCGACACAGTTTACGCTGAACATGTTTGGGTTCCTAGGCATCCTTTCCATACTGAGTGCTACTTTTTTGCCGCTGACGCGATCGTTTCCGAGTACGAATCAAAAACCGGGTACTTCCTGTTTCCAAACCCGATCAGGAAGACAACGATCTTTCTCGGCAAGTTCATCGCAAGCGCGCTCGTGTCTGTAGGCGCTATCGGGCTCTATTACGTGATAGCGGTAGTGTCGGTGCGCGTTATCGACGGACGCGTTCCGGCAAATACGGGCTTGTCGTTCGCCTACTCGCTCGTGTACCTGTGCGCTATCCTTGCGATCGCCTACCTCTTCAGCCACATTGCGCAGTTCGGTGTACTCGCTCGTCCTGACGTTCTTCACCTTCCTCCTCACACTGCCGATTGTCGATGCCCTCGGCGCAATCGCTAAGTTCAAGCCGTGGTTCTCTCTTACCTTCTCAAGCGGAATTTCGTAGTACGTGTTCAGCAACCCGTACCCGAGCGATCGGATCTATACGGCGTCTGCTCCAGGAAACCACTGGCGTTGGCATGCAAATGTATTCGCTTGCGAACTACTGTCCTGAGATACGACTGAGCCTCATCGTGATAGCGGTGTACTTCATCGTCGCATTCCTGTTGGCCATCGTGCTTGCCCGACGGCTGGAGATGTAAGTGTCGACACGTCACTTTTCCTCCGCGCCGCGCGCCCTGTCGAGAAGTATGCCCAGAACGAGACGCTTGCTTAGGAGGCTACGATACGCGTGACGTCTTTCTTTCTCCTGTCCTTCAGTCTCCGCATTTCTAAAACACGAAAGACTCCTAGCGAGTTAGTGCAGTCTTATCCCGATCCAAAACACTCAGGTGTACCACTCATCAGTTTCTGCTCGTCGATCTCGCGTATTCTGGACACCGTTTGCTCGCCCCACGCCTGATCGAGAGAGATACCTCTGAAAAATGAGTACTGCTCGAGGACCGAAATGCGATCGTCCCATCTGGTCAAGCTATTCGCGTCCTCAAGCCCCCACTTCATCGCTGCGTGAGTCATGCCAAGCCGCTGCAACGACCGATTGACCTGTGACACCTCGTACGGTGAATAAGCAGTAAACACCATCTCGGCGCCCGGAAGGTGATCGGCAAGCGCAGAGAAGAATGCTTGGACCTGCTTCCGGGCGAGGTACGCCAGTACCCCACCAGCGATCGCAAACACGCCGTGTTTTGTATGCGTCACATCATCATACCAGCTCGCATCGAGGAGTGACTTCGCGATGGCGTGCGTTCGGTCGGTCTCGGGCAGTAGCTGCTTCCGCAACGCGATGACGCTAGGAAGGTCGAGGTCATACCACTGGATCGATCCGTTATCGATGCGATAAAACGTCGTGTCGAGTCCCGCTCCTAAATTGATCACCGACGCGCGGGGATGCGCAGCTACGTAAGCCGTTGCGGCATCGTCGCACTGTCTCGCGCGCGCCGCACTCGTAAGGACGTACTCAGGACTGAACCGCGATTCGATGACTGAGAAGTCATAGTCGATGGCTCGCACGAGGTCCACCGCTTTCGCGTCGTACAGCAGTGACGGGTAATGTTTGCTCACGTGTGCGCGGCACCATAAGGCGATGAATAGCGTCTCTTCCACAGTGTTGGATCGGAGTGTCATTGTAGAGAAGCAGGGTGGCGCCTTAGTATGAAACTAACGGCGAAACTGCTACGTGAACAGAGCAAACGTTTCGTTGCACGATCTTGGAAGTTCGTTAAGGCGCGCACACATCAGACACATCAGACTGTTTTTGGGTTTTTAGAAGCACTCACTCCGTTTTAGATCGGCTCTAGTTTCTCCCAAAGTCCATCAAAATCAAGCATGTTAAGGGTGTACTGGACCCACGTTGCGTTTGGTATCCACATCGCCGTGGCGCTCTGCAAATCAGGCACCCCAACTTCGACCATTGCGATCATTTGAAGGGCTTCCTTGCGGTCGATATACAAAGATATCCAATTCGCAGGATGAGCATCATCAGGTAGAGGGGGAAACAGCCGAATATCAGATACGAGGGCCTGGAACGCCGCTCTAACATCAATTTTTTTGCTTTTCAACCATATTTCCGGTGAGGAGACGAGGCGCACCGTGACGTCCATTCTCTTTGCTTTTGTGATCTTTTTCGTGAGGCGCTCGATCTCTGATTGGGAAAACGGAAACGTGCTTCCCATCATTATGAGACTTTGACGGGCGCGGCCGATCATCTCGAGAACCTTCGCGGAAATGTTATCGACGCCCCGGATGAGCGAGAAGTGGTAGATCTCCTTCCCTATTTGTCGATCATACAACAACGTCAGCTCATTTGAGCAGTAGTCAAGCTCGGAAGAGAGGAGCGCGACTCTGTCCTCGAAGACGTCCTTTGGGTAACGGGGGCTATATAAGCGGGGCCTGCCTTGTTCGACGGTGACCCATTTTTCTTCGTCGAGCCGTCTCAAGGCGTCATAGACTTTCGTCCTCGGCACCCCCGACTCGGCGGAGAGCGCGGTCGCCGTAGCGGGTCCTGTCGCCACAAGTGTCGCGTACACCTTTGCACCATAATAGGTAAGGTCCAACTTCTGCAGTGTGGCGAGGATTTTCGCGTCCAGTAACACGAGCACTTGTTGTGCTTGCTGCATAATAAAGGTTCACTTATTATCCTTACAAAGTTACAAAAAAATTATCTGATAGCAGGATCCTCGTAGGTTCAAAGCTAGATCGCAAGAAACTTGCTAACCCAAACACACGTGTGATCTAGTAGTGTCATCTTGCGTATGCCGGTACTTGGTATAATCTCGTGCGGAATGCTACAGGACGAGTTAACGCACATACTTTCAGAAGACAGAGAACTAAGCCATCTGATTTTGGTAGATACCATCGGAACGTATGGACTCGCACGCAAGCTAAGAGCTCAAAATCGGCCATTCCTTACAGCGGACCTCGCTCAGATTCCGAATCTAGTGAAGAAATACGACACTACTCCATTTTCGCGCGTCCCTACGACGAGGACACGTATTGGGGAGGCTGTGCGACGGTTCCTACACAGTAGGAGTACAAGTGATGTTGTTGTCGCCAACGTTCTCAAGATAGAGCTGCACGCTAGTGTGGAGCTGCTAAAGAGAGAAGTATATAGAAACATTGAACGTATGTGCAGCTTCTCAGATGGAATCCTCGTGCTGTATGGATTGTGCGATTCCCTCAAAGACCTCGAACGTGATTTTGCTGGATGCCGGTGTCCGCTCTACTTCCTGACTGATGAGTCAGGAACAAAGGTAGAAGATTGCATCGCACTGGCGCTTGGAGGGAATGACTCCCGCTGGCAGACTTCACGCATTCATAGTGATATCGCGTTGTTCTTGACTCCAATGTGGGCATCGAGTTGGCAGAATACATGCAAGAACTTAGGGAATGACCTAGAACTAGCCCAAAGCGTAGAAAAACTACTGCTGGAATTTGCGCGGTTCAACAAAAAGAAATTGAAAGTTGCTAAAGTAGACACGGGTCTCCGGTATGAGCCTAATTTTGACGAAAATGTGCATGACTTTGCACGGCTGCAAAAAATGGGCGTCATTCAACTTAGCGGAAATACGGACATTGTAGAGAGATGCTACCTAAGAGCGAAAAGTCGCATGCATGAGAGGATGCCAACTTTCGGCACAACGGGCGGCTCCACAAGAGAAGAGACGGTGAAAAATGCAAGTAATTCCCCAGCCCCGTCTCAGCACAATGCACTGCTAAAGTAGACGTTACACTAAACTCAAAAAGCGAGCCGTATGAGATTAGGAGTAACTACTCGGTCTACTCGGTTAGCACCCCAACGGGCAAAGCCACAGCTGTGGGAGGACAGAAGTCCATCGGTACAGCGATGACGATGTCTGAGAAGTGCGCGTGGCCCAAACCAAACCATCTGCGTTACGGGGGGCGACGGCGAAGCAATCCCAGCAAGGGTGGAGCTCCCGGCTTTAACAGCTAGAACGGCACGGCATCATAGATTTGCCGTAAGTCGCTCTCTTCGAACTGTAGTAAGGTCCAATGTCCGAGCAACATCTGAACCCTGCGAATGTCGGTGTGGTGCCGCGCCAAGTTAACCGCAAAGGAGTGCCTAAGCGTGTGCGGATGCACGTCCGGGCCGATATCGGCGAGGATCCCGTATTTCTTGACGACGTTGTAGAGCTGCCGTCGCTTGAACGGGAAGAGTTTTGTATCATTTTCAATGTCGTTTTGTGCCGCGTACGAAAGGAGCTCGTCCATCGACTCCTTTTTCAATAAAACACGCCTTTCCTTGCCGCCCTTGCCGTTGGTTATCGTAATGATGCCGTTCTTTTTTTCGATGGCCGTCGGCGTGACGGCCAGCACCTCAGAGGAGCGCATGCCTGTCTCCCACATCGTCTTGATGATAAGGTAGTCGCGATAGTTGCATGTACCAGCCACATCAAGCATTGCGTGCACCTCCTCGCGCTCAAGGAATTCAAGGTGTTTCATAAAGCGTCGCGCCTCGATTGCTCAAAATAGCTTGTATCGCCTTTAGAAGACGTTTTACGTCAATAGTACACTGAATCTCCAAACGTGCCTTTTTTGTCGAACGTGGTTTCGACGTTGCTCCTTTCGCTGAGGTGGGGGCTGCCCCCGCCTAGCTTGCTGCGGGTGGTGAATCGTCGCACCCCGGTATTGCTACGACCACAGCGCGACGACAAAACACCGATAGGTGTCACGAAGAAGCGGTTATCATATCTCATGTTTCGGCCCTCAGTTTAAATACGTAAGACTCTGCTCCTCAAACCTAAGGCTCTGCTTTTCCGTGCTCAGCTATGGCATAGCCGTTTACGAAGTTGTTGCGGCGATGCGAAACACAATAAGGCTTTGTAAACTGGCAATTGTAACACACCTCCACAAACATTCTCGCAGTTTTGAATCCTATCTCTGATTGGGAACTTTAGGAGTTGACGAAAAGTTTTGCAAAATGTTCAAAATTCCTTCTCCAGCCTCAGATAATGGTATAGTAAGGAAAATGAGGCCGCTAAGGCGTTATTCATTGCACAAAACCTAACGATGAAGAACGAAGGGTGGCAATGTTAGCGACGTGCAGAGCATGATTGAGCAATCATCCGATTATTCAACGGATACCTACACGTTACAGCTGCAAGGCCTGACAAAGAGATACGGTGACCTGGTCGCCGTTGACGATCTGACCCTGCAAATCAAGAAGGGAGAGATATTCGGATTTTTAGGACCGAACGGAGCCGGAAAGACCACCACGATCAACATGATGGTCGGACTGCTGAGCCCGACTAGTGGTGCTGTGCTCATCGACGGACAAGACAGGGCGCAAGCGCCGAAAAGGAGCATAGGCATCTGTCCGCAAGACCTCGTCTTGTGGGAGGAGCTGACGTGCACCGAGAACCTCACCGTCATGGGCGACATGTACGACCTTCCACGGGCCGTCACGAAAGCGCGCGTGCGCTCATTACTCGCTGCTCTCACACTCTCTGAAAAGGCGAACGCACGCGTGTCGCAGCTGTCCGGAGGGATGAAGCGCAGGCTCAACATCGCACTCGCTGTTATTCACGATCCTGATATCGTCGTGCTGGACGAACCCTCTACAGGCTTAGACCCGCAATCTCGTCTGTTGCTGTGGGACTTTGTTCGCTTGCTCAAGAACAAAGAGGGAAAAACCATCATCCTCACAACCCACGTTATGCAGGAGGCCGATGCACTGAGTGACCGCATCGCCATCATCGACCACGGCAAGCTCCTTCAGTTCGACACACCCGCAAACCTGAAAAAGAAGATCGGGTCCGGTGACATCATCGAGATGCAACTCACCGAACAAGAGAAGAACGAGGCGGTCATTGAAGACCTCAAATCCGTCAACGGCATCCTAGAAATCCAAGAAATCAACGACGCGAGCGGAAAGATCGCCATACGAGCGTTAAACGCCGTCAACCTGCTCCCTGAGATAATCGAACGCGTCGATGCGATTCGCACCCGGGTCGCGGATATTTCAATTCGGGAAAACACGCTCGAGGACGTCTTCATCTACCTCACCGGAAGGGGGCTGCGGGAGTGACGGTGAAGTCTCTCTCATTAGCGACTAAGGCGCTCAAGCGAACAATTCGAGACCGTCGCACGCTCTTTTTCCTCTTGCTATTCCCTATAGTGCTCATGATCATTTTTGCCTTCGCCTTCGGCAGTTCCAACTCGCTTGGCACCGGGACAGCGCCCCACGAGATTGCGGTCATTAATCTCGACCAAGGGGCAGCGGTGTCCATCAACAATACCACCGAGCACATCAACGCCGGCGCGACTTTCACGCAGCTCCTCGAAAACGTCACCTACCCGCAAACCGACACCCACATGTTCACCCTCAATAACGTGAGTGCAGATCAGGCCCTGTCAATGCTCAAAGGACGCGCCCTCGATGCGGTGATCACGATTCCAGAGAATTTTTCGCAAGCGGTCGTTTCATTGACCAATGCCTCCACGCGGGCTGAAACGACCTCCGATATCGGGCTGCGGGTAATAAACGGAAGCGCCGCTCAGCTGCCGGTGAGTACCACGCTTCCGAAACAGGGCAACGTCACATCACAGATCATCGTCGAAGGGGACACGGATAGTAACGCATTTGCCGCCGCGCAAAGCCTGATCTTCAATCTCCTCCAACAGTACCAAGGCCAGATACAGGCCATGACGATTCGACAGGTTGACGCCACGCTGGCACAAAAAGGAAGCAATTCGAGCATCAACTACATTTCGGCGGCCGTACAGCCACTCACGGGCACCCGATCACTTACGCTCTTCGACTACCAGGCACCGGGAGTGATTGTGTTCGCCTTGCTCTTACAGGTCGGCAGCGTCGCGCAGGACCTTGCGAGGGAATCTGCCCGCGGGACGCTCGGTAGACTCAAGCTCTCCAATATGCGGTCATTTGACCTCCTGTTCGGCACGTTGCTCAGCTGGATCGTCTTCGCCGTGGCGCAAATACTGCTGCTCCTCGGAGTCGCCGTGGCGCTCGGGTTTGAGTGGTTCGGCGGCGCGAATTCCATCGTGCTTGCCGTGCTCATTGGCCTCATAGGCGGGATAGCTTCGATTTCGCTCGGCTTGCTGCTTGCGGCGTTTACCACCAACGAGAGGCAGGCCGCACAATTAGGAGTGCTCATTGCCGTGCCGGTGTTTTTCCTCACCGGGTCGTTCTTTCCGCTCCCCAACGAGATACTTGGAACAGCGTTTGGGACGACGTTCCAGGTCTATGACCTGCTCCCCTGGACACAGGTCGCGGATGCGTTGCGTCAGATCCTCGTCTTCGGGAGTGGCTTTGGCGACGTAGCGGCCTACGTGGGATTTGCGATCGTTCTCACCGCAATCCTCTTTGTCATTGGCGTGATTTTTTATTCGCTGGTGCGGTTGCGGTCGGAATTGCGGCCGGAATAGCCCCTTCCAGCTCGCAGAGGAGATGGCCTGGAAATGCTTGCTATCGCGGCGGGAACGTTCATATTTAGCACGGCCATGACCCCGGTGCAAACACTCAATACTCGTGTTCTGCGACCCGTCATCGCGTCCGTTTTACCGCGACTACGAAGCCATGAATACTACGATAAAAGCATGATATGTTACAGTCAAGCTAATATCATGAGAATCAAAAAACAGAAGAGGACTCTATTTACCTGATTCGTAAGCCAATAATGCTTGTTCTCTCTGCATCTTGATAATAAATATCAATACTTTATTTGTTGACGTTATAGCGCTAAGAGAGTCAGTTTTTAAAGGAGGTATTATTAAGAGTTCAGAATCATCAACCACCAGTATAAACAGGTTATCTAAGTCTACTATATCCTTTAAATTGGCACGGGACCGCTCATGCAACTCTGTTTCAGTTTCATGATGCTGATGTTCTAAAATCTGGCTTCTTTCAATTATCTGGATTTTCACATTACTTTTTTTGGATACGTGTTCCAATCTTTTTTTTGTATCTTGACCATCTACGATTAACAAGTCTATTTTAATGTTCTTTTTTGCGGCCTTTTCTATGTACTCTAAGTATTTTCCTGCTGTTTGACAGTATACGGTCTCTCGAGCGTTACTTAGCATGTCTTTGATTTTAAATTCAAAGCTTTTAGCGCCGAAAATAAACCATAAAGGAGAAGAAGTTTCTGTGACTACCTCCTGCTCTTTAAGGATCTGGAATTCTTTTAGCGCTTCCTTTTTGGCGTCCTGATCTTTCTTTATTATCAGTTCTAGTGCAACTCGTGGCTCTATCGCTTGATATGTAGCCGGTCTCGGACTTGTTAACACGATCAAACCACTTTCTTCAAGCTTCCTCAAGCCATCGTATACCCTCGGCTTAGATACATCTAGAAATTCGAGCAGATCCCTTACTTCCGCGCTTTGCAATACTACCAGCGCCGCGTATATTTTCGCCTCTGACTCGAGCAACCCAAGCTCTGTTAAAGATAATAATAGTTGACTGGGTAATCGTCTCATCATTGTCACCTGATTATTAGTTGTAAAATTACTATTTACTAAGCCGCCATCTATATATACTTCTTACGCCCCCATGCTGATCGTTGTTAAATCATTGACAACTAGAGTGGAAAATAATTGCAGGCAAACATACCACGGAAACTAAAAATCTTGGCTTATGTTCGGCCAACGGTGCTCCGCTCACGAGAACCAAAATTAAGGGTGGTTGATAATGTCGGATATTATTAACGTCGAAAACCTGGTTAAGGTGTATCCTGGAGGTACACGGGCTGTCGATGGCATCTCATTCAGCGTGAGCGAAGGCGAGTTCTTTGGGTTCCTCGGCCCGAACGGTGCGGGAAAGAGCACGACGATCCAGGTTCTCACGACACTGCTAAAGAAAACCTCTGGCTCTGCGACCGTTGCTGGCTACGACGTTGATACGGATGCCCGAGAGATACGCAAAGTCATCGGCGTTCAACGCCAGGAAACCATTCTGGATGGGGACCTGACGGGTCGCGAGAACCTCACCCTCCAGGGGCACCTCCAGAGGTTGCACGGTGACGCCCTCAAGAAACGCGTGGACGAACTGCTCACACTCGTTGAGCTCTCGGACGTCGCAGACAAGAGGGCGGCGCACTACTCAGGAGGGATGAAGAAGCGGCTCGATCTCGCTTCAACGCTTGTGCACAAACCGCGCGTGCTCTTTCTCGATGAGCCGACCTCGGGGCTCGATCCACAATCACGCGCAGCTATCTGGGAGCACCTCGAGACGCTCAACAGAGACGAGGGTGTAACGGTCTTTTTGACAACCCAGCAGATGGAAGAAGCCGATAGGCTCTGTCAACGGCTCTCAATAATCGATCACGGAGAGATTGTCGTGAGCGGTTCGCCTGCTGAGCTGAAGCATCAACTCGGCGGTGACACCATCACCCTGTCACTGGCCGACGGGGACTCAGACGGCGTAAGAGATAGATCAAAGCGGATTGTTAGCGGCATTCAAGGCGTTACCAAAGTCCTCGATATCGAAACGGGACTGGCGGCATACGCCAAGGACGCCAGCGCTCTCGTTCCCGATATCGTACGACTGTTTGACCAGAACGGGATTCGTTTGACGTCAATCAGCGTCGCATCGGCCTCGCTGGATGACGTCTTTCTGCAGCATACGGGCAGAAGGATACGATCAGAAGAACTGTCGAAAGGAGACACGTGGAAAGGACACGTGTGAGGTGATAGAAGATGTATGACGCTCTCCTTGACGTGTGGCACCTTTACATCAGAGCCTTGAAAAAGACCATACGGACCCCGATCCTCATCTTCAGCACGCTCGCCCTACCAGTGCTGTTTCTCGTTCTATTCACGCAAATTTTTACGCAGTTTGGAAACCTCCCGGGATTCCCTGCCGGAGGCTATGTCCAATTCGCAGTGGCTGGCATCATTATCATGAACCCCTTGTTTGATTCAGGGGGCGCTGGGGAGTCCGTGGTTGAAGACATCAATTCGGGATTTGTTTCAAAGATGCTCGTGACGCCTGTGAACAGGGCCGCCATTCTGTTTGGTCGGTTACTGCACGATATGACCATAGTGCTGTTCCCGGTTGCTATAACGCTCGTGCTCGGGTACGCTCTTGGCGCAACCGTCACAACAGGAGTGCCAGGAATTCTGCTGATTCTTCTCACTGCCGCTTTCTTTGCGTTGGCTATGTCAGGGCTGACGATGGCAATCGGAGTGAGAACAAAGAGTTCCCAAGCAGTCGCAGGGTTAGATCTTGTGGTAACATTCCCTCTTGCGTTTGTGAGCACGGCATTCGTGCCTTACGAGTTCCTTCCGGGCTGGGCGCAGGCATTTTCGAATGTCAACCCGTTTAGTTACGTAGTCAACGCGGTCAGAGTACTGATGTCCACAGGATTTGTCTGGAGCACCATTCTGGCCGCGTATGCAGTTACAGCGGTGTTCGCGGCAGTGACTGTAGGAGCAACGCTATATCAGTTCAGGAGTGTGGTGAAGTAGGCGATTGTACCGTCTCTTTGCCACGCCGTAGTTCAAACAGAATCACGGAGTGGTGTATGCGTCACTCGCTGTTCGCGCCGCCGTGCCTATCCAGAAGCGTGCCCAGGACAAGCCGCTTAAGCAAGAGTACGTCAGAAGCAGTGCCTTAGGAGCCTTGAACGTGCACACGTTAGAACTGCACAACATAAACTCGGGATACAACAAGAAAACCGTCTTGCACGACGTAAGTCTCACGATACAAGAGCCGTCGATATACGTCGTATTAGGCCCAAACGGGGTAGGGAAGACGACACTGTTTCGGACCATCGCAGGGATTTTAGAGCCATATTCGGGCGAAGTCGTGTTTGACGGCGAAAACGTTACCTCATCGCGTGACGTCAGAAAGCGGATGAACTACCTCTCCCACTACAACGCAATCCCGGAGGAGATGACGGTGTACAACGCGCTCACCTTTTACGCGAACATGCAGGGAGGAAGCGCTGACGAGGTGCTCGAGCTGCTCCACCTTCAGGAGCTCCGGGATACGAAAATCTATGATCTCTCGCAGGGACAGAAGAAAAGAGTCTCAGTCGCGAAGGTCTTCCTGCAAGAGCGCGACCTGTACTTGATAGACGAGCCCACCTCAAACCTGGATCCAGGCTACTCGAAGGAGATCCGAGACATCCTCCTGAAACTGAGCAAGGACAGGATTGTGCTTTACTCCACGCATAACCTCTACGAGGCGAATGACATCGGCACGAACCTCATCTTGATCAAGAATGGGACCATTGCGCTAAGTGAAAAGATCGCAAACATCAAACTGAGGGAATACAGGGTTGGAATTAGGACGTCGACTGACATTTCAAAAATCGTGGACGCGAAGAGAGGAGAGCAGGGCTACTACGTCATGAGCGTTTCGAGCCCCGAAGAGGCAGGACAGGTCCTGAAGACGCTAATCGAACACGGGGTACTGGTGACGGAAATGCGGCAGCTCGAAAACCCGTTGCAAGAGCTGTTCGAAACGGCGTAACCGGTGAACGCGTGAAGAACAACGTTGTGCGCCAACTGGGGCGCAAACCTGCAATAATCACCGTTAAGAGAGGACTCGCTCTGAGCAAATCGTACATCGTGTTCGCGATATTCTTTGCGTCGGTGGCTATCCTCACGGCAAATTTTGGCAACGCATTCCTGAGAGGAGTGCCCGTGAATAGCGGCATCTACGTCGGGACGTCACTCTCGCTCCTCTCCGTCCCGCTGACCGTAATGGCCGCTGTGATGCTTACGACGTCCGTCATTTTGCTCTACGTCTACGACAAGAATAACGGCGTGCTCGAGTATTTCCTCTCGCTCGGGATGAATCAAGGAGACATCTACAAGCGTTACCTGAAAGCGGGGGTCATTCTCGTCTCACTCCTTATGATAGCGGTGGCCGTTGCAAATGTTGCGGTAGGATTGATTCTGAGAGGAGGAGTTACGCTCCCTCTCCAGGCCACAGGCATTGCCGCGGCATTGTCCCTCTCCGTCGTCTCTTTCGATACGGTGGCTATGATGACGTTCAGCTCATTGCAGAAGCCGAGGGCGGGGGCAAATCAGCCGTTAGGCCTCGCCTTGGGGGGGTTGCTGGTGTTGCCCGCGTACTTAACTGCGTTCATTTTGCCTGGTACGGTAGCAGTCGCCGTAGATCTTGCCGAAGCCGTCATAATCGCCGCTCTGTCGATCGCGCTGTTGCTTCTTTCAAGCAGACTCATCAGCAGGGAGAAGCTTCTTCCATAACAACTCGCGCGTGCTAGACCAGGAGAACAGATTTTCAGTAAGAAAGTACGCACATCGGCTTGAAGTCAAGCATCGCTA
>Ga0326727_10010244_pt1 | contig 22444 bp, 15 predicted proteins | sample MB2enrmetagenome_FD_207643 | JGI IMG/M metagenome (GOLD analysis project Ga0326727, IMG submission 207643) | Lab enriched peat soil microbial communities from McLean, Ithaca, NY, United States - MB29MY | ecosystem: Environmental > Terrestrial > Soil > Wetlands > Peat | place: USA: New York...
AGTTGCACCCCAGGTCGATGAATAAGGCGAGGATTTTTTCATAGCGCGACGCGTCGCGGCTGTGGAAAGCATCCGCCGGCACCCAGTTGGAACCCTTGATTAAGATCGGTACGCCGTTGACCTTGAAGAGGAACTGGCCGGGCTTTTCCAGGCTCGTCGTCTCGGTGCGAATCAATTCCAGCTTACGAACTCCCACCGTGTCCTCGCGGGAGGCGATCACCTTTTCGTTTTGCAAGAGTTGGGTCGTCACTTTGTACAGATACGGGTCACCGTAACCCCGGGGCCACCACAACTTGGGATTCTGCACCTCGACCTCGAACCGTCCCGCCGTGAACTCCACCTTGTGGTCAAAAGTAAACGTCGATTCTCCGCAGCGGCCCTCCACCCTAAGCCGGAGTTGGGGAAGCAACGCGAGGTCCGTCGAAAGTTCGTACGAGACCGCCAGCCTGGCACGGCCCGGCTGAATCGCGAGGGTGGTGAAATACATGTCGGTGATTTCGTGCCGCGCGTGGACGATGAGTTCCACCGGCCGCCAGAGGCCCGCCGACACTGCCCGCGGCATGATGTCCCAACCATAGGAGTGGGCAGGGCGGCGAATCCATATGGCCTCCTGATTCGTCTTTCCGGCGACGATCGTATAGGCGGGGTCGTAACTCTTGCTGGCCGCTTCGACAATGGGGGAGCTTAGGCGAACCGTGAGGAGGTTCGGTCCGGCGGCGTTCAACATTCCTGCCACGTCAAACGACTGCTCCACCATGGCGTCCGCCGTTTCTCCCAGTTTCTTGCCATTCAGCCAATACGTGGCGAGGCAGTCCACGCCATGAAAGCGAAGTTCCAGCCGGCGTGCGGCGATCCCCTCAGGCGTCGGAAACTCCCGTTGGTACCACCACTCATACAGTTCGTAGGGCTTCAGCTTCTTGATGTTCTCGCCGAAGAACAGGTCCGCAGGCAAAACCCCCTGGCGCGACAAATCCAGGGGCGTCTCGCCGGGCACAGAGGCTTCAATCGGCGTCAACTCGTGGGTCTTCAATTGGTCGGGATTGGTGATGTGATACTTGCCCTGGGGAAAATAGAAGAGCTTCCATGTGCCATTTAGGCTGATGTGAGCCGCTTCGGGGGTGGGCTTCTCACCGGTAATCCCAAGGGGCGTCTCTGCCGGCAGCCATAACGACATTCCGATCGAGAATAAAACCAAGAAAAATGGCCGGGCTGGTTTCGCACCCATCTCTCCTCCTCATCGCTACGCCGAGAACCGGGTCGGCGGCGGCACATGATATCTGAAATTTGGTGAAAATAGTCGCGTAATCACGTGCGAGACTGGAATCGTGAATTGAAAGCCCCCGCTCAGGGCACGAGATTCGACGGAAGCATCCGATGAAAAAGCTGGAGGATCGGCGCTTGGCTCGATGGCACATATTCCAATACAACACCCTGTTCCTTAAGTGTCTTCGTCAACTCTGTCGTGTCGATGTCCTGAACCGCTTGATGGTTCGCGATCGCCAGCTTTGCGGCAACTCCCGCCGCCTGCCCCATAATCATGTACTGCGGCTCCATGCGTAGAGTCCCGTACGCGACGTGGCTGGCCGAGACGCAAACCGGAACCAGCAGGTTTTGAACTTCCTGGCGTTTGGGCTCAAGGATCCGATAGGGAATCTGGTAAGGTTGGGATGGAACCTGCGTGTCGCCTTCGTTCGTGACGAAGCCCTCCTGACTGACCACGCGCTGGAGGTTATGCGAATCAATGCCATAGGAGCCCATTCCAACAGGGTCGGGTTTCGAAACCTCCGTCTGGACATCCTTCTGCGTCATGACATACGCGCCGATCATTCGGCGCGCTTCGCGAACGTAGAGTTGCGGCGGCCAATTTGCCGTATCGATGAATTCATCCTTCGCCAAGCCCCACTTGTTCATTTCATTCTGCAACGGTTTCGGAACCTGTGGATCATGAGCGAGGAAGTATTGAAATCCTGCGGTGTAATCGTAATGTGCTTGCCAGATTTTAGCCCGCTCGGCGTAACTTGCTTCCGGATATGCACAACTTCCGCCAATGTAGTCGGTCGAGAAAGCTCCATTGTTGTTCATGTCCGCTTTGTTGTTGGGAAGCGGCCCAATCGAAAGCACTGAACTCAGCGCCGGGGGGTGACCTTCCTGTTCGGTGCGCGCCTTCAACAGCCGCGCCAGCAATTCATAGCGCGCCGGGTTGTATCCCTCCGGTTTGGGGAAAGGCGCTTGGTTCGCCGGGTCCATAGAAAAACAGAGCCGGAAGTTGTACGCCTGCACCTTCTTATCGGCGGAACCCGGTATTCCCATAGGGCCGGCATAAATCTCCGGCAGAAGCTTCCCGTTGGGGTCATAGGGTGAAAGTTTGGCTTTGAACTGATGACCTGGGGTGTCTGCGCGCACCCCGGCAAGCGGCTCACCATATTCTGAGATGCCCTCGCGTCCCCAGGTGTAGGCGACCCCGGCCTGAGCCATCAGGTCGCCCTCATAGGTGGCGTCAATGAAAACCTTGGCCTTAAACGACGCCCCATTTACTATGGAAATCTCCGTAATGCGAGCACCACTTCTGATGACACCCGTCCTCTCCACCAACCGCTGCCGCATGAGAACCGTAACGTGGCTGGCTTCGAGCATTTGCTTCATAATCGTAAGAGCAACGTGCGGTTCCGGGTACCAGGAGATGTCTTGCCCGTGCCGGTCCATGTCGTAGTACCTCCCGGCGCGCCAATAGAACTCCAGAGGCAATCCCCCAATGACCTCCTGCTTGCCCACGTCCGTGCGATTTAAACCGCCGGTCGCCATCCCCCCGAGGTGGGCGGTGGGCTCAAGCAAAGCCACGGAGAGCCCCTGCCGCGCCGCCGCCACCGCCGCCATCACACCCGCCGGCGTCGCGCCGTATACGACCACGTCGAAATCCTGGCTGGCGCTTAGCCGTCCGCAAAACACGAGTATGACGAAGAGGGCCAAACCGCATCCCCCTCGGACGCGAGTCACTGCCGTCCTCCGTTCATCTCGCGACGAATCCGCGCCGGGTCATCGAGCGGCTCGGAGGGAGGAAGCGGTTTCCCTCTCCGCAGGCTGTAAAGTGGGTCGCGCGCTTTGCCTGGATCGAAGATACTTGCGTCCGAAGGCAACGCCGTGTAAGGTGAAACGTCCGGCACATCGGTGAAACTATCCGCAAGGTCCGTGGCCGCAGCATCATACTGGTTGAGCGGCGGAAGACCCAGGATGCGCTCCAGGGTTTTGAGAATACTCAACATGCTGGTATGCGTGTGGGAGACACCCCGGCGGGAAAAGGGACTAACAACCAGCAGCACACTGCGGTGGGCATCCACATGGTCATGCCCATTCTGGGCATCATCTTCGGTGATGAAAACGGCCATCTCCGGCCAAAACTTGCTATGCGAGAACAGGTCGATGAGCTTCCCGAGCGCCAGATCATTATCGGCGACATAAGACGCGCGATAAGCGTAGCCGTCCTCAGGCCGCGGCTTCGCCGTATGGTCATTGGGCAGCCAGATATAGATGAACTGCGGGAGCGGCTGCTGCCCGCTCACAAAGCGTTCCTCAAACTCTTTCTTGAATTGCTCGAATCGGTACTGATCCGGAATCGACGTGTTGAACATCGGATAAGTTCGCGAAGTGTTCGCGTAGAGCGGTCCCGGCACGGGGGCATTGATTCCAAGCCGCAGCCCCGTAGGCTCATATCCCTCCTCGATCTCCCCCGAGAGCCCCTCGCCGTAATTCCGGAAAGTCTTGTCATGTCGCGCCAGATGATCCCACAGCGACCCCGCTTCGAGATAATCCTCCGGGTGCAAAGAGGAATCTCCTCCCAGGCTCATGCGGCCCGGGGCGGCGTCGTCGTAATACAAATGTGAGTGTCCCCCGTAACCGGGAGGCCAAGCCGTCTCGACCCACTCATTGGGATAGCTATCCACCAGCCAGTGGTGCCCGTCAAAGGAAACGTCGGAATCCACATAGTAGTTATCGCTCAGCCCGAAGCGCTCAGCGAGTGCGTGATGATTGGGCGTAACGCGCACGTGCTCCAGAGTTGGCTCGCCGTCTCCGTGAACTTCGGCATCCAGCCCCCAACGCGCCAGTGCCGGATCGCCGTTCACCTCCTCGCCACCAATCGTTCGCATGTCGCCGAAGACTTCGTCAAAAGTGCGATTCTCCTTGACGATGAGCACCATGTGGTGAAGGCGCGAGCTGGGTCCGCCAGCAGAGGGGATGGGGAAGTCAACGGGCCGCGGCTGTCGCGCCGGGGCAATGCCAAAGCCGTTGTTGCGAATAACCTTATATGTCAAATTCATTAACTCGGAATCCGGCGGCACGGGGATGATAGAGACGGTGCCCTTGGTGATGTCGCCGATATAGTCTCCCTCTGGTCCTCTTTCGAAGTCCCTGCCGCCATTGGGTCCGGCGCCAAACCCCTTGGCATTGGCCACATAGAGAGTGCGTCCGTCAGGGCGCACGGCAACGCGTGCGGGAAACCAGCCTGTGGGGATATAGCCCAGCACGTCACGACCTGCAGTATCGAACACCGCCACGGCGTTAATTCCCGCGCAGGCAATGTACAAACGCGATTCGTCCGGGCTGAGCGCCAGGCCGAAGGGTAAAACCCCTCGCAAGCCACCTACGCCCGGAGCGGGCTCCAGCCGGATGGTGGCAACGAGACGATTCTTGCGTGTGTCCAGAATACTAATACTGTCCTGCGCGGAGTTCGAAACATATACGCGGTTGTGCCCTGCGACGACGGCGCCGGGACTCGACCCGCCCACGGATTGATTCCCGATCGCCAAGCCCGTCCGGATGCGTGCCAGCACCGTCGGCGGGGCGCCGCTCCCGTCAAGGACAAAAACCGAATTTGACTCGGGCACGTTGGGGTCGCCTAGGCCGGGTATTTTTTTCCCCGCGATGACCGTGCCCTGCCTCGCCTCGGGCGTCCCCGATGCGAAGGGCGGAAAATCCAGCCCGGTTTCCTCCGCCCGCTTCAAATCAAACCCCGGCAGCACCGAATAGCGGAACGTGCCGACGTTGGAGACATATATCCTGTCGCCACTGGGGCTTATCGCCACGGCGAAGGGCAACCTGCCCACGCCGACCCGCCAACGGATACTTCCCTCGCGTGTGTCAACACCCACCAACTCGAAGTGCGCAAGGTCCAGGGCATAAAGAAGCTTTGCATCGGGCGAAAGCGCCAGCGCCCCGGTAAAGCTGTGGTGATATGTCTTGCCATTAAACTCCCCGTCGAAAGCAATGACTTGCGACCGCTGGCCGTTTTGCAGGTCATAAACATCAATTTTTCCAGTATCGCCTTCCGAAACATAAGCCGTCCGGTTGTCCCCCGCGATGGCGAGTCCCATGTAAACGCTGGAGGGCTCCACGTCGGAATGCTTGAGTGGGTAGCCGGGAGGAATCTGCTGCACTTCGGGTGCGTTGCTGGCCAGCGCACTTATTATTGAAAGCGAGAAGGGCCAGGTACCGACGTTGGCCGTCACCAGCAGTTTTCCGTCGGGGCTCAGCGCCATCCCATAAGGGTGCGGCTCCACGGTAACTTGCACACCTTCCGGCGCAATCAATCGTCCGTTCGGCAAAACAGTTTCGCCTGTCGGGTTGATGTAGGTCGGCTGGTCCCCCGCCGGCGCGGCCAATTCGATTGGGCCACTATCCCTTCCCGCCTTCACCAGCAAAGGCGGCTTGACGATCAGGAACAAACCCACCATAACCAAGCCGATCAGAAGGAACACTCGCCGCATAAAAATGTCTCCCCAACCCATTCTCCAACGTCCTGATAAAGTCTCCGGGGTCCACCCCCTTCACACAGTGCGGGAAAAAATACCGCGCCAGTAATTCAGGTCATAGCGAACACTTTCTTCCACGCCACCATGTACCTTTATTCGCTTCCTCGCCCAACTGGTCTGTGAATCCGGGGCTAAGCCCTTTGTTGAATTTTGACATCGTTGATCCTCCGACTTTATTTGGCTCTGTCTACCGGCACAGGACTGACTGATTCCCATTTACATAGGCGTTGAGCATGGTGGCCCCGAAAGCCGATGGCGCTGGTCCGCGGGCGGTTTGGCCGCGCGCGGCGCCTTAAGAAACGCCTCGCTCGCGCCTGCGGTCTTGAGGCTTTGAATAATGTCCTCCGTCGGGGCGAAATCAATCCCGCGCTGCTCGATCAGCTTTGCGCCCCACTCGTCTCCCATTCCTTCCCCCACCTTGTTACTGATCTGCTCCTCGGTCAACGGCCTCTGTTGCGCCCGCACGGGCAGCGGCAGAATCAGTGCTGTGACGAGCATGAGGATGGGCACAAACGGTCGACGCCACATCGGCACCTCCCGAGAGCGGGAATTACTACGATGAGGTGAGGGCATTCTACCACGAGAAGTTCGCGCATTCTGATTCCTGCTAAACGCAGCGTAGGTCCAAAGCCTTCTTGGTGACTTGGGGGTAGGAAAATCAGGATGCACCACCAACTCACCAGGATACGAAGAGAACACATCCCCAGGGAAACCTGGGGCAGTTTGCGCTTGACAAAATGTGGGAGGGGGACTGCGAGGCGGTGAGTGAGGGGGGCAATCGCCTGTGTGCGGATCGCAACTCCTTCATCCCGCGTGGCCAGACCCAACGAGGCCTTCGGCTAATGATCTTGTTCCCTGGCGGGGAACTAGGCGAAGGCAAATCCGCTTCAGAATGTGTCACCACCAACCTCTGACCTGCCTCGACTCCGACAAAAAAAAGTGTTATGCTCCGCCCCTACCCGGGAATCATTTCTCCGCGTCTGAATCCGCTTGGCGCACTCAGTTTCCGGTGTGCGGGTTTCAACCGCGGCTTCCACGGAGCGCAAATCTGAAGAGGAGGAACATCCGATGGCTCAATTCTGTACCAAGTGTGGGACACCTCTACCGGAAGGGATGAAATTCTGCACTGGTTGTGGAGCAACTATAGGTGAGCCTTCTGCGCCCCCTGCGCCAGCGGCCCCGGCTCCAGCTGCGCCCATTCCGGCCCCGACAGCACCTGCGGCGGCGGCGCCGGCGGCCTCGTCGGGGAGCCCAGTAGTGAAAATCGTTCTGATCGTGCTAGCGGTGCTGATTCTCTTCGGTCTGTTGAGCGCCGGGGCGTGCGTATACTTTGTTTACCGCGCCAAACAGAAGATGCGCCAATTTGAGACGACAATTCACTCGACCTTGCCCATGCCGACGGGGACGCCGCAAGTGCCCGCCCAGCCAGGCGCGCCCGCTACTGCTCCGGGCCAGCCGACGACTCCCGCCGTCGACACGGGTGTTCCGGCCTATCCCGGCGCAACTGCCGCGGAGGGCCAAGGTGAAATGTCCTTGGGCGTGGGTGGAGTCAAGGTGCAGCAATACACCACGAGCGACTCGGTGGATAAGGTTGTGGCCTTTTACAAAGATAAGCTGGGGTCAACAGCGATGGTGACGCAAAGCGGCCAGCAAGCGCTGGTGCAAGTTGTGGGATCAAATGGTGTAATTAACGTTGTCATCGCGTCCGACGCTGGGTCCGGGAAAACGAAGATCACCATTTCTACGATTGCAAAATAGTACACCTCCCAGGACCGGCCGCAAGAACTTGCCCGGTCGGGCAAAACGCGGGCGGACTGTGAGACTTCTCTTTAGTTCGTGAACGCGGCGAGGGGTTTGCGCTTACCCCCCAGGCGGAGAGGGGGTAAAGACCACGAGGAGAAAATGAGGGATTCTTCCAGGTTTGCCGTTCTTATCGTTTTTGCCCTTGCGCTTTCGAGCGCTTCGGCGCTGTGGGGGCAGGAGACCAAGCCTGCTACCGCTCCTGCTGCACCCCCTACTGCTCCTGCCGCACCCCCTACCGCTCCTGCCGCGCCTGTGACCAGTAACAACCCGACGGTCATGCTCCTGAAGCAGGGGCACACTGACAGTGTGCGTGCCAAGGCGGCGCGGGATTTGGGAAAGGACGGTGATATCGCTACCATTCCCCCCCTGGCGGCGGCGTTAAGCGATCCTAGCTCCAAGGTGCGGCGCGAAGTGGTGTTGGCGCTGGCGCAATTCCATCTGGCGCAGGTTTTGCCGCCCCTCGAGCAGGCCACTAAGGACGTAGACGATGGGGTGCGGATTGCTGCCGTGCAATGCTTGGTGGGGTACTACTCGGGCGTCCTGCCGAGTTCCGGCTTGACGGGGTTTGTGAGGAAGAACTGGCAGCGCGCCACTACCCATTTCCAGCCGGACGATACCAGAATTGACTCGGGAATCACCGTCGACCCCACTGTCATCACCACCCTGATCGCGGCAATGAAGGACACACGCTCGAACGAGGCATCGCGCGAAGCCGCCAAGGGTCTGGGAATCCTGGTGGCGAAAGCGGCGGTTGCGGATTTGGTGACCGCGGCGCACGCTTCCGATGCGGACCTGGCCCGCGAAGCGCTCAATGCTCTTACCAAAATCAAGGACATGAACGCGGGCCCGAAGCTTGTGGACCTGCTCGACTCGCCCGACAAGGATATTAAGCGCGATGCCTGCGTTACGGTCGGCATCCTGCGGGCGAAAGAGGCCCTGCCCAAATTGCAGTCGATCTTCCAGAATGACGCGGACCAGAAGGACAAGGTAGCCGCGATGCAGGGTCTGGCTTTCCTGGGCGATAAGATTTCCGTGCCGTTGTTCATCAAAGCGCTGTGGAGTGATGACAAGAGCATTCGCCAGGGGGCGGGAGAGGGATTGGCACGTGCCGCGGATCCCCAAAGCCGGGCGGAGCTGGAAAAAGCTCTCACCGTGGAAAAAGACGCCGGCGCCAAATTGGCCATGGAATTCGCCCTCGCCGCTTTGGGCAAGGAGGATGCCCTGAGCGACGTGGTGAGCGAACTGGGCAGCAAGATTCGGGGTGATGTGGCCCGTGCCTACCTGACCGAACTCTCCCGCAACCCGACCTTCCTCCCCAAGCTCTACCCTTATTTGCAGAGTCCGGACACCGGCATTCGAAAACGCTTGTGCGAGGTGCTGATGTACAGCGGAGATCAGGCCAGCCTGCAACAACTGGACCGTCTCGAGCACGATCCAGACAGCGGTGTCGCGGCAGCCGCGCTGCGGGCCAAGCGGGCCATTCGCGCCCGTTTGGATGCGGCGGCGCCCGCCGCGAAGTCCTGAAAACGAATCACTTGTCTGGGTCTACCCAGGGAGGCGCCTCTGGCAAGCCGGATGTTGCCCGATTAAGATTGGTAATTCATAATTTGAGGCTTTCTTATTCGAGTTCGATCTAACTTCATAATACTCTGCCGGGGGGGGTGCGGCTTCTCGGCACCTGTGATAGAATAGCCCTTCACGTCAACCGAAGATGTTGCACTGAGATCAGGCATGTCATCCTCCTTTACGCAAAAGGCCGACGAACTCAAGCCGCGCGCGTTAGAGCTGAAGCTGGCGCACAGCCCGGACTCTGACGATGCTTTCATGTTTTACGCGCTGGCGACCAAGAAGCTGCAGACTTATGACCTGGCGTTCAAGCACGTTCTGGAGGATATCGAGTCGCTGAATCAGAAGGCGTTGCAGGGGGTTTACGACGTCACCGCCGCTTCGTTTCACGCTTACCCCTATCTGGCGGACCGTTACATCCTGCTGCCTTCGGGGGCGAGTTTTGGCGAACGCTACGGACCCATCGTGGTGGCGCGATCCAACCCCGGTGCCGACGGGTTGCGGGGCAAGCGCATTGCCGTACCGGGTAAAATGACCACCGCTTACTTGGTGCTGCAACTCTACGAACGCGAAATCGAACCCATCTTCACGTCTTTCGACCAGATTCTTGAAACGGTGAGCCGCGGCCGGGCAGACGCCGGCGTGGTGATCCACGAAGGCCAGTTGACTTACGCCGAGGTGGGCTTGAAAAAAATTGTGGATTTGGGTGAATGGTGGCATCAGGAAACTGCTCTGCCGCTGCCCTTGGGGGGCAACCTCATCCTCCGATCGCTTGACCGCCGCACGGTGCGCGCGGTGGCGAAATTGCTGAAGGCGAGCATCCAGTATGCGCTGGACCATCGCGAGGAGGCCCTGAACTACGCCTTGCAATTCGGGCGCGGTCTCGATTCTTCCACGGCCGACCGCTTCGTCGCTATGTACGTTAACGAATGGACGCTTGATTACGGAGAGCGCGGCCGCCAGGCGGTGCAGACGCTGCTCGACCGCGGGTATGAAAAGGGTTTGCTGCCCAGGCATGTGCACGCAGAGTTTGTGGAATTCCGTGGTCCGTCGTCCACGGCGTAAAGTGTAAGGTGTTATGGGTAAAAGCGCGGCCTCGGCATGTTACCCCTTAAAACCTTGCCCTTTAACATTTTGGACCACTGATTGCGGAGAATTGGCGACGGATCATTGACCTCTGAAGCCGGGCATCTGATTCCCAACCCCCATCCGAATGCCGACTAACACTCTTCGCCAACGCTTCTCTTTCACCTCGACGCAAAAGAAGGTGCTGTTGGCGCTCGCCAGCATGGTGGGATTGCGCATGCTGGGCCTGTTTCTAGTCCTGCCGGTCTTTACCCTTTACGGGCTTCAGTTTACCTCCTCCAAGTTTTTGGTCGGCTTCGCCTTTGGCGCCTATGCGCTGACCATGGCGATCCTGCAAATCCCCCTCGGCAGGCTGTCGGACCGCATCGGCCGCTGCAAGGTGCTGGTGCTGGGCATGACGCTGTTCAGCGTCGGATCATTTCTCTGTGCCGTGCCTCCGCTGTTTCCTCACTCCTGGCAGATTTGGGAACTGATTTTTGGGCGGCTGGTCCAAGGCGGGGGAGCGATCATCTCCGTGGCCTTTGCCACCGTGGCCGATTACATTGAGCCCGAACGGCGCTCCACCGCCATGGCGGTGCTGGGCATCCCCATCGGCGTGTCGTTTGCGGTGGGAATTATCGTCGGGCCCATCCTGGCGGGATGGTTGGGCACGGCTTTCCTGTTTTGGCTGACGGGGTTCCTAGGCTTGGCGACGGATTTTCTGCTGGTGCGCTACCTGAAAGACGAGCGCCCCCAGCGGGAGGCGCCCGCGCCCATGGCGCATGTCTTCGCCCATCCGCCGCTCATCGCTTACGCCGGGGGCGGGTTCCTGATCAACTTCTTCATGACCACGTTCTTCTTCCATTTTCCTCTGATCGTCACCGGCCAGCACCACCTGAAAATGACTCAATACTACATGCTGTTGCTGCCCATGATGGTGATCAGCGGCGTCACGATGTTTGGCTTTTCGCAAGGCGCGGACAAAGGCTGGGGGCGCCCGCTCGCGGCGCTTGCCTATTTGATGTTCATCCCGAGTTTCGTGCTGCTCTTCGCCCCCGCCTGGCTGGGGCAGGATCCCCAGCGTTTGCTTCCGGTATTTCTGGCCGGAACACTTTTCTACATCGGCTTCACAGGACTTGAGCCGATTCTCCCCAGCCTGGTCAGCCAAGCCTCTCCCGGAACGGCCTATGGAACGGCGCTGGGTTTTTACAACACCGCGCAGTTTCTCGGAAGCACGGTGGGCGGTTCCTTGGCCGGTGCGCTCGCCAACTACCCGCCGGAGCGCACTTTGTTGACCATGATGGTGGCCGCAGCCATCGGTTTCCTGATGATGGTCGCCACAAAGCCGCCCGATCGCACCGGGAACGTACTTAAGTAACCCCGTCCCTCTTTGCAAACCTGCGTGGAACCTTAAGCGAGGGGTTACTAGCTTATCTGAGCCCGCATTCTCAGCACACGTCTTGGAGGACGGGGCTGAAGAGCTTGCGCAAAAACCCGCGGGGACTGTCATTCTGAGCCCGCACTTTGGGCGAAGAACCCCGGTAGTTTGCTCTCTTCACCAGCCCCCGTGGACTGCAGGGGTCCTTCGCTTCGCTCAGGATGACAGCATTAAAGCGTTTTTCCGCAACCTGTGAAAAGCGTGGGGTTTAGACGCTGACCCGCAGGTCTTCTTCCGAGATCTGTGCCACCGGTCGCGAGGGCGGCGTGTAGCCTTGTGGCAAATCCCCATTGTCCGAACGCAAGTATTGCCAGTAATGCGGCTTGAGCGAGGCGATCAGTTCGCGCCGCGTCTTGGTTTTGAGGGGCCGGCCGAGGTAGATCTTTCCCAGGCGCGCCAGCATCTTCTCCGAAATTGCGCCCGAGAACATGATGAGCGGCCATTTGAAGTTCGGGCCATTGGTGCGCCGCAGTTTGAGCAGCCAGACGATGAGTGAGCCGAACTTCCAGACCAGGGGCGCCCACCAGGTATTGGAGGTAGGGCGCAAATCCATCTTCCAACACTTCATGATGATCTGCCACTGCAAGGATGTAAGCTGCCGCGTCTCGGTGACGCCGCGCTGCTTTTCCATGCGCGTGTCGTGCAGGGGCGTGAAGATGGAGGGGACCAGGATGGCGAAGAGGCCGCGGCGCTCGATTTCATAGAGCAAGTCGAGCGTGGCCCGGGAATCCTCGTCGGTCTCGCCGGGATTGCCCACCATCAGGGTCATGACGGGGAACCAGCTGTTTTCGTTGGCGACGCGCAGGCCTTCCAAAATTACGCTGGGCCAGTCTTCGATAGAGAAGGGCACGGCCTTGCTGGGCATGATCTGCTTCGCCATGCGCACCGACCCGGTCTCAAATCCGATCAGTGGCGAGAGCGCACGCTTCTCCGCATGCGAGCTCAGGCGAATGCGCACGGGGCTCTTGTCAAGGAGCTTAGCGGAGAGCTTCTTGATGAGCAGGGGGTCCACCACAAAGGGCGCCATGGTGCTATGGCTCAGCAAGTGGTTCTTCACGCCCGGGGTTTCAACAATGTCGGTATAGAGAGATACCAGCGCCTCGCGGTTGGGGAAGAAAAAAGGCGTTCCGGTGCGCACCTGGCCCCAGATGAACATGTCTTCGGTGGCCAGAGAAATCTGGTTGTTGCCCTCGCGGACGTTGGCGCGCACGGCCGCCATGATCTTATCTTTGGGCACGTCGATTTGGGGGTTCAGGTCGGGCACGCAGAACTGGCAACGCCGCCCACAGCCGGTAGTCATTTCGATGACCCCAAACGTCGTGCGCTTTTCCGGCACCAAGATACCCGCGCGGTCCGTGGGATGTGCGACGTTGACCTCACGCGGCAGGGTCTCACCCCGGATGGCTTTGTGGAACAGGCTCACGGCGTCCACCGATTCGCTGCGCCCTTCCACCACGCAATCCACGCTCAAGTCATCAAAGCTGTCGGTCTGAGTAATCTGCCAGCCGCCCGATCCACCCACGATGACTTTGAAATTCTGCCGGAAGGGGTTGGCCTTGATCTTCGCGAACATCCGCTTGGCATAGTGGGAATTGATGGGCTCCTTGGAAGACCCGAACATGGACGTATAGACGCCCGCGGCAAACGTCACGCCCAGCGGGTTGTGAGTGGAGACGCCGACGACGCGCGTTCGGGGTCCAAGGAATTTGTCCAGATCGTCGGGATAGCAGATCGCCATGTCGTCCGAACTAAATTCCCTCTGCAAGGATTTCTCCAGCAAGCGCACGCCCGCCGGCATATAACGCGCCGTCCCGTCAGGGTTGTGCTCCACCTTGCGCCAGGTGGGATACTTGTCGTTGATGACAAACTCCATCCAGACGGGCAGAGAAGCGAGCGCCATCTGAATGAAATAGCCGGCGTGATCGATGGTCTCGGTCAGCGGAGCCGTCAGGACGATGAGCTTGCCTCCGTCCGCGGGGGGCATGTAAGGCGTCGCAACTCCGCCGTCATGAAGGGCCTGCGCACGATCGCCATGGGAATTGCCGTTCCCACCAAACAGACCTTTAATCATGCAAACGCCTCGCGCGAAAAGTCACCTAGTGTCAGCCTTGATTGTTCAGGTGCCCTGAATGCAGAATCGACGACCTCAGGAATTCTACTCGAAATACGTTGCTGAATCCAGAGATTATGAAAGGGTGGTAAAGGTTGTTAACCAAATCCCTCCCCGAGCGTTATACCCGGTGAAGACAACTCGTCAAGGTTAAAACAACCGGGCCGCTGCGGGTTCGAGGGCCGGGGGAATCGAGAGGGAGGGACAGAAATGAAAACAAATGCAAAACGGAGCAGCGCCCTTTGGGCAGTGGTTTTGGCGGGGGCATTTTGGGGTGCGGTGGGGGCTGTGCCCTTTCCAGCCTATGCCCAGAAGTCCCCGGCAGTCGCCAGCGCCGCCAGCCCGTCGGGCCAAGACATGGCGAGCATCGACGCGCAGCGCGGCGCCCTGGATCGTTTTCTGGACACGCACCCGGAGATTGCGAGCGATGTGGTCGCCAACCCGGAGATGATGAGCAACGCAAACTACCTGCATCGGCGTCCGGAACTGCAAGCGTTCCTCGATAGCCACGCACAGGTGAAAGCCGATCCGCGCGCCTTCCTCAGTCCGCGAGAATGGAGGAGCGAGCCTCGCAGGACGGAGTTCAATGAGATTCTGAGCGATCTTGTTCCTTTCTCGGTGTTCGTCTGCGTCCTGCTGGCGGTTCTCTGGGTGCTTCGCACTTTGCTCGAAAATCGCCGTTGGAACCGGAGCTTCAAGGTGCAGGAGGAGGTACACACCAAGCTGATTGAGAAGTTTGGTTCCGGCGCGGATTTGAGCGCTTACATGCAATCCGACGCCGGCCGCCGGCTGCTGGAGTGGACTCCGCCGGCACTGGACAGCATGTCGCACGGCCTGCCCAATCCCCTTGGCCGGATTCTCTGGTCGCTGCAAGCCGGATTGGTCCTGCTCCTGGTGGGTCTCGGCCTGCTCCTGCTGCGTGGCCATATGGCCGAGAGCGACGCGCCCCCCCTGCTGGTGTTTGGAACCCTGGGCGTGACCCTCGGCGCCGGCTTCATACTTTCGGCCCTGGTTTCCTATAGCCTTTCCAAGCACCTCGGGTTGATCGGCGGAGCAGTGCAGGGGAAGCGATGAAATGGTGAAGCGTTGACGGCGCGGCGGGCCACGGGCCACATGATTGTTTGCGCATGGGCTGTAGCGGCGGTCTCCGACCGCCGTCGTCGATCGGAGATCGACGCTACAATTCATGTCGCTGTACATAAACCCTGTCCTGCGGCCCTGTTTGGTGGCAGAATCTAAGTATGTTCATCCGGGAAATCACCGTGGCGGAGTTGGAAAGTTCGAAGGTCGGAGCGGAGGCAGCCGAGCAAACTTTCCACATGGACGAGCAGACCTTCCGGGTTTTCTACGAGAGCACGGCGCGCCCCCTATGGTCCTATCTCTGCCGGATCCTGGGCAGTGCAACGCTCGCCGACGATCTTGTTCAGGAAAGCTACTACCGCTTCCTGCGGGCCACACTGAAATCGCAGGATGCGGCCTACCAAAAGGCTTACCTTTTCCGCATTGCCACTAACCTCGCGCGCGACCACTGGCGCCGCCTGCCGCGCCAGGAACAAGGGAAGGCCGCCGATCTCGAGCAGGTCCCCGCGGACGATCGCACCGCTGAGCATGTGCAGCAACGGTCGGACCTGGGACGCGCCCTGGGAGGCCTGAAACCACGAGAGCGCGAGCTCCTGTGGCTCGCCTACGCGGAGGGCTCGAGCCACAAGGAGATCGCGGAAGTGTTGGGCCTACGAGCGGGGAGCGTCCGTTTACTGCTGTCTCGGGCACGGCAAAAGATGCTGCAGTTGCTCCATCGGTCTCGGCTGGCGATGAAAACCCCGGCCGACCTAAGTCATCGTTCCTGAAAGTTGAGCAAGCATATGAAGCTTCCACAGTGTGATCGGGAACAAGAGGTGGTGGACGCGTTACGGTCCGGCCGATGGGCGACCGTATGGGGCGAGGAGATCCGGCAGCATGCGGCGATATGTGCGGTATGTGCAGAGGTGGCGTTTGCGGCCCAGGAGTTTCAGCGCGAAGTGGAGTTGGCGCGGGCCGAACTTCGGCAACCGGGCGCCGGCCTGCCCTCGGCCGGACTCGTGTGGTGGAAGGCCCAGCTCGCGGCGCGCCGCGCGGCCGAGCAGCGCGCCGCCCAGCCGATAGTGCTGGTCGAGCGCGCCGCTTATGCGCTCGGAGCGCTCACAGCCTTGGGGCTAGGCGTGTGGCAGTGGCCCCGGATCGCGGGCTGGCTTCACCAGGCGCAGACTCCGGCCTTCCTACCTCGCTTCGCGGCGATGCCCGAGTATTCTTCTAGCGGTGCGTGGCTCCATCGGCTCGCCCCGGCTTGGCCTGGCCAAACCCCGGCCTTTCTGCTGGCCGCCAGCGCCGCCGCCTTCCTCACCTTGATGGTCCTCGCCGCTTATGTGGTCTGGCGGGAGGATTAAAGCCGGGCACTGATGATGCCGGGGCGATCCTAATTCCGGCATTAATATATTTGACTGACCTGCGTCCGTAGAAGGGTTGCTTTCGCATCCGGGTCTTATCCTGATTAGGATTTCGCCTTTCCCTTTTGGCGCGGCTTGGCCCACTTGCGCTTGGCCTTGAGTTCTCGTTTGGGAACCTTGACCAGCTTCCCCAATAGGGACTCAAAGCGCCGCATTGCGTTAGCGGGGTCGGCCACTTCAAATGTATCTGCTTTCACTCTCACACGGTCGCTCCAATCAGCTTCTTATAGGTCAGTCTGCGATTGATGACGGTGGCCAGTACCGCTAAAAATCTGGCGAAGTCGTCCGTTTTGCGTTGATTGTAACGGAACGCTTCCTCATCAAGATATCGGAATAGGTGGTAGGGAGCCACGCTCACATACGTTCCCTTGAGGCCACGCTTCAACAGGCTCCAAAAGTTTTCGAGGCCGTTGGTATGAACCTTACCGCAGACGTACTCGACGGCATGGTCAACGACTTGATGAAAGAAGCGTCCGTCAAGACCATCGTAAGACGCCAACGCATCGGTGTACAGAGCGGAGCCAGCCGCAACACGACTCTTGACCAATCCTTGAAGTGTTTTCTTTTTCCGGTTGGCCACGACAGTTGCTTGGACGGGGCCACCACGCTCCAGAAATCCCATGACCGCTGTCTTGTCTTTCCCGCCCGTACCTGTGATAGCAGCCTCTCGCTTGTCCCTGTGCATATTCCGTGCTTTTCCGCCGATGAACGTTTCGTCAACTTCCACTTCACCGCCAAGCTTATCAAACGAACCGGAGTACATAGCCTTGCGAATCCGATGGAGCATGAACCATGCCGACTTCTGGGTTACGCCAAGCGCCCGATGGAGTTCATAGGAACTGATTCCGTTCTTGCAGTTGGCCAGCATCCATACCGCAGGGAGCCATTTCTGAAGCGGCAAAGAGGAATCCTCGAAGATTGTTCCGACCTTGAGCGAGAACTTTGGCCGGGGATGGCTGCCGTAGCATTTCCATACCCGAGCGTTTTCCAGATAGGTAACGTGGTCCGAGTTGCACTGCGGGCAACGGACCACGCCATCCGGCCAGTGGACCTTCATCATGTAACGTTTGCAGTTCTCGTAATTGTCGAAAAACTTTATCGCTTCGAGCAGCGTTTTGGGCGTATCATTGGTGTTCATCATGGTCAGAATAGTATCTTAAAATGTTCGGTCTGTCAAGTACTTTATTTCTAGCATTATGAGATACTTACGGGCCAAGTAAATCGAGGCCGCAATGAATCAGGATATTGACGAACCAGCCAGAAATGAAACTCAAGAGAAAGAAGATCAAGCGCCACCGGTCCGAACGGGTTCCCTCAAGCCCGTCGAAACCAAGACAGAAGAACCAAACTGCACCACCAGCAAAAAGCAGTGCTGCGAGAAACAGAAAAGCAGTTGGCCCATAAGAATAGAGGCGGCTTGCGCGGTTTTGCTCGTTTTCATCACTGGCTTCTACACCTACTATGCTCGTCAGCAAGCTGGCGCTGCCATAAAAGCTGCCAACGCCGCTAAAAGTGCCGCTGACACTGCTACCGCTGCTCTTCACATCTCCGAGAGAGCTTATGTCTCGGTCATATCGGACAAGATTGACTTGGACAAAAAGGTGGTCACCCTGGACTTGAGCAATGGCGGCAGAATACCATCTGGGCGCGTGGAAGCTGTTATCCATGAAATGACCGTTGATAAACTCGCTCCCTTCGATGTTTCCGGTAATGCGATTGAACATGTTTGGAAACGTTACTATTTGCCTTATTTCCCAGCCAATAGTATCCCTTTCCATATCGATTTGCCGTTGCCTGCCGCCTCTAAGGTTAAACTTGAGGGTGGACTCCAAGTCGTAGTGGTCGCGGGGACAATTACTTATACCGATGGATTCCCAGACGATCCCCCCGGACAATGGCCTGTCTGTCTTAGCACAGTTTGGCATCTCATTGAGAAACGAATCTTCCTGGTTCCGTGTGACCCGGAAGTCGAAATTCCCAAAATGGAAGCCTTGGACGGATACCCAAACAATGAACAGAAATAGAGCAACCAGAAGCAAGACAGCTCCTATGCCTGACAGAGCCGCCATCCCTTGGTCAGCTAAGTATGTTAATGCCCTAATTCCTGCCTCCAGGCGACACGGCGCGGGGGTTGCGCTCGCCCGGGGCCGAACGGTCGCCGCGGCGACCCCTGCATGGCCCGGCAGTCGCCCCGTGGCCGAACGCAGTTCGGCCCTACATCCCTCTGGATGATGCGTCTAGATATTTTGACTAGATCATCTGTGTGGATGTTTTTTCACGATATTTCGTCCTAATGCAGAGGCTGCAGCGGTGGTGAATTCAAAACAACGTCTCACCCGCCTCCTGGGGTGAACTGCGTTCGGCCATGGGCGAGCGCTGCACGCCCATTCAAGGCAGAGAGCCACTTCAGGGCAAAGCTGCCAGTTGTGTCTGAGCCGTGGTCACCCAGGCTGCCATATCCTCGGGGTGCGCTTGGGCGAGCTTCAGGCAAGCTTCGAACTGGATTCGGGCGGCTTCCGTTCGCTTGGCATGAGCAAGGATGTACCCGACAATGAAGGGCGGGCCGGGGTGGTCCGGGGCAAGGTCGCCCGCCTCCAGCGCTTCCTGGATGCCCGCTTCCTGGTTCTTGGCAGCAAGGAAATCCCAAGCCTTGTACATGTGGACGATTGCCGAAGCCCGGCGCAAATTGACATCTCCCTCGTACACCAAAACCGAGCCGCCGATGTTGGCCACCGGCTGCGCATCCAGAAAGTGGCTGTAAGGGTTTAGTTGGCCCCGACCCCAGTACAGACCGGCGATCTCCGTCCCGGCGATCAGGACGACGCCGTGGTGATTCTCCGGTGGCACCTCGATGGGAGTACGCCAATAGGCCAGGAAGGGATCGGGCAACAGCTTACAGGGAAGATGGTAATAGGCGGGATCAGCGCTGCCGTAATAGGCAAGCCAGCAATCCTTGATGTTACGGCGCTGGAGATAGCGCCGGGCCTCGCGCAGCCCCTGGCCCCAATCGGCATTGGAATCAGCGAGGCTTCGATACGTCTGCGACGTTCCCCCCCATAATTCGTTGGAGTAAGCGAGGTAGTCGGGAAGGGAACGAAGGGAAGAGGCAAGGTGGAAGGTCACCAGCGCGGCGACGACGAGGGCCCAGGCCTTATGCCGTTTGACTAGCACCCAGGCTCCCGCGGCAGCGGCCAGGATCAGAAAGGGGTAAATCGGCAGGACATGCCGGATGCCCATGTTGGAGCCCGCGGTCATGGCGACGCCCATAAGAAAAGCGGGCGGAATCAGAATGTAGGCCGCCTTGCGGTAGCATTCTCCTGACCAACTTTTGATCGCGGCCACTCCCAGAATCAAGAGCGCCAGGAATCCGAGGGTGGATTTGATCACGAAGGCGACGGGGAAGTAATACCAGAAAGCGTGCATGTTAAGCCGGCCCAGGAGAAAGGACGGGCGCGGGCCCGCGGTGACCCATAGGACATCGGTGAGGCCGAATAAGTAGGACTGAGGTAGCAGCTTGAATCGCGCCGCGGTATTCACCAGCCAGGGTGCGATGTGTCCCTTCAAGAGCGTGGTGTAACTGGCGATGGTTTGATAAAGCTGCAAGCCGTCAGGCCGAGCTTGATAGCGAAACCCGTAGAAGCCCCACAGGACGAGCAGAGCAAGTCCATAGATGATGATCAGCCTGCCGGTCCACATGCGAATTTCCCGCCCCAGAACTTGCCGTGGCGCGAATCCCTCCGGCCCAGGGCTTTGGGCCCGGCAAGCGATTTCCACGGCGGCCAGCAGCGCCAGGGTGGGGACTAAGAGGAGGGCGGAATGCTTGGAGGCAAGCGCCAATCCACTCATCGCACCACACCCGGCCAGGCGTAGGAGGGTGGGCCGCTCCGCCAGGCGCCAGAGGGCGTAAACAGCCGCCAAATAGAAACAGGTGAAAGCAAAGTCGGTAGTGACCAAGGTTGAATGGGCCAGAAGGTTCGGCTCAAAGACGGCGAGCACGACCGCGATCCAGGCAACCCCGGCGCCGAACATCCGATAGCCGGCCTCAAACAGAAGCAAGACGAGGAGCAGACCAACCACGGCTTCGGCCAGGCGCGCCCGCAGCAGGAGGACATCAGCGTCATTCCCGTAAACAAGCGCCCGGCCTTGTATATTGGCGGTGATTTTGGATTCGTCGCGCCCAACCTGGGGGGCTTTCAAATGCATGAACAAAAGCGGAAACGCACCCACCAGTTTTGCCAGCGGCGGGTGCTCGGGATTAATGCCGTAATCACCCGCCTGCCAGTAGTAATAACCGGCCAGGAGGTGATAGGGCTCGTCCCAAGTGGCGGAAAGATCTCGGGAGGAGAGAGTAACCTCCACGGCATAGATGCATAGGAGCGCCGCCACCGCGATCCCCACCAGGAGGCGGCGCGCGGTTGGACTGGAGGAGGGCAGGGAATCAAGCCAGGATCTCATGAAGTAGTTCTCGATGGCATCACGCGGCCTGTGGCCGTGGCCCCTCATTGTGGCGCAACGCAAGCGCGCCCGCGGCACATGTGCGGAACTCCGTACCGTTGAGATTTTGTGCCAGGAAGGCCAAGGAATTGCGACCTTCCCTTGCGGGTGTCAGTCATATACCTGGGTCTCGCATTTTGGCCTTTTGTCGCGCGGGAGTAAAGCACCTTTTGTTTCCCCGAGAATTCAGGAGAGCAGAAAGCAGCAGGCAGATCGCGATAGTTGCCAGGGGGAGGTGGGAATTCTCCCACAACCGCTTGCCACTTACCTTTTTGTGGTATAGTGCGCGCGCAAGTCCACGGTGCCGCAAGCTGCTCGCTCGGCTCATCGGTTGCGCGCTTTCCCCCGCCTAACGGTCCTGCTTTGCGGTTTACCAAATTCCAACAGCCTTCATGGCAGGAGGTGCTCATGGAAAGTTCCAAAATCAGTCGGCGCGACTTCAACAAATCGGCGGCGCTCGGCGTTGCCAGCTTGGCAATGTCGGCCGGTCCGATGGTCCGCAATGTGATGGGCGCGAACGACCGCATCAGCGTGGGGCTGATCGGGTCGGGAGGGATGGGCCAAGCAGACCTGCGCGATATGCTGCGCACGGGCCAAGTGAATTGCGTTGCGGTGGCCGATCCCTACGTGCCGAACCGGGATACGGGCATCATGATGACCAACGGCGCGGCCAAGGGGTACAACGATTTTCGCGAGGTTCTCGATCGCAAGGACATCGACGCGGTGATTGTCGCTACTCCCGACCACTGGCACGCCCTCCCCATGATTATGGCCTGCCAGGCGGGCAAAGACGTTTACGTGGAGAAACCTCTTTCGCACACCTTGGTGGAGGGCCGCAAAATGGTGGAAGCAGCGACGCGCTACAGCCGTGTGGTGCAGGTGGGAACGCAACAGCGTTCCGGCGAGCATTTTGTGAAAGCGGTGGAATGGGTGCGAAGCGGCAAGATCGGCAAGGTGACTTTAGCGGAGACCTGGATTCACGGCAACCAATATCCCGAGGGTTTGGAATGCCCGCCCGACACGCAAGCTCCGCCCTGGTTTGATTACGACCTTTGGCTGGGGCCCGCGCCGGCACGGCCATACAACCGTGTGCGCACCCTCAACACCTTCCGTTGGTTTTGGGATTATTCCGGCGGCATCCTGACGGACTGGGGAACGCACCTTCTCGACATCGTGAACTGGGCCACGGAGGTGGAAGCTCCGCGCACCATCAACGCCACGGGCGGGAAACTGGTGCTGGAGGATTGCCGCGAAACGCCCGACACTTTGGAGGTGACGTACGAATATACCGCTTCGCCCATCCGCGGGAAAGAGTTCATGGTGCGGTTCTCAAACCGCGTCACCAACGGACACGGGCCGGACGGGCACGGCTACGGGATCCAGTTTTACGGCACCGATGGCACCCTCTTCGTGGATCGAGACGGCTACACCCTGTGGCCGGAGCCGATCCGCGTGGGACCGGAGCGCCTCTCAAATCCCAATGTGATTCACGGTGAAGGTTCGCCGCAGCACTATCCCCACGTTCTCAACTTCCTCGACTGCGTGCGTTCGCGGCAGAAAACGCATTCCGACGTGGCAACCATGCATCGTTCAACGAGCGTGGGCCTGCTGGGAGTCATCTCTTATAAGCTCGGACGCAAACTCACCTGGGACGCTGAACGCGAGCAGTTTCCTGATGACA
>Ga0326727_10010245_pt1 | contig 22440 bp, 16 predicted proteins | sample MB2enrmetagenome_FD_207643 | JGI IMG/M metagenome (GOLD analysis project Ga0326727, IMG submission 207643) | Lab enriched peat soil microbial communities from McLean, Ithaca, NY, United States - MB29MY | ecosystem: Environmental > Terrestrial > Soil > Wetlands > Peat | place: USA: New York...
CCCGCAAGTCTTCCGAAAAAGGCTTCGCCATCCCTGCTGGCCTCCTTCCCAGCACGAATGGTGAATCACAACTCGCCCGATTCGTTCAATCCCCCATCGATTCTGACTATTCGGGACCCGCTCTAGCTTGAACGCGAACGCCCGGCCGGAACCGATGCTTCTCCGCCGAAAGCGCCTCAGGGCGCCGAATCCGCAGGCGTCATCGCCGCGAGTTCGGCGCGCGCCGCCTCGACGTCGAACGGCTGCGGGCCGCCGGCGATGCGCGCGAGGGCAGCTTCGGCGCGGCGCAGCGAACGGCCGGCGAGTTCGGGCGCGCCTTCCGCGACCGCGCGCGCCTCGGTCAGATCTGCGTTGCAATGCAGCGCGATGTCGAGGCCGGCGGCGAACGCCGCCCCCGCGCGCGCCGCGAACGGGCCGCCCAGCGCCTTCATCGACAGATCGTCGCTCAGGATCAGGCCGTCGAAGCCGATCGCCCCGCGCATGATCTCTCTGACGACGATCGGCGAGGTCGTCGCGGGAGAATCGGGATCGATCGCGCTGAAGACGACGTGCGCGCTCATCGCCATCGGCGCGTCGCTGAGCGCCGCGAAGGGGGCAAAATCGCGCGCCGCGAGTTCGCTCCGGCTCGCCGCGACGACCGGCAATTCGAAATGGCTGTCGGCGCCGGCCCGTCCGTGCCCGGGAATATGCTTGACGACGGGCAGGACGGCGCCGGCGATCAGCCCGTCGCAGACGGCGCGGCCCAACGCCGCCACGCGCTCGGGCGCGCCGGAAAAGGCGCGCGCGCCGATCACCGCGTGCGTGCCTGGGTCGGCGACGTCGAGCACCGGCGCGCAATCGACGGTGATCCCGACTTCGCATAAATCACGAGCGATGAGCCGCGCGGCGAGCCATGCGGCGCGCGCCGGTTCGCTCGCTTTCTCGAACCGGGCGGCGGCGGGATAGGCCGGCCAGTGCGGCGGGCCCATGCGCTGCACGCGTCCGCCTTCCTGATCGATCAGAACCGGCGCGTCGGCGCGCCCGAGACAATCGCGGAACGAATGGGTCAACGCGCGCAATTGCTCGCGATCGACGACGTTGCGCTTGAACAGAATCAGGCCCCAGGGCCGTGCGTCGCGAAGAAAAGCGCGCTCCTCGGGCGCGAGCGCCGCTCCCGCGCAGCCGCAGACGAAGGCGAGCGTCATTTCGAGGCCTCCGGGGAACCGCGAACGCTCACTCCTTGGCGATGAAGCAATCGCCGCCGCTCGCCTTCAGCTTGGCGCACAGCGCGGCGGCGGCGTCCTTGGAAAGACCGCCGGCGCGCACACGATAAATCGTTTCGCCCTTGACGTCCGCCTGGCGCACCACGAGGCCCGCGTCGCCGAGTTCGGCCGAATACTTGCTCTTGAGACGGGAAATCGCGTTTTGCGCATCAGCCTCGGAACGCGGCGCGGCGAGTTGCACCGCCCAACCGCCGCCGGCCGCGGCCGGTTCGCTCGCGGCGGGCGCGGCGGCCGCGGCCGCGTCCGCGCTGGCGACGACCGGCGCGGCCTTGGCGGGCGGCGTCTTGGTCGCCTTCGTCGCGCCCGCCGGCGTTCCGAGCTGCAACGGCGCGTTCGGCGTCGTGTCCGTCGCGGCGGCGGGCGCCGTGGTGTCCGTCTTGGCGACGACGCGCGCCGACGACTTCGGCGACAGCTTGGTCGGCAGATCGAGTTTCGGCGTCGCGGCCTCGCCCGCCGCGGTCGCCGGGACCGCCGCCGTTCCCACCGGCGCACTGTCGACCGCGCGCGGCGCCCCCTTGGGCGACGGCGCGGGCGGCGAAGGCGTCGCTTCGACTGAAATCAGCGTTCCGTCCGGGCGCACGGAAACCGTCTTGACCGGGTTGGCGTCAGGGAAAAGCGGAGCGACGGTCGCGGACGGGGCGGCGGGCGCGACGATCGGCGTGTCGGCGGCCGGCGCCACCGGCGAGCCCGCGGCCGCCGCGACGGCGGCCGGCGCCACCGGCGAGCCCGCGGCGGCGGCGACGGCGACCGGCGCGGGAGTCGGCGTCTGCGCGGCGAGGTCGACCGGCTGCTCTTCGGTGGTGACGACTTTGACCGGCGCCGCCGTCGCCGAATCCTTCGTCAGCAACGCCGCCGAATCGGCGCTCGACCGCACGGCCGCGTCGCTCGGCGGCTGGATCTTGCTCGGCCCCTCGGCCGCCGCGATGAACGGCGGCGTCTTGTGCAGGCTTGGCGCGCCGATCTTCAGGGTCGCCGCGGCGGCCAACAGCGCGAGGCCGATCGCCGCCAAACCCGCCGTCGCGAAATACCAGGACCGCGGGCGGCGCGTTCGCGGCCGAGCCTCCTCGACCGCCGGCGACAGCGCGGCGCTGCGCTCGGCGGAAAGATCGAAGTTTTCGGCGGCGCCCGACGACGCCGTCGCGGCGCCGACCGGGGCTTGGCTCGGGCCCGATCCAAGACGAGCGGCGGGCCGGTCGAGGCCGCCGTCGGCGGCCAGAGGAGCGCTCTCCGCTTTCGGCATGCGCGCCTGAGGGGCCGCGGCGACCGCGTCGCCCTTGACGCCCTCTCGGTTGATAATCGTGACCAGCCGCGTCAGTTCGGCGAGCGGATCTTCAGCGCCGTTCGGCGCCGCGCCGGCGGCGCGCAGGCGTTTTTCGAACTCGTCGAGATTGATTTCCGGGACTTTGCCGGCATTGGAGCCGTTCATGACAAACCTCGCCGGAAGTCGCCGCGCCGTCCCCGCCGATGACCGGCCCGAGACGTCCCCAGCGACTTCCCTTCTCGCGCCCTGCCCGCCGCTTGGCCCCGATCGGCCGCGCTAGCGCATTTCCTCGGGCGCGCTGACTCCTAGGATTGACAGCGCCGACGCCAACACCAAGGCCGACGCCGTCACCAAACCTAAGCGAGAATCCGTTAAATTCTCACGGTCTTTGTTGAGATACCGTAAATCCGGCGAATCTATGCCGCGGTTCCAGTGGGCGTGGAACAGCGTCGCCAGGTCATGAGCGTAGAAGGCGACGCGATGCGGTTCGTGCGCCTCGGCCGCCTGCGCGACGATGCGGGGATAATTGGCCAGCGCGCGCATCAGTCCGCGTTCGCCTTCGTCGGTCAGCAGCGAAAAGTCGGCGCCCGCGAGGGCCGCCGGCGCGAGATCGAAATCGGGAAAGACCGCGCGCGCCTGGCGCAGCACGCTGCGCGCGCGCGCATGGGCGTATTGCACGTAGAACACCGGATTGTCCTGACTCTGCTCGATCACCTTGGCGAGGTCGAAATCGAGCGGCGCGTCGTTCTTGCGCATCAGCATGATGAAGCGCACGGCGTCGGCGCCGACTTCGTCCACGACTTCGCGAAGCGTCACGAAGTCGCCGGAACGCTTCGACATTTTGACCGGCTCGCCCGCGCGCATCAGCCGCACGAGCTGGCACAGACGGACGTCGAGCTTCGCCTTGCCGCCGGAGAGCGCCGCCACCGCCGCCTGCATCCGCTTGACATAGCCGCCGTGATCGGCGCCCCAGACGTCGACGAGGCTCAGAAAGCCGCGATCGATCTTGCTCTTGTGATAGGCGATGTCGCCGGCGAAATAGGTGTAGCCGCCGTCCGACTTGATCAGCGGCCGATCGACGTCGTCGCCGAAATCGGTGGTGCGGAACAGGGTCTGCTCGCGATCCTCCCACTCTTCGGACGGCTGACCCTTGGGCGGCGGCAGGCGGCCTTCGTAGACGACGCCGCGCCGGCGCAAGTCTTCGATCGCCTGACGCACGTGGTCGACGCCGCCGTCGGCGCCGGTCAGCGCCCGCTCGGAGGCGAAGACTTCGTGTTCGATGGCGAGGGCGCTGAGATCGTCCTTGATCATCGCCATCATCGCCTCAATGGCGCGCGCGCGCACCGGCGCCAGCCATTCGGCTTCCGGCTTGTCCAGCAGCGAAGGCCCGAATTCGCGCGCCAGCGCCTCGCCGACCGGCTTGAGGTAATCGCCGGGATAGAGCCCCTCCGGGATCGCGGGAATCGTCTCGCCCAAAGCCTCACGATAGCGCAGGTGCGCGGAGCGCGCGAGCGCGTCGACCTGCGCGCCGGCGTCGTTGACGTAATACTCGCGCGCCACGCACCGCCCGGCGAACTCCAGCAGGCTCGCCAGCGCGTCGCCGAACACCGCGCCGCGGGCGTGGCCGACGTGCATCGGCCCGGTCGGATTGGCGCTGACGTATTCGACGTTGACCGCGCTCTCGGCGGCGCCTCGTTGGCGGCCATAGGCGGCGCCTTCACTGAGAATGGATCTCAACACGTCGGCATAAACCTCTGGCCGCAATTGAATATTGATGAACCCTGGACCGGCGACTTCCGCCCTTTCGACATTCGCCTCATCGGCAAGCGCGGCGGCGAGTTCGTTCGCCAGGGCGCGCGCGCTGGAGCCGGCCGCCTTCGCTTCGCGGGCATAGACCATCGCCGCGTTGGTGGAGAGATCGCCGTGCGCGGCTTCGCGCGGCGGCTCGACGACGAAGCGAGCGAGGTCGAGCCCCTCAGGCAGGCGTCCAGACGCGATCCTGGCCTCCAGCAGCGCGGCGATGCGCGCGTGGAAATCGTCGAAAATATTCATGAATTCCGCCTGAAAAGCTGAGCGGCGGCTTTATCGCAAGTCCGCCGCAGGGTCAAAAAGGCGGCGATATTCGCTTAAGGCGAAGCGGTCGGTCATGCCCGCGATATAGTCGGCGACCGCCCGCGCGCGTTCGCTCTCCTCTTCGCCCGCCTTGGCCGCCCAGTCGGCGGGCATCGCCGTGGGATCGTCGCCGTAGGCCTGGAACAACCGGCGCACGATCGCCTCGGCCTTTTCGCGCACCCTTTTGACTTGCGGGTGGCGATACATGTTGGCGAACAGAAACGTCTTGATGTCACGATCGGCCTCACGCAGCGTGGGAGAAAGGCCGACCAGCGCGTGGGGCGCGCGGCGCGCGTCTTCGAGGCTGGCGACGCCGGAAGCGGCGATGCGGGCGCGGCTTTCCGCGATCGCGTCCTCGACGAAGCGGGTGATGATCCGTCGCACGAGTTCGTGAACGACGCGCGCGCGCTCCAGGCCGGGATGCAGCGCGGCGATTTCCTCCAGCAGCGCGGCGACGAACGGGACGGCGCGGATCGCGTCGAGGTCGAAAAGACCGGCGCGCAGCCCGTCGTCGACGTCGTGCGCGTCATAGGCGATGTCGTCGGCGATCGCCGCCGCCTGCGCCTCGAGCGAGGCGAACTCGGTCAGATCGAGGCTCTGGCGGCGGTCGTAGGCCAGGATCGCCTCCGGCGCGCCGCGCGCGCGATAGCGCTCGAGCGGGCGCCCTTGTGCGTCGAGCAGCGGGCCGTTGTGCTTGACCAGGCCCTCGATCGTCTCCTGCGTCAGATTGAGGCCGTCGAAATCGGCGTAGCGGCGCTCCAGCTCGGTGACGATCCGCAAGCCGTGGCTGTTGTGGTCGAAGCCGCCATAGGCCGCCATGCAGGCGTCGAGGGCGTCTTCGCCGGTATGGCCGAACGGCGCATGACCGAGATCGTGGCCGAGCGCCACCGCCTCGGCGAGTTCCTGGTCGAGCCCGAGCGCCTTGGCGAGCGCCCGCGCGAGCTGCGCGACTTCGATCGTATGGGTCAGGCGGGTGCGAAAGTGATCGCCCTCATGGTCGACGAACACTTGCGTCTTGTGCGCGAGGCGGCGAAACGCGGTGGAATGGATGATACGGTCACGGTCGCGTTGGAATTCGCTGCGGCTCGGCGAAGGCGGCTCGGAGCAGAGGCGCCCGCGCGAGCGGGCGGGATCGGCGGCGTAGGGCGCGCGCGCCGCGAATGCCTCGCCGTTCATCCTCGCCCCCGCATTGCGCTTCGCGTCACAGGCCTTATCTTATCGCATATTGCATCGCCGATCGTGGCGAAACCCAGGATGGACCGATGAGCGAGAATGCCGAAGCCGCCGGCGCGCCGGCGCTTCTTTCGATCAGCGCCAGCGCGGCGCGCCGCTTGCAGAAGGTTCTGGCCGGACAGCCGAGCGCGGCGTTGCGCATTTCCGTCAAGGGCGGCGGCTGCTCGGGCTTCCAATACGCCTTCGACATCGAAAAGAACCGCGCCGCGGACGATCTCGTGGTCACACGCGACGGCGCGAGCGTGGTGGTCGATCCGGTTTCTTTAGAGATGATGCGAGGCTCGGAGCTCGACTTCGTCGACGACCTGATGGGCCAGGCCTTCAAGGTCAAGAACCCCAACGCCGTCGCGTCGTGCGGTTGCGGGGTGAGCTTCTCCGTTTAAGGGGCGCGGGGACGGCCTCGGGCGCGTTCCGCCTGACGGGAGGGGGTCATTCATGAGCGATGCTTTGACGGGCGGCTGCGCCTGCGGCGCCCTGCGATACCGGCTCGCCTCGCGGCCGATGTTCGTTCATTGCTGCCACTGCAGGGACTGCCAGCGCCAGACCGGAAGCGCCTTCGTCCTCAACGCCCTGATCGAAACGGCGCGCGTCGAGAGGCTGGCGGGCGAAATCCGAGGCGTCGCCGTCCCCACCGACAGCGGCCGCCCGCACGAAATTCATCGCTGTCCCGTTTGCCAGACCGCGGTGTGGAGCCACTACGGCGGCCGACCCGCGCTCGCCTTCGTGCGCGTCGGCGCGCTCGACGATCCGAGCGCGCTGCCGCCCGACGTGCACATCTACGTGCGCTCGAAACTGCCTTGGGTCGCGCTGCCGCCCGACGTTCCGGCTTTCCCCGCCTACTACGACTCGAAAAAGCTCTGGCCGGCGGAAAGTCTGGAAAGGCGAAAGGCGATTTTCGGTTAGGGCGGAATCGAGTTCGGCCCTAGCCCTCAAAACAATTGTTCCTGGGGAAGCCCTTCGGCGGCAGCCGGCCGGCCTCGGCACGGTTGCCGATCCACGGCTTAAGCTCGGCCCTGCCGACGGTGAAAGTCCGCCCCGCCGAATCGCGCCAGGTCATCCCGTCGCGAAGCGCGAAGACGCGCGCATCCGAGAGGCCGCCGTCCTTGTAGCGTTGCAGGCGCACGCCCTTGCCGCGCGCCATCTGCGGAAGCTGCGCGAGCGGAAACACCAGCAATTTGCGGTTCTCGCCGATCACCGCGACATGGTCGCCGGCGGCGGGCGTCGCCAGGCGCGCCCGAGCCGGGGCGGCGACGTTGACGACCGCCCTGCCCTTGCGCGTCGAAGACAGCATCTCGTCCTCACCGACCACGAAGCCGCGCCCGTCCGAGCTGGCGACCAGCATCTTTTCCCCCGGCTCGTAGCGCCAGACCGCGACGATGTCGGCGCCTTCGTCGATGTCCGCCATCAGGCGGATCGGCTCGCCCGCCCCGCGCCCGCCCGGCAGTTTCGCCGCTTCCAGGGTGAAGACCTTGCCGTCGCCGGCGAGGACGAGAATTTTGGACACGGTTTCCGCGAAGAACGAGGTCTTCAGGCCGTCGTCGCCCTTGAACGCGACGCCGGAGAGGTCGGCGACATGGCCTTTCAGCGCGCGAATCCAGCCCTTCTGCGAGACCAGGATCGTCACCGGCTCGCGCTCGATCATCGCCTCGGCGAGATCGACTTCGACCTCCGGGGGCGTCTCGAACGAGGTGCGCCGCTTGCCGAGCGGGGTCTCAGGCCCGTATTTCTTCCTGGTGTCGCCGATTTCGTAGGCGACCGTCTGCCATTGTTTCTTTTCGCTGGCGATCAGCGCCTCGATCGCCCGCTTTTCGCTCGTGAGGTCCTTCTGCTCCTTGCGCAGCGCCATTTCCTCGAGGCGGCGCAGCGCCCTCAGCCTTGTGTCGAGGACGTAATTGGCCTGCGTCTCGGAGAGCGAAAAGCGCGCCATCAGCGCCGCCTTGGGTTCGTCGTCCTCGCGGATGATGCGGATGACCTCGTCGAGATTGAGAAAGACGACGATCATCCCCGCCAGCAATTCGAGCCGGCGCTCGATCGCGGCCAGGCGGAAAGCGGAGCGGCGCAGCAGCACCGCGCGGCGATGGTCGAGCCATTGGCGCAGCGCCTCGGCGAGGCCGATCACGCGCGGCGTCACCCCGTCGACCAGCACGTTGATGTTGACCGGGACGCGCGTCTCCAACTCGCTGAGCTTGAAGAGCTGCTCCATCAGCATCGCCGGCTCCACCGTCCGGCTGCGCGGCTCGAGCACGATGCGCACGTCCTCGGCCGATTCGTCGCGCACGTCGCCGAGCAGCGGCGCCTTGCGCTCGGCAGCGAGATTGGCGAGCGCTTCGATCAGGCGCGACTTCTGCACTCCGTAGGGGATTTCGGTGACGACGACGACCCAGCCGCCGCGGCCCGTCTCCTCTTTCATCCAGCGCGCGCGCAGCCGGAACGAGCCGCGCCCGGCGCCATAGGTCTCGGCGATCGCGGCGCGATCGTCGACGACGACGCCGCCGGTGGGGAAATCCGGCCCCGGCGCGAAGGCGAGCAGCGCCTGCGAATCGGCGTTGGGATGGGCGATGAGATGGAGCGCGGCGTCGCAGAGCTCGGCGACGTTGTGCGGCGGAATCGAGGTCGCCATGCCGACCGCGATGCCCTGCGCGCCGTTGGCGAGCAGGTTGGGGATCGCCGCGGGAAGGACGATCGGCTCCTTCGTTTCGCCGGAGTAATTGTCGTGCCAGTCGACCGCCTCTTCGTCGACGCCCTCCAAGATGAGGCGCGCGACGTCGGTCATGCGCGCCTCGGTGTAGCGATAGGCGGCGGCGTTGTCGCCGTCGATATTGCCGAAATTGCCCTGCCCCTCGATCAGCGGATAGCGCGAGGAAAAATCCTGGGCCAGGCGCACCAACGCCTCGTAGATCGCCTGGTCGCCGTGCGGGTGGAACGAGCCCATCACGTCGCCGACGATTTTTGCGCATTTCTTGAACGCCGAGCCCGGATCGAGCTTGAGGATGTGCATCCCATAGAGGATGCGCCGATGCACGGGCTTCAGCCCGTCGCGCGCGTCGGGCAGCGCCCGGCCCATGATGGTGGAGAGCGCGTAGGCGAGATAGCGCTCTTCGAGCGCCTCGCGTAAGGGCACGTCAATCGGCGCCGAGGGCGGCGGCGGAGGGGGGGCGACAGCTTTGGCCATGGCCGCAGGGGTTAGCCGCTAGGGCGAGTCGCGGCAAGGGCGGCGCTTTCCCTCCCAGAGCTGCGAACTCAAGTCAACAAACAACGCGACGCTCAGGGAAGTGTGGCGATGTGGCCGGGCGGCGGTCCAAGAGACGCGAATCGCCATTCAATTTGGAATGCATCCGGTGCGGCCGGGACATGTCGGGCCGCTCAAATGGACAATTATCGCGGCTCAACTTCGGCAATTTTCACCTCATCGAGGGCATTAAACAAAAGCGATGAGTGGGTTGTTGCTTCGATTCATTGTCCTGCGTTCCCTCCGGGCCGGCCGCCTCGAGCGCAGGCGCCAAATTTCTCCAAATCTCTCCAGGGATTTCCAAGTTTTTCCAAAGAAATTCCAAAGGAATTCTTTGGCGCGTCCCGACACTGTTCGCAAACGCGTCGGCGGCGATCCGGGCTTGGCAAGAACCCCAATTAGTTGCAAATTGGGCTTGGTCCGGCGGCCATTTGGAGAATGTCGGTTGATCGGAGGATCGAACCCATGCGTCGCACGCCCGTCATTGTCCTCGCCTTCTTGTGCCTGAGCGGCGCGGCCGCGGCGGCCGACGACCTCGCCCCGATTATGCAATTGCCGCAGATGTTGGACGATCTGAAGGGGGCGAAAGCCGACAGCGCCGCCGCCGTTGCAGCGACGCAAGCCGCCGAGGCGGACGCAGCGCCGCTGTTAAAAGAGCATAAGCTCTGGGAGGACCAGCTGACGAACGTCCTCAAGCCGAAATATGACGCTTACAACAACATCGACATTCCTCCCTATGAGAGCGAAGCCGCCCGCCATGACTCGGCCGCGGCGCGCCACAACGCCGCCTGCCCGGCCGTTGTCGCGAGCCAGGCCCAGCTCGCGCGGTGCAACGGCGAAGCTCAGCAGTTGAACGCCTGGAAGGACCGGCTGGACCGGCATAAGGAGCAGCTTGACCGTGAGGGCGCGGCGCTCGACAAGCAACGCGACTCTATCCTGCAGCGGAGCCGCGAGATCGAAGAGAGTTTCAAGCCGATCAAGCAACGCTACGACGACGCCTTGGCCAAACAGCAGGAGGCGACCGAAAGGATCGACGCTCTGACGAGCCGGATCGAGGCGGCTTATAAGTACTGCAAGGACCTCCTGGCGCGCCCGACGCAAGAAGACCCGCGCCACGATGTAGGAGAGGCGCTCCATCTCTGCGCTTCGGTTCCCTTCGACAATGCGAACGCGGACCTGCCGCCCCTGACCGATATCAAACCGCCCTTCAGCGTAACGCCGAACCCGTGAGCCGATCGCAGAGCATCGGGCGGCGCTGAGACGCGCCCGGTTGCGCGCGCGGCGAATTGGACGCAGGCCCTCAGGGCCCTGTTGGCGAATCGCGAGACGCTGCCTCTCGCGCTCGATTTCCTGCCGCTCGCGCCCCGGGCGATGCGGACGGTCACGCCCCTCGGTGCGCGCGCCAATTACAAGTCCGGCCGCTTCTCCCCCATCTTATACGTGACGACGATGCGGTCGCTTACCGTGTCGCGCACGCAGTTGAAGAACCTTCCGCACCCCGCGGCGTGGCGCCAGCGTTCGGCGTGGGCGCCGCGGGCGTTGGCGCGAAAATAGAGGAAGTCGGTCCATTCCTCGTCGCTCGCGGCGTTCGGATCGGGGCGGACGAGATGCGCCTCGCCGCCGTATTTGAACTCGACCTCGGGGCGCTCCATTTCGCAGTAGGGGCAGCGGATCAGCAGCATTTCTTAAGCCTCAATGCGCGACGGCGGCCGCGGTCGCCTCGTTGACCAGCGCGCCGGTGCGGAACCGGTCGAGCGCGAACGGCGCGGCGATCGGATGCGGCTCGCCGGTCGCCAGATGATGGGCGAAGAGATGGCCCGAGCCCGGCGTCGCCTTGAAGCCGCCGGTGCCCCAGCCGCAATTGACGAAAAGCCCGGGAACCGGCGTCGCGCCGATGATCGGCGAGCGGTCGGGCGTCGTGTCGACGACGCCGCCCCAGTTGCGCATCATGCGCAGGCGCGAGGCGATCGGGAACAATTCGCAGATCGCCTCCAGCGTGCCCGAGGCGATATGCAGCGCTCCCCTCTGGGAGTAGGAAACGTAGGCGTCGGTCCCCGCCCCGATCACCAGTCCGCCGATGTCGGATTGCGAGACATACGCGTGGATGGTGTTGGACATGACGACGCAGGGCATCACCGGCTTCAGCGGCTCGGAAACCAGCGCCTGCAAGGGGAAGGATTCGAGCGGCAGCCGCACCCCGGCCATCGCCATGACGACGCTGGAGTTTCCGGCGACGGCGACGCCTATTCTTTTCGTCGCGACGGCGCCGCGCGTCGTCTCCACGCCGCTGACGGCGCCGCTTACGTCGCGCCGGATCGCCGTGACCTCGCAATTCTCGATGATGTCGACCCCGAGCGCCGAGGCGGCGCGCGCGAAGGCCCAGGCGACCGCGTCGTGGCGCGCCGTGCCGCCGCTGCGCTGCAATGCGGCGCCCCGGATGGGATAGCGAATCCCGGAATCGATGTTGAGGATCGGACAGAGCGCCTTGGCCTCCTCGGGCGTCAGCCATTCGTTGGCGATCCCGGCCAGCCGATTGGCGTGAATGTGACGCTTGAACGCCTGTTCGTCGTGACGGCCGTGCGCGAGCAGCATCACCCCGCGCGGCGAGAACATCACGTTGTAGTTGAGTTCCTGCGACAGCGTCGGCCACAGCTTATGCGCGTGGGCGTAGATCGCCTCCGAGGCCTCCCAGAGGTAGTTGGAGCGCACGATCGTGGTGTTGCGCCCGGTGGCGCCGCCGCCGAGCCAGCCCTTGTCGACGACCGCGACGTTGGCGAGGCCGTGCTCCTTGGCCAGGTAATAGGCCGTGGCGAGGCCATGGCCGCCCGCGCCGACGATCACCGCGTCGTAAGACGGCTTCGGATCGGGCGAACGCCATTGTTCCGGCCACCCCTGATGCCCGCTCAAAGCCTGACGGGCGAGGCTGGCGAATGAGAATTTCACGGCGCGAAGTCTCCTGTGGCCGGCCTCGCGAGTTTGTCCCCTTGGGCTCGCTTCGTCCAGTCTCCTCGACGCCCCGGCAGGCGGAATCGCCCGCGATCGTCCGGCGCCGCCGCCAAATTGGCTGCGCCCGAGGGCTGGCGCGGCCGACGAGCGGCCGCCCCAGCGTCATTTTGCCCCTTGAGCGCATTTAGCGCTTGGCGGAAGGCCGCGCCGGCTTCATGATGGCGCCGCGGCGTTCGCCTATCCCATTTCGGCGCAACGCGCCATCGTAAGGAGGGGGCCGCTATGGCCTATGATCTATCCGACGACTTCCGCCGACCCATTCCCTTGGCTCTGGCCGCGCTGGCGATCATCGGCTGGCTGCTGGCCGTCTTTTTCTGGTCGCAGGCCGCCGACGTGCGGGCGCAAATGGACGACTCGCTGAGGCGCGCCGAGCACGCCCGCGAGGGCATGGCGGCCGATCTGCAAAACCTGCAAAAAGCGGCGGGAACCGCCACCGACTTGCAGAAGCAGGCGAAGGACGCGCAAAAGGCGTTGGCGGACGCGGTCGCCGCGCGCGCCTCGGCGCAGAACGAACTCGCCGACCTCGCCAAGCAGATCAGCGAGGCCAAGCTCGCCGTTTCCGGCGCGCAGGAGGAGGCGAGCGCCAAGAGCCGCGATCTCGAGGCGCTCGAGGCCAAGCTGAAGAGCGAGGCCGATCAGGAGAGCGCGCTCGAGCCCAAGCTGAAGAGCGAGGCCGACCAGGAGAGCGCGCTCGAGGCCAAGCTGAAGAGCGAGGCCGACCAGGAGAGCGCGCTCGAGGCCAAGCTGAACAGCGAGGCCGACCAGGAGAGCGCGCTCGAGGCCAAGCTGAAGAGCGAGGCCGACCAGGAGAGCGCGGCGGAGGGCCAGATCGCCACGGCGCAGGCGCAACTCGCCGACCTGCAGCGACGGATTGAGGAGGCGACCGCCAAGGCGAACGAGGCGGCCGCCGCGGCCGCCAAGGCGGAAGAGGAAGCGAAGCCGCAGTAGCCGCGCTCAAGCGAACAGCGCCGCGAGGTCTTTTTCGCGCGCGGCGCACAGACCGCGATCGGTGACGAAGCCGTCGATCAACTCGGCCGGCGTCACGTCGAAGGCCGGATTGGCCGCCGCGGCGCCGGGCGGCGTCGGTCGCCGCGCGCGCAAGCCGTCCGTCCTCGACGCGCCCCTGGATATGCGTCACTTCGCCGGGGTCGCGCTCCTCGATCTCGATTTCGGCAAGGCCGTCGCGGATCGTCCAGTCGATCGAAGTGTGCGGCGCCGCGACGTAGAACGGCGCGCGGTGGGCGCGCGCCGCGAGAGCCTTGAGATAGGCGCCGATCTTGTTGGCGACGTCGCCGCGCGGTGATCTGATCCGCGCCCACGATCACCAGATCGACGCGTCCGCGCTGCATGAGATGGCCGCCGGCGTTGTCGACGACGACGGTGTGCGGCACGCCGTGCTGGGCGAGTTCGAACGCGGTCAGCGTCGCGCCTTGATTGCGCGGCCGCGTCTCATCGACGAAGACGTGCACCGGCGCGCCGCGGTCGTGGGCCATGTAGATCGGCGCCGTCGCGGTGCCCCAATCGACCGTCGCCAGCCAGCCGGCGTTGCAATGGGTCAGGATGTTGACCGCGCGCCGGCGCTGGCGGTGGATCGCTTCGATCAGGGGCAAGCCGGCCTCGCCGATGCGCCGGTTGCGGGCGACGTCCTCGTCGCACAAGGCGCCCGCGCGCGCCCACGCGGCCTCGGCGCGTTTCTCCACGGCGAGCCGCGCGACGACGGCGCTGACGTCGTTGAGCGCGTTGCGCAGGTTGACGGCGGTCGGCCGGCTCGCCAGAAGAGCGCGATAGGCGCGCTCCAGCGCGTCGTCGCGCCCGGAACGCCTGAGCGCCAGCGCCAGGCCGGAGGCCGCGGTGGCACCGATCAGCGGAGCGCCGCGCGCCACCATGGTCTTGATCGCTTCGATCGCCCCGTCGAGATCCTCGATTCGCCGGGTTGACAAGCGATGCGGCGACAGCGTCTGGTCGATCACTTCGATCGCCGCCCCGTCCGGCGTCGGCCAGATCGCGCGATAGACGCGTCCGTCCACCTTCATCGCTTCGATGCTCGCTGCCCGAGAGCCGCAGGCCCGGCGTGACAAAATCACGCTATGTTCGCGGCCCATCGAAAGCGGTAGAGAACGTTGAGAAGATTCTCAACCATGTTAGAAATATTGGCGACGAACGCGCGGCGCGCCAGCGGAGACAAGCGAAAATGGACCAGACGACCCCGAGCGCGAACGGCGCGGCGGACGCCGCGGCCCCGGCCATGCGTCGTTACACCGCCGAGGAGCTCAAGGCGGCGGTCCTCGGCAAATTGACCTATTCGGTCGGCAAGAACAGCGTCGCCGCCAGTCAACGCGACTGGTTTCTGGCGGTCGCGTTCGCCACGCGCGACATCGTCGTCGAGCGCTGGATCGATTCCACCAACGCCACTTACGCCGACGACCGCAAGCGGGTCTATTACCTGTCGCTGGAGTTTCTGATCGGGCGCATGCTGTTCGACGCGATGACCAATCTCGGGATCGTCGAGCCGATGAGCGCGGCGTTGAGCCAGCTCGGCCTCGATCTTTCGGCGTTGCGCCGCGTCGAATCGGACGCCGCGCTCGGCAACGGCGGGCTCGGCCGATTGGCCGCCTGCTTCATGAACAGCATGGCGAGCCTTTCGATCGCCGCCTACGGCTACGGCATCCGCTACGACAATGGACTTTTCCGCCAGATCATCCGCGGCGGCTGGCAACAGGAGGTTCCCGAGGATTGGCTGACGCACGGCGATCCGTGGGAATTCGAACGGCCGGAAGTCAATTACGCCATCGGCTTCGGCGGTTGGGTCGAGGCGATCGCCAACGGCGAGGATGAAGTCCATCACGTCTGGCATCCCGACGAGACGGTCGAGGCGATCGGATACGACACGCCGATCGTCGGTTGGCGCGGACGGCACGTGATCACGCTGCGCCTGTGGTCGGCGCGGGCGCTCGATCCCTTCAAGCTCGAGGCGTTCAACGCCGGCGACTATGTCGGCGCGCTGAGCGACAGCGTGCGCGCCGAGGCGATCTCGAAGGTGCTCTATCCCAGCGACGCGACGCCGGCGGGCCAGGAATTGCGCTTGCGGCAGGAATATTTCTTCGCCTGCGCCTCGTTGCTCGACCTCGTTCGCCGCCACGTCAAACAGCACGGCGACATCCGCACGCTCGCCGACCATGCGGCGGTCCAGCTCAACGACACCCATCCGGCGATCGCCATCGCGGAATTGACGCGCATTCTGGTCGACATGCACCGCCTCGACTGGGACGAGGCCTGGACGATCGTCAAGGCCGTTTTTTCCTACACCAACCACACGCTGCTGCCCGAAGCGCTGGAGAGTTGGCCGGTGCCGCTGATGGAGCGGCTGCTGCCGCGCCACATGCAGATCATCTATCTCATCAACGCGACCCATCTCGACGGCGCGCGCAAGCGCGGCCTCGGCGATCCCAATCTGCTCGCGTCCATTTCGCTCATCGACGAGCACGCCGGGCGGCGCGTGCGCATGGGAAACCTCGCCTTCATCGGCTCGCACAAGATCAACGGCGTCTCGGGCCTGCACACCAATCTGATGCGCGAGACCGTCTTCCACGACCTCGACGTCGTCTATCCCGGCCGCATCGTCAACGTGACCAACGGCATCACCTTTCGCCGCTGGCTGATCGAGTGCAATCCGCCGCTGACCCGAATCCTGACCTCCGCGCTCGGCGAAAAGGCGCTCGAGGACGCCGACGCGCTACGCGGCTTGGCCCGTTTCGCCGACGATTCGGCGATGCAGGAGCAGGTCGCGCTCGCCCGCCGCGCCAACAAGGTCGCGCTCGCGCGCTATGTCGCCGAAACGATTGGCCAGCGCGTCGACCCCGACGCGCTGTTCGACGCTCAGATCAAGCGCATCCACGAATACAAGCGGCAGTTGCTCAACATTCTGGAAACGATCGGCCGCTACAACACCATCCGCTCCAACCCGACGATCGACTTCGCGCCGCGGGTGAAGATCTTCGCCGGCAAGGCGGCGGCGAGCTATGCGCAGGCCAAGCTGATCATCAAGCTCGCGATCGACGTCGCGCGCGTCGTCAACGCCGATCCGACGGTGCGCGGACTGCTCAAGGTGGTGTTCCTGCCCAACTACAACGTCTCTCTGGCCGAGACGATCATTCCGGCGGTCGATCTGTCCGAACAGATTTCCACCGCCGGCATGGAGGCTTCGGGTACCGGCAACATGAAGATGGCGCTGAACGGCGCGCTCACCGTCGGCACGCTCGACGGCGCCAACGTGGAGATGAAGGCTCTGGTCGGCGACGACAACATCTTCATCTTCGGCCTCACCGCCGCAGAAGTGGAGGATTCGCGCGCGCTCGGCATCGACTCCAGCGCGCGGATCGCGGCCTCCCCGATTCTGCGCGAGGCGCTCGACGAGATCGCCTCCGGCATCTTCTCGGCCGACGATCGCGCGCGCTACCGCGGCCTCGTGGACGCCTTGACGCACCACGATTACTTCATGGTCTGCGCCGATTTCGACGCCTATTGGGCCACTCAGATGAAGATCGACGAAGCTTGGCGCGACAGGAAGAAGTGGCTGCGCACCAGCATCCTCAACACCGCCAACGTCGGCTGGTTCTCATCCGACCGAGCGATCGCCGAATACGCCAAGGAAATCTGGAACGCTCCGTTCCGCCCCCTCGCCTGAATGGGAGAGCCAAATGCCGGAAAATTGGCGGGCGACAGACGAAGACATCGACGCGATCGCCGCCGCGCGACAAAAGGACCCTTTCGCGGTCCTCGGGCCGCACCTCACCGACCAGGGCTGGGCGATCCGCGCTTTCGTCCCCGACGCGCTCGGCGTGCGCGCGATCACGCGCGAGGGCGCGCCGCTCGTCGAACTCGAGCGCCGCAAGGACGATTTCTTCGAGGCGTTGGTCCCTCAAGCCACTGAGCGCCCGACCTACCGCATTGAGGTCAGGCGCGAGGACGGCGTCGAGTCCTACGAAGACGCCTACGCCTTCGGCCCGGCGCTGGGGCCGCTCGACGATCATCTGCTGGTCGAGGGCTCGCACAAGCAGCTCTATCGGCGCCTCGGCGCGCAGATCGGCCGCCACGAGGGCGTCGACGGCGTCGTTTTCGCGGTTTGGGCGCCCGACGCCTCGCGCGTTTCGGTGGTCGGCGATTTCAATCAATGGGACGGGCGGCGCTGCCAGATGCGCAAGCGCATCGACAGCGGCCTTTGGGAGATCTTCGTTCCCCACTTGAGCGCCGGCGCGGTTTACAAGTACGAAATCGTCTCGGCCTCCGGCGTGGTGCAGCCGCTGAAAGCCGACCCCTTCGGCTTCGAGGCGGAAATGCGGCCTTCGACCGCCTCGATCGTCGCCCACACCTCGGATTTTTCCTGGACCGACGCCGACTATCTCGCGCAACGCAAGCGGGGTCAAGCGCGACGCCGGCCGATATCGATCTTCGAGGTCCATCTGGGATCCTGGCGGCGCGGCGAGGACGATCGCTTCCTGAGCTACGACGAACTCGCGGATCAACTGATTCCCTACGCCGTCGATCTCGGCTTCACCCATCTCGAGTTGCTGCCGATCACCGAGCATCCGCTCGACGCGTCCTGGGGCTATCAGCCGATCGGGCTGTTCGCGCCGACGCGGCGCTTCGGCGAGCCCGAGGCTTTCGCCCGCTTCGTCGATCGCGCGCACGCGGCGGGGCTCGGCGTGATCCTCGACTGGGTCCCCGCGCACTTCCCCACCGACGCGCACGGCCTGGCGCATTTCGACGGCGGCCCGCTCTACGAGCACGCCGATCCGCGCAAAGGCTATGCTCCCGACTGGGGCACCGCGATCTACGATTTCGGCCGCAAGGAGGTCGCCAATTTCCTTTACGCCAGCGCGCTCTATTGGATCGACCGCTACCACGTCGACGGCCTGCGCGTCGACGCCGTCGCCTCGATGCTCTACCTCGACTATTCCCGCAGGCCCGGCGAATGGGCGCCCAACGCCGAAGGCGGCAACGAGAATCGTGACGCCATCGCGTTCCTCAAGCGCGCCAACGAACTCATCTACGGCTTGTTTCCCGGCGCGGTGACGATCGCCGAGGAATCGACCGCCTTCGCAGGCGTCTCCAGGCCGACCAATCTCGGCGGCCTCGGCTTCGGCTTCAAGTGGAACATGGGGTGGATGCACGACACGCTCGACTACATTTCGCGCGACCCGATCTATCGGCGCTGGAGCCACGACAGGATGACCTTCGGCCTCCTCTACGCCTTCGCCGAGAATTTCATCCTGCCGATTTCGCACGACGAGGTCGTCCACGGCAAAGGCTCGGTGGTGGGGAAAATGCCGGGCGACGAATGGCAGCGCTTCGCCAACGCGCGCGCCTATTACGGCTTCATGTGGGGCCATCCGGGCAAGAAGCTGTTGTTCATGGGCCAGGAATTCGGCCAGACCAGCGAATGGAACCCCGAGGGGTCCCTGCCGTGGTGGCTGCTCGATTTCTGGCCGCATCAGGGGCTGCAGGCGCTGGTGCGCGATCTCAATCGGCTCTATCGCGCCACGCCCGCGCTCTACGCGCGCGATTGCGAGCCTGAAGGGTTTCGCTGGATCGTCGTCAACGACGACGCTCAGTCGGTGCTGGCGTTCCTGCGCACGGGCGGCGAAGGCGACCCGCCGGTCGCGGTGGTCAGCAACTTCACGCCCGAGGTGCGCTACAACTACCGCATCGGATTGCCCCATAGCGGGCGCTGGCGCGAGGCGCTCAACACCGACGCCCGGCTCTACGGCGGCTCCAACGTCGGCAATCTGGGCGCGACGATCGCTGAGGCGCGGCCCTCGCACGGATTGGACGCGTCGGCCGCGCTGACTTTGCCGCCGCTGGCGACGGTTTTCCTCCGATACGAAGCGCCGTGAACCGCAATTCCGCGAGAAACGCGAAGCAAGGCCAAGGAGTTTTAGGAGGAATCGATGGACACCAGGGATGCGATCTGGGATCCGCCGCCCGCGGCGCCCTATGCGCGTCAAGCGATGGCCTATGTGCTCGCAGGCGGGCGCGGCAGCCGCCTGATGGAGCTGACCGACCGACGCGCCAAACCCGCCGTCTATTTCGGCGGAAAATCCCGCATCATCGATTTTGCGCTGTCGAGCGCGCTCAATTCCGGCATCCGCCGCATCGCCGTGGCCACGCAATACAAGGCCCACAGCCTGATCCGGCACTTGCAGCGCGGATGGAACTTCTTCCGTCCCGAGCGCAACGAGAGCTTCGACATCCTGCCGGCCTCGCAGCGCGTCTCCGAGACCATGTGGTATCTGGGCACCGCCGACGCCGTCTATCAGAACATCGACATCATCGAGAGCTACGCGCCGCGATTCATCGTCCTGCTCGCGGGCGACCACGTCTACAAGATGGACTACGAGAAAATGCTCCAGCAGCACGTCGAGTCGAAAGCCGACGTGACGGTGGGATGCCTGGAAGCCCCGCTCGAGGAGGCCAAGAGCTTCGGCGTCATGCTCGTCGACGAGAACGACACGATCCTTGCCTTCCTCGAAAAACCCAAAGCGCCGCCGCCGATGCCCGGCAAGCCCGACGCGGCGCTGTGCAGCATGGGCATCTACGTCTTCGACACCAAATTCCTGTTCGAAGAGCTCAAGCGCGACGCCGCCGATCCCCATTCGTCGCACGATTTCGGCAGGGACGTCATTCCCTACATCGTCGCCAACGGCAAGGCGGTCGCGCATCACTTCTCGCAATCCTGCGTCGCCGCCAGCCGGGATTCGCCGATCTACTGGCGCGACGTCGGCACGCTCGACGCCTATTGGGCCGCCAACATCGACTTGACCGACATCGTCCCCGATCTCGATCTCTACGACCGCGCCTGGCCGATCTGGACCTACGGCGAGATCACGCCGCCGGCCAAGTTCGTCCATGACCTCGACGGTCGGCGCGGCGTTGCGATTTCTTCGCTCGTCTCCGGCGGCTGCATCATCTCCGGCGCGGCGATTTCGCGTTCGCTGCTGTTCACGGGCGTGCACGTGCATTCCTATTCGACGATCCACGAGGCGCTCGTGCTTCCCTATGGGCAGATCGGCCGCGGCGCCCGCCTGAGAAAGGCGGTGATCGACTCGGGCGTCACCATCCCCGACGGCCTCGTCGTCGGCGAAGATCCCCAACTCGACGCCAAGCGCTTCCGGCGCACCGAGAACGGCGTCACGCTGATCACCCAGCCGATGCTCGACAAGCTCGCCCTATGAGCGCGCTGGTCGTTCTCTCGGTCGCCTCGGAAATCTACCCGCTGATCAAGACCGGCGGCCTGGCCGACGTCGCGGGCGCTTTGCCCGGCGCCCTCGCGCGCGAAAACGTCGTGGTGCGCACGCTGACGCCCGGCTATCCGGCGATCCTGGCAAAGCTCGAAGCGGGCGAACCGGCGCACGTCTATCCCGCGTTGTTCGGCGGCCCGGCGCGAATTCTCGCCGGCAAGGCGAGCGGCCTCGAACTGTTCGTCCTCGACGCGCCGCATCTCTTCCGCAGGCCGGGAAATCCCTATCTCGGTCCCGACGGCCTCGATTGGCCCGACAACGCCCTGCGTTTCGCCGCGCTCGCGCGCGTCGGCGCGGACATCGCCAAAGGGGCGCTTCCCGGCTTCGCCCCCAGAATCGTCCACGCCCACGACTGGCAAGGAGCGCTCGCGCCGGCCTATCTCAATTACGACGGCGGCGCGCGGCCGGGCACGGTTCTCACCGTCCACAATCTCGCCTTTCAAGGCCATTTTCCGGCGGCGCTGCTCGGCGAGCTCGGCTTGCCCGCGCGCGCCCTAGCGATCGACGGCGTCGAGTATTTCAAGGGCGTCGGATTCCTCAAGGCCGGCCTGCAGTTCGCCGATCGCATCACCACGGTTTCGCCGACCTATGCGCGCGAGATCATGACGCCGGAGTTCGGCATGGCGCTGGACGGCCTGCTGCGCGCGCGCGCCGACGTCGTCGAGGGCATCGTCAACGGCATCGACGACTTGGTGTGGAACCCCGCCACCGACTCGAACCTCGTGCAGAACTACAGCGCGCTGCACATCGAGCTGCGCCCGCGCAACAAGGCCGCCTTGCAGCAGCGGTTCGGCCTGACGACGAGCTTCGAGACCCCTCTTTTCGGCGTGGTCTCGCGGCTGACCAGCCAAAAGGGTCTCGACCTCCTGCTCGCCGCGCTGCCCGAGCTCGTCGCCCGCGGCGCGCAGCTCGCCCTGCTCGGCTCGGGGGAGAAGGCGATCGAGGACGGCTTCGCCGCCGCGGCGCTCGCCCACAAGGGCGCGGTCGCCTGCGCGTTCGCCTATGACGAAGCGCTCGCGCATCTCATGCAGGCCGGCTCGGATTTCGTCGTCGTGCCCTCGCGCTTCGAGCCCTGCGGGCTCACCCAGCTCTGCGGCTTGCGCTACGGCGCGACGCCGGTCGCAGCGCGCGTCGGCGGCCTCGCCGACACGATCATCGACGCCAACGACGCCGCGATCGGCGCCGGCGTCGCCACCGGCATCCAGTTCTTCCCGCCCGACGCGCCGGCTCTCAGTTACGCGCTCGAGCGCGCGCTGGCGTTTTTTCGCGACGTCGCGACGACGCGGCGCATGCGTCTCAACGGCATGCGGGCGGACGTGTCCTGGCGCGGCCCCGCCAAGCGCTACGCCGCGGTCTACCGCGCGCTGGCGCGGGTCGCGCCATGAGCGGGGCGAACGACGCGGCGGCGCCCCTTGGCGTCGTCCTGACCACCCGCGGCGCCGAGGCGGCGGTCTATTCGGCGCACGCGAGCGCTCTCTATTTCTGCCTCTATGACGCGACGGGGACACACGAAATCCAGCGCGTGCGCCTTCACGCCGATGGGAGCGGCGTCCACCGCGCTTCGATCGACGGCGTGGGCCCCGGCGCGCGCTACGGCCTGCGCGCCGACGGTCCGTTCGACCCTTTGCGCGGCGCTCGCTTCGACATGTCCAAGCTGCTCGCCGACCCCTATGCGGTCGCGTTCGACCGGCCGTTCCGCCTGCACCCATCGACGTTCGCGTTCGGCGTGGACAGCGGGCCGTTCGCGCCCAAGGCGATCGCGCTTTCGCTCGAGCCGGGCGAACCCGGGCGGCTGCGCGCGCCCTCGGAGCGCACGATCGTCTATGAAGCGAACCTGCGCGGCCTGACCAAGCTGCGCGGCGACGTTCCCGAGGCGGCGCGCGGCTGTTTCGCCGGCCTCGCGCATCAAAGCGTGATCGCGCACCTCGGCGCGCTCGGGGTCACCACCGTCGAGATCATGCCCGCCGACGCCTTCGTCGACGAGCGGCATCTGCCGCCGCTCGGCCTCGCCAACGCCTGGGGCTATAACCCGGTCGTGCT
>Ga0326727_10010247_pt1 | contig 22439 bp, 22 predicted proteins | sample MB2enrmetagenome_FD_207643 | JGI IMG/M metagenome (GOLD analysis project Ga0326727, IMG submission 207643) | Lab enriched peat soil microbial communities from McLean, Ithaca, NY, United States - MB29MY | ecosystem: Environmental > Terrestrial > Soil > Wetlands > Peat | place: USA: New York...
CACGCAGTCGCCCACCTGATAAAAAATGGCGCACCTGGTATGGCATTCCTTGCCTATCTGGGTGACCTTCATCAAGACCTCGCCCACCCGGAGTCTCGTTCCGATAGGGAGGGTGGGGAGCTCTATGCCTTCCGTTGTCAGGTTTTCCGCAAAATCGCCGGGTTTTACGTCAAGCCCCATTTTCCTGATCTTCTCGATGCTTTCCACCGCGAGAAGACTCACCTGCCTGTGCCAGGGGCCCGCGTGGGCGTCGCTGTCGAGGCCATGATCCTCCCGCAGCAGGCATCGCTCTATGTTGTGCTTTTTTTCGCCTTTATTGTCACTCACATTGACTGAAATAATCTTGCCTTTCATCGTATCTCCCTGATGGATGTCATGTACTGCCGGGGTGCGATTTACGGCTGAAGGGACCGCTCTTCCCCCCGCTTTTTTCGAGCAGGTAGAACGGCCCCAACTCGATTGATTTATCGATCGCCTTGCACATATCGTAGATGGTGAGGGCAGTCACCATGACGGCCGTCATGGCTTCCATCTCCACGCCGGTAGTGCCCTGCACCTTCACGGTCGAGGTGATCTCGATAAGCGCCGATTCATCCCTGAAGGCATATGTCACATCGACAAAACTGATAGGCAGAGGATGACAGAGCGGGACGAGGTCGGACGTCTTCTTCGCCGCCATTATGCCGGCGATTTTCGCCACCGTAAAGACATCGCCTTTCGGCCCCTGTCCACGGCGCACTACCCCGTAGGCGTCCTCGGACATCCGCACCGCGCCGAAGGCGCGCGCCTCGCGGCTGGTCTCCCGCTTCCCGCTGACATCGACCATTCGCGCCTTTCCATCGCTGTCCACATGGCTCAGTCTCATCCGCGGTCACCCTCCGATATGGCGCATGCTCCTCTGACATTTCCTGATCGCACCCGCCTCCACCTTTCTTTCCGGCTTTGCCATTACCGCGCTCCTCACGAACTCCGCCACCGTGTCGTCGCTTGCGCCACCACGAATCAGGGCCTTCACATTATGCTCCGCGTCCGAGAAGAGGCAGGGCTTGATCTTTCCATCGGGTGTCAGCCTGATCCTGTTGCACTCGTGACAGATATGGGAGGACATGGGACTGATGAAGCCGACCTGGCCGGCAGTTCCGTTGATGAGAAACATCTTGGCAGGCCCCTTGTCGGAATGTATGCTCGGGTGAAGGTCATGCACCCGGCGTATCGTTTCTTCGAGGGAGGCTGAGCTGATGATCCTGGACCGGTCCCACAGGGCCTCATCCCCGAAGGGCATGAATTCTATGAACCGTACCTGCACCTCCCAAATCCTCGCGAAATCAGCGAAATCGAGCACTTCATCGTCGTTGAAGCCCTTGATGATCACCGTATTGATCTTTACGGGATGGAGACCCGCATGTTTCGCCGCGTCTATGCTCCTTATGACCTTGTCAAAGGCGTCAACGCCGGTAATATAGGCAAATCTTTCGGGCTTGAGTGAATCGAGGCTGATGTTGATGCGCCTTAAGCCCGCATCCCGCAGCGTTTCCACGGTATCCGCCAGGTCGACCCCGTTCGTGGTGAGGCTGATGTCGTCTATGCCCCCGATGCCATTGATCTCTTTGAGAAGGAAAGAAAGGTCTTTCCTGCAGAGCGGCTCCCCGCCGGTAAGCCTGATTTTTTTCACCCCCAGGGAGGCGGCTATGCGCACGAACCTGATGATCTCTTCGTAGCGCAGGATTTCCGGATGGGGTATAAAGGAAAACGCGCTGCTGGTACAATACCTGCACCTGAGGTTGCACCTGTCGGTGATCGAAACCCTTAAGTAGTTGATGACCCGGTTGAAGTTATCCGTTAACATATTCCTTTTTTGCCTGTGCCCCTTCCTTTTTCTGAGGGGGTGGCTCCGCCGGCTCTGCCGGTGGAGGGGGCGACGCTAGCCCCGATATTTGATTTTTCCGCTGTCCTTTGTCGTGTAACCGCCCAGTCCACTCAGCCTTGAGGCGAATTCCGGGGATACGAGAAGCTCCATGAGGAGCGCGAACCTCGGGTCTTCGCTGAATTCCCTGGTGACAAGGAGGTCATACTCCTCTTCCATGAGAGGGATGAAATCCAAAGAAAAACTGCGGGAAACCGCATGGATGGCCAGGCCGGCGTCCGCAATCCCTTCCTTCACCAGGATGGCAGCCGCCGTGTGTGTCGGCTCTTCCCGGTCGTATCCCCGGATCGACCGAGGATCGATCCGCCTCTCCTTGAGCATCATGTCAAGTAGTATCCTCGTGCCCGATCCGAACTGCCGATTGACGAATCTCACTTCCTGCCGCGTAAGATCGTCCACCCCCGTGATCCCCAACGGGTTCCCTTTTGCCACGAGCAATCCCTGTATTCTTTTTGTGATATGCACGAGAAGCACAGGCCTGCCGGCCAGATACTTCTTTATCGCCGGTATATTATACACCAATTCCTGCTCGTCCAATATGTGCGTGGTAACGAGGTCTACGATCCCTTTCTGCATCGCACTGATCCCGCTCATGCTGCCGACGTGGGCCGATATGAGGTCCATGGCAGGAAAACGGGTTTTGATCATGTCCCTGAGCACATCAAGGGAAAGGTCGTGACTTCCCACGATATTGAGCCTGTGCTGCAGCTCATCCTCCGGCCTCAGAAGGTGTGCCGGCAGCACTGTTCCTTCGTTGTACCCCTCCACGTTTTCCGGTATCGTGACAAGCGCGTCTGCACGGGAGAGGGACGAAAAGACCCCCGCGCCGCGCGGAAGAGGGTAGGCATAATAGGTCCCCTTCCTTGCCATGAGCCTTACCCGCAGCACCTCCTCAACGCCGATGCTCGAAGGCAGCTTGTAGGGGGTGACGCAGGGGACGGACCTCTCCGAAGTATACGAGCCGCAAAAGCGCTCGTAGACCACCTTGAGAAAGGTTTTGAAGCTTATCGCCGCGGAGACGGGGTATCCCGGTATGCCGAAGACGGGCTTGCCCTCGATGAGCCCGAATATGGTCGGTTTACCCGGCATCATGGCGACGCCGTGAAAAACAAGCTCGCCGAATTCCCGGATAACGACCTCCGTAAAATCCTCCGTACCGGCGCTTGAGCCCGCGTTTATGACAAGCACGTCGTGGGCCGGGATATATTCCTTCAAAATAGCCCGCAGGTGCTCATTATCCCGGGCTATTTCCGTTTTTGTCACTTCGAAGCCCATTTCTTTACCAAGGGCCGCGAGCGTATAGGAGTTGAAGTCGATCAGTCTATGGAGAGGGACCTCCGGGCCGGCCTGTTCGTAAATATCGACCAGCTCTTGCCCGGTCGGGACGATAAGAAGCCTCGGCTTTTTCACTGCCTTCAGCGTTTTTATGCCGGCTGCGAGCAGCAATCCGATATCGAGTATCCCCAGCCTGTAGTTGACGGGGAAGAGCATGTCGCCCTCGATGATGTCTTCTCCGGTCAGTCTCACATTCTGCCATAATGACGCGGGTTTCCTGATGGCGATTTCCGGACCCCTCTCTTCCACCTCTTCCACCATGATCACCGCATTCATGGTCCTGGGCAGGGGATCGCCCGTATTGACGAGCACGGCATCCTCCCCCCGGACGAGGATTACAGGGCTGCCGAGGTCCGCATCGAGTGTAGCCTCGAAGGAAACCGCGTATCCGTCCATGGCTGCAGAGGTGAAGGGGGGGTTCGAACGCGCCGCGAAGACGGGCTTCGACGTCACCCGGCCCGGGCACGCGGGCACCGGGATCTCTTCATGCGCTTCAAGGGGCCTGATCGCGGCCAGCACCCTGCGGATGGCCTCTTCCTTGTTTATGGTAGTGAGATATCTCTTACCCAAGCGGCAGTACCTCGACCTCGACGCCGGCCTCTATGCCTTCCTGCCCCTCCGGCACAACCACGTAGCCGTCTGCTTTCGAAAGGGTGGAGATGACTGACGATTTTGCGAAGATGGGCGTCACCAGCAGCATCAGACCTTCCCTCCTCTCCACGCTCACCCTCACGTACTCCTCTATCCCGTAGGCCGACGGTATGTTTGTCGTCAACCTCCCGGCCATGGTCGGGGGTAGATCCGGGCGTGTCTCACCTTTTAATCGCGCCAGAAGGGGCTGCACGAACCTCAGGACGACCATGGCGCAGGAGACGGGATGGCCGGGAAGGCCGAATACCGGTTTTCCCCACAGGGCGGCGAAGATCGTCGGCTTGCCCGGCTTTATATTGAGGCCGTGAAAGAGGACCTTTCCGCCGAGCCCTTCGATCGCCGTCGTCATGAAGTCGCTCTGGCCCTTCGAGCTCCCGCCTGAGAGCAGTATCGCATCGCACTCCCTGAGGGCCGAAAGCCTCGAAATTATATCGTCAACCGTGTCCCGGGCTATACCCGCGAACCGGACGAGACAACCCTGCTTTTTTACCAGATCCGACACGGTGTGGGTGTTGATGTCCCGGACCTTGCCCGCGTCGAGCACCCCGTCCACCGGTATGATCTCGTTGCCTGAGGAGATCAGGCCGACCACGGGTTGCTGCCGGACGGGAATACGGGTGATTCCGAGGGCGGCCAGAACGCCCAGGTCGAAAGACGATAGGGCCCGCCCTTTTTCGAGCACGACCTGTCCTTTCTGCACATCCTCGCCCCTGAAGCAGATATTTTCTCCCCGGCGGACGGTGCGGGTGACCTCGATGGCTGTGCCTGCCTGCCTTGTATACTCGACCATGACCATGCCGTCCGCGCCGTCCGGTATCATGGCCCCGGTCGCGACGTAAAGTGCCTCGCCGTCACCGACCTCCTGTTCCGCAGCCTCACCGACCAGGACCTCTCCCCGCACCTGGAGGAAGGCGGGCGTGCCTTCCCTTGCCCCATAGGTGTCCTTCACCCTTACGGCGTAGCCGTCTACGAGAGAGCGTGGAAAAGGTGGTATATCTTCCTGTGCGGTGATATCTGTCGCGAGCACCCTGGCAGCTGCCCGCTCAAGGGAAACCTCTTCGTCGCGCAGGGGCCCGACAGGAAAAGAAATGATGAGCGCGAGCGCTTCCGCTGGCCTGATCGATGTGAGGAATTCCACGAAAAAACATCACCGGTAATCGTACTTGCGTTCCTCAAAATATATAGATTTAACCGAGAATTGTCAACGTCGCCGGACTCACCCTTGCATCCGGTACCCTCTTCAGGGGATAATGATGCGTATATGAAAAACGCACCTGGCGGATGGGTCAAGTGAAAGCAAGCCGTGAAAAACGCCTGATCTGGGCAATGATCGTCACGCTTATTATCCTTTTTGCAGAAGGTATCGGCGGCCTCATCGCAAATAGCCTGGCCCTTCTGAGCGATGCAGGCCACATGCTCACCGATGTGTTTGCCCTGGCCTTAAGCCTCGTCGCCGTCTACATCGGCAAGCGCCCCTCAGACTACCGCGCCACCTACGGCTACCAGAGGATCGGAATCCTGGCCGCCCTCATCAACGGCTCGACCCTTGTGGTCATATCCGTCCTTATCTTCATCGAGACTTACAGGCGCATCTTCTCCCCGCCCGAAATCGATTCGAACGTGATGCTTCTGGTTGCGGTGGGAGGTCTTGTGGGAAACATCATCATGGCCCGGCTATTGGGAGAGGGCCACGGCGATCTGAATATCAAAAGCGCGTGGCTGCACGTGCTGGGCGATCTGTTCGCTACGGCAGGCGTCATCGTTGCGGGCATCGTGATCAAGGTCACCGCGTGGCCTCTCGCAGACCCGATAGCGAGCGCCATAGTCGGCGTCATCATTATCCTGGGAGGCGGCCGGGTGATCAAGGACTCACTCTGGATATTTCTCGAGTTGAGCCCCCTCGGGTTCAATGCCGAAGACATCTCGAAGACGATTTGCGGGATGGAGCATGTCCTCGGCGTCCATGATGTGCATATATGGTCGATCGGCCACGGCGTACCCGCCTTCTCTGCCCACGTACTCCTGAATGACAGGAAGATAAGCGAGACGGACGCGATAAGAAAAGAGATCGAGGAAAAATTGTCAGGGCTCGGCATAAAGCACACGGTCCTGCAGATGGAGTGCGCCGAGTGCCAGGCGAACAACCTTTACTGTCAGATCGGAGCCCCCGACGAGACGGATCATCATCACCATTGAACAATACCGCACCCGGAGCGCCCGGCCCTCCCCCCAGGGCCGCTTGACAAACAGCCGGAAATAGATAAAATTAGAGTATCTTCGCAGCAAGAGGTGAATAGAAGGGGAGACAATGAATCAAGTGAAGACGTTCTTCCTGATGGTGATGCTGACCGTCATCCTGGTAGGCCTCGGGGGCTTTATCGGAGGGGAGAACGGGGCGGCGCTCGCCTTTGCCGTGGCCCTCGCCATGAATTTTGTAAGCTACTGGTTCAGCGACCGGATCGTGCTCGCCATGTACAGAGCGAAGGAGGTTACCGAGGCCCAGGCGCCGGACCTTTACAATATCCTCGCGTCTTTGTCCCAGCGCGCATCTATCCCTATGCCCAGGGTGTACGTCATTGAGAATGACAGTCCCAATGCCTTTGCAACCGGGAGGAACCCCGAGCACAGCGCCGTCGCCGTGACCACGGGGATTCTGCGGATCCTCAACAAACAGGAGCTTGAAGGCGTGCTCGCCCACGAGCTCTCGCACGTGTTGCACCGGGATATCCTCATATCGACAGTGGCCGCGGCCCTCGCCGGGGCCATCACCATGCTTGCCAACTGGGCCAGGTTTTCGCTCTTTTTCGGAAGGGATGACGAGGAGGGGGGCGGCAATATCGTGAGCGTGATCCTCTTCTCTATGGTTGCGGCCTTTGCCGCCATGCTGATCCAGCTCGCCATATCGAGGTCCAGGGAGTATCTCGCAGATGAAGGGGGCGCGCAGCTCGCGGGCAACCCTCTCTTTCTGGCACACGCCCTGCGCCGCCTGGAGACAGGTGTTGCCCGCAACCCCATGGAAGACGCCAATCCCTCTACGGCCCACATGTTTATCGTCAATCCCTTTACCGCAAAGGGCGTCCTCGCCCTCTTCAGCACCCACCCTCCGCTGGAAGAAAGGATAAAGCGATTGGAGGACATGGCGCATAGACGATAACTTTCGCCCTGTCAGGTCCTTATGCCTCAAGATCATCGATGAGGTGGAAGAAGGAGGGCTGCTCGATCAGACGATCGACAGGCATTTCTCCTCTCCCTGGGTCGCGCAGGCCTACAAGCCCTTGATTTACGAGGTCGCATCCGGCGTGGTCCGGTGGAAGCTCTATCTTGACTGGGTTCTTTCCCATCTGGTGAAAGAGGGCGTGAAAAAGGATGTGCGTCATCTCCTCTGGATGGGCCTCTACCAGGTCTTCTTCATGAAGAAGGCGGTCTATCACGTGGTCAATGAAACGGTAGACTACGCAAAGAAGGAAAAGGGCCAGGTGATCGCAAATTTCGTCAATGCGGTGCTCAGACGGGCGATCAGGGAGAAGGATGAGCTGCCGATGCCGCGCGATCCTGTCTTGCGCCTGTCGATTTCGTGCAGCTTCCCCTTGTGGCTCGTCCGAAGATGGTACGCCAGGTTCGGAGAAATTGGGGTGAAAGACCTCCTCGATTTCCTCAACAAAAGCCCGGAATTTACCCTGAGGATAAACGCCCGGAAGATCACCCGGGAAGAGGCGGTAAAGAAGCTTGCGGATCTCGGCGTGAAGGCCGTAAAAAGCAGGCTCCTCAAAAAGGCGCTTATCGTCGACAGGGTCGGCCCCCTCCTCGAAAGCGAACTCTTGAGGAGCCATGCTCTCCACATCCAGGACGAGACTTCGCAGATAGCCGGCCTTGCGGTCGCGCCATCGCCCGCCGACCTCGTCCTCGATGCGTGCGCGGGACAGGGCACGAAGACGGACCAGATAAAGGAAGAATGGCCGTATGCGCACGTGCTGGCCATGGACCTGGATGGGAAAAAGCTTGGCTCCATCCGTGGCACCACCTGTCTTGTAGAGGCGGATGTCTTGAAAAATCCTTTAAAAAAGGGGCGTTTTGATTGTATACTTCTTGATGCCCCCTGCTCGTCCCTGGGGATTATAAGAAAACACCCGGAGATAAAGTGGCGAAGGAGCGAAGGGGATATATCGATGCACGGCGGTCTCCAGTTCGAGATGATCACGTCCCTGGGGGAGAATTTGAGACAAGGCGGCCGTCTCGTCTACAGCGTCTGCTCCTTTGAACCGGAAGAGACAACAGACCTGGTGGAGAAGGTGAAGAAAACGGGACTCTATGCGCTGGATGCGCCCTTGCCCTTGCCGGGTCGTGATGGATTCTTTCTTTCCTTCCCCCACGTGTCGGGGATGGATGGTTTTTTCATTGCCGGACTGAAAAAATTATGACATTGCTCAAACTACTCCTCTATGCGCTGGCGGCGTCCGCTGTCTTCGTTCTTGCCACTTCCTTTACCATAAGCTTTCTTCTGACCGACGAATCGACGGTTGCCTGTCCCGACCTGACGGGCCTTGACATAAGGGAGGCAAAACAACTGGCGGCGCAGAAAGGGTTGTCGGTCATAACCAGAAAGTATGAAACGAAAAAGGATGTGCCCTATAACCGTGTCCTTTTCCAGACGCCGGATGCGGCCATGCCGGTGAGAGCGGGAAGGACCGTGACGGTTGTCCTTTCCGATGGACCGGTGCCGGTCATTATTCCCTTTTTTGTCGGCCTCTCCCTTGAAGGGGCCCGGAACGCATTGGCTGACCGGGGCATGAAACTCGGGAAGGTGATCTACGTACCGGGCGCGAATGAGAACCGGGTGGTCGCCCAGGTGCCGGGCAGCGGCGAAGAGATCCTCAATGAGGAGGGGATGGTGCTGTTCGTGGGTGGCCGTTCGAGGCGGTTTTATGTGATGCCCGACGTCGCGGCCGGCGATTATCGCGGCATGTTCCAGGAGATGGAAGAAAGACATATCACACATACCGTGCCGTCCACCGGGCCCCCGGATGGCGTGGGTGCGAGGGCACTGAAATGGAACATCCCGTCCCGGACCATATTCACTGAAGACGACGTACTGGAACTACAGACAACCAGCGGAGGTTAACCATGCATATTTCCCTGGCCCCCTCCATTCTCTCGGCGGATTTCAGCCGCTTGGAGCAGGAGATAAAGGCCGTTGAGGCGGCGGGGGCGGACGTGATCCATGTCGATGTGATGGATGGCCATTTCGTGCCGAACCTCACCATTGGCCCCGTGATCGTCAGGGCGGTAAGGAAGGCGACGAGCTTGCCCCTCGACATCCACCTCATGATCGAGCATCCCGATTTCTTTGTCAATGCCTTCGCCGATGCGGGCGGCGATATCATCACTATCCATGCCGAAACAGGATACCACCTTTTCAGAACGATAGACCTGATAAAGTCGCGCGGTAAGAAGGCAGGTGTCGCGTTGAATCCCGCCACCCCTCTGCCTGCCGTGGGAGAACTGCTGACGGAGATCGATCTCCTCCTTATTATGACGGTAAACCCCGGATTTGGCGGTCAGGCTTATATCCCTTCAATGACCGGGAAGATAGAACATGCGAGGCGCATGCTGGACGCGGCCGGAAGGCCGATAGAGCTTGCGGTCGACGGCGGCATCAAGGCGGACAACAGCCGGATGGTGACGGAAGCGGGTGCAACCATGCTGGTCATGGGAACCGAGATCTTCCAGAGTGGCGATTACCGGGGCAAAATGGCGGATATCAGACGGAGGGTAGAGGGGTGATGGACGTGCGATTGCAGAAGGCGTACCACAGGACATTCGAGCTGGCGTGCAGCCGGCTTGCGGACCTGCCCCTTGAAGAGCGGGCGACAAAAGCCGGGCTCGGTTTTATGAGGAAAGAACACCTCTCTTACGTTTCCGTACCCTTTTTCAACGAGACGATCGAGCTTGCCATGCCCGGCTTTTCCTTCAAGAGCCTCAAAGGGTCCAATATCACGCTCGTGACAAAGATCATTATCCTCCACTACCTTATCCAGGCGTCGGGCAATGCCGTCGGAACAACCCTCGTGCCCTACGAGGATATTCCCGGCTGCCGCACGTACCTGCCCGTATTCGAGCGGCGCGTGGTCAAGCCCCTGATAAGCGCCTTCGGCTATTCCAGGGATGCCTTTTCGGCAGCAGGCACGTTGCTAGGCGGTAAAGAAGAGGAATACGGCCATGCGTCGTTCACGCTGTCGGCGTTCCCCAGGCTGCCCATCACCTTCATCCTGTGGGAGGGTGAGGAGGAATTTCCTCCGTCGATCAAAGTGCTCTTCGATCAATCCATCCACACGTACCTGCCTCTCGAAGATATCGTCGTCGTCTCAAAAATGGCGACGACAAGGATACTGAAAGAGGCTCGAAAGGACTGCATGGAAGGGTGAGGCTACCCCGCCACTTCGACTGTGCTCGCTTGTGGTCCCTTTTCACCCTCTTCCTCGGAAAAACGCACTTCGACACCCAGGCTCAGGCGGTCGAATGCCCCGCCGAGCACACTGTTCCTGTGAAAATAGACGTCCCGCCCATCCCGCGTCTGGATAAAACCATAGCCCCCTTCCGGGAAGAGCAGATTGACCGTACCGCGCTCCGGTTTTACCTCCTGTTTGACCTCACCGCGCAGCGCCTGTGAATGCTCCTTGAGCCGCCGCTCCATCGCGTCAAACGCGTCATCGATGGCAACGGTCAAGTCCTCGTGGGCATGGTTCAACAAAGGCTCCCGATTTACCACCAGTTCGCGGCCCGGTACGGTGATGTCGACCTGCACCTGGAATATTCGACCCTTGCGATGACGCAACTGGGGCACGTCCACAACGACGCGGCCGCCTATGATATCGTCATACAGACGGTCCAGCTTCGCTGCCCGCTCACGTATCCTCGTCTCTGCCGCAGTCGAGCGTTCCCCATGACGAAAGGTGATCTGGAGTGGAACTTTCATGAGGCCCTCCCTCCTTTTTTAGACGATCACGTCCGTCTTTTCTAAGGAAATATATGCCCCCGGCCCGTGTTCGTCAACACAGCTCTCCATCGACCATAGTGAGCCTTCTTTTGCCGGAAGCGCCAATTTCCGGGTCATGGGTCACAAGGATGAGGGCCGCGCCTATCCGCTCCCGCACCGACAGGATATACTCCAGCACTTCTTTGCCGGTCTTTCTATCCAGGTTCCCCGTCGGCTCGTCCGCGAGGATCAGCTCGGGCCGGTTGATGAGCGCCCTTGCAATCGCCACCCTTTGCTGCTCGCCTCCTGACAGCTCACCAGGCTTGTGATGCCTTCGATCGGCCAGACCCATGATCCGCAGGAATTCTTCCGCCGCGCTTTCCGCCTCCGCCGCCTTTGCCCGCTTGATCCAGAGAGGGATCATGATATTTTCGAGGACGGTAAAATCCTGGAGGAGATGGTAGAACTGAAAGACAAACCCCACCTTTTCGTTCCTGAACCGGCACTGCTCCTCCCCGGTGAAGAGGCTGATGTCCTTTCCTCTGTAAAATACCTTCCCTTCCGTGGGGCGATCAAGGGAGCCGATGACGTGAAGGAAGGTGGTCTTACCGGCCCCTGACGGACCCATTATCGTCGCAAATTCGCCTTCCCTCACCTCGAAGTCGATCCCCTTCAAGACGCTGACCGTGGCGCCGTCCTTGTGGAAGCTCCTCTTCAACCCCCGCACTGAAACAAGTGGCTCACTCATATCGCAGCGTCTCCACCGGATCGATCGTCGAGGCCTTATACGAAGGATAGAGCGTCGAAAGCAGACAGAGCAGTATGGTCACGGCAGCGATAAGGAGGACATCGAGGTGGTCGATCTTCATGGGCAGGGTGCTTATGTAGTAGATATCGCTCGGGAGCTTGATAATCTGGAAGTATGTCTGGACCTCCAGGAGCCCGTAGCCGACGAGCGTGCCGAGAAACGCGCCGAAGACACCGATTGTCAGGCCTTCCGCGACAAAGACGCGCATGATGCTCCTGTTTGTGGCGCCCATGGCCTTGAGAATGGCGATATCCTTCTTTTTCTCCATGACGGTCATCACCAAAGCGCTGATGATGTTGAAGCTCGCCACGAGGATAATGAGGGCCAGAATGATGAACATGACCAGCTTCTCCAGCCTCAGCGCCGAGAGAAGGTTTCTGTTCTGCTCCATCCATGTCCTGCCGAAATAACCGGGGCCAAGCTCCCTGACTATGCGGTCCCGCACCACGCCCGCGGCATAGACATCCTTCACCTTTACTTCGATGCCCGTCACACCGGCCCCCAGCGTCGATTCGACGTCGGCCAGAGGCATGATTGCGACAAGGCTATCGATGTCGAACATGCCCGTCTCAAAGGTCCCTCCCACCCTCACCCTTACCGTTTCAGGGGCTGCGCCCGCCGGGGAAAAACCGCCGAAGGGGACGACGAGCGTAAACAGGTCCCCCGGCAGAAGGCCGAGGTCCTTTGCAAGCTCCCTCCCCAGAAGGATGGTGCCGCTTGTCTTGAGCGCATCGACACTCCCCTCTTTCATCAGACGACCCAGAAAGGCTGCGTCCTCCGGCTGTAGACCTCTGACGATCACCCCGGCTACCCTTGCAGGCCCTTGAGCCATTGCCTGGAACTCTATGAAGGGAGATGCGGAGACCACGCCGTCGACGCGTTTTATGCGCTCCACGACCTGTTTCGGCTCCTTCACCCCCCAGTCCGGGATCAGGACGATGTGGGGGCGGATACCGAGGAGGCGCTCCCTGATCTCGTCCTGGAAGCCGGTCATCACCGCGATGACCAGGATGATCGCCATCACCCCTATGGCTATGCCCACTATAGCGATCCACGTCGTGAAGGAGATGAATTTATCCTTCCTTTTCGATCTCAGGTAACGAAGGGCGATGGTCGTTTCGTAGTCCATGGCGGCTCCTGGTCGGTTGTGAGCGGGGAGGCTCCATGAGCAAAGCTCATGGAGGGGGCGCTGAGCCCCAACCTAGCGGTGAAGGAGATGAATTTATCCTTCCTTTTCGATCTCAGGTAACGAAGGGCGATGGTCGTTTCGTAGTCCATGGCGGCTCCTGGTCAATCGTGAGCGGGGACGACCCGCACGCGGGTGCCCCGCAGCTTTGCCGACGGAGGGGGCGCTTAAGCCCCAACCTAGGGCCGGAGGAGCGGGAAAAGGATCACTTCCCTGATCGACTGGCTGTCGGTGAGCAGCATGGCCAGCCGGTCGATCCCGATGCCCTCGCCCGCTGTCGGCGGCAGCCCGTATTCGAGGGCCATGATATAATCCTCATCCATTGCCGCGCCTTCTTCCTTCTCCTTTATCTGATGGAGAAACCTCTCCCTTTGGTCTTCAGGGTCATTCAGCTCGTTAAACCCGTTGGCAATCTCCATGCCGCTCACGTAAAGCTCGAACCGCTCGGTCACCTCCGGTCTTTCTTTTGACCGTTTTGCCAAAGGGGAGACCTCGACCGGGTATTCCGTGATGAAGGTAGGCTGTACCAGCTTCTCCTCGCACAACTTTTCAAAGAGCTCGGTGATGAGCTTGCCCTTCGACATCTCCTCAAAGCCCTCGATGGAGAGCTCCTTAGCGCGCTCCCTGAGCCTCTCTTCGTGATCCGCGATGGGCGTATCATCATCGGCAATGGACGGATCGAACCCGCCGAAATCGACGAGGGCCTGCTCCATGGTCAGCCGCTTCCAGGGCTTTGCGAAATTGATCTCACGGCCGCCGTAGCTCACGGTAAAGCTGCCGAAGAGGGTGAAAACCAGCGTGGAGATCATCTCCTCGGTCAGGTCCATCAGGTCCTCATAGGTGGCATAGGCCTGGTAGAACTCGAGCATGGTGAATTCCGGGTTGTGCTTCACGGAGATGCCTTCATTCCTGAAGTTTCTGTTGATCTCAAAGACCCTTTCGAGCCCTCCCACGATCAGTCTTTTCAGATAAAGCTCAGGAGCGATCCTTAAGTAGAGGTCGAGCCCAAGGGCGTTGTGATGGGTCTTGAAGGGCTTCGCCACTGCCCCGCCCGGGAGTATCTGCATCATCGGTGTCTCGACTTCGACGAAGTCCCGGGCGGCAAGGAAAGCGCGTAGGGATTCGATAATGCGCGCCCGCCTCAGGAAGACCTCGCGCACCTTCTGGTTGACGATAAGGTCCACGTATCGCCTGCGGTACCGCTCCTCCACATCCTTGAGGCCATGCCACTTCTCGGGCAAGGGGCGCAGCGATTTCGTCAGGAGCTTGATATGGTCGGCGACTATCGTCAACTCACCCGTCCGCGTCTTGAAGACCTTCCCGTCCACGGCGACAATGTCGCCGACATCGAACTTTTTGAAGAGGTCGTAGTCCGGGGACTTGAGGGTATCCTTCCTCGCGTAGACCTGGGTGCGCCCCTCCCGGTCCTGCACGTGGAGGAAGCAGCTCTTGCCGAAATCCCTGAAGGCGACGATCCGGCCCGCGAAGGCAACAAAAGCGTTTTTCTGCTCGATCTCATCACTGGACAGCTCACCGAACTCCTTATGGAGATCGCTGCTCCCCCGGAACACGCCCCTTTCCTGGGGATAGGGGTCTATGCCGGCCTCCATAAGAAGCCCCCGCTTCTCCTTCCGGACGCTCAAAAGCTCATCGATTGGTTCCATTCACTCCTCCATTATTGGGGTTCAGCACCCCCTCCATGAGCAAAGCTGCGACCCGCATAGCGGGTGCCCCGGCCTCCCCGCTTTAGCGCTTCGCATGCGCTCGCTTTCAGTCATTGGGGTTCAGCACCCCCTCCATGAGCAAAGCTCATGGAGCCTCCCCGCTCAGCGCTTCGCATGCGCTCGCTTTCAGTCATTGGGGTTCAGCACCCCCTGCAAAAGTTTTCATAGTTCCACAATCACATCGTAATCGGTCGTGCCCGTCACCACGCCCGTCCTTATCTCTCCCGGTGCACAGTCGCCTTTGATAAAGGCAATGCCATCCACGTCCGGGGCCTGGAGAAGGAGGCGCCCTGTCATTGCGTCCGCCTCACGGGCCTCGACCACGACCGGCATCTCCCGGCCTTTGAGCCGCGTGAGCCGTCTACCCGATATCTCCCTTTGCAGCTCCATGACCTTCCGGTATCTCCGCTTCTTGATGCCCTTCGGCACGTGACCTTTCAGGCGGGCGGCGGTCGTTCCCGCCTCCCGGGAATAGATAAACGCCCCGAGATTATCGAACTCCCACGCAGAAATGAAGGCACAGAGGCTCATAAACGCGTCTTCCGTCTCTCCCGGATATCCTACCATAACCGTGGTGCGGAGTACGGCATCGGGCATGTCCGATTTGATCTTTCCGAAGAGACGATCGAGGGTATGCCGCGAATAGCCCCGGTTCATCGAGGCCAGGAGTCCGTCCTCCGCATGCTGTATGGGGATGTCGAGATAGGGGAGGATCCGGTCATCGCTCCTCATCACGTCAAGGAGTCCGTCGTCTATGCCTTTTGGGTGCATATAGAGGAGCCTGATGAAATAGTCGCCTTTTATCGCGAGGAGCCGGCTGAGCAGCTTCCCCAGTCCTGAGCCCGCGTCCCTGCCGTAAGAGGTAATATCCTGGCCTATCACGTTAAACTCCCTGTAACCTCCCGCGAGGAGTTCCCGGAACTCTTCCTCGACAAGCAAAGGCGGCCGACTCTGCAAAGGCCCCTTAATGGAAGGTATCGTGCAATAGCTGCAGCGGTTGTTGCACCCCTCCTGGATCTTGAGGTAAGCCGTCGGGGGCGGGGTCAGGACCTTCCTTGGAACGCAGGCGGCTAAAGCGGGGCCTTCTCCCTCCCCGCAGCTTTTGAAGAAACCCTTTTCAGCGACAAGACGCTCGATGTTCCCGCCGGCGTCCTTCCCCACAAAGAGGTCGACCTCGGGCAGGAGCCCGCTCAATTCGTCGCCGTAGCGATCGACGAGGCAGCCGGTGACTACCAGCTTTGCGCCGGCGCCCCTCTTTTTTTGCGCCTCCCCAAGTATGGCTTCTATCGACTCGCTGCACGCATCGGCAATAAACGCGCAGGTATTCACGACGACCAGACCCGCATCGTCCGCGAGGGTATGACCCGCCCTTTCCAGCCTTCCGGCCATATATTCGGAATCGACAAGGTTCTTGGGACACCCGAGACTCACAATCCTATATTTCATGGAGCAGGCACCCTTTGGCACAATTGCCGTTTCTCACCCCGCTGCAGTGTGCACCTATGCCGACCACGTGGCAGAGAAAAAAGTCATACCTGAGCGGGTCTTCCGGGCAGTGCTTTTTCAGCTCGTCCGTGATCTGACACGCGGCTTTCCAGTTCTGCGTCTTCTGGGCGGTCCAACCGAGACATCTGCCGATCTTGAAAATATTCGCGTCGAGGGGGACAACCAGGTCGCGCCGCGCCACAAAGGTCCAGAGACCGAAGTCAATCTCGTCGAGGCGCACCATCCAGCGCGCATAGAGGCTCCATCTCTTGAAGGGGCTTGCAGGTGCGCATCGGGGGAGAAAGAAGAGAAGATCGTCGGATGAGCCGATCAGGTCGGCGCGCGCCGCCCAGACGGCCTTCCTCAAATCCCCTTCGTAATAGTGCTCGATCATGCTGCCGATGCCGCCGTGCCTTTCCACGATACCCCTAAGGAGAGTAAAGAGCCGTATGATGTCGGGCCCCTTGTGGAAGCGGTAATAGAGGTCGCCAAGGGCTGCAAAGTCGCCGGAAGCTATAAACGCATAGGGACTGTCACCCATTGCAAGAAAGAGACCCGCGAGGAAGCGGGTGATCTGCTGCACGCGGCCGTAGGCGAACTGCGAGGCGATAAAACCGGCTGCCTCGATGTCCCTGGGATCGGTAAACCGGTGCAGGAAGGCAACCGGGTCATTCCCCACGAGCGCGGCGAGCCCCTCCTTTTCCCTCTCGTATATTCGCTGAAGATTGATGGTGCTTTCCTTCTTGGTAGAAGAATTGCTTTTCGAAAAGCTATGCAGGAGCGTTTTCAGCCTTGTTTTTCCATTCCTGGAGCCACCTTTTGAAGAGACTCCCGGTCTTTTGGGCCGCATCCTTCCATTCTTCCCATTCTTCACTATTGGGCTCCAGGCTCGCCCCCGAGATCCCCATGCGCCCGAGACGTTTCATGATCTCTTCCCTGACGCCGGCGGCATTGGCTCTCAGCTCTTTGTGGAACCGGTCTTTCAGTCTCCTCGCATCACCGGCCAGCCCGCCTCCTGCCTCCTCACCCACCAGTTCCAGAAGATCGAAAAGCCTCTCCTTATCACCGGGAAGATCGAATTCCTCAAGGATCAGGTCGATCAAGAGCAGTCCCTTTTCCCGCTTCCCGGCTTTCATGCCCCCCAGTTCAGCCAGAAGCTCTTCGCGCCCTATCATCCCCTCAAGGAACCGGCGCATGATCGCTCTCAGTTTGTCTTCCAGACCCCTTCGGGCAAACTCTTCTTTCTCCTTCTCGTCCATGACAAGGTTTTTCGTCCTTTCCATGGCGAGCTCTATGGCGCTCTTTATCTTAGCCATGACTACACCGTGCCCTTGTCGATTCTGTAGGCGTCCTTACTCTCATAGACCTGTGGACTATATTCTACAACAGTTGCCTCGTCGATTCCATAGAAGATGTGCCAGCAGCGCGGCCTCACGCGGAGCTTCGCCCCTTTGGTCAGGAGGTGCTCAACCTTTTCGTCCGTGTCCATATCGATAAATACCGCCCTCACCACGCCGTCCGCCACGTAAAATATCTCTTCCTTTTTCTCGTGATAATGCATGCCCCGCCAGAACCCCTTCCTTATCGTGAACAACGCGATATGGCGGGCCTCTTCCCCGAAGCAGACCTGCGCAAACTCACCCTTTTCCTCCTCCCACCTCTTTGCACCGTCGCCCTCCTTCGTCACGGGGAGCATCTCCAAAAATATCTTATCCATATCGGCCATACTATAGAGTGAACAGCGGTAAAGATCAAGCGTGCCGGTACTGCTGAGCCACCTCAAGGGGGCGCACATTCTCACCCGAAGCATCGGTTGGGGGAGGTTCGGGAACGACGACGAATGAGCACATGCCTTCGGTCTACCCGGCGCGTGCTATCGCTACTCGCCGCCTTCCTGTAATGGATAGTTTCATAATGTCCTTTCATTACGAGAATATTTGTGGTAATCGATAAGACTATTATCGGGGCCTGCTCGAGGAGCAACGCAATTGGATGTGTGTCGGCAGTCCGCTGGTAGAGGGACATATAAAGGAGAGCCGGAGATGAATCACTACGATATAGTATTTATCGGTCAGATGGGTGTGGGTAGAATTGTTCCTTTCGAGGGATCCCCTTTCGTTGAACAGGGCACTCCGGCACTCTTTGCTCCAATAGCAGCCTCCTGTCTGGGAAAAAGGATTGCCGCCGTGACGAAAATCTCCGAGAGCGAAGAGTACCTCCTGGAACCGCTGAAAGCCGCCGGGATTGATCTCTTCGTCCAGCCTGGAGAGACGTACCGATACCGTGTCGTTTTCCCGACCGCAAATGTCGATCAAAGGCAGGCCTTTCTCATAAAGGGCGGAGAACATTTTTCTATTAGAGACATACCTCCTTTTGAACCGTGTCTGATCTGTCTTTGCTGCATAGGTGCCCGCGAGTTTCAACTGGACTTGATGCGAGCACTGAAGACACGCGGATTCCGCTTGTCAGTGGACATGCAGAGCTTCGTGCTCCAGTCGGACGATGAGACGGGGGCCCTCCAGCTTAAAGATGTTCCAGAGAAAAAAGAAATCCTGGGCATGGCCGATTTCGTAAAGCTTGATGCTATGGAGGCGCAGACCTTGACGGGTACCGAGATTCTGCAGGACCAGGCGGCCATGCTGGAAAACTGGGGAAGCCCCGAGACTATAATAACTTCTTCAGAGGGGGCGCTGGCTCGGAGCAAGGGAAAAACCACTTTCGTGAAATTTACTAACAGGAGCACCCTGGGCAGGATGGGTCGCGGCGACACTGTTATGGGATCGTACCTGGCACGCAGGCTGGATCATTCTGTTGAAAACTCGCTTCGGTTCGCCGTAGCCCTCGCGTCGATCAAGATGGAATCCACCGGTCCGTTCACGGGCTCTCTGGATGATGTTATTGAAAGAATGAACAACACGTTGTGCAACTGACCATCGCCGGTGGCGCACCTTGCAGCTATACCCCCACTGCCTCTTGACGAGCGCAAGATTATCCTGCGCCGGGCGGCCATGGAAATGTGGCCCGATTCGACCCTCAACCTCGGCCTCGGTATGCCGGAGGGCGCGGCAAGCGTGGCCGTCGAGGAAGGCGTAATCGACATGGTGACCCTTACCACCGAGTCGGGCAACTTTGGCGGCATTCCGGCGAGCGGCCCCGATTTCCCGGCAACCCACAACGCGGAGTGTACTGCCGACCACGCCGCTATGTTTGACTTTTATGACGGCGGCGGCCTTGACACCTGCATCGTGGGTCTGACCCAAACCGACGCCAACGGAGACCTCAATGTAAGCAAGTTCGGCGATCGGATAGTCGGACCGGGCGGCTTCATGAACATCTCGTCCAATGCGAAGAAGGTCGTCTTCGTGGGCACCATGACCGTCGGGGCGAAATACGCGGTGCAGGACGGCAAAATCGTTATCGTCAAGGAGGGCAACAAGAAAAAATTCGTCAATCAGGTCGAGCATGTCACCTTCAGCGGCAAATATGCCCGGAAAATCGGCAAACCGGTCCTCTATATCACCGAGCGGGCCGTCTTCTCCCTGGAAGCGGGCGGGCTGACGCTGATCGAAATCGCACCCGGTCTTGAGGTGGAAAAGGACGTCATCTCGGCTATGGAGTTCAGACCCATAATTTCTCCGGCCTTAAAAGAAATGGCGCAGGAATTGTTTACGCCGCAGTGGGGCAAACTCAGAGAAATCATGGAAAAGAACGCCTATAGACAAAAAGATGGCCCCTTGCCATAAGAAGAAATCTGTGCCGGATCCATAAGACCATCTACATTCTTGATAAGACACTGAAGGGCGCCCGGCCGCCCGAACCCTTTTGCAAACTTTCCTTGACACCCCCACCGCCTGCGGTATAATATACAATGGTTTTACAGATTGAAATGGATGCTTGCTGCGTGAAATGAAAATCACGCAAGACGGCCATTTCGTCCGGGTTAGACATATTCGGGAAGATCGGAAGCAGGGAGTATCTCTCCTGGCCCGGCACTACTTCCACCGATCGTATGAAATGGGTTTCCAGGATACAAACCATCACATGTAGAAGGAGGAAATGGGTAAATGAAAAGTTACACGAAGGCGTATATACCTTACGGCGGGTACTATTCGACCCCCTTCAGCCGTTGGCAGGGGAGCATGCAGTATGACAACTCCGCCAGTCTCGCGGCGACGACGGCGAGAAGGTGGTTCCTCGAGAAGAGGCATCTCGACCCTACCATCATCGACTATCTCTACTTCGGCTCGACGGTTGCACAGAACCACTGGTTTATCGCTCACAACTGGGCCAGCGCTATACTGACGGACGACAAGAAATTCGTCCCCGGGCTCTTTGTGAACCAGTGCTGTTCGACCTCCACGACGTGCCTGAACCTCGCCGCAAAGGACATGGAGCTTGGCATCTATGACGTGGCCTATGCGCTGATGACCGACAGGTGCTCCAACGGTCCGCATACCGTGTGGCCCGACCCCCTCGGTCCGGGCGGCCAGCCCGACAGGGAAGACTGGAATATGGACAACTTCGGCGGAAATCCGAAACACCGCGCCGCCATGGTGCAGACGGCTGAAAACGTGGCCGCGGAAGTGGGCATCACCAAGGAAGAGTGTGACGCCCTTGTCCTCAGACGCTGGCAGCAGTTTGAGGAGGCGCGCGCCAATGACAGGGCATTCCAGAAGCGCTACATGTTTGCCCCCGAGCTCACGGTTACCAGGAAGAAGACCAAGCTGTTGGAAGAGGACGAGGGTTTTACCCCCAGCACGGCCGAAGGTCTGGCCAAACTGAAACCGGTAGTGCCGGGGGGCTGTCTCAGCTTCGGCGCCCAGACATTCCCCGCCGACGGCAACTGCGGTATCATCGTAACCACGAGGGACAGGGCCAAAGAGCTGAGCACGGACCCCAGGGTGGAGATACAGATCGTCTCCTACGGCTTCGCACGGGTAAAACCGATGTTCATGCCCGCAGCCCCCATTCCGGCTGCGGAAATGGCCCTTGCAAACGCGGGCATAAAACTTTCCGAGGTGAAGGCGGTCAAGACCCATAACCCCTTTGCGGTCAACGACGTCGCCTTCGGGAAGAAGACCGGCTACGATATCATGAAGAAGATGAATAACTACGGGTCCTCTCTGATTTACGGCCATCCACAGGGACCGACAGGGGGAAGGGCCGTCTGCGAGCTGATAGAAGAGGTTACGCTCCTCGGCGGCGGCTATGGTCTTTTTACCGGTTGCGCCGCAGGCGACACCGCTGCGGCACTGATCGTGAAGGTTGGATAGCTAAAGATCGGGTAAGATTCGGGCCGTTCCTCCACCTCCGAGGAACGGCCCGAATGTGCTTCTCGGCCATTCACAGAAAACAGTCCCTATAAAAGCGCCCCTCAAAATTCTAAAGAGCCGAGAGTCCCGCAAAAGAGTGCGTCAGCACCCAAGACTACAGGCGCATAGACAATCGAGAGCAGTCTCCTCATTCGGGCAGCACGACAGGTCCATGAAAATGAGGCCCATGCCCCTCACCATGCCGGAAAGGGTGGGGGTGGCGGAACGGGCGGTCGAGCATTCGGATCTGCTCAGGCTTAAGGACCTTTCTCCACTCGATCTTCATTTGCGCCTTCCTGTCCATGAGCTTCAGCATGATGTCGCGCAGCTCTTTCTGCGTGGCCGTCAGCGCGGCATCGTCCGCCTTCGGGTCGGTGAAGAGCTTTCGCATCTCGATACGCTTCTCAGCCATGTCGTACCTCAAGTCGTGGGTGTCGGCCCAAAAGCGGTCTCTGATCTCTCGCATCTTCTCTCTTTGCTCCCGGGAAAGATTGAGAGGGAAGTGGAACTCGGGTCGATTTTTTTTCTGTAACTTTTTTGAAAGCGCTGGCGACTAAAGAGATAAGGGCGCCCTGGGGCTTTCTCTTGCAAGGTTCAGGGGCGGCCGGAAAGGCTCCCTCGGGCGCAGCCGTCACGAATTGGGAGGCTTTTCGCAAATCCTCACCCTTTCGCCTGCGCCCGTGAGTTATACTATCGGAGGTACATGGAAAATGATAATCGAAAGCCCAATGATGAGGAAGTTGTTCGTCGGGTCCTCGCCGGAGACGTGGATGCGTTCGAATACCTGGTACAGCGATATCAGCATCTCGTCATGGCTACGGTGAAAAAGCATATACCCTTCGATCACGCGGAAGATGTTGCTCAGGAGATATATTTGAGGGCTTATCGATCGCTGCCGGGCTTCAAGAAGAGTGACCGCTTTACGCACTGGCTGTCCGTAATTGCCGTGAGGGCCTGCTATGATTTCTGGCGGGAACGCTATAGATCACGGGAACTTCCAATGAGCTCGCTTACGGAGGAGCACCGGGTGTGGCTGGAGGC
>Ga0326727_10010248_pt1 | contig 22437 bp, 14 predicted proteins | sample MB2enrmetagenome_FD_207643 | JGI IMG/M metagenome (GOLD analysis project Ga0326727, IMG submission 207643) | Lab enriched peat soil microbial communities from McLean, Ithaca, NY, United States - MB29MY | ecosystem: Environmental > Terrestrial > Soil > Wetlands > Peat | place: USA: New York...
GTCATTGCCGTCGACGAGGCGCAAAACCTTTCCTGGGATCTCATGGAAGAGATTCGCCTGCTGACCAACCTGGAAACCTCTTCCGACAAGCTGCTGCAGATCGTGCTCTCCGGCCAGCCGGAACTGGAGAGGAAATTGAACGACCCTCGCGTCCGCCAGTTGCGGCAGCGCATTGCGGTTTGGTGCAAGACGCATCCGCTCACCAGCGAACAGACGCCCATCTACATCTCCGAGCGGCTGCGCATCGCGGGCGCTACCCAGCCTTTGTTCACCCCCGCGGCCATGGAGACGGTGCATGCCATCGCGAAAGGCATTCCACGCCTGATCAACCTCATCTGCGAGCACGCCATGATTTGCGCGTATGCGGAGCAGGCGCTGCCTATCTCGCCGAGGGTGATTGAAGCGGTGAGCGCGGAACTCAATCTCGGGGATACCCCCTTTGTGCTTGATCCCGGACCTGCGGACAAGCTCCGGGTGAATAGCCTCAGCAACGACATATCGCAATTCATGGCCCCTTTTCGAGGGCCGCTTGATGAATCAGAGGACACTGCGCAATGAGCTACATTTACCAAGCCCTTTTGAGAGCCGAACGTGAGCGGCAAAGCCAACCGTCTGCGCCCGACGATCGCGAAGCCGCGCCGCCGCCCAACCCGGGAACCTTGCCTGGCCCGCCCGAGGAGTTCGACGCCGACTCCGCGCCCATCGCACAGCACGAGTGGAGTCTGTTTATTCCTTCATTCCCCACTCTGGCAAAGCACGGCCGCGGACTCGAGCAGTTTCGCAGTCTCCGCTCGCATATCTATCAGGCCCGCAACGAGACCCCGCTCAAGACCATCCTCGTCTCCAGCGGCATGCCCTCGGAAGGCAAGAGTTTCGTCACCGCGAATCTGGCCATGAGCCTGGCCAGAAACAGCAACAATCGCATCTTGCTCATCGATGGCGATCTGCGGCGCCCATCTCTCCACCATTTGCTGGGCGCGCCAAACGATATCGGCCTCTCGGACTACCTGGCGGGAAATGCGGAATTGCACGCCATCATGCAGCGCTGCTCCGACAGCCAGGCCCTTGGCGGCAACGGAATCCCCGACGTGGCCAAACTCACCTTCGTCCCCACCGGCAGTCTTCATGACAACGCCTCCGAACTCATCACCAACCGGCGCATCAAAGAGTTGATCTCCGCGGTCTCGGCATCGTTCGACTGGATTCTCATCGACTCGCCGCCAGCCCTGGTTTTCGCGGATGCGGTCGATCTTGCACGCGCCGCGGATGCGGTCCTATTGGTGGTTCGCGGGGCGCAAACCACTTACGAAGTCGCGCAGCGGGCCAAATCGAGTTTTTCGAACTCGAACATCCTGGGCGTAGTGCTCAACGACATCAAGAATCCGCCGCGCCGCGAGTCTTATTACGACTACTATTACTACGGAAAGAAAGCCCCGAAGGAAACCGCGGCGCCGGAGTCCGAACAGGATACGCAATGATTCGGCTCTTTAACGTTTACTACTCGACGCGCACGGTGATACGCGTGCTCGGCGAAGTTCCATTGGTGGCCGGCTCATTTTTGATTGCCGCTTTTTGGTTGTCCGGTCCCGACCCATCGATTCCCCTGCTCTACGAAGATGGCCTGCTGAAGATTGCCGCCCTCACCGTCTTCACGCTCCTGTTGACCTATTATTTCGATCTCTATGAACCGCGGCACATCTCCGGCGGCTGGGAGATCTCTTTCCGCATCCTTTTGGTTTTGAGCGCGCTCTCCTTTGTTTTAGCCGCGCTTCTCTTTTGGGACCCCGATTTTGCCTTTGGGCACAATGTTTTCGTGGTCGGCGTGGCGATTCTTGCGGTAACGTTGTTGATCTGGCGATCGGTCTACGAGTGGTTGTGCAATCTCCCGGCTTTTCGGGAAAGGGTGTATATCCTGGGCCGCGGCGCACGCGCGGACAGCCTGATCGAGATGCTGCGCGAGCGGCGCGACGCAGGCATGGAGGTAATGGCGCGAGAGAGCTTCGCCGCTTTTCCAGAGGGATCTGCTGGGGGCTACGCCGCGGAACTCGATGCCCTAAGTGCACTCAACACGCGCGTCGATCGCGTCATCGTGGCCATTGAAGAGCGGCGCGGGTCCATGCCTCTGCATGAGCTCCTTGACTTGCGGTACAAGGGCTTCTCGATCGATGACGCGAACGCGCTTGTCGAACGGCTCGAAGGCAAGCTGCCGCTCGAGGGACTGATTCCGAGCAGCCTCATTTTTACCGACGGCTTCAAGATTGGCTCCGGCAAGCTGCTGGTGCGGCGGCTGGTATCCTTTGGCGTGTCGTTGACTGGGCTGCTGCTCTGCCTGCCCTTTATTCCGTTCATTATGCTGGCGGTGCGGCTTTCCTCGCCGGGGCCAATCTTTTTCAAGCAAACCCGTGTCGGACGCCATGGCCGTCCCTTCTCGCTGATCAAATTCCGGACCATGAGAGACGACGCCGAGACCGATGGCGCCATCTGGGCCACCGCCAACGACTCCCGCGTCACTCCGCTCGGTCGATTTCTGCGCAAGTCCCGGCTCGATGAGATTCCCCAGCTGTGGAACGTCCTGAAAGGGGAGATGAGTTTTGTTGGCCCGCGGCCGGAGCGCCCCGAGTTCGTGGGGTGGTTAGCCAAGGAGATTCCCTTCTATGAGCTTCGCCACATGGTTCGTCCGGGAATCACGGGTTGGGCTCAGGTACGGTACCATTACGGCGCGAGCCTGGAAGAGGCAAAGCGCAAGCTCGAGTACGACTTGTACTACGTGAAGCACCTTTCGCTCGGCCTCGACCTGCTGATCATGTTTGAGACGATTAAGATCATCATGCTGGGAAGAGGCGCACGATGAAAGCCGCGCTGTGGATATCCCTGGGCATCGTGTTTTATGCCTATATTGGGTATCCCCTGGTCATGTGGGCATTTGCGCGATGGCTGAAGAGGCGGTCCGACGTCGCTCAGATCAGCCCCAGCGTGAGCATTGTGCTCGCGGTGCGCAACGGAATGGCGTTTCTCCCGTCGAAAATGACCCAGCTGTTCAACCTGGATTATCCCAACATCCAGGAAATCGTCGTGGTTTCAGACGGCTCCACCGATGGCACCGCAGAATTCCTTGCCGGTCTCTCCGATCCGCGGCTGAAGCGGGTTCTCCTCAAGGACCATTGCGGCAAGGCCGTCGCGCTGAATGCCGGCATGAAGGAAGCCACCGCGGAAGTGCTCCTGTTTGTCGATATTCGGCCCAGGATTGCGCCGGGGGCAATTCAGAGTCTGGTGAGCCGCTTCGCGGATCCCAAGGTCGGGTGCGTTGCCGGCGAACTGGTTCTTGTTCAGGACAGGCAGAATCCTGTCGCGGGCGCGGTGGGAGGGCTCTATTGGCGCTACGAGCAATGGATTCGGAAATGTGAGGCCAGCTACGACTCGCCGGTCGGTGTTTACGGCGGATTCTACGCCATTCGCCGCGCCCTCGCCGTCCCGCAACCGGAGGGAATCATTCTGGACGATATGTTTCAACCCCTCTCGATCATTCGCCAGGGCTACCGCTCGGTTCTCGAGCCCCGAGCTTTTGTCTACGACGAATGGCCGCAGCAGACAGGCGCTGAGTTCCATCGCAAAGTGCGCACCCTGGCAGGCAACTTCCAGCTCATGCAGCTCGCGCCATGGGTGCTCACCCCGCAGAATCGCGTCTTCTTCCAACTGGTTTCGCACAAGATTCTGCGCCTCTTCGTTCCCTATCTATTCATCGCCGCGCTTCTCGCCTCCCTGCTGCTTGCCGGAGGTTCGCATTTCTATGCAGCCCTCGCGGGTATTCAGTTGCTTGTGCTTTCGTTCGCGCTGATCAGCCTGCGCTTCAGAATTCCCGTAATCGGTCGCATTGGAGCGCCCATTGGCGCGCTGCTGATGCTGAATACGGCCGCGGTCGTCGGACTCTATAAGTTTCTTGTCACCCCAGGCCCGCTTTGGCGGATCTGGGATGCGCATCGTTCCCAGGATAATGACAAGACCTCCGATACCCTTCAGCCGGATTCTTCCGGCCCCCCTCCCGGTACACGAGGACACTGAAGGGGCTCCCGGAGTATTCTGATTCCATCTGAGCAGGAGGAAAATCCATTGGCCACGAGAAACCGGAAGAGAATTCTCTACATTTCAATTCTCGGAATCCTTGCGGCGTTTGCCGTCCTTACCGTGCAGCGCTGCATCGTCCGGGCCGCAAGAGTGCAACACGCGTCCGAACCTTCGCCTTATTTCCCGCCTGGCGCCATCTGGACACAGGACATAAGCCACGCTCCTCTCGATCCTCAATCGTCGGCCATCATCGGTTGGCTTGCGGATAACGGCGGTTGGGGGAATCACAACCGATTCCAGGTGGATTTTAGTCTCCGCGTTCTCACGGCGGACGCCTCCACTCCGAAAGTGCGCTTTCACGGGGCTCCGGGCTGGTACGCTGCGGACTCCGACCTCGTATCCTCCATTCCCCTTCCCAAAAACGGAGGGCTCGAGGGTCAAAACAACTATCGGTGCAACGGAGGCGATTGTCATTTAATCGTATTGGATCGCCCCGAAGGCAAACTCTACGAGGCCTGGGCCGCGGACTACGCCGATGGGGCGATAAGCTCTGGCTCACTGGCAGTTTGGGATCTTAACCGGGTTTATCCGCCTTCCGGGCGCGGCAACCAGTGCGGGAGCGCCGACGCCGCAGGGCTTCCTATTGCCCCCCTCCTCTTCAATGCCGACGAAATCGCTGCCGGCAGCATCAACCACGCGATTCGATTCGTTCTTCCCGGCGAAAGGATACGCGCGCATGTCTTCGTGCACCCCGCTACCCACGCCGGCAACCCGAAGGGGCCCGATCTGGCGCCGCCCTTCGGCGTCCTTTTCCGCTTGAAGGCCAATTTCGACATGTCGCAGCTCACGCCTGCCGCCCGCGTCGTTGCCCGCGCGTTGCAGAAGTACGGAATGTATCTTTCCGATCAGGGAAACATCGCGTTGTCGGCGCAGAACGACGTGGATACGGTCACCAAGTACGCCGATGTCGGCTTTGATTCCCACGCCCTGTTCCCGATACAGGTTTCGGACTTTGAAGTGGTCGAGATGCCTCCTCCAATTTCGTTGACTTACGATTGCGTGAGAAGCCGTTGAACAGATCCAAAGCCGATAGTGTAGAGCAGACTCCGAAGGCTGCCAGCCGAATACCGTCTCTCGACGGTCTGAGGGCAGTTTCGATTCTCATCGTCATTGCCGGTCACTCGTCGGATTCCCTGAACGCGCCGCGCGCGTTGCAGTACATAGGCCATATTGGAAATTACGGAGTTCGCTGTTTCTTTGTCATTTCCGGATATTTGATTACCACCCTGCTGCTTAAAGAATGGAACAAGACTGGCAGTATCTCTTTAAGTGGCTTTTATGCCCGGCGGATGCTACGAATCTTCCCGGCGGCATTCACTTACATTGGCATTATCGCGATATGTTATTGGTTCCACTGGCTTACGTTAAAGCCTTGGGATTTAGTCAATGCGATTACCTATACCATTAACTATCGCGTCAACCCAGCCCACTGGTATCGTCACCTATGGTCGCTCTCCGTAGAGGAGCAGTTTTACCTCCTCTGGCCATGCTTGCTTTGGCTGGCAGGCCGGCGGTCTGCGAAGCGTGCTGCGTTGGGAACCATCGTTCTCGCGCCGCTCGTTCGCTTGGCCATGTTGGCTTATTTTCATACCAGCGATGCCGCGCTGACCAAGCACTTTGAAGCCGTTGCCGACGCGCTTGCCATAGGATGCCTGCTCGCCATTTTCTACGACCGTCTTGGAGAGATGGCCTGGTATAGGAGATTTCAATCTTCTTGGATATTTTGGTTCGTGTCTCTCGGATCTTTATTGGGCGGCAACCTCGTTTTTTTGATCAGGCCGGCGTGGTTTTATGTGATCGGGCAGTCTTTCGCGAATTTTGGTACCGTTCTTTGTATCGATTGGGCTATTCGCAATCCCGGCAAAGGCGTCGCGGTCCTTTTGAATTCAAGGCCGCTGGTTTACATCGGGATCATCAGCTATTCACTGTACCTTTACCAAAATGCCTTTCTCAACCCGGATTGGGACTCGTGGGCTTCCAGGCTCCCCCAGAATCTGGTGCTCATAGCGATGGCATCGCTACTCTCCTATTATTGTGTAGAGGGCCCGTTCCAGCGTCTCAAAGGACGGTTCAGCGTTCGTTCCTTTCAACCGAGATAAGACCCCGACAGTGAGCTTTGACCGATATGCCTGAATATCAGGAACCAAACACGGAATACAGCCTTACGGCCAGGAATTCTTCCAGGGCAAAGAAGAGCCCGCGAAGGCCTGGTCTGATGTTCGTCGTGGGCATGATGCCGACCAAAATCGGCAGCCTGGAACGATTCCTTCAGTACCTTGCCGCCGCGCTCGACCGGGCGGGATGGGACACGGTCCTGTGCTTCGACGGGCCCATCTCAGCGGAGTTCAACGAGTACTTTGCCCACCCGTACATCACCATCGAGCGATTGGACAATCAGGGCCAGCTCGGCCTTGCTTGCGCAGGCGCGCTCTGGAAACTCCTCCGAAAGCATCGCCCGCGGGTATTCGTCTACGCCTTTCACAGCGTCATGCGCTGCTTCCCTTGGCTCGCCAAAGCAGCGGGGTGCAAAAGCATTTTCTTCAACGACCACTCATCCAGAGCATACGGTCAGGTAGCTGCGCCATTGGCTCTTCCGAAAAGAATGATCGGCCGGTTTCTCACCGCGCCCATCACCGCGGTCGTCAGCGTGGCCGATTTCACGCGGCGGACCGGCCAGGTCTTCGGCATCTGTACGAAGAAAAACATCGTCGTCACCAACGGAGTTGAAGTTCGTCCCGTCGATCGCGACCGGGGAATGAAGTTCCGGCAGCGCTTCGGCATTCCCGCCCAGGACATCGTCGTCACTCAGGTGTGCTGGATGGTCGAAGTCAAAGGCGTTGAAACCATGCTGCAGGCCGCCGCTATGGTTTTGAGCAAGCGTTCGGGCATTCATTTCCTCCTGGTAGGCGGCGGCGATCAACTTGAAAACTATCGCCAACTCGCAAAAGATCTCGGAATTGCCTCCTCCGTGACCTTCACCGGAATCATCAGTAAACCCACTGAAGTTGGAGTGTTGGACGCGAGCGATATCTACTGCCAGCCTTCCGTTTGGCAGGAAGCATGCCCGCTCGCGGTCCTTGAAGCCATGTCCTTCAAGCTGCCGGTGATTGCCAGCAACACGGGCGGCTTGTCCGAACTCGTCTTCGATGGCAAGAACGGGATTCTATTCCCGGTCAGGGACACTGAAAAACTCTGTGCGGCCCTCGAAGAGCTTCTCGAGAATAGCGATCGCAGGCGGGCCCTGGGAGAAGCAGGCTACCAATCGGTACTCGACGCACATCGCATCGAGGATACGATCGCCAAGTACGTGAATATCTTTCTCGGCCGCGCATCGCAGGCGTAATGACGTGAGATGCGAATCGCGCCACGCGACGGAAGCGAGTTTAGGCCGCGGGTAAAGTCGAGGCGATCTCTGTGGTGAAGTTTCGAAGCCAATGCGCATCGTACAGTTCGTGAACAATCTGGATATGGGCGGTCTGGAAAGACTGGCCATCGACCTTGCGGAATGCCAGCTTGCGGATGGCCATGCGCCCTTGATTTATTGTCTGGCGCACCCCGGCCGCCTCGCTGAAGAAGCGGCCGGCAAGAATATCGCGGTGCGCGCCTTTGAAAAGGGCCCCGGACCGCACATCGGCACTGTCTGGGAGATTGCCAGGCAACTACGGCGCGACCGGCCCGATGTTCTGCATACGCATAATCACCTGGTGCACCACTACGGCGTGGCTGCCAGCAAAATGGCCGGTGTGCCCATCGTCGTCAATACGCGTCATCGCGGCGAGCAGAGGCTGGTGAATACGCCGGAGGGATCGGCCATCGCGACGGAAGCTACCGACAGGAAATCGGACTGGCTCTTTCGCGCCACGCTGCCCTGGACGGATAGCGTCGTCATGATCTCGGAAGCGACCCGGCAGTTCTTTGTCAGATACCGTGGAATTCCGGCTGGTAAAACACGTGTCATCCTCAATGGCGCCCGCCTGGAGCGGTTTTTCGCTGTGCCCGCCTGCCCGGGTTCGGCGCTTCCGCGGATTCGATTCGGAATCGCGGCCCGCCTCATGCCGGAAAAAGATCACTTCACTCTCCTCCGCGCTTTCGCCTCGGTTGTCGCGGAGATTCCGCAGGCACAATTGCAGATTGCGGGCGACGGACCCATGCGCAGCCGTCTTGAAGCGCGCGCAGGGGAGCTGAAGCTTGCCGAATCCGTGACCTTTTTGGGGCCACTCACGGACGTGGCAAGTTTCCTGAGCCAGCTCGACATTTTCGTTCTGAGTTCGTTGATCGAAGGCCTGCCAATTTCCATTCTCGAGGCCATGGCCGCTGGCCTGCCCATCGTTTCTACCCGCGCGGGAGGAGTGAGCGAAGCGGTGGTTGAGGGCGGGAATGCATACCTTGTGGACCCCGCCGACGCCCAGGGCCTTGCCGCGGCGATGATTCAAATGGCGCGGCGGCCGGATCTGGAATCCGTCGGCTCCAGCGGACGTCAGATTGTTCTTGAACGCTTTCGCATCGAGGATACCTGGCGGCAGTACCATGAACTCTTTCTCGAGCATGGCGCAAAACCGTAAAGAGCAACGTGCGCGAAACCGGCGGAGATGGGATGCGGGTTCTTCCTTAGCGCGTCAGATTCATTACCCGGAGCGACAAATAAACAGACACCAACAACGAAATCGAGAACAGCAGCGAGTAGGAAAGATTGCGCGATAAGGGTAAGCGTGGTGCGACCATTCCCTTTCCGCGCGCCGTCTCGTAAATTACCTCGACCATGCCTCCCAGAAGAAAAAATGTCATCACGAAGGCTCGCGACAGAAACCATCCTGCGGCAAGAAAGCCGGCAAGCGACAAAAACAGGCAATATCCCAGGTGATTCGTCTCCGATTTTTCGAGCGCCGGTCCCTTCCATGCTTTGAAGAGATTTTGATCGTCGCCGATTTCGGTACTCTTCGCCTCGGCGACTTTTTCGGGTGAAGCAATCAGGAAGGCGTTCCGTCCCGTGGCAAAAAGAAAAAGGGACCAAAAGTAAAAACCGAACAGCCCAAGTTCAGCCGCGCAAACCACAACGGAGTTGTGCGCGGTATTGATCGCGTGGTCCCCAAAGCGCCCAAACCCCACTCCGAAGAGCGGGTTGGCCTTCACCATCTCCAGGCCTTCTGCCCAAAGTTCTGTTCGATCGACCCCTGCATCGATAGAGATCGCCCGCCCGCCGGTAAAATGCAATGCCATGGCTGCGGCAAACAACCCCACCGCGATGACGGCAGCGGGAATGGTTCCGATACGGCGGCGGGCCGCGACCAGTATGACCACGACCAAAGCCACCAGAGCGCCGCGCGAATGCGTCAGATAAATGCCATAAAGAAGCACGCACGCCGGCACAATCACGAAGACAAAATTGCGAATCCGCTTCTTCCGCCGCCAGAAGATGAAGAGCAGAGGAATCTCGCAAACGAGGATCTGACCGAAATCGTTCGGGTCATGGATCTCCCCCAGCCCTCTGATCCGGTAGAACCACACCCCCGCGTCGTCTTTCATTGGGAAAAGATAGGGATGCTGAAACTCCCAAAAGCTATAGCTAAAGCTCCCGGAAGATTCCGCGCCTGAAGCGCCACCACCGGGCGTGAAATGCCGCAGATCCATCGCCCCGTTGACTATGACGAACAGGCAAACGAAAAGCAGCATGATAACCAGAACTTGCAGCTTTTTCCGGGAGTTGCAGTGCAAACAAACGAAGAAATACGCATAAATGCTCGGGATTAGCCCGAGGAATGCGCTGACTGCCCCCCCCGCCCAGCGCAATGCAATGAGCACCGAGAGGAATACCGCCACGGACAGTCCAGCCAAGGCGAGAGCCTGCGGCGTCCTGAACACAAACGATCTCGTCATCCTTGGTATTGAGACCACCAGGATGAGAACGGCGAGCACAATCTCAATGTGGACCTGCGCGAGCGGCCCGAAGAGCACCGCCGGCGTAAGGTAGTCAGTAACGAGATAGACAACGCTTAGGAAGAAACCCATCTTAACTTTGCCCGGCAAGAAAAGGGCGTCTCGTACAGATTAACCCAGGAACCGGTCGGCAAGAGCCGTCGCGCGCAACCTCGGAGCGAACCAAGAACAGGCGCGATACTTTCGGCGAAGGGAAGTTTCAAATTGTCCGTGCCCGCCGCTCGTGAACGATGGCTCCAAATGTGAGTTTGGCCGAGCGAAATTGAGAGCCTGTCGGCTCCGGCTCTCTGCCGGCAACACCGGCTTGCCAGGTCTCTGACCGCTGGATTCTGTACCAATTCCGTACCCCATCCTTTCTGTCATTCTGAGCGACCCTGAGCGACGCCGAAGGGGGGCGAAGAACCTGCTTTTTGACACTTTCCGGCGAAAGGGTGGGATACCACGAAAGCCAAGGGACGAATTCATACGGTCAGAGACCTAGCCGGGAAGATGCAAGCTCTCCGGCGGTCCAAGATAGCTTGGCCGCAACGCACCGTGACTGACAACTACGCGTTCGATCACGACACCCGGATCGACCGCCCAAATCTTCAGTGTGTGATATCCCGGCTTGGCAATGGTCAGCGGAACTGTGACGCGGCGTACTCCGTCGCTCACCGCCTGCTCCCAGTCCTTCTGCGCGTTGTGCTCGAGTTCGTCGACGATGGTGCGCGGTCCATCGTCCACCGAGACGGCAAACCGGAGCCCGCGCCCCGGGACGAAATTCAGCGTCGGCGCCAGCGTCGCCTGCATCTCGAACTCGCCCGAGTCATAGAGATACATCCGGTACGCGAGCGCTGCCTTCGACTCCGTGTTGCTCTCGGCCGTTACCGGAAATACCGTCATCGCCGAGCGCGTCTCGCCGTAGCCCGGCAGTTCCTCCCAATGCGTCGCGCCATCCGCCGCGCGCTCCGAGGTGTCCGCCGCTTCCATCGCCACGTACCCGTCGCTCTCGACAAATCCACGCGCGTCCGCGCGCGTAATCGGCAGCCGCAGCGCGTGCAGGCCGTAGTTCATCGCGCTTCCTCCACCAGAGCTCACTGTCACCGTACCCTCTACACTGTCCTGGCCCGCGGGCAACTTGCTCCAATCCACGCGAAGCACCACCTTCCTCTCCGCCGGGCCCACCGTACCCGCGCTCTCTGACGCGACGATCCACGGCGCGCTCGCCTGCACCGTGAACTTTACCGGCGTCCTGCCGCGATCGAACAAGGTCAGCGTCCGCGTTCGATCGGAAACAGAATCCATCGTCCCCAACGAGAAACCGAACCGTCCTGCTGTCCGCTCCAGGGTCGCGTCCTCCGCATCCACGCCCAGCGATCCCGCCTCCGGAACCTGGATCCAGCTCACCGCCGGCATGGCATTCGCCGGCGGCTCGTTCCAGAAGGTGTAGCCGATGTGCGTCTGGTCCATCATGTGATCCCACTTGCCGTTTCCGATCTGATGGTTGTACTCGCCACTCAGCGCCGCGTCCCGCGCAAACATGACGCGCACTTGGTCGGCCTCCGCGTTCGCCCGCGGATTCCCCATGCGCGCATCCGCCGCATTGCGCGCCGCCGTAATATACATCTCGGTCAGATTCGCGCACGCATCCACCGGGTACTGAACGAGTTCAAAGTATGAAGCGCGCTCGTCTTCGGGCAATTTCGCGGCCAGCTTGTCCACGCGCGCTGCCAGCGCCTGCCACTCCGCCTCCACGCGGTCCGCTTCGCGATAATTCGTCAGGCTGAATGTCGTAGTGTCGATGAGCTCCGGTTTCCTGCGTCCGTTGTACCGGGTGTACTCCTCCATCGCCGCCGCAATCTCGCTTGCATGTTCCGGCCCAAACTCACGCGCCGCCCACAGCTTCGTGAATTCATCCAGATGGTCCTTGTCCCAGCGCTCGGGGGTCCGCGCGTCATCGAGAAAAAACTCCATCGGGAACTCCATTGGCTTTCCGTCGCCGACGTTGACCACCCACAGCCGGTCCGCTCCGTACTCAAGCGCCAGGTGCATCTGCTCCTGGACCTTTGGAATCGGATTCGTGTTCAGCCACTTGTACGATCGCGGTCCGCCCACATAATCGAAGTGGTAGTAAATTCCCGCGCCGCCCGGCCGCTTTCTTTCTTCCGCCGTGGGCAGCCGCCGCAAATCGCCCCAGTTGTCGTCGGACCACAACAGCGTTACATCGTCCGGCACGCGCATGCCGTTTTCGTAGTAGCTCTGCACCTCCTTGTAAAGGGCCCACACCTGGGGAATCTTCTTGAGGTCGGGATTCACGGTTTGCTCGAGAATCTCTCGCTGGTCGGCGACAATCTGCTCCAGCAGTTGTGTATTCGCGGTGGCCGACATCGGCGTGTCGCTCTGGCCGCGCATCCCCAGCGTCACCACCTCCTCGTATTTCTTGTCTCTCTCCATCCCCTCGCGCCAAAACTGGTCGATTTCTTTCGGGTTGGCCGCGTAGTCCCAAGCGCCATGATGCCCCCACACCCATTCCTTCTCCGCGCGCATCATCGGCTCTTCATGCGAGGTCCCCATCACAATTCCGTACTCGTCGGCCAGCTTGGGATTCAGCGCATCGTCGGCGGCAAAAGCGTTGTTCCACATCGCCGGCCACAGGAAGTTCGCCTTCAACCGCAACAGCAGCTCAAATACTTTCGTATAGAATTCGTGGTTCATGCCGCCGAACTTCTCCTTCGTCCATCCCGAGAGCGCCGGCGCCTCGTCGTTGAAGAAGATCCCGCGGTATTTCACGGCCGGCACCGGCTGCACATGGCGCCCCGGCTCGACATAGAGCGCATCGGCATGAGGCACTCTGACATCGGCCCACCAGTACCATGGCGAAACCCCGATCTGCTCCGACAGGTCGTAAATCCCGTAGATGGTGCCGCGCTTATCCGCGCCGGCAATCACCAGCGCCCTCCGTACTCCCGGCATCGGTTGCTCGACCACAGTCGTCAATTCCGACTCCCACCGGCCTGCGATCCCCGAGACATCGAGCTTGTGGCTGCGCACCAGCGCATCGATCAGCGGACTCCTCCCGATGGTTCCGATCAGGACGAGATCGATCCCGGCCGAAGGCCTGTCCCCCGTCGGAGGCCCGCCTTTGATCAGCGGCGCATCGTGTCCCGTGACCCGCCCCACATCCCGGCTCAGATCGCCGGCCGCCCGCACCACTCCCGGCCAATCCTCGTCGCTCACCACCAGCGGCGCCGCCTTGCCGTTTCGAGCCAGCACGAAGGCCCCCGGCGACGCCGATGTGCTGACGTACCTGGGCGCTCCCAGGGCGTTGGCCGTTAGCGGCGCGACCGCGGTCGCGAAGAAGACAAAAAGAGCGGCCCGGACGGTCCTGAAACGCGGCCTGCGCATGCCGCAGGTGCGACTTTGAGCCCGCGCGGGCTTCATGGATAACAGGAAAGCGAATCGGCCTGTGCTCATCGTTCCCCCAGAAAAACAGACTACTCTCTGCACCCAGACCCACAAAAGAACGAAACCGCGGCCAAGCGGGCCCCAGCCTGCATCCGGCGCGAGCCATTGGACCCATCCCCACCCGGCGGGTTCATCACGCCGCCGTCGAAAACTCCGGAAACGCCTTCGCAACTGGATCGTTTTTGCCCGCTGCCAGTCTTCGCTGCCAATCATGGATCTGCACATCTTGTCAATGGCAGAAGAGGGGTAGGCTGCCTGCATAGATAGACGTTTGACAAGAGGGCAGAATCCGGTCAAGGCTGGAGGATTGCACAGAGTCATGAAGCAGTGTGGCTGATAGCGCGACAGTATTTGCCGGCATCGGTGGATATGCCTTCCTGAGAGAGGGGAGGAAAGATCGGCGGTAGCATCGTGGGTTGGATAGCCCTTGCGGAGCCGGGCGGGACTGGGATGAAGCGCAACAGGGACCGATTTTTGCTATGGGCGGCAGGCGTCGCGGGAGTGGCGCTTGTATTAGCTCTCCTCGCCGTCGCAGTTGCGTATTTCGCTTTGCTGCGCCCGCGCACGCCGATCCGCAGTTTACGGGATTTGCCGCCCTCGTCGCTGGTACACCTCATCGGCGTCGTCACTTATGTCGACAATCCCGGCAATCGCTTCTGGCTGGAGGATGAAACTGGAGTCGCCGTGATTCCCGTCAGCCCCGGAAGCGCGGGTGTTCAGGCCGGCCAGGCGGTCGCCGTGGATGCCCGCAAAACGGGCCGCTACGATCCTGCCCAGGGTCCGGCCAGCCTCAGCCTCCAGAATGTGCGCCCCCACTCCAGTGCGACGCACGTCAAACTTCCTCCGCCCTTCCTGGCAACCATTGCCAACTTTCCCCAACCTGAAAAGGACGGCGCCCGGGTGCAGGTCGACGGCGTGGTCGAGAACCAGTACAGCGACACATCGGGGCGCGCCTGGCTCTCGCTCACCGCCGCAGGGAACTCAGTCGACGTGGTCATCGCCCATCCCGTCGGCAATTACGCCCGCCTGCTCGATGCCAAGGTGCGCGTCGTCGGAGTTGCCGAGCAGGTATCCACTGGGGATGGTTTTCTGTCGCCGCGCATCTGGGTTCCCTCAGGCAGCGGAGTGCAGGTGCTCGAGCCGCCGCCCGGAACCAGCCCGCTCGATTCCATCCGCGACCTCTATCGCGAAGACCTCTCTGCCCTCGGCCATCGCGTCCGCCTCCGCGGCCGCGTAGCCGCCGTTTATCCAAACGCCATTCTGGTCGAAGACCCATGGGGTGCTATCGAAGTCAGCCTAGCCGGCCCGCCGGCATTTCGTCCCGGTACCGCCGTCGAGGTCACCGGCTTCCCGTATGCCGAAGGCCTGTGCCTCAACCTGCATTTCGGCCAGGCCAAGGAGATTCCCGCTGCGCTCCTTGAGCAATCGGGAGGCCCGGCTCCGGCGCCAATCACGACCATCGCGCAACTCAGGGATTTGCCGGCACCACGCGCTGGGCTGGCGCTGCCGGTTGAGGTCACGGGCGTGATCACGTTCGTCGATTCAATCTGGCGCCACCTCTACCTCCAGGACACGACCTCCGGAGTCTATGTGAAATATTCCGGACAGCATCCGGAGCTGCGAGCCGGTGTGCGAGTCCACGCGGTCGGCATCTCCAACCCCGGCAATTATGCGCCGGTCATTGTGGCGCCCAAGTTCGTTGTGGAGGGCCCCGGCCCGCTGCCCGTTCCCATTCAGGCCACTTCTGAGCTGGCGGCCGCGGGCCTGCTCGATTCCCAGTTCGTCAGCATCGAAGGCGTGGTTCATCCCCTCAAGTTCGCCGAGCAGCCCGACCATCCCGTATTCACCTTTGAGCTCTACACATCGCTCGGCCAGGTTTACATCTACACTTCGCCGGGATTTCCCGACCTGCGAAAATCGAGCCCGATCGAGGATGCGCGTGTCCGCATTCAGGGCACTTTCAGCACGGTCTTCAATTCACGCCGGCAGCTGGTGGGCTACCAGTTGCTGCTCGCGAGTCCCGCAAACATCCATATCCTCGAACCCGCCGTCGCTGATTCGTTCGCCATGGCGGCCACGCCGATCGGCTCGTTGCTGCTTTACTCGCCCGGCTCACGCTCCGGCCATTGTCTTAAGGTAGCCGGCGCCGTCACCATGGCGGAAAACGACTTCGTCTACGTGCAAGACCAGAGTGGCGGGGTCGAAGTGCGCGGCGATGCCCGCTCCATTCATCTCGGTCAGCGCATCGAGGCAGTCGGCTATCCCACGCTGGTAGGCCGCTATTCGCCCGTGGTTACCGACGCCGTCTTCCGCTCCTTACCCGGCTCCGGCTCCATCCAGCCCCAGGTCACCGGCGCGGATGCCATTCTCCACGGCAACTACGATGCGCAACTGGTCACGGTTGAGGGCCGCCTGCTCACCGCCGTCCCCGGTCCGGGAAGCATCGATCTTCTCCTGCAATCCGGCATGCAGACGTTTACCGCCCAGCTCGATACTTCCAGCCAAGGCAACGACCTGCCCGACTTGCGCGCCGGCAGCATCCTGCGCCTCACTGGCGTGGCCTCCGCGCAGATCGATCCCAACAAGGTCTACCAGCTCCTCCACCTGGACCCGGTCAGCTTCAAACTGCTGCTGCGTGTTCCGCAGGATGTGACGGTGATTCAGGCTGCGCCGTACTGGACCTCGGAGAAAACTCTGGCCTTACTGGCGCTGCTCTCGCTGCTGATCGTGGCCATCCTGGTTTGGGTCGGGGTGCTGCGGCGCCGGGTTGCCCGCCAGAGAATAGCCCTCGAGAAAGCCTCGCAGACGGCGCAGGCCATTCGCGATCTCTCTCGGGCCATGGAGAAAGTTTCGGCAGAACAGAAGTTCGACACCCAGGTTTCGGTGCGCGGCAGCGAGGAAATCGCCGGCCTGGCGGTGGGATTCAACGCCATGCTTGCGCAACTGCTGCAAAAGGACAACGCCCGGCGCGACGCCGAGGCGCGCCTCAAGCTACAGGCCACGATCGACGATCTCACCGGTCTGCCCAATCGCCGCTTGCTTGCCGATCGCCTGGCACAGAGCATGGCGCTCGCGCGCCGCGAGAGGACCACGATCGGTTTTCTCTATATCGACCTCGACGGATTCAAGCTGGTCAACGACAGCTTTGGCCACGCCGCCGGCGATCAGTTGCTCATCGAGGTCGGCAAGCGCCTCCGCTCCCGTGTGCGCCAGGCCGATACCCTGGCGCGCATCGGGGGCGACGAGTTCACCGTGATTCTTAGTCACATCAACTCCCGCGACGATGCACAGCGGGCCGCCGAATCCCTGCTCCATTCGCTAATCGATCCCTTCTACGTCGAGGGCCGCGAAATCACCATCGGGGCCAGTATCGGCATCAGCATCTTTCCCGACGCGGACAGCGAGAATGAAGACCTGCTGCAGAAGGCCGACAGCGCCATGTACGCGGCCAAACGCGGCGGCAAAAACCGGATCGTGCACTTCAGCCACGAAATCGGGGTTTCCGTTCGCGAGCGCCTTACCCTGGAAAACGAGCTGCGCCGCGCCATCTCCCACGGGGAGATCCGGGTCCACTATCAGCCGGAGTTCGATCTGGCCACCCATGCCATCGTGCGCTTCGAGGCACTGGCGCGCTGGACGCATCCCAATCTCGGTGTCATTCCGCCCCTCACTTTCATTCCCGTCGCCGAGGACTGCGGGCTGATTGTCGAACTGGGGGCCTACGTGATGGAGCGCGCTTGCCGCGAGGCCTTGAGCTGGCAGCAAGCAGCAGACGCCCCAGTCCAGGTGGCCGTCAACGTCTCCAGCGTGCAATTTGCGCGCGACTCATTCATCGAGGAGGTGGTCGAGATTCTGGATCGCACCGGCCTGCCCGCCAACCTGCTGCAAATCGAGCTCACCGAGTCGGCGACCCTCATCGGTATCGAGCGCGCCGCCGCCACCATGCGGCGCCTCAAGGATCTGGGCATGGATGTGGTCATGGACGACTTCGGGAGCGGCTATTCCAGCCTGAGCTATTTGCCCAAGTTTCCCTTCGACGCCCTCAAGATCGATCGCTCTTTTGTCAGCGCGCTGCCCGCCAGCGACGAGACGCGGGCGCTCGTGCAGTCGATCCTCACCCTCGGCCACAACTTGGGCATGAAGATCATCGTCGAGGGCATCGAAAACCAGGCCCAGTTACAGCTCATGCGCCAACTCGGCGGCGACGAAGCCCAGGGCTACCTCCTCGGCCGCCCCACGCCGGATCCGATGGCGGTCCTGCGCAGCCAGGCGTCGCGCGCCGAAGCCCCGGAAAGCACGTTGCCCGTCGCATAGCCCGGCCCATTCCCTGCCAAAAAAGGAGACGACTAGTATTATTCATCCGGCCCTGAAATACTGCCCCCGTGCCCCATCCTTTTCCGCGTTTTTTCAGGGCTTTGGGTGGGAATGAAGTGACACTCATTTCGGCCGGATCGATAGGCGGGCTGCGCCATGGCGAAAATCTTCGCGAATAGCCTTGCACGTTTGAACTGCGCGCGATAGGCTTCGGGGCAAAGCTTCAACTGACCTTTGCGAAAGATTGAAAGATCGGAGGATCTTCGTGATCTGGAATCGACGGAACTCCGTCACCATCGCGGCTGTCACAGTGCTGACCTGCTCTCTCGCGTCACCGTTTGTCAGGGGCCAGGCAAAACCAACGCTTGACGATGGCTTGAAAGCAGGTAAGGTCTCGCTTGTCCTGGAGGGAGTCAGCCAGGGAAAGTCGATTCGGCTGACGGTGACGAACTTGACCGATTCGAGAGTGGTCCTGGTTTTGCCTAAGGGAAACTCGGACTTCCATTGCGGGCAAGATACCGTTTCCATCGCGACGGAAAAGGAGCTCACCATCGATCTCCAGGGCCAGAAATCGTTCGAAGCGATTCTTCCGCAAGTTGGGACGCGCATGTGGTTGCACGCAGGAAAGATCACAGTGAAGCAAACCGCGCAAGGCTTGCAAACACAATTTGAAAATGCGACCTTTGGGGCAGCGAGGTAGACGCCGCTCCGGGGATGGCCGGGGAAGAGTGCGTTCCGGTTGCTCGTTCAGCAGCAATCGCGGATAGAACGTGACGGACAAATGCAAACTGGAAGCTGTGCTATCGATCCGGCCTGGTCCCTGGTCCCTACTCCCTACTCCCTATTCCCTATTCCCAGCTCCCTGTTCTATCGTCGAATGCGTATGGCCAGCGAAATCCACTCCGCTCCCCGCCCCGCGCCTGAAGCCGAAGAGATCTACCGCCGCTGGATTCAGTTCCTCGACGACGAATTCGTCCGTCACAGTTCCCCGGAGCGCCGCGGCGAGATCGTGCGCGACCAGCTCTATCAGATTTACCTGGGCCGTCCCCACGGCGGAAAGCTCAATCTCACGCTCACCTCTGAGCTGCCGGGCAACGTGGTCAGCCTCTCGTTCGACCCGCAAAACGTCACCATGGAAGCCGAGCACTACGCCGAGCTCGATCGCGAGCGCTTTCAGCAGCTGAAGCCGCTGCTCTGGTTCTGGCAGATGTTCGATCGCTCGCCCATCGGCCTCAATCACTGGCTGGGATTGCGCTTCCGCTGCATGTTAGGCCGGCACATCTTCGCGCATCTCGGCACCGGCGTCAAAATCCACCACGGCGTCGACCTCACTTACGGGTACAACCTCTCCATCGGCGACGGCGTCACCATTCGCCAGCGCGCCCTCATCAACGATCGTGGCGGCATCGCCATCGGCGACAATGCGGTGATTGGTTCCTACGCGCGGATCTACTCCTTCTGGCACGATCCCAACGACTACAACAAGGTCCGCCTCGAACCCACGGTCATCGGTGCCGGCGCGCACATCGCCAGCCATGCCATCGTCCTCGCCGGCAAAAATGTCGCGCCCGGCGAATCCGTCGGCGTCTTCCCCGACGATCGCGCGTGAGGCACATGTGTCAGGTGTCAGCGACCAGCCCTGAGTGGTCGGTCATCAATAAACTTCTCGTCGCCTGACGAGGGCGGTTTCTGGCCCTCGACCTCTGACACCTGAAACCTGATCCCTGTTTCTGCTACACTCGCTCCACAGCCCTCCACCATGCTCTTCAAGGCCCTCAGCGCGGCAGTTTACGGGATCGACGCCAACCTCATCGATGTCGAAGTCGACTATAGCGGCGTGGTTTCCGATCAGGACCACTTTCACACCGTAGGCCTTCCCGACGCCGCCGTGCGCGAGAGCCGCGACCGCGTGCGCGCCGCCATCAAGAACTCCGGCTACCTCATCCCGCCCACCTTCATCACCATCAATCTCGCCCCCGCCGACCTCAAGAAGGAAGGCTCGGGTTTCGATCTCCCCATCGCCGTTGGCATTCTGGGCGCGTATGGCGCACTGCGCACCAACGACCTCAACCGCTTCCTGCTTGTCGGCGAGCTCGGCCTCGACGGCAGTGTCCGGCCTGTCCCCGGCATGTTGCCCATGGCCGTTCTGGCCCGCGAAAAAGGCATCGCGAACTTGATCCTTCCCGCGGCCAACGCCGCTGAAGCTGCCGTGGTCGAAGGCGTCAACGTCTATCCTGTCTCCTCGCTTCTCGACGTGCTCGAACTCCTCAACACCTCCGTCGTCGGCGTGATTCAGCGCGAGCCTTTCCGCGTGGTCGCTGAGGATCTGCTCGGCAAACTCGAGCAGTTCACCGTCGACTTCAGCGATGTGCGCGGCCAGCAGACCGCCAAGCGTGCCCTGGAAGTGGCCGCGGCCGGCAGCCACAACATCCTCATGATCGGCCCACCCGGCTCCGGCAAGACCATGCTCGCCAAGCGCCTGCCCTCGATCCTGGCCCCGCTCACCTTCGAGGAAGCTCTCGAAACCACCAAGATCCACTCCGTCGCCGGCGTTCTCGACTCCGGCGCGGGCCTGGTCACGCAGCGCCCCTTCCGCGCCCCGCACCACACCATCTCCGATGCCGGCCTGATCGGCGGCGGCATCGTACCCCGCCCCGGCGAGGTGTCGCTCGCGCACAACGGCCTGCTGTTTCTCGACGAGCTGCCCGAGTTTCCCCGCAACGTGCTTGAAGTCCTGCGCCAGCCGCTCGAGGACCACACCGTCACCATCGCGCGCGCCTCCATGTCGCTCAGTTTTCCCGCGCGCTTCATGCTGGCCGCGGCCATGAATCCCTGCCCCTGCGGCTTCTTCAACGACAAATCGCGCCAGTGCCTGTGCACCCCGCCCATGATCCAGCGCTACGTGGCCAAAATCTCGGGGCCGCTTCTCGACCGCATCGACATTCACATCGAAGTCCCGGCCGTTCAGTACAAGGAGCTGCGCGGCGGCGCGGCGGCCGAGGGCTCGGCGCACATTCGCAGCCGCGTGATGGCTGCCCGCTCGCGTCAGCGTGAGCGCTTCTTGAAGGCCAAGGAAAAGATCTATGCCAACGCGCAGATGAACACCCGCCAGATTCGCGCCTACTGCGAACTTGGGGCTGACGCCGAGCGGCTGCTCGAACGCGCCATGCAGCAGCAGGGGCTCACCGCGCGCGCCCACGATCGCATTTTGAAAGTCGCCCGCACCATCGCCGACCTCGAAGGCGTCGAGTCCCTCACCGTCGCTCACCTCGCCGAAGCCATCCAATACCGCACCCTCGACCGGAGTTACTGGAGTTGAGGACCCGGCATCCTCCATGCAGGTAACCACAAAGGTTCGTCTTGAGCGATCGTCAAGGCGCGCATGGAAAGCCCCTGGGGGAAGCGGCGTCCTCGCGACGGAACATTCGGACCAGCGCAGAGCAGGGTATCCCTCGCAGCTGGAGACACATCCAATTGAAAGAAAATGAGTTAACGTTTGGTGACGAATCGCCCTCGCAGGCCACCGAAGATTCCTGGGAAAGCCGGAAAAACTGGGAAGGCCCGGAGAAAAACCTTTTCCGATAGCACAAAATAACTATTGACCCTGGCCCAGGTTGGTTATAATGTCAACTTAGCCATCCGTAGAGGGTAGTGTGTGTTTTTGTGGCCGGGTGCGCCCATCCGCACATTTCCCGCATCTAAGGTAAGAGCGAGTGCTCCATTGATGCGTTGGGGGCGTGCTCGGAGTTCCTAAAAGCCGTTCACGGCACTTGGATCTGCGAGGCGCAAACTGCAAACCGATACGGCATGGCATCCATTTCATCCCGCGCGATCTCCGCTTGGATTTTGCACTTGTGGGTCTGAGAAACGCGTCTAAGAGATGGAAGCGACAATTTGGGGCAGCCCTCGATTGTAATGACTCCCCTCTGCTGCACTGGGCGCTGATTCACGGGTCATTCCGGTGCATGCATTTGAAAAAGAAGGAGATACCTATGCGGTCCGATCTTGTTTTTAAGGCACTTTCTCAAGTGAACAATCGCTACCAGCTCTGTCAACTGGCTAGCAAGGCAACGCGCAAGCTTCACAAGCCGAATTCACGGCTGCAGGACACTACAAACGAGGTTTTGTGCCGGTTCGAGACGACCAGTCCGGAAGCGCGGAAGTCCGAAATGGCGCCGGCAGCCCAACCAGTAGAAAGGCGCCGCGCGGCCTAACCGAGCCTCGCGTCGCTTGCAAGATTAAGTCAGGCAAAGGATCCAGAAAGGTTTCCCTCCTGAGGTCATAGGTCTTTCCCGGTACTGCGCAACTCCATGTGAGTTTATAGCCTGATTTCCAGGCTAGCTTGTGCCGGATGCATCTGTGAAGTTCTGTTCAGCTTTTTCCTTTGGAGCACTTCCCCCTCCGTATCCCGCCCCACACATCCCGCCTTCACGCAGGTGAACATGACCATCGCAGAACTTAAAGAAAAGAACATCACTGAATTAAGCCGCATCGCACGCTCCCTTGAGATTCCAGGGACCAGCGGCCTGCGCAAGCAGGATCTCATCTTCAAGATCCTCCAGGCGCAAAGCGAAAAGGAAGGGCACATCTTTGCCGAAGGCGTCCTGGAGATTCTCCCCGACG
>Ga0326727_10010249_pt1 | contig 22436 bp, 14 predicted proteins | sample MB2enrmetagenome_FD_207643 | JGI IMG/M metagenome (GOLD analysis project Ga0326727, IMG submission 207643) | Lab enriched peat soil microbial communities from McLean, Ithaca, NY, United States - MB29MY | ecosystem: Environmental > Terrestrial > Soil > Wetlands > Peat | place: USA: New York...
AGCCCCCATGCGTATCGCCGAGATCTTTCGATCCGTGCAAGGCGAGGGGCGCCTGACCGGCACCCCGAGCGTGTTCGTCCGCGCCGCCGGCTGCAACCTCCGTTGCCGGTTCTGCGATACGCCCTATGCCTCCTGGGCGCCGGAGGGCGTGGAGTTGGGCATCGACGAGATCCTGGCCCGCGTCGAGGAGTTGGCCGGGGCTGCGGAGGATCGGCCGGCGGCCGGGCACGTCGTGCTGACCGGCGGCGAGCCGATGCTCTGCGGCGAGCTGGTCCCGCTCTCCGCGGCCCTCCACCGCCGGGGTATGCACGTGACCATCGAAACGGCCGGCACCCGCTACCTGCCGGTCGAGTGCGACCTGATGTCCGTTAGTCCCAAGCTGGCCAATTCCACGCCCGCGCCGGAGCAGGCGGCGCGGTGCATCGACGCCCACGAAGTGAACCGCGAGGCCCCGGATGTGGTCCGGCGGCTGGCCGCCGAGTACGATTGCCAGTTCAAGTTCGTCATCGACTGCCCCGCCGACTGCCGCGAAGTGGAGGCTTACTTGGCCCGCTTTCCCGAGATCGACCGCGGCCGGGTGCTGCTCATGCCGCAAGGCACGCGGGCGGCCGAGCTTGCCGAGAAGGCTGCCTGGCTGGAGCCCTATTGCCGTGAGCACGGCCTGAAGTTCTGCCCGCGGCGGCACATCGAGTGGTTCGGGCCGGAGCGGGGCAGGTGAGCATGTCAGTTTTCAGTGCCAACGCCAACTGACCACTGATAACTGACAACTGTCCGCCTCAACGTTCCTCCCGCAGGGCCGCCAAGAGCGGCTGGCGGGCCAGGGCGCGGACGGCCGCCAGGCTGGCCAGGAGTCCGGCGGCCAGGACCAAGCCCAGCATGGCGGCCAGCCACCGCCAAGGAATCGCCGCGCCGTGACCCGCCAGGTGCGGCAGCACGGCGACCAGGGCGGCCAGGATGCCGACGCCCAGGCCGGCCAGGAGCACGGCGAGGGTCTCCAGCACGACGAGCCGGGCCAGCAGGCCGCGGCGAAATCCCGCGGCCCGCAAGAGCGCCAGCTCGCCGCGCCGCTCCAGCACGCCGCGGAGTTGGACGGCCGCCAGCCCGATCGTCCCCAACAAGAGGCCCAGGCCGCCCAGGCTCTGGAAGGTCGCTAGATACGTGTTCTGCACGGCCAGAAAACCGGCCAGCCGGTCCGCGGCCGTCTCGGCGGCCAGGCCGAAGTCGTCCAGGTCCCGCTCGAGGGCCTGCTGGACGGCGGCCGCCTGGTCCGGCGGGGTCTCGATGAGGAAGAAGCGGTAGCCGCTCACCGCCGGATCGTAGGCCAACAGCGCGTTTTCGCTCACCAGCAGATCGCCCTGAAAGATGCTGTTGGCCAGCAGGCCCGCAACTTCCAGCCGCAACGGTTGGTCCCGGGCATCGTTGACCGTCCACTGCTCGCCCCGGCCCTTCCAAAGATGGAGCGCGTAGTTGGCCGTTGCCTGGTCAAGGACGGCCGGCGTGGCTGGTGGCTCGGGCCCTGGGTCTTGGGTCCGAAGGCTAACACCGAAGGCCGAAGGCCTAAGACCTAAGACCGTTCCGTCATCCACGCCCTGCCTTGGCACGGGCGTTGCCAGCGCCAGCCAGGGATTACTATCCCCTGGCGGGGCGTCGGCCCAGGCGAACCCACCGCGATTAAGAAAGGTCTTGGGCAACCCCAGCAGCCGCGGCTGCCGCGGCTGGTAGAGGTTCAGGCAACTGGCGTCGTCGCCCGGCTTGACCCGCACCGCGTAGACGCGGCACTGCGAGAGGAGGCGATCGTCTTCGGGCGGGAAGCCGAGTTGGGCCCGGCCCGCGCGGGTGCCGAAGTCGTAGTAGATCGGCTGGTCGCTCTGGGCGACCAGGGCGAAGCCGCCGTTGCCGCTTGCGAGCGTCGGGACCTGCTGGCTGGGATCGAGACGAAATGCGCTAGTGGCGGCGATGAGGAAGCAGGCCGTGGCGGCCAGGGCGATGGAGAGTCCGCTGCGGCCCGGGTTGCGGGCGGCGCTCCGCAGGGCCAGCCGCAGGAGGTTGCCCCGGCCCGGCGCTACGGCCGGCCCGGTGGCCCCCCAGCGGAGATGAAGATAGGCCAGGCTGAGCAGGGCGGCCAGGGCCACGGCCCCCGCGCCGAAAAACGCCCCGGAGCGCACGTCTTCCTGCAGGGGGACCGCCACCAACACCACGGCCGGCGCCGCCGCCAGCACCACAAGCGCCAGGTCGATCGCCAGCCGCTTGCGGCTTCGCAATCGCCCGTGGAATACCGCCGTGGAAATCTGCCCGGCGAGTAACTGCCGCGGCGGCACGCGGGTCAGCCGCCGGGCCGAGAGCCAGATGGCCGCCATCGCACCGAGCAGGCCGCCGGCCAGTCCGATCCAGATACTCAAAGGATCGACGTGCAAACGTAGAAACGGAGTGCTCACGGCCGCCAGCCACCAGGTCCGCAGGCCGGCCAGCATCAGGGCCGCGTAGCCGATGCCGCCCAGCGCGCCGAGCACGCTGCCCAACGCGGCCACGAGGAACCCTTCCGCGGCCAGCAACCGGGCGACCTGTCGTGGGCGGAAACCCACCGCCAGCAGCATTCCGATCTGTGCCGCTCGGCGGTCGATGCCCAGGCGAAACAAGAGCGCCACGAGCATCACCGCCGCACAAATCACGAACGAGCTGAACGCCAGGAATAGCACGCCGAAGGGCGTCGTGCCCGCCGACGCCGCCAGTCCCTGCGCCTTGACCGGCCGGAACACGAACCCCATGGCCGCCGGATCGAGGACCAGCTTGTGTTCCAGGGCCTGGGCGGTCATGCCTGTAGCGGCGGGGTCAGGAGACCCGCGCCGAACGGACGGAGACCCGCGCCCAACGGACGGAGACCTGCCCCCAACGGACGGAGACCCGCGCCGAACCGCGACCCGCAGCGAAGTGGTCTGCCCGAAACGGCTTGCCCACAGCCGCCGGCCGGCGGCCAGCGACACGAACGCCTTGGGCACCGCGCGGAAATCTCTCCAATAACGCTCGTCCTTGGGCCGGATGCGGTGGAGATCGAACGGGAAGGGGGGATCCCAATTGGCCATGGAAAGCTGGTCGGTGATGCCGCGGACGGCTGGCGTCAGGGCGGGGTCGGCGGCTGCCCCGCTCAGCTCAACTACGGCGGCCAGGCGGAACTCGGCCGTCGCCGGGCGGACTTCTCCGTGCGTGCTCTCCGGCTCGAAATAATCCACCCGGATCGTATCACCCAGCTTGGCCCCCAGGTCCTCGGCCGCCCAGGAGTTCAGCGCGATCTGGTCATCGGCCAGCGGCGGCACGGGCTGTCCTTCGTTGGAAAGAAACGCCCCCAGCGGCGGCTCGCTTGTGAAGTCGATGGCCGTGATCGTCGAATAGGGGATCTGGCGGTCGCGGCAGGCGATCGTGTTGGCCAGGTAGGTCAGGGCGGGCTGGACTTTCATGCCGTCCAGGGCCTCCAGAATCACCTTTTCCGCGGGTGGGTCCAGGATCATGCGGTCGGACGTGATGTTCAGGTAGCCTGGGGCGGCTTGCGTGACGTGGATGCCGTAATCGGCCAATCGCAGGTTTAGCGGCGGGGCTTGCCCGGCGGGGGCTGCGCGCAGTATCGCATTGACCCGCCCCGGCTCGCCCAGCGCGTGCTGGAGTTCGTCCAGCGAGACGTACGCATTCCGCGGCACGCGCTGCGTGGGCGCCAGGCCGAACCGTCCCGGTCCCTCCGCCGGTACAATGGCCCCGACCGCCAGGCGCACGCTACGACCAGTCTGGCGTTTGCGGCCCAGCGCGCTTTCGCTGGGGATGTCGCCGGGCCGCGGCAGCCGCAGGATCACTGTGTCGCCCACGGCTGCGCCGAGTTGCTGGGCCACGGGCCCGTTCAGCACGATCCGGCCGCGGGAGATTTCCGCCTGAGGGACTTCATCGGCCGGCGCCCCCCAGAGCCACCAGAAACGCTCGTTGCAGCCGATGACGTTGACCTGGTTGGCCCGCCGCGGCGGGTCCGATTCGGCCTTTTCCAGGCTGCCGCGGAGCAGGATGACCGGCACGTCCGCTTGCGGATCGGCCAATTCCTCGCGGAAGAAGCGATCGGTCACCAGCGCCTCGTCGACCAATCCCAGCCGCTGGAGCGTGAGGTCGCGGAGGCTGCCGCGCATCGAATCGCCGACCAGCAGGGCCCCCGTCAGGACCGCGGTGCCGACGGCCACCCCGCACAGCACGGCGAAATTCGCCGCGTCGTAATGGTACAGCGACGCGCGGACCAAGCGGAAGAAGGACATATCTGAAAGCTGCGCCAACCGTGCAGGGTTCTCACGCAACGATTGGGAGGAAAGCCCGTTGCCCCCGGTGAAAAACCGAGTGTGTGTTGTGAACAAGCGGTCTTTCCCAAAGAAGCAACGAGCATGAATAGTGTACCAGCTTTTCTCGGTCTGGACTACCACGACGAGGCCGTCGAGGTGAGCGTGATGGGGAGCCAAGGGGATATCTTGGCGAGCCGTCGCTGTCCCAACAGCGCCCAAGCGGTCGTTTCCACGGTCCCGCCGGGCTGTCACGTCGTCGGAGCGGCGCTCGAAGCGTGCTGCGGGGCAGCGGATTTCGCCGAGGAGTTGATGAAGGCGACGGGCAGGGCGGTCGACCCGGCCCACCCAGGATTTGTAACCCGCATGAAGCAGAACCCTGACGAGCACGATTTCGGTGACGCGCGCATGCTGGCAGACCTGGAACGGGTGGGTTATCTCCCCCGTGTCTGGCTAGCCCCCGAGTCCATCCGCCAGTTGCGTCAACGAGTGCGGTATTGCCAGCAGTTGGTGAGCGCACATCGGCAAAGGAAAAAGAAGCAGGGGAAGAGAATCCGGAGGCAAGCCGGGCGACCGGGGCGGTAGCACAAACCCCCGCCGATCCGTATGATGGATGGGCGCGCGGGTGCCGCGCGGCGGCGCGTCCTTCAGCACAAGGGGAATTGAACCATGCTTCTTGCCAGGGTACTCTTCTGCGTCCCGTTGTTGTTTGCGACCGCCGCATGGGCCCAGCCGCCTGCGGGGTGGCCGCGGGCCAAGTGGCTGGAAAACGGCCTGATTGACGCCGGCGGCACGCACGAGGGCAACCTGTTCATCACCCGCCGCGGCGGCCAGCGGCTGGACGCCCGCCAACAGTACGAGCACGCCCAGAGCGAGGAGGTCATCCGCGGGCTGGCGGGCCAGGGCGTCGAGGTCTTCCACACGCACCTCTACAAGGGCTTCGGCATGGCCGCCGAGAAGCCGGAGATGGAAGACACGGTGCGGGCCGCCGCGGTGGCCCATCGCTGCGGCATGAAGGTGGACACCTACATCCAGTGGAATAGCCTGATGTACGAGACCTTCTTCGCCGAGGAGCCGCGGGCCAAGGATTGGGTCCAGCGCGACGCCCTGGGCCAGCCCATCATGCTGGCCTACGGCTACCAACAGTCGTTCCGCTACCGCCCCTGCTTTGCGAACCGCGACTACCTCGATTACCTGAAGCGGGTCGTGCGATTCGCCGTCGAGGAGGTACACACCGACTTCATCCACTTCGACAATTTCGATCTGAACGCCGAGCCGGAGTCGTGCCACGACGCCACGTGCGTGGCCGGCTTCCGCGAGTTCCTCAAGCGGAAGTACACGCCAGCCGAGCGCCGCGACCGGCTGGGGTTCGAGAACGTGGACTACGTCAACCCGCCGCAGTGGAACGCCGTGAACCGCCCGGAGGGCATGCGGGTGATCTACGATCCGGTCATCCAGGCATGGATCGACTTCCGCTGCCAGGTGATGGCCGACGCCCTGCGGCAAATGGCGGGGTATGCCAAGTCGCTGAATCCGCAGGTGGCCATCGAGATCAATCCGGGCGGCCTGACGGGCGACAACCGCGCCTGGGTCAGCGGCATCGACCATGCCCGCCTGCTGCCCCTGACCGAGGCCTTTTGGAGTGAAGAGGGCAACGAGCCCGGGCTGGCCGCCGACGGGCGGCTCATTTCCAGAATTCGCAGCTACAAACTGGCCCGTGCCTACCACAATATCATGATGACCTACGTGGCGGGCGACCCCCTGGCGATGTCCGAGGCCCTGGCGTTCGGTCAAACGCTCGGCCATCTGGACACTTATCCGCTCAAGGGCGAGACGCTCCGGTATCTGGGCTTCTATCGCCGCAGCCGGGATCTGTTTCGCGGGACGGAGGACACCGGCGGGGTGGCCGTGCTGCGGTCCTACCCCTCGCTCACTTACGATCATTTTCCCGCGCAGTTGTCCGCGGTGTTGACCGAGCAGGCGTTGATCCAAGCCCGCGTGCCGTTCGAGCTGATCAACGATGCCCACCTGGCCGACCTATCGAGATTCAAGGTGCTGATCCTGCCCAATGCGGAGTGCCTCTCGGATGGGCAGATTGCGGCCATTCGCGGTTTCGTCGAGCGGGGCGGCGGATTGGTGGCCATCGGACAGTCCGGGGTTTACGACCAGTGGCGGCGGATGCGCGTCACGCCGGGGCTGGGCGGCCTCATCGACGGACAGCAGCCCGGCGCCGCCTACGAGGAGGACCCGCTGACGACGCAAGTCGCCGGGGCGCCGACGCGCCGCAGGGTGGGCAAGGGCCGCTCGGTGTATCTGCCGGCGCTGCGTTTCGACGGTCCGCTGCCCGCCCCGGGACGCTTCTTCGGGGTCACCAATCGTTATTGGAAGCGGCCCGCCAACTGGGAGGAATTGCTCGACGCGGTCCGCTGGGTCGCACGTGACGAGCTGCCCGTGCGGGTTGACGGACCGGCGTACCTTGTGGCCAACCTGGTCGCGCAGCCGGAAAAACACCGCCTGCTGCTGCACCTGGTCAATTACCGGCGACCCGGCCGGCCCATCGAGGGCGCGACGGTCCGCTGCCGGGCACCGGCCGGAGCGGTGCGGATCTACTCGCCCGACGCCGAGGTCCGCACGGTAACTGTCGGGCCCGACGGCAGCTTTCACCTCCCGGAGATCCGCACCTACTCGATTGCGGTCATCGACCTGGCAGAGAGGAGCACACCATGACGAAACGACGCTCGGCCAGCCGGCCTGCAGCGGTGGGCACCCCGCCCGGCCCCGCCAGCCCCGCGCACGAGCGGCTGCAACCCGTGCTCTCGATCGCTGCGGCATTCCTTGCCGGAGCGGCCATCATGCTCTTGGAACTGGCCGGCAACCGCATCCTGTCGCCCTGGTTCGGCAATTCCCTTTACACTTGGACGGGCCTGATCGGCGTCGTGCTGGTAAGCCTGAGCTGCGGGTATTACCTGGGCGGGTACGTGGCGGACCGCTGGCCACGGCCAGCGATGCTGGCCCATCTGCTGGCAGCGGCTGCCCTGCTGACGATGCTGGTCCCGGTCTTGCAGACGGCCGTGGCCGAATGGATGCGGACGATGGATGTGGTGTGGGGCCCGGTGCTGGCCGCCGCCGCGCTGCTGGCCGCGCCCGGCTGCCTGCTGGCCGCCGTCTCGCCCTGCGCCGTCCGGCTCCTGAGCCTGCAGTCGGGCGACCGCAAAGTGGGCGTTTCCGCAGGGGCGGTGGCCATGGCCGGCACGCTGGGCAGCGTGCTGGGCACCTTCGCCGCCGGCTTCGTGCTGATTCCGCATCTCGACCTGCGCTGGCTCTTCCTCACCAGCGGCGGCGTGCTGGCGGCGGCGGCCGCGGCCGTGTACCTCGTCTTTCTCGCACGGCCGGCGCGATTCAGGGCCCTGGCGATCCTGTTGCCGGCCGCGCTCGGCGTCGCCGCGCCGACCGCGATCGCCGGTCCCGAGCGGCCCCGTGAGGTCGTCTACGAACAAACCACCTTCTACCACCGCATCCGAGTGATCGAGGCGCCTGACGAGCAGGGAGACGTGTCGCGATACCTGTTCCTCGACAGCACCTGCGAAGGGGGGCAATACGTGCAGCCGGCCGACGGTAATCTCCCCGTGGCCTACCAGTGCTGCTGGCGGCTGGGCCCGACGCTGGTGCCGGACTTGCGGCGGGCGGCGTTCCTCGGCGGCGGGGCCTTCGGCATGCCCGAAGCCCTGCTGGACGCACTGCCCGACGCCGAAGCCGACGTACTGGAAATCGACCCGGCGGTGATCAGCGTCGGGCGCCAGTTCTTCCGGGTGGACCGCTACCCGCGGATGCACCCGATCGCGGAGGACGCCCGCCGCTGGCTGCAGAAGTCCCAGCGCGGCTACGACTTCATCGTCGGCGACGCTTACCACGGCGTACACTCGATCCCACCGCACCTGACGACCGCTGAATTCTTCGAGTTGGTCAAGAGCCGCCTGAGCCCACGGGGCGTGTACGCCATGAACGTCGTCGGCGCCTTGGAGGGGGAGCATGCGGCCTTGCTACAGGCCGTGGCCCGCACGCTGCGGCAAGTCTTCCCCAACGTCTACGTTCTGGCGCTGGAGGCGGATCGGCCCCGCGAGACACAGAACGTGATCTTCCTGGCCGCCGCACACGAGCTGGGGCTGGAGGCCCTGGCCGCCGGCGCCCAAGGGATACCTGGCCGCCCGGGCGACGCCCTCGGACAGCTCCTCCGCGGCTACCTCCCCTGGGACCGGCTCCGCATCCCGCCCGGCCCCAGCCTGCGGGATGATTACAACCCGATCGAGTATCTTGCCGCCCGCGACCCGCGGCCGGAGTGATGCGCGCATCCCTGCGCTAGCGGCCCTTGACCTGGATCGGTTTTTGCCCTTCGGGCTTGGGCATCCACATGTCCTGCCAGGTGAGGCCGCACTGGCGGATCATTTGCAGGCCGTATTCCTCGCGACCCAGCTCGCGGTCGCCGTTGTTCGTGCCCAGCGTGAAGCGGATGCCGGCCGCCTTGGCCGCCTTGATGAAGTCCGGCTTGGGCAGTCGCAGGCTGTTGCTGATCTCGATGGCCACGCCGTTTTCCGCCGCCGCCCGGATCACCCGTCGCTGCCGCTCGGGCGTCCACAGCCGGTCGTAGTCCCTGGCCAGCACGGCCGGCAGGTAGGTCGGATTGGCGTAGATGTCGATCGGCTCGTGGCGGAGGATGTCTTCGATCGTGCGGACCAGGAGGTCCATGAACTCTTGGGCATCGGGGATGTCCACCTCCTCCTTGATCCAGAGCCGGGCCCGCCGGCCGCGATGGTCCACAATCGTCATCGCGTCGGTGAAGACGTAATCGAACTTGGCGAGGGTTTCCTTGGAGACCAGCGTCGGCCATTCCCGCCCCTCGGCCTGAATGCCGACGAAGCACGGCTGCCCGGCCAGTTGCTTGAGGTATTCCTGTGCACCATGGTCATCGTGGATAGGAAAGCCAATTCCGCAGTTGGCCGCGATGCCATAGAAAACGCCCTTGCGGCGGCTCTGGGCCAGGGCCTCTTCGAGCGTGAGCCCGCCTTTCAGATGGATGTGGAAGTCGGCCAGCGGGAACGGGTAGGCCAACAGCCGCCGGATCTCGGCGTCGACGGCATCCGGCTTGGCCGCGGGCGCCGTGGCTGGCTCGTCGGGCAGCGGCTTGAGCCGCAGGTCCTTCAGCCATGTATGGGCGCCGGGCCGGCGTTTGATCAGTTCCACACGGCGGGTCGGCCCGGACCGCACGCCCATCGTCGCACCGAAGTCCTCGGGCACCAAGAAATCCGTCACCAGCACGGCGTCCACGTACACTTCGATCCGGCGGCCGCGGACCACGGCCCGCAGTGTGAACCAATGGTCGTCACTCACCAGCGGCTTGAGTTGCTCTCTGAACCCGTGCAGGCTGCCGGTCTTCCAAAGATCGTCCAGCGTCCGGGCCGGGGCGGCCGAATTGCAAATGCGGACCTCGACGGGGTGCGGCCCCCAGACCGGCGAATTCACGCAGACCCCGAAAGACGCGCCGGGCCTGGTGAGCACGTCGGCGCAGAACTCGAAGTTCCGGAAATCAATCGGCCGGCCGTCGCCGACGTATGCAATGACGCCGGCGAGACACCCGGCCACGATGTGCCCGTCGGCGACGCGGAAGGCCCCCTTGCTCCCAGCCTCGTCCCACCCAGCCAGCGTCTTGCCGTCAAACAGCGGGATCCAGCCATCGGACTCACCGGCGGCGGCCCGGCCAACGCCCGTCAGAAGGCCGGCGGCGGTCAACAGGGCGAAGACCACAAAACCATAGACTGTGAGAACGCGTGATACGGCCATCGAAGTTACCCTTTCATGTTGCGAAGCCGCAAGCGGCTTGCCTTTACACTCTTCACACTCCCGCACCCTTCATCCTTAGTCCCTCGCCCGGTACCAGGCAGACTCCCAGTAGCGGCGGTCCAGCTCGTAAGGATTCACCGGGGCACCGTCGGCGTAATCGGCCGGCAGGATGCCGAAGCGCTTCATCTCCCTCAGATACTGCGGCGGCGGGCGAAAGCCGGGCATGTCGAAGCGCTTGATCTCGTCCAGCTTCCGCTGGCCGGCGGCGACCATTGCCAGCAGCGCCTGGTAATCCGGGTCGCCGCGGCCGGAGAAAACGTCGGCCGCCCGGCCGGCGGCGTCGCGGCACAGGCCCCAGCCGCCCGACCGCTCGGCCAGCGGTGAGAGGAGCAGGAGCGATTCTTCCGGCCGGGTGAGGTTGAAGACGATGTGCCGGCTGAGCTTCAGACGGGGATCATCCAGGCTGAACTCCCAAAAGGACATGCCGCGCTCGTCGGAAAGCGACCGCGGCAGCACGTCGTTGCCTCGGTGGCAGGTGCCGCAGCGCCGTTCGATCACGGCGGCGGCGGCGCGGGTGGTCGGCCAGGCGTCGTCGGTCTCGACCAGGCCGTTGGAGCGGTAGCCGCCGATCGAGCCGCAGCCCAGCGCGGCATAGGTCCCCGGGTAGGGGGCCCCGACGTCGATCCACAGCCGCAGCATTTTCCGCTGGTGCTCGTCGGCGCGGACAGCGTAGTGCGAGCCGTCGAGCATCGCCAGGATGCGGCTGGCGGCCGAGCCCAGCGCGCGGGGCGGGTAATTGCTGCGGGCCAGGTTGCGGTTGTCGGAGAACAGCCGCCGCACGGTCATGGTGAAGTAGGCGTGGGAGAACATCGGCCCGCGGTCGCCGCCCAGCAGGATGCGGCCGGCGTAGGGCCCGCCGCGGGCTGTCTTTTCATAGCCGTGGCAATCGACGCACAGCCGGTCCAGGATCGGCTGGATGTCGCGGGGAAAATCGAAGACGTCGGGGCAGTCGGCGATCGGCTCGATGCGGCTCGGGCGGCGGCCCAGGGCGGCCGCGGCGTGCGGCACGGCCGGCGTCTCGGTCCGCCGCTCGTGGCAGCCGGCACAGCCGCTCACCTCGCCCGGCTGCACGCCCACGAAGCTTTGCATCCGCTTCAAGGCCAGGTCGTGTTCGTCCAACGCGACGAAGAACACGGCCCGCCCGGCGGGCACCGCAAAGGCTGCCGAGCCGTCGGGCTCGACCGGCACCGTGCCCAGCACCCGCTCCAGCGTGAACGAGCCGCCGTAGGTCAGCGGGTCCATGCCGCCGGTGAAGTTGATCGGCTTGGGCAGCGATTCGAGCACGAGCAGCTTGCGGATTTCACCCGGCCGGATGCCCGCCATGTTGCGCCCGCGATAGGCATCCATGAGCACGAGCGTACCGCTGCTTTCCTGCGGCCGAACGCGATCGGGCAGGATCGGCTCGCGCGGGCGCGGGGCGAGCGGCCGCGGCTCTTGACATTCCAGCCCAGCGGCTTCGTCGCGGCGATCCAGACGATAGATCTGCTCGGCCCGGCCGGCGCCGTCCAACAACAGGATCTGCCCCTGCCGAGCCGCCAAAAAAAGGTCCTCGGAAAACGCCCAAGGATCGCGATACGCCTCCTCGCGGGTGACGGCCCGCACCGCCCGCGGATCGTCCGGGCCCCAGCGAGGGTCCAACACCACGATCCGCCCGCTGTGCTCCTGCTGGCCGTGGCCGGGCGAAAAAATGGCCACCACCTTGCCGGTGCCCGGGATCGGCCGGGCGTCGATCATCACCGTACCCGGCTGCTGGTTGCCGTAGAAGACCATCGGGGCCGTCCCGTCGGGGTTGGACGTCCACAGGTGGTGATAGTTCAACTGCGAGCGATCGACGTACTCCCATCGCTGGTAGAGGATGCGTCCGTCGGGCAGCGGCCAAGGGGTGTTGTCGTGCTCGATGTTGGCCGAGATGGCGCGGAGGTTCCGCCCGCCGGCGTCACAACGGTGCAGCGTGGCCACCTGCGTCACCCAGCAGTTGACCCAGCGCCGCGCGCGGCTGGAGACGAACACGATCCGGTCGTCCGGCAGGTAACAGGGCTCGATGTCGTCGTAGGGCCCGTCGGTCAACCCACGGAGATTACGCCCATCGGCGTCGATTTCATAGAGGTGGTAGAAAGCGGTCCCGCCCTTGCGGTAGGAGAAGAGGATCTTGCGGGCGTCGTAATGGACGACGGGGTCGCGGACGCCCCCCAAGGGGTCTTCCAGGAGGGGCGTCGCGGTGCGGCTGGCCAGATCGAGCCGGAGGAGCTTGCCAGCATTGCCGTAGACGGTTTGCCGCTGGTCTTCGGCGAAATAGCCGAAGTTGGCGTACCAGTGCCCGTCCCGTCCAGGCTGGCGGACGGCGAAGACGACCCGGCGGACGCCCTGGTCGAGGAGCCGCCCGGCGAGGCTCGGCGGCGCGGCCGGTGGCGGCTGGCGGCCGTTCTCGGCGGCACCGGCCGCAGCGCACGGGCTCGCCGCCAGCGCGGCGCCGAGCCACGCGGCCGCCGCCCCCCAGAACGCAGGTCGCAACAGCATCCTATCTCCTTCCTGATCTCGATTATTATCCCCTGCCCGGCGGCGTGCAAGCGGCCTCTGGCTAACGCCCTGGCGGGTGGTTATACTTACTTTTTGTTCGGAGTCCCACCCCTTGACCCACCGTGGAGAACCTGCCATGAAGCGACTGACCCTAGCGCTTATTTTCGTCGGTTTGGCTTGTGCTGCGGGCCTGGCCGCGCCGCCCACGTTCAAGAAGATCCAGTTGTCCGACAAGTTCTACGCCGAGGGGGCGTACTACGCCGACTTCAACCGCGACGGGAAGATGGACGTGGTGGCCGGCCCGTTCTGGTTCGAAGGCCCCGACTTCAAGATCAAGCACGAGATCCGCCCGCCGCAGACCTTCGATCCGCACGGCTATTCCGACAACTTCCTCACCTACACCGGCGATTTCAACGGCGACGGCTGGCCGGACGTGCTCTACGTGGGCTATCCGGGCAAGGAGGTCTATTGGTACGAGAACCCGGGGGCCAAGGGCGGCCCGTGGAAGAAACACCTCGCCCTGCGGGACGTAGGCAACGAATCGCCGATGTGGGCCGACGTGAACGGCGACGGCCGCCCCGAGCTGATCTACAACAACAACGGCCAGCTCGGCTACGCCACCTACGACCCGGCCAAGCCGGATCAGGAGTGGGTCTTCCACCCCGTCACGCCCAAGGACAAGAAGTACTTCTGCTACACCCATGGGATCGGCTGGGGCAACATCGCGGGCAACGGGCGGATGGACCTCGTGGAGAACGACTGCTGGTGGGAGCAGCCGGCCCATCCCAAGCCGGGTGAGCCCTGGATCCGCCACCCCTACCACTTCGCCGACGCCGGCGCCCAGATGCTCGTCTACGACGTTGACGGCGACGGGCTGGCCGACGTCATCACCACCTGGCACGCCCACGGCTACGGCCTGGTCTGGCACAAGCAGGTCCGCAACGCCAAGGGGGAGATCGGCTTCCAGATGCACGAAATCCTGCCGATCAAGCCCGACCTGAAGTCCGACGCCCTGCGGATCAGCCAGATGCACGCCCTGGACCTGGTGGACATGAACGGCGACGGCCTGAAGGACATCCTCACCGGCAAGCGGTTCTGGGCGCACGGGCCCACCGGGGACGTCGAGCCCGGGGCCCCGGCCGTGCTCTACTGGTTCGAGCTCCGCCGGGATGCACAAAAGGGCGTCGAGTTCATCCCGCACAAGATCGACGACGACTCGGGTGTGGGTACGCAGGTGACGGCGGTGGATCTGAACGGCGACGGCATCCCGGACGTGATCGTGGCGAACAAGAAGGGGATCTTCATCCACCTGAGCCAGAAATAGCATGAAAGTCGCGTATTCCGCCGACCGCGCGTTCGTGCCGGCCAGCCATGAGGACCCGCGCTCGCCCGGCGCATGGAAGAAGGTGCTCTTCGGGAAAGGAGACCTCGTTTCGGGCGCGGTGCCGATGGTCAACTGGGGGCGCCTGCCCGCCGGCAAGAGCTTCGCCGCCCACTACCACGAGGACATGCAGGAGGTCTTCGTCATTTTCCAAGGCGAGGCCGAGATGACGGTCGGCGGCCGGCCCGTGCGGCTGGGTCCGGGCGACGCAATCGCCGTCGATCCGCGCGAGATGCACCAAATGCGGAACTGCGGCGGCGGGGACCTCTTGTACATGGTCTTCGGCATTGCCACCGGGCAGTCCGGGCGGACAATCGTCATAGTCGGTGCGTCAAGTGCCTAGACCTTCACGACGAAATCAAGAGCGCAACCTCTTAACAAGTAAGGCGTTGTGGATCTTGCCACCCTAGTAGTTTGAGGATTGCTTTAATCGGGCGACTTCGATTAAAATAAATGGGCTTAAATTTTAATCAAGGAGTTTCTGCGGGGAAGCGAGAGTCCAAACATGGACCCATCCGCCTTCATCTCGTCTCGACCAGGTGATTTGGTGCGCGTCCCACGCGACGGCGTCACGGGCAACGAATACGCGTTCGTCCCGAGAGCACTACCCCCTGTGTGGGATTTTCCGAATGCCCTTTGGCCGTTGCTGGCGGAAGCGAAACAGCAACTCGGCATCCTCGAGGGAATCGGCCGGACCTTGCCGAACCCCGGACTCCTCTTGCGTTCTGTTGAGGATCGGGAAGCAATCAAGTCCTCCCAGTTGGAAGGAACCTATGTCACGGCGACGGAATTGCTTTTGTTTGAAATGGGGCCGCAGGAGCCAGCATTAGGGGACGATGCGACGAACCGCCAGCGGGAGGTCTTCAATTATCGCAAGGCGCTGGGCCAGGCGACGAACAGCGAACTACCTTTATCACTGCGGCTGCTTCGCGATCTTCACAAGACACTCGTCACCGGTGTTCGTGGAATGAACCGGTCACCTGGCGACTTCCGCCGACACCAAGTCGCCATCGGGGCGAACGCCCGGTTTGTGCCACCGCCGCCAGGACGGCTTTCGGAGTGCCTGAACAGCTTCGAGAAGTACCTCCACGTAGGCGAGTCTCCCTTCGATCCGCTCGTTCGGTGCTTCCTGGTCCACTACCAATTCGAGACGATCCACCCATTCTACGATGGAAATGGTCGCGTAGGGCGCCTACTGTTGGCGATCATGTTCAAGCAGTATTGTGGGCTGTCAAAGCCTTGGCTCTATGTAAGCGATTACTACCAGAAGAACCGGGACGAGTACGTGCAACGACTATTCAACGTCAGCGCGCGGTCCGACTGGGAGGGATGGATTGGCTTCTGCCTGCGCGGTTCGGCCACCCAGGCCAGGGATACCATTCGAAGGTGTGAATCACTCTTGGAAATTCAGGAACACTTCAGGAGGAAAGTTGGCGCGACCCGCGGCTCAGCCCGACTGATTCAGATCGTGGAGAACTTGTTCTCCTCGCCGTTTGTTCGCATCACAGACCTGGCCAAACAGCTCGGTGTCACGTACCCCACGGCGAAGACCGATATCGAGCGCCTCGTCCAGGCGGAGATTCTGCAGGAACTTCAGAACGTCGCCCCAAAGACGTTCTACGCGCCGGAAATCTTCAATGTGGCATATCGCGAAATAGAATGAGCGACGGCGGGGGCCCACCACTCCGCCCGACGAGCCGTGCCGCTGAGTGGCGCCGTCTCAAGAGCAAACGCTACCGCCCGCCGGCAACACGGAACGTGCCCCGCAGCACGATCGTCTCGGCCGACGGGCCGACCATCAGGGTGAACGTGCCAGGCTCGACCACCCGCTTCATCTGGCGATTCCACAGGGCCAGCTCACCGCTCGGAATGGTGATCGAGACCTGCCGGCTCTCGGCCGGCTCGAGGTCGATCTTCGTGAAGCCGACCAGTTTCATCACGGGAGTGGTGACCGACGACACGTCCTGGCGGAGGTAGACCTGGGGGACCTCCTTTCCCGAACGGCTGCCGCCATTCTTGACGGTGAAACGCAGACGCACCTGGCCGTCGGGTAGGATGACCGGCGTTTCGACCAGCAGGTCGGAATAGCTGAAGGTGGTGTAGCTTAGTCCGAAGCCGAACGGCCAGAGCGGCGCGGGAGACGAGAAGACGTAGTCCCGGCCGAGCCTGTCCGCCGTGCCCGGCTGGTGATAGTAGCCCCGCCCGCTGGGCTTGTAGTCGTGCACCGTGGGGATGTGTCCCGCGCTCTCGGGCACCGTCATGGACAGGCGTCCGGAGGGATTCACGCGCCCCAGCAGCACGTCGGCCACCGCGTAGCCTTGCTGCTGGCCGGGATAAAACGCCTCGACGATGGCCGGCACCTGCTGCTTCATCCAGGGCACGCTGTAGGGGCGGCCGTTGAGGAAGACCACTACCAGCGGCTTGCCGACCGCCAGCACGGCCCGCACCAGGTCCTGCTGCACGCCCGGGGGGACCGGGTCGGTCACGTCGTAGCCCTCGCCCACCGTGCCGGAGGCGGGCAGGCTCGGGTCGTCCCAGCCGACGCCGCTGAGGATCATGCTCGTGTCACCCAGCACGGCGATCGTGACGTCGCTCTTGCGGGCGGCGGCGACGGCGGCGGCAAAACCGGCGGTCGAGCGGCCCGCAAGGTCGCAACCCTTTTCGTAGATCACTTGCACGCGGTTGCCCAGCCGCTCGCGCAGGCCGCGGAGGACCGTGACGCCGTCGCGGTTGTTCTTGCTCCAGCAGTAGTCGCCGAACTGCACCTGGTCGGCATTCGGGCCGATCACCGCGACCGACTTGAGCCGGGCCGCAGCGAGCGGCAAGAGGCCCTCCTGGTTCTTCAGCAGCACGATCGACTGCTCGGCGATCCGCCCGGCCAGCGCCACGTGCACGGGGCAACGGGCGATCTTGCAGAGATTGGCCAGATCGGCGTCGGGACGCCCGTCGAACAGGCCGGCTATGAATTTCGCATACAACACGCGGCCGGCCGCCTTGTCGATCTCCGACACCCGCACCCGTCCGTCGTGGACCAAGCGGGCCAAGTGCCGGTAGCAGCGCGGGCCGGGCGCCTCCAAGTCGACGCCCGCTGCGAGCGCCTGCCGGCCGGCCTCCGCATCATCGGCGGCCACGCGATGGAACCAGCCGTTGAAATCCACTCCGCCCCAATCCGAGTAGGTGTAGCCGCGGAACCCCATCTCGCCGCGGAGCACGTCCTCCAGCAGCCAATGGTTGGCGTGCGACGGGATGCCGTCCACCTCGTTGTAGGACGGCATGACCGCCAGCACGCCCGTCTCGCGGATCACGCGCTCGACCGGCGGAAAGTAGACGCTGCGCAGCTCGCGCTCGCCCAGCAGGCAGTTGGCCGTGTTCAGTCCGCCCACGGGCGCGCTGTAACCGGCGAAGGTCTTGAGCATCGCCAGCGATTTGTTCGCGGCCAACGGCTTGCTGCGCAAATCGCCTTGAATGCCCAGCGTGTAGGCCGAGCACATGCGTCCCACGAGGAGAGGGCTTTCGCCGATGCACTCTTCGACCCGGCCCCAGCGCGGATCGCGGACCACTTCGATCATCGGCGTGAGGAGCTGGTTGACGCCGGCGGCGCTGGCTTCGGCGGAAATCTGCGCGCCCAACTCTTCCGCCAAGGCCGGGTTCCAGGTACAGCCCAGCGCCAGGAACTGCGGATAGATCGTGGCCCCCTTGGCCAGAACGCCGTGCAGCCCCTCGTTGACCGTCAGGGCCGGGATGCCCAGCCGCGTCCGCTCGCGGAGGTAGCGCTGGGCGGCGGCCAGCCGGCGGGCGCTTTCGTAAAAATCGTCGCCGAAGTGTACGCACAGCGCCCCGGGGCTGCGATCCTGGAACAGGCTGGCCAGCGACGCCGCGTCGGCCGCGCCGTTTTTCATCACGATCTGCTCGGCCGGCTTCTGCGACAACTGCTCGATTTTCTCTTCCAGCGTCATGCGGCCCAGCAAGTCCTGCACCCGTTCCTCGACCGGCAGCTTGGCATTCCGGTACGGCTCGGCGCCGGAAGCGCACGGGAGCAGGAAGGCGATGCAGACCATCGCCGACAGCAAGTGTGTTTGCCGAGCAGCCACAGTCGGGACTATTCGATCTGAATGGCCGTGGAGGGGCACTGATCGGCGGCCTCGCGGCAGGACGCCTCGGCCTCCGGCGGGACGGGATCGACCTTCACGCGGGCCTTGTCGTCGTCGCCTATCTCGAAGACCTCGGGACAGACGTCCGCGCACAGCCCGCAGCTAATGCACAATTCCAAATCGACGCGCGCTTTCATGGAATCCCTCCTGCGGCTTGGCAGCCGGTGGTTGCTTGTGATACAGGCGTCTCGCCTGCACTGTCTTGGGCAGGCGATGCGCCTGCACCACAATTCTACGCGCTCCGGCTTCTAAGTCACCTTGCTGACGCCCGGCATGGCGACGGCGTATCGCCCCTCGCGGTCGGGGAGCGTGGGCGGGGTGCCGTCCATGGCGTAGCGGTCGGGGGCCAGCGCCTGTTGGGAGTTGCAGGCCGCCTGCCACTCGACGGTCTGTCCGGAGTACGTCGCCATGCGGCCGAGGATGGCCAGCATCGTGCTGCGGGCCATGTACAGGCCGTTGTTGATCACCCGGCCCGCGCGGATGGCTCCGAACAGTTCCTGGTGCTCGACGTCGTACATGCTGGACTTGGGGCCGGCGTAGCGCCAGGGGGTGGGGCCGTCGATGCGGTTCTTGAGGATGTCGGCGCGGCCCTTGGTGCCAAGGAATACGTCCGAGGTGTCCGACGAGCAGCCGGCCATTTGCCGGCAGTAGGAGTAGACCCGCACGCCGCCGGCATATTCGTAGACCACGGCGTGATGGTCGTAGATCTCGCCGAACTTGGGCTCGTTGCGGACCTGGCGGCCGCCGAGGCCCCAGGCCCGCAGCGGCGGCTCGTCGCGCATGGCCCAGGCGGCCTTGTCGAGACTGTGCACGTGCTGCTCGACGTTGAAATCGCCGCAGAGCCAGGTGAAGTAGTACCAGTTGCGCATCTGGTACTCCATTTCCGTCCAATCCGGCTTGCGGCCGTGATGCCACAAGGTGCCGGTGTTGTAGGTCTCCTGGATGGCGACGATGTCGCCGATGGCCCCGTCCAGCACCCGCTGCATGGTCTCGCGGACGCCGGAGTCGTAGCGCCAGCACAGGCCGGAGACGATGTTCAGCTTCTTCTTGGCCGCCTCTTCGCAGGTGGCCAGCACGCTGCGGACCCCCGGGGCATCGACGGCCACGGGCTTCTCGCAGAACACGTGCTTGCCCGCCTCCACGCAGGCCCGCAGGTGCAGCGGCCGGAAGTGCGGGCTGGTGGCCAGCAGCACCACGTCGACGTCGCTGGCCAGGAGCTTTTGATAAGCGTCGAAACCGGTGAAGCATCGCTGGGGATCGACCGCGGCGCGTTCGCCGAAGCGGCCTTTCAGGCTGGCGAGGCTGCCTTGCAGGCGGTCGGCGAAGGCGTCGGCCAGGGCCACGAGCTTGCTATTGGGGTCGGCCCCGAGCGCGTTGGCGGCCGCGCCGCTCCCCCGCCCCCCGCAGCCGACCAGCCCGATCCGCAGCACGTCGCTGCCCGCGGCATGGGAGGCGCGGGCGATGGTCAGGGTTCCCAGCGCGGCCGCGCCGCCGGTCTTCAAGAATGCACGACGATTCATGGTGGTCTAACTTCCGGCGCTTTCTTTCCGTGGCGAATTTTCCGCCGCAGAAACTACTTTCCCTCTACGATCAGTTCGAGCCGGCGGCCGTGTTCCTTCGGCGGCAGGCTGTCGTCCTCGATCGACAGCCAGCCGTTATAGCCGATGTCCTCCAGCGCCTGGCGGACCGCCAGCCAGTCGATGCTCCCCTCGCGGATGTGGGCCCAGTTGCCGCCGTGGCCGTCGGGGTTGAGCTTGAAGTCCTTCACGTGGCATTTCTTCACCAGCCGGCCCAGCGTGTGGATCCACTGTTGCGGCGGGGCATAACGCACGTGGTTGCCGATGTCGAAGTACGCGCCGACCCAAGGCGAGTCGAACGAGGCCACGAAGTTGCGGGCCACGTCGGGCAGCACCCAGAGATTGTTCCACACGTTCTCCAGCGCGATGATCACGCCGATCTTCTCCGCCACCGGGATCAGGCGGCGAATCGCGGCGCGCGACGTGTCGCAGGCCTGGTTGTGCGCCTCGATGTACTTTTCGTAGCGGCTGTTGTCGCCGGCCGCCACCTGGCTGACGTGTCCCGTCTTCTCGTCGAAGCGGATGTCGAAGGCCCAGGGGTCGGGCATGGGCATGCCGCCCACGCGGCAGGGCACCGTGAGCACCGTCTCGGCCCCGTAGGCTTTGGCGGCCCGCAGCGCAGTCTCGACCGCGGCTAGGTCCTTTTCGACCGCGGCGGGCTGGTTGAAATTCGCCCAGCCGAACATCACGCTATGAATTCGCATGCCGTGTTTTTCGGCCACTTTGCGGGTGGCCTCGGCGTCGGCGGGCGACGCCCCGCGGTTGGTCTGCTCGTAGCCCTCGAAACCGGCCTCCTTCCACTCCTCCAACAGGGCCTCGCTTGGATTGCCGATCAGGGCCTTGTGCAGCCGAGTCTTCCAGGGCGCCGCCGCCAACCGACCGGCGCCGGCGAGCACCGAGCCCGCCGCCGCCATCCCCACCAGAAAATCACGTCGCGCGATAGAAAGATTCATGAGTCAATCTCCTCAGGTAAGGGTGCTGCCCCAAGAATACGCTCCGCGGCGGGCCGGTGCAAGCCTGCTCACAGATACTCTTGATAAAGCGGCGTGACGATCAGCTCCGGCACGAGCACGTTCGGCGGCAGCTTGGCGATGGCGACCACGCAGGCGGCAATATCCTCCGGGTGGAGCATTTGCGCCCGCCGCTCGGCGGGGACGGGCACGGGGCGCTGCTCGAGGATCGGGGTCTCTACCTCGCCGGGGCAGATGCTCGTGATGCGGATGCCGTTGGGCCGCTCCTCCAGCCCCACGGCGGTCGCCAGCGCCGTCGCGGCGAACTTCGAGGCGCAATAGGCCGGGCCGGCCAGCGGCAGCGCCCGCTTGCCGGCGATGGACGAAATGCTGACGATCAGCCCGCCGCGGCGCCGCCGCATGTCGGGCAAGACCGCGTAGAGCAGGTTGTAGAAGCCGGTGCAGTTGATCGCCAGCACGCGGTCGAAATCGGCCGGGTCCAGCTCGCACATCTTCCGTTTGGCGATGTTGATGCCGGCGCTGTGGACGACAATGTCCAGGCGGCCCATCTCCTGGATGGCCCAGGTCGCCAGCCGCTCCACGTCGGCCCGGTGGGCGACGTCACAGGTTCGCGTGAGGATCGACGGCGGAGCCGCGTGGGCAGCCGCCGCACGGCGGAGCTTCTCGGCGTCCCGCCCGCAGATCGCCACGCGGCAGCCTTCGCGCGCCAGCGCCAGGGCCACGCCCAGGCCGATGCCGCTGCCGCCGCCGGTGACCAGTGCCGTCTTGCCTTCCAAGCTCATGCTCTTTCCTCACGGTTCGAGGATGACCTTCAGCAGTCCGGGTTCCTTCTGTTGCAGGCGGCAGAACCAGGCCGGCCCTTCGGCCAGCGGGGCGGCCGCACTCAGGAGCGGGTCGACTTGGACGGCGCCGCGGGCCATCAGGTCCAGGCAGGCCGCGTACTCGCCGCTGGAGGCGCAGGAGCCGTAGAGCGTCAGTTCGCGGGTCACCACCGCTTGCAGCGCCAGTTCGACCTGCGGCGCCAGGTTGCCGACGAGCGTCACCCGGCCGCCCTTGCGCACCGAGGCCACCGCCGCCGCGACGGTCGGGGCGATACCCACCGCCTCGATCGCCAGGTCGGCTCCCCGCCCCGAGGTGCGGCGCAAGACCTCGGCCGGCAGGTCGACCAGATCGCAGCGAATCGCTTCGTCGGCGCCGAGTTTGCAGGCCAGAGCGAGCCGGGTCGGGTCCACGTCGGCGGCCAGGATCTTTCCGCAACCGGCGGCCCGCAGCACCTCGACGACTAGCAGCCCTATCATCCCCGTCCCGACCACCACCGCAAAGTCATTCAGGTCCACGCGGGCGCGGCGGACGGCGTGGACGGCGACTGAGAGCGGCTCGACCATGGCCGCCTGGCGGAAGCCGACGCCTTCCGGCAGCCGCACCAGCACGCTGCCGGGCACGGCCACGAACTGGGCGAAGGCCCCGTCCCGCCGGTACTCGTCGCAGGAAACGCCCAGCACGCGGCGGCGGTCGCAGAGGTTGATCCGGCCGCCGCGGCAGGGGCCGCAGCGGCCGCAGGAGATCATCGAATCCATGGTGACCCGGTCGCCGGGCTTCCAGTCGGAGTCGCCCGCCGCGCCGGGCGGCCCGAGCCGTGCGAT
>Ga0326727_10010250_pt1 | contig 22433 bp, 18 predicted proteins | sample MB2enrmetagenome_FD_207643 | JGI IMG/M metagenome (GOLD analysis project Ga0326727, IMG submission 207643) | Lab enriched peat soil microbial communities from McLean, Ithaca, NY, United States - MB29MY | ecosystem: Environmental > Terrestrial > Soil > Wetlands > Peat | place: USA: New York...
CGCTGCCCACGTAGCGTGAATAAAGGGACCAGTTCATGCCGAACTGGAACTCCTGCACGATGCCCGTGACCACGCCTATGGCGAAGTTGATCAGGAACAGCCGCCGCCAAAAGCGCGTGATTCGTTCCCATTTGTCGTGGCGCTCGGCGTCTTGACGAGTCCGGTAGGCGGCTGTCTGCATGATCGCGAGCAACAGGGCGAGGCCGATAGTCAGCGGGACGAACATGAAATGGAAGACGGTCGTGATCCCGAACTGCCAGCGCGAAAGATCAAGCGTCATTGCAATGATGAAAGCGGTCGGGCGAGCCGTGCGTTAGGGCCAAAGGTCCCGTTGGAGTCGCCGGCGGGCACCGCCGTTTACTGGCCGATGCCCGGGGCCAGGCCTTGGTGCCGGCGCGTTTCGAGCCGGCGGACGCTCGGGCGTCGCGTCCCTAGGCCCCCTCCGCTCTTGTGACCTGGGCACGCATCCCCTAGCCTGGTGCCACAAGCCCGCCTAGTCCTGGAGCACTTGTATGCCTGAGAGCAGGTTCTCCTTCATCGGTCGTGACATGGCCGTCGACCTCGGCACCGCTAACACGCTCGTCTACGTGCGTGGCCGCGGGATCGTGCTCAACGAGCCGTCTGTCGTCGCGATCAATGTCAAGGACGGCCACCCGCTTGCAGTCGGTGTCGAGGCAAAGCGGATGATCGGCAGGACCCCGAGCAACATCCAGGCGATCCGGCCCCTCAAGGACGGGGTGATCGCGGATTTCGAGATCTGCGAGATGATGCTGCGCTACTTCATCCGCCGTGTGCACCCTCATCGTTTCTCCAAGCCGCGCATGGTCATCTGCGTGCCCTCGGGCATCACCGGCGTCGAAAAGCGCGCTGTGCAGGAAGCCGCCGAGTACGCCGGTGCTCGTAAGGCCTACATCATCGAGGAGCCCATGGCGGCGGCCATCGGCGCGGGACTGCCCATTCACGAGCCCACCGGCAACATGGTCGTCGACATCGGCGGCGGCACGACCGAGGTGGCGGTGATATCGCTCGGCGGCATCGTCGTCAGCCAGTCGATCCGGATCGGCGGGGACGAGCTCGACGAGGCCATCATCTCATTCGTCAAGAAGGAGTACAGCCTCGCTCTCGGTGAGCGGACGGCCGAGGAGATCAAGATCGCCCTCGGGTCCGCCTACGAGCTCGAGGAGGAGCTCCACGCCGAGATCCGTGGCCGCGACCTGGTCACCGGGCTTCCGAAGACCGTCGTCACGACGACCGAGGAGATCCGCAAGGCCATCGAGGAGCCGGTGTCGGCCATCGTCGACGCAGTCAAGGTCACCCTCGACCGCACTCCGCCCGAGCTGGCGGCGGACATCATGGAGCAAGGCATCGTTCTGACCGGCGGTGGCGCGCTCTTGCACGGGCTCGACAGCAGGCTCCAGTCCGAGACGCACATGCCGATCGTCGTGGCTCCAGATCCCCTCAATTGCGTTGCGCTCGGCAGCGGCATGTGCCTCGAGGAGTTCGAGGCCCTAAAGCAGGTCCTCATCTCCTCGACCAACCGCTGACCTTCGGGGTCGCGGTGGCCGCCTCTCGCCGCAACACCAGCCAGCGCCTCACGCTGGTTATCCTGCTTCTCGCCTCGATCACGGTGATCACCGTCGCCTACAAGGGCGAGGCACGACGGGCGATCACCTCGGTGAGAAATGGCGCGGCCGACGTGGTCGCCCCGCTCCAGAGGGGCGTGGCCGCCGTTCTGCACCCGATCGGCAACCTGTTCGCGGGGATGGCAGGCTACGGCGGGGCGCTCTCGGAGAACCAGCGACTCCAACTGGAGGTAGGCCAGCTCCGCCGCCAGCTCATCGAGGCCACCCAGTCTCAGGTGCAGCTCGACCAACTGCGCTCGGAGCAGAACCTTCCCTTCGCGGACGGGATACCCGAGGTGCTGGCCGAGGTGATCTCCTCTCCTTCGTCCAATTTCGACGTCACGATCGAGATCGACCGCGGGACCTCCGACGGGGTCGGCGTGGGGATGCCAGTCGTGTCCGGCGTCGGGCTGGTCGGCTCGGTGATCTCGGCCGGGCGCGATACGGCGATTGTCCAGGTGCTTACCGATCCCAGATCAGAGACCGGTGTCCGCTTCGGGACGGGCAACGTGGCCGTCGCCGTGGGCCAGGGCCAGGGCGAGCCCCTACAGCTGCAGGACGTGTCCGAGACGAGTGTCGCGAGCCGGGGCGCTCCCGTGTTCACGAGCGGCCTCGACCTCGCCGCCTACCCTTCGGGCATCCCGGTGGGTACCGTGTCGTCGGTGCATCACACGGGTGGGTCGCTCACGTCCCAGGTACTCGTCACGCCGCTCGTCAACCTCCTCGTCCTCCAGTACGTCGCCGTGCTCCAGTGGTTCCCACCGGCTTGAGAATCCCCCGGCCCAAGCTCGCGGCCGAACCGGCCGGGCGACGAGTGAAGGCTTCACCATGAGCCTTCGGACCTGGGGCCGGCTGGCAGTCGTCGCCCTGGCGGTGGTGCTCGTGCAGGTCTGCGTGCTCAACCAGATCACGATCGGGGGAGCCCATCCCGACGCGCTCTTGCTGCTAGCGGTCTCGGCCGGCCTCGTGGCCGGCCCTCAACGCGGCGCCGTGATGGGTTTCGCCTTGGGGCTCGTCGCCGACGTCTTCGTGCAGACGCCTTACGGCTTGTCCTCGCTTTGTTACGTGCTCGTGGCTTTCGCCGTCGGCCTCGCGACCGGGACGGTGACCACGCGGCCGACATTCGGCTTCCAGGCAGCCACGGCCCTGCTCGGTGGGGTGGGCGGCACACTGCTGTTCGCCGGCCTCGGGACTCTGATCGGTCAGCCCAGCGTGCCGCGCCACCAGCTCGCGGTGATAGCGGTGGTCGTCGCCGGCGGATGTGTCCTGTTAGCCAATCTCGCCTACCGCCTCATCGAGTGGACCCTCGCCGTGGCACCGGGCGCCCACCGCGACGCGGGCGCGTTCGCCAGCGGGAGTGCCCGGTGAGCGCCTCGGACAAAGGGGGCCCTGAGCCACCGGACGGATCGGGTGACCGGCGCACAGCCCGGGACCCGCGCACGGCACGTGAGTCGCGAGACCCGGCTTCGGCCCGCGTGCGCAAGCATGTCCAGGCTCCTTATTTCCCGGCCGACGAGGAGGCAGACCGCCACAGGACGAGGATCGTGAGCTCAAGCCCGCTCAAGCGCCTGGAGGACGAGGAACGCGAGCAGCAACGTCGCCAGGAGAGCGCGCGCTTCGGCCTTCGCCTCACCATCATGGGCCTCGTGGTGCTCGTTGCTTTCTCAGCTGTGGTGGTCCGGCTCTGGTCGCTTCAGGTCCTGCACAGCTCGCAGTACCGCAACGCCGCTCTCGTCTATGAACAGCAGACGGTCCCGATCACGCCGGCGCGTGGTCTCATAATCGCCCGCGGAGGACAGGTTCTCGTCGGCGACCAGGTACTTCCGGTGGTGACGCTCAGCCGCTCGGAGGCGACCCCGGTGGTCATCGGGCGACTGGGGGCGCTGCTCGGCGAAAGCGTCGCGGATGTCAACACGGCGCTCGAGAACCCGCAGGCGAGCCCCTACCAGCCGGTGCCGATAGCTATCGGGGTACCGCAGTCGACCATCGTCTACCTGTCGGAGCACAGGGCGATGTTCCCCGGGGTCTCGGTCAACTTCACGGCCGAGCGCACCTACCCCCACGGCGACACGGCGGCGCAGGTGCTGGGTTACACGGGTGACATCGACTCCGCCGAGCTCCACTCGCTGGCGAAGTACGGCTACACCTCGAACGATGCGGTCGGCCAATCCGGTGTCGAGGCGACCGACGAGCTGTGGCTGCGAGGCCGGCCCGGCTCGCAGGTCATCAAGGTCGACGCCTCGGGCAACCCCGTCGGGACCGTGAAGACCGTGCCCCCGGTAAGCGGTGACGACGTCGTGCTCAACATCGACCTCAATCTTGAGACCGAGGTCGAGAGTGCTCTGTCGAACCAGATCCGCAGCCTGCAGGCCAGCGGCCTGCCGGCCGACTCCGGCGCGGCAGTCGTCCTCGACCCCGAGACCGGAGCCGTCTTCGCCATGGCATCGGTTCCCTCCTACGACCCGTCCTGGTGGGTAGGGGGCATTTCCGATCAGCACTATCAGCTCCTGACAAGCCAAGCGGAGCACGATCCGCTCCTCAACCGGGCCCTCCAGGGCCTGTGGGCGCCCGGCTCCACCTTCAAGCTCGCAACTGCGACGGCGGCCCTCAACGACGGTCTGCTTGCCAGTCTCGGTGACTACATCGACGACCGCGGCTACTACCAGATCGCTCCGCCCTGCAGCGGTCAGTGCACCTATTACAACAACCTGGACGAGAGGGGCCAGGGGCCAATCAACGTGACGACGGCCCTCACGGTGTCCGACGACGTGTTCTTCTACACGCTCGGCGCCGACTACTGGTACGACTCGGGGACCTACGGCGAGACTCCCATCCAAGATGTCGCCGAGCAGTACGGCTTCGGGCAACTCACCGGAATCGACCTGCCCAACGAGTACACGGGCCAGGTCGACAGCCCCAAGCTGCGCCGGCTCCAGCACGCGGAGGCACCACAGGCGTTCCCGAGCACCTACTACGGCATCGCAGACAACATCGAAATGGCCTTCGGACAGGGCGAGACACTGGTCACGCCGTTGCAGGAGGCCGTCGCCTACGGGACCTTCGCGGCCGGGGGAACCCGGTATGCCCCGCAGGTCGTCAACTCGGTCGTCTCGCCGACCGGCAAGGTCCTAAAGCCGTTCAAGCCGCGCGTCACGGGGCACGTCGAGCTGCCACCGAGCACCTACGAGCAGATCCTCGACGGCCTCGAGGGAGCGATCTACAGCCCCAACGGCACGGCGTATGCCACCTTCCAGGGCTACAACGGCATGCCGCTCGCGGGAAAGACGGGGACGGCCACAGAGAGCTCGAACGCGAACGTGCAACCAACCGCCTGGTTCGTCGCCTTCGGACCGACGAGCGCCCCGCGCTATGTCGTCGCCGTGGTGATCGACCAGGCGGGCTACGGGGCGGCGGCGGCGGCTCCCGTCGCCCGTCAGATCTTCACCTACCTGACCAACAACCCGGTCGGTTCTCCGGATCTGCGCCCCCCCTCGAACGTCCCCTGATCGCCCCACCCGCCGGGTCGCGCGCTCCAAGGCGCGCGGAGTCGTCAGTCGGGCTGGCGCGGGACGGTGAAGGGTGGTGACTAAACTGCTGGCCAGGATGACGACGTCAAGCGCCCTCGCAGCATCGAACTCGGTCGCCAGAGCCGTTTCGATCGCCGCGGCGGCCGTAGCTTGCTACGTCATTTTCGCTGTCACCGACCGTACCGTCTCCCCGGTTTTCGCGGGGTCCCGCGAACGAGACGACAAAGAACGTGCTTTCGCATTCGATCTCGGCAATCTGTCCGAGTGCACCGGAGAGGTGACTCCCGGCGGTGCTGCTCGACGAATGCCGCCCGCGCCGCTTGTTGGCGCGACCTTTAGAAGGGATCTCCCCGATGTTGGATCCGACGACCGGCCGCCCGGCGTCTGTACCGGACGCGCCCGAACGCGCGACCGGTGCGCCCGAGGCGACGAGCGCCGCCCACAACGACGAACCGCTCGGCCCGTTTGCCAGCGGCACGAACGCGACGGTGGCACCACAAAGACCGAAGATCGGCGATACGAGGCCTGCGCCCCCGTTCTCTAAGCCGTCGGAGTCGATCGCACCACCACCGGGTGACGGGCGTAGAGCGCCCTCGGGCCAACAGGGCGAGCTGCAGCGTGCAGAAGACGAGGACGCCGCAACAGCCTCGGCGCCAACGGGGGGCGGTCCACCGAGACGACGGCGCGGCGGCCGCGGGCGATCACGGCGAGGCAACGGCGGCGGTTCCACCGAGGCGAACGCGGCCGGCCCCGACAGCTCCGCTTCTGAGCTCGGCGCGGGCCTGGGGCGTACGGCCCCTCCACGGGCACCGAGGAACAAAGGTGGAGCGAAGGCCCAGACGCGTCACGCGCCCGCGGTGCCGCTGAGCCCGGCGGCCGCTTCGGTGGGGTCCGACGCCGGGCAGGTGCAGAGGCTGGCCCGGGACCGGCGGGGTCGGCCTGTCGGTCGCTACCTCATGTGCGTGCACGTCGAGCACGAGGCGACCCACATCGCCGTGCTCGAAGGAAGGGCGCTCATCGAGCACTTCGTGGCCCGGCCGCAGGACGACGCGAACCAGATCGTCGGCAACATCTACCGGGGGCGGGTGAAGAACGTGCTCCCGGGGATGGAAGCGGCCTTCGTCGACATAGGGACCCCGAAGAACGCCGTCCTCTACTGGGGTGACGTCTCCTACGACCGGGACGACGTCGAGCGCCAGGCCGGCGCCGACCGGATAGAGCACCTCCTCCGCCCCGGCCAGACGATCGTCTGCCAGGTCACGAAGAACCCGATCGGCCTGAAGGGCGCCCGCCTCACCCAGGAGGTGTCGATCCCGGGACGTTTTGTCGTGCTCGTGCCCGAGTCCGCGACCTATGGGATCTCGCGTCGCCTGGACGACAACGAGCGCCGCAGGCTGCGAAGGATCCTCGACGACGTCCGCCCGGACGGCCACGGCCTGATAGTGCGGACGGCCGCGGCGGGGGCGAGCGCCGAGGACCTGCGCCGCGACGTCGAGATGCTCGTCGGCCGCTGGCGCGAGATCGACGAGCGCACGCGCAAGCTGCCTGCGCCGGCGCTTTTGTACTCAGAGCCGCACATGGCGGTCCGCATCATCCGCGAAGAGCTGACCGACGAGCACCGGTCCGTGCTCATCGACGACCCGGAGCTGTTCGCGATCGTGCGCGACTACGTCTCCCAGTTCAACCCCGAGCTCGCCGAGCGTGTCGAGCTGTACGACCTGTCCAACGAGCCTCTCCCCCTCTTCGAGCGGCACCACGTCCACGAGCAGCTCCACAAGGCGCTCGACCGCAAGGTCTGGCTGCCCTCTGGAGGGTCGCTCATCATCGAGCGCACCGAGGCTCTCACGGTCATCGACGTCAACACCGGCAAGAACGTGGGTTCATCGAGCCTCGAGGAGACCGTTTTCGAGAACAACCTCGAGGCTGCGGAGGAGATAGCCCGCCAGCTGCGTTTGCGGGACATCGGCGGGATCATCGTGATCGACTTCGTCGACATGGAGATCAAGGCGAACCGCACCTCGGTGCTGGCAGCTTTCAAGGCCGCGCTCGCCCGCGACAAGACACCGACGCAGGTCTATGAGATCTCAGAGCTGGGCCTTGTCGAGATGACCCGAAAGCGCGTGGGAGAAGGCCTGGTCGAGGCCCTTTCGGAGACGTGCCCGACCTGTGCCGGGCGGGGGATCGTCTTCCCCGATCAGGACTTGTGATTCCCTGCGCTATCGTTGCCGGCATATGTACGCGGTAATTGACGCAGGTGGCAAACAAGCACGTGTCCAGGTCGGCGAGCAGCTCGACGTCGAGCTGCTGGGTGCGGGGCCGGGGGACGAGGTGAGCTTCGTGCCCAAGCTTGTCGTGGACGGCGACCACGTCGTGACCGATCGCGGCCCACTTGGTGCCTCGAGCGTCAAGGGCCGCGTGATCGGCCTTGCGAAGGGACCGAAGATCGTAGGGTTCACCTACAAGGCCAAGGCACGGGGACGGCGCCGTTACGGCCACCGCCAGTGGTACACGACCGTCGAGATCACCTCGATCGAGTTTCCCGGGGCGACAAGAGACAGCGCGGAGTCACAGCCGCCCACTGACTCCGAGGACGTGCCCGCCGCGGCCGTCGAGGACTGAAGGAGCAGTTTCATGTCAAAGACCAAAGGCGGGGGTTCCACCCGCAACGGCCGTGACTCGAACGCCCAGCGCCTCGGCGTGAAGGTCTTCGACGGCACGGCGATCAGCGCCGGCACCATCGTCGTGCGCCAGCGCGGCACGCACTTCCACCCCGGCCACAACGTCGGGCGTGGACGCGACGACACGTTGTTCGCGCTCGCCGACGGCAAGGTGAAGTTCGGCTCGCGTCACGGGCGTCGCCTCGTGGACGTCCTACCGGCCGAGGACTGACGCCCGACGGCAGATGGTCGGCATTCCCGGCAAGGGGTCGTTGCTCGTCGCATCGCCGACTCTTGTCGATCCCAACTTCTTCCGCAGCGTCATCTTCCTTCTCGCCCACGACGATGACGAAGGCACCCTCGGCGTCGTGCTCAACAGGCCGAGCCCGATCCCCGTCGAGGAGGTCGTCCCGGAGTGGGGGGTTTTCGCGGCCACGCCGCCGGTCCTTTTCATCGGCGGTCCGGTGCAACCGAGCGCGGCCATCTGCATCGGGCGCACTGAGCTCCCCGAGGTCGCCGAGGCGGCCGGCTTTGCCCCGCTCCTCGGCCACCTCGGCACTGTCGACCTTCACGAGGACCCCGCCAGCGTCCCGGTGCGCTTTTCTGAGATCCGCGTGTTCACCGGTTACGCGGGCTGGGGCCCCGGACAGCTTGCCAGCGAGATCGGGTCGGGATCGTGGCACGTGCTCACGGGCTACGACCAGGATGTTCTCTCGGACGATCCGGAAAGGCTCTGGTCGCGCGTGCTGCGGCGTCAGGGCGGGTGGCTTGCGGTGCTCTCCCTGTACCCGGCTGACCTGGCGTCGAACTGAACCTGCGGTGCGGCTCCCGGCGGCTCGGCCCCGCCCGGCCGTCCGGAGGCGGTCGCGCCCGGGCACCTCGGAGCTGAGGGGCTGAGCATGGCGTCCGACTTCGTCGACGAGTCTCAGATCCACGTGAAGGGTGGAAACGGCGGTGCCGGTGCCGTCTCGTTCCGCCGGGAGGCGCATGTCTCCAAAGGTGGCCCCGACGGGGGCGACGGTGGCCGTGGAGGGAGCGTCTATCTCGAGGCGACGACGAATCTGGCCTCGCTTCTCTCCTTTGTCGACCACCCGCACCGGCGCGCCGGGGACGGCGGCCACGGAGGCAGCAAGAAGAAGCACGGCCGGAACGGGGCCGATCTCGTGGTGGCTGTCCCGGTCGGCACGATCGTCAGGCATCCGAACGGAGACGTGCTCGCCGACCTCACCTCGAGCGGGGACCGCTTCATGGCCGCAGCCGGCGGTCGGGGCGGCCGGGGCAACGCGCGCTTTTTGACCAACCGCCTGCGCGCTCCCGCCTTCGCGGAGCAGGCGGAACTGGGCGAGGAGCACTGGTTGAACCTCGAGCTTGAGCTGATGGCCGACGTCGCCGTCGTCGGGTTCCCCAACGCCGGCAAGTCGACGCTCGTGTCGCGGATCTCCGCCGCGCGGCCGAAGATCGCCGACTACCCCTTCACGACCCTCGAGCCCAACCTGGGCGTCGTGCGCTTCGGGGGCACGAGCCCCACCGACAGCGACGCCGTGGAGTTCGTCGTCGCCGACATCCCGGGCCTGATCGAGGGCGCATCGGAGGGACGCGGCCTCGGGCACAAGTTCCTTCGCCACGTGGAGCGCTCGAGAGTGCTGCTGGTCCTCGCCGACCTTGCAGAAGACGAGGGCCGCCCACCTTTGGAGCAGGTGCGCATCCTCCTCGAGGAGCTCCGCCGGTACCGTCCCGAGCTCACCGAACGACCGCGGGTCGTCGTGGGCTCGAGGGCCGACCGCCGCCTCCGGCCGATCGGCGACGCGCCCGACACCTCGGTCGCCCAGGCGGGCGGCGACCAGGCTCAGACCGGCATCGAGCTCGAGATCTCAGCTGTGACCGGCGCCGGGCTGTCCCAGCTACTCGGCCGGCTGGCGGTCCTGGTCGAGCGGGCCCGTGCAGAGGCGCCGTCGCCCAGTCACGCAACGGTGGTGCACCGTCCCGAACCAGAGGGCATCAGGGTGGACCGGGAGGGCACGGTGTTCGTCGTGGCGGGAAGGGAGGCCGCCCGGGCCGTCGCCGTCTCCGACCTCACCGACCCGGACGCGCTCGAGCACATCCACCGGCGGCTCAAGCGCATCGGCGTCGACCGAGCCCTCTCACGGGCCGGGGCGCGCGACGGGGATACGGTTCACATCGGCGAGCTGAGTTTCACCTACGAGTCGGAGCACTGAGCGCATTGATCGTCGTCGCGAAGATCGGCACGAGCTCGGTGACCGCGGCCGACGGTTCTGTCGACACGGCCGCCGTCTCCAAGCTGTGCGGTGAGGTGGCCGACCTGCGCCGCCAGGGACACACGGTCGTGATCGTCACCTCTGGTGCGGTCACAGCGGGCGTGGCGGCCGTCTCGCCCCTCGGTGGCTACCGGTCCGACCCGAAGACGCTCCAGGCCCTGTCTGCGATCGGCCAGCCGCGCCTCATGCGCGTCTACGAGGACGCCCTGGCAACCGAGGGCCTGCTCGTCGGCCAGGTGCTCCTGGCCCCGCTCGACTTCGCCCACCGCCAGCGTTATCTGCACGCCCGGGACACCTTCCTGCGCCTGTTGGAGCTCGGGGTCGTCCCGATCGTGAACGAGAACGACGCCATCGCCGACGACGAGATCCGTTTCGGCGACAACGACCGGCTGGCGGCCCTCGTGGCACACCTGCTGCGGGCGGACATCCTCGTGTTGTTGACAGACACGGCCGGTCTGCTGAGCGCAGACCCGCGCCACAACGCGGAGGCGACCCTCATCGAGGAAGTCACCGAGATCGACCACGAGCTCGAACAGGTAGCGGGGGGCGCCGCCAGCGTCATGAGCCGCGGCGGCATGTCGTCCAAGCTTGCCGCCGCCAAGATGGCCGTGTGGTCCGGCTCCCGGGTCGTCATCGCCTCGGCGCGCCGCCCTTCGGTCCTCGCTGACGCGCTGAGCGGCCAGCCGGGCGTGGGCACGATCTTCCTGCCCCAGCGTCGGTCCTTGGGGGCGCGCAAGTTGTGGATCGCCTTCGCGTTGCGCCCGGCCGGACGGATCGTCGTCGACGACGGGGCCAAGCGCGCCGTCGTCGAGCGCCACAAGTCACTGCTGCCGGCGGGGGTCATGTCCGTGGAAGGCGCCTTCGAGGCCGACGACGCCGTCGAGATCGTCGGTTCCGATCGTGTGATGTTCGCAAAGGGCATCGTCCGGCTCGCCGCCTCCAGGGCTCCGGAGTGGATGGGCCTGCACACGGGCCAGCTGGCCGACGACCTGCCTCACGAGGTCGTTCACCGGGACGACCTCGTCGTGCTCTAGCGTGTGACAGCCTTGTTGAGCTGAGCGGGAGGTCGTTGCCGTGTCCGATCGATTCGTGGCGACCGACGCCGATGGCCTGCAGCACCACGACGGCCAACGCAGGCGCTGGCCGTTGCCGGTCCGCGAGGCGGGTCGATGGCAGCCGGGAGACGTCGTCGGACCAGACGAGAACGGCGCCCCCGTGCTCGTCGACGCGGACCAGCTGCTGGACCAGCTCGGCGAGTGCGTCTTCAGGGCCGAGGCGGGCGGCGAAGCCGGCACCGCCCGACTCGTCGCCGGCACCTCCTGGTCGGAGAAGCAGGCCGCGGCCTTCGCGCTCGACTGTGTCGAGCACATCTTGCAGATAGTCCCCGGCAGTGCCGAAGCCGAGCTTCCCGACGGGGGCACCCTAGGGACGATCATCGCCTCGGCTCGCCAATACCTCGACAACGGCACGGGCGGCGACACCCACCGGCTCGGTTTCGTCTCGCGGATGGCTGCCGCACGCCGGCTCCGCCGTGAGAGCACGGCCATCGGCGATGCCGCCTTCACAGCAGCCACACAGGCCGAAGGCCAGGGCGTCGACATAATGAGCGACCCCGCCTGGGAGACCCTCGCCGCCGCACGTGACGCAGTGCTGGCCGCGGTCGAGGCGGTTCGCCATGTCGCCTTCCCCTTCCTCGCCGAGCGCGAGTCCCGGCGCTACGAGGCGCACGAGGAGCACAAGGTGGCCGAGGTCGACCAGGTGGACACCCCGTGGGGCCGCTTCGCGGTGGGCGGGGCGGGGCCGAAGTACGCACCGTCGTGGGTCGCGGCACGCGATGCCGCCGAGCGCTCACGCCAGGCCGCGGCCGACCTGCACGGTTCTCAAGCGGGCGAGTCCGAGCGATCGTGGCAGGTGGGGCGCCTCCTGGAGCGGCTCAGCGCCGAATAGTCCCGGGCGCCGCCCAGCTAGCCTGGGTCCATGTCCACCACGCCACTGCCCGAGCTCGGCCGGCGCGCGAAGGCGGCTGCCCGCATCCTCGCCACCGTGTCGTCCTCAGCGAAGAACGACGCGCTGGCCTTGGCCGCTGATCGTCTCCTCGACCGGTCCGACGAGATCCTCGGCGCGAACGCCAGCGACGTCGAGCGCGCGGTCTTGTCGGGCGCGTCGCCGACGGTTGTCGACCGGCTCCGGCTCACCGACGCACGGGTGGCCGCCATGGCGGCAGGCCTGCGCTCGGTCGCGATGCTGGCCGACCCGGTGGGTGAGGTCGTCGAAGGTTACGTGCGGCCGAACGGGCTTCGCGTCGAGCGCGTGCGTGTGCCGCTCGGGGTAGTCGGGATCATCTACGAGAACCGTCCGAACGTCACGGCCGACGCCGCGGCGCTGTGCCTCAAGGCGGGCAACGCGGCCTTGCTCAGGGGCTCCTCCGGGGCTCTCGAGTCCAACCGCGTCATCGCCGCATCGCTTCGCCAGGGCATCGAGAAAGCGGGCCTCCCGTCCGACGCGGTTGTTCTGGTGGAAGACACCGCCCATGAGACGGCTGTCGAGTTCGTCCGGCTGCGCGGCGTCATCGACTGCCTGATCCCCCGGGGCGGGCCCGCGCTCTTGTCGATGATCCTCGAGCAGGCGACCGTTCCCTATGTGCTCGACGGGGACGGGAACTGCCACGTCTACGTCGACGCGGCAGCCGACCTCGACATGGCCGAGCGCATCGTCGTCAACGCGAAGATGCAAAGGCCGAGCGTATGCAACGCCGCGGAGTCGCTCTTGGTGCACGCCGATGTCGCGGGCGAGTTCCTTCCGCGGATGGGCCGCGCCCTGCAAGGAGTCGTGCTCGCCGCGGACGACCGGGCACGGCCGCTTCTGCCGGGGTCCCGGCCGGCGACCGAGGCGGACTTTGCCACCGAGTTCCTGGCCCTCGAGCTCGCAGTCGCCGTGGTGGACGACATCGACGCGGCGATCTCGCACATCGCGCGGTACGGCTCAGGGCACTCAGAGGCGATCATCACCTCGGACCTCAAGGCCGCGACGCGCTTTGTCCGCCAGGTGGACGCGGCCGCCGTGGTCGTCAACGCCTCGACGAGGTTCATCGACGGCGGCGAGCTCGGCCTCGGGGCCGAGGTCGGCATCTCGACCCAGAAGCTGCACGCCCGGGGGCCGATGGGCCTAAGAGAGCTGACCTGTGTCAAGTACGTCGTCTACGGGGAAGGCCAGATAAGGGCGTGATCACCGCTGCCGGGAAGGCTGCACCCCGCTTTGCATCGGTCGACCAGGTTCGACAAGGGCTGGCATCGGTGGGCTACATCGCCGACGACGGCCTGTCGGGCGTCGTGTACCTGGGCGACAGGCTCGCGAAACCCGTCCTCGTGGAGGGGCCCGCGGGCACGGGCAAGACCGAGCTCGCCAAGTCCACGGCGTCGTTCCTAGGAGCCCGGCTCATCCGCCTGCAGTGCTACGAGGGCCTCGACGAGGCCAAGGCGCTCTACGAGTGGAACTACAAGAAACAGCTGCTGAGGATCCAGGTCGAGCGCGGGGCTGAAGCCGATGGCGGCAAACGACCGCTCGGCTGGGAGTCACTCGAGGAGGACCTGTTTTCCGAGGAGTTCCTCTTGAGCCGGCCCTTGCTCGAGGCGATCCGCGCCAGCGACCCGGTCGTGCTGCTCGTCGACGAGATAGACCGTCTCGAGATCGAGACCGAGGCGCTGCTCCTCGAGGTGCTTTCCGACTACCAGGTCTCGATCCCCGAGCTCGGCACGATCCGAGCCACCCAGATCCCTCTCGTCTTCCTCACCTCCAACAACACCCGGGACCTCTCCGAGGCCCTGAAGCGGCGTTGCCTGTTCTTGCACCTCGACTACCCGACGCTCGAGCGCGAGCGCGAGATCGTCCTGGCCAAGGTCCCCCAGGTGACCGACGAGCTGGCGGACCAGGTCGCGAGGATCGTCAGGTCTTTGCGGGCGCTCGATCTGAAAAAGCACCCGTCCATCTCCGAGACGATCGACTGGGCCCGGACGCTCGTTCTGCTCGGGATCGAGTCCGTCGACGCCGAGACCGCGCGGGCAACTTTGCACGTCTTGTTGAAGCACCGGTCCGACATTGAGATCGCGGCCAAGGAGCTTGCCGTCGCGTCCGGGCACTGACCCCGGCCACTGAGCGGAGTCAGCTCCCGTGCTCGACGTCCTCACCGGGTTCGTGGCCGAACTGCGCCGTGCGGGGCTTCCCGTGTCGGTGGCCGAAGAGGCCGACGCTGCCGAGGCCATCTGCCAACTGCCCCTCGAGGACCGACAGGCGATCAAGTTCGCCCTCGGTGCGACGCTTGTGAAGTCCGCCAACCACTGGCGCGCCTTCGACACCGCCTTCGAGATCTACTTCTCGATGCGGGGTCCCCAGTTCGCGCCCGGCGAGGACGACCCTTTCCCGGTCAGGCGGCTCGACTCGGCGCCCATCCAAGGTGAGGCCCGGCCGTCCGGGCAAGCCTCGAGCTTGGAACAGGTCACGCCCGAACAGATCGCGGCCATGCTGTTCAGGGCCCTCCGCGATGGCGACCAGGTGCTGCTGGGCGCCGTCGCACGGCTTGCGGTGGCGCGTTACGCGGCGATCGAGGCGGGGCGTCCCGTCGGTGGCACCTACTACTTGTACAGGACCCTTCGGAACCTCGCGCTCGACGACGTGCTCGCCCGGCTCGTGGCCGAGGGCCGGGCGCTTGCGGGCGACGGGGACAGGCCCGACGCGGCGGGCGACGCAGAGGTCCCGGGCGGACCGGTGCTGCGCGGCAGGCGCCCGGGCCGCCTCACAGCGCTCGAGGAGCGGCTGTTGGAGGACGAGTACCGGGCCCGCGTCGAGGAGCTCAAGAAGGAGATCGAAGCCGAGATCCGGCGCCGGCTGGTCGCCGACAGGGGAGCCGAGGCCCTGGCACGAAGCGTCCGCAAACCCCTGCCCGAGGACGTCGAGTTCATGCACGCCACCCGCGACGAGCTCGAGGCGATGCACAAGGCCATCGCGCCCCTCACCCGAAAGCTCGCCACGCACCTCGCGCGAAAACGTCGCCACCTGCGCAGGGGCCCGTTGGACTTCCGCTCGACGATGCGGCACTCGCTCTCCTATGGAGGTGTACCGGCCGAGCCGCGCTTCAAGCATCCCAAACAGTCCAAGCCCGAGATCTGGGTTATCGCCGACATCTCAGGCTCGGTGGCCGCCTTTGCCCGCTTCACCCTTCATCTCGTCTACGCCATCGCCTCCCAGTTCTCCAAGGTGCGCAGCTTCGTGTTCATCGACGGCATCGACGAGGTGACGGGGATATTCGACCGGTCCGACACCGTGAGCGAGGCGGTGCGGCGCGTCAACCTCGAGGCCGACGTGGTCTGGGCGGACGGGCACTCCGACTACGGGCACGCCCTCACCGTCTTCTACGAGCGCTGGGGCCACGAGATCGGGCCGAAGGCGAGCATCCTTCTGCTCGGCGACGCCCGGAACAACTATCACGCCTCCCAGGCCTGGGTCGTACGTGAGCTTCGCAACCGGGCGCGCAGGGTGTTCTGGCTCAACCCCGAGCCCCGTTCGTACTGGGGCAGCGGTGACTCGATACTCGAGCAGTATGCCCAGTATTGCGACGCCGCCTACGAGTGCCGGAGCCTGCGCCAGCTTCAGGGGTTCGTCGAGCACCTGGTATGACGAGGGCGTCCGTTCGGGGCCCTTTGAGGCACGGACATGTAACGTTGCTTCAATGACGATCGCATTCGAGCGGCGGTTCGCGCCCGAAAGGCCGGTCGCGCCCGGCACGCGGCTCGTGATCATCCGCCACGGCGAGGCCGTGAGCAACGCCGAGGACCGCGTCGGAGGCCATCTCGGCTGCCGGGGGCTAACCGAGCGGGGCCGCCTGCAGGTGCGCGCACTTGCCGACCGTCTGGAGCGCACGGGCGAGCTCGAGACCGCCGTGGCCCTCTACTCGAGCGTGCTACGCCGCGCCGTGGAGACCGCCGAGATCCTGTTGCCGGCGCTCGGGGAGGTCTCCTATGAAGCGAGGTGCGCCCTCTGCGAGCGACACCCAGGCGAGGCGGACGGCCTCACCTGGAGCGAGTTCGACGACCGCTACGGTCGCCTGCTGCCAGGTGAGGAGCCGGACCGGCCCCTCTCGCCAGGAGGGGAGAGCTGGCTCGAGCTCCTCGACAGGGCCGAGGAGGCCTTGTACGAGGTCGCGCAGGCGCATCCAGGCGGGCTCGTCGTGGTGTCGAGCCACGGGGGCGTCATCGAGGCCTCGCTCATCCGGTTTCTCGGCTTGCCCTCGAACGGGAGCCTCGTCCGGCTTTTCCCCGACAACGCCTCGATGACCGAATGGGCCTTCACGGGGGCGCGGTGGTGGCTGGTCCGGTTCAACGACGCCGCCCACCTCGATGCGCGCCGGCCTGACGAACCGCGCGGACTGCGGAACCTTGCCCCCCTCTGGGTCCGCCGGGAAGAGCCGGGCCTTGCGGCCCGTGCCCTGTAGCCCGCGCCGGGCTCAGCAGGCGTAGTCAGGGTCGAAGGGGTAGTCGTTCGGGCCGGGCGTTTCCTGCAACAACCACGTGGCGCCGCCGGCGAAGGCGTACCTGGCGCCGCAATACGGCGCCAGTTGTGACGGCGGGTAGTAGCCGTAGCTCGACGGGTACGGCGGCGAGGTCCAGTAGGCACCGGCCACCCAGATCGGCACCTGCGCGCCGGAGGGCACGTAGCCGCCCGTGATCCCCTGCCACTGCACAGAAGTCGAGTAGATCCCGGCCGTGATCTTCAAAGAGTGCAGGTAGTCGAGGGCGCCCTGGATGGTGAGCGAGTTGAGGGTCTGGTTGCACGACCAGTACTGGCCACAGAGGTCGTTCTCGACGTCGAGCCACCACATGGGCGACGAGGCGCCCTGCGAGCTCGCGTACTGCACCGCGTCCAGTGCCGCGTTGTAGCCGTAGTTGTAGGCGAGGCAGGCGGGCTGGCCCGCGGCCGCGACGGCGGAACAGGTGCCGGCCGGACCCTGCTCGTCGACGGTGGTCGTCGCCGAGGGGGAATTGAGGAACATGTACAACTCGTAGGGAGCGCCGTCGGTCCCTACCGCACCCGCGGCCCACTTCGCCTCCGCCGCGAGGCAGGGGTTGTCGTCGCCCACAGCCCATCCGTCCACGCCGACCACGGCGACGGTGTACTGGAGCGTGCCGGAGGGGTAGGAGGGCGGACCGGGAAGGGCCGCCGTGTCCGGCGAGCCGGGCTCGGAGCACTGGGGCCAGTTGATGTCGTAGCCGAAGCTTCCGCTCGGGTACCTGAGGGGGGAGACCGTCTCGACCGGCATGGCGGCGATGGAGGTGACCGGCGAGGTCGCGATAGTGCCTGTGAGCGTGCCGTGGACGGCCGCGGTGCCGAAGCTCAAGACGGTCCCGTTCTCCTCCGCCATCCAGTCGCCTGTGCCGTCGGGGGTGACCGCGAGCCCCACGACGGGCGAGGCGGCCCTCACGGGCGCGAACCTGGCGAGGCGACGTGCGTCACCGAAGCCCCATACCCTCCCGTTGGCATCGGCCAGCCAGTACCCGTGGTCGTCGGGCGTCGCGGCCATGGCGACGATGGGAAGGCCCGCGGTGGCCGCCTTGGCCGAGCCGTAGAACCTGGCGTCCCCGAAGGCGAAGACTCCTCCGGCGCTGCAGGCGATCCAGTACCCCTGGCCGTCTGTCGTGTCCACTATCGAGATGACGTGACCCGATGAGGGGCATGTCGTCGATCCGTAGTTCCGGGCGTCACCGAAGGCGATCACGCCGCCGGACGAGGTCACGAGCCAGTATCCGCCGCCGTCCGGAGTGGCGGCGGCGGCCACGACGGGGTCCCGCCGCAGCTTTCCCCCGGCCCCTCCCTCGTAGCCGGCGTCCCCGAAGGCGTACACGCTGCCGTCGGCGCCGATCAGCCAGTAGCCCTTGCGGTCGGGCGTGGACACCAGGGCGACGATGGGAGCGATCAGGTGCTTGCCGTAGGCAGAGCCGTAGTAGGCGGCTCTGCCTACGGCGGCCACTTTGCCGTTCGCCTCCGCCAAGTCGTAGGCGAGGGTGTCCGGGGTCGGCATCAGTATTGCGGTGATGGAGGTGACCGGCGACGTGGCCGGTACGCCGTTGAGCGAACCGTGGGCGACAGCGGTGCCGAGGTTGACGACGGTGCCGTTCTCCTCTGCCATCCATGCCCCCGTGCCTTGAGGCGTGACCGCGAGGGCCACTACCGAGGACCCGACACCCACCGGGGACACCGGTGCGAGCGGCTGGGCGTCGCCGAAGCTGAAAACTGTCCCGCTGGCGGCGACAAGCCAGTAGCCACCTCCGTCAGGTGTCGCCGCCATGGCCACTGTCGGCACGCCCACGATGTCGGGCCCCCAGAAGAGCTGGGCGTCGCCGAAGCTGAACACGCCCCCTGAGCTGAGGGCGATCCAGTAGCCCTTGCCGTCTTTGGTGGGCACGATGGCCACGACGTGAGCCCCGATCGTCGGCGAGAGCGAGCCGTAGTTCACAGCGTCGCCGAAGGCCATCACCTCGCCGGACGAGGTCACCATCCAGTAGCCGGCGCCGTCGGGCGTGGCCGCCGCCGCCACGACGGGGTCGGGGCGTATCTTCCCCCCCGCGCCGCCTTCATAGACGGCGTCCCCGAACGGGTAGACGCTGCCGTCGGCGCCGATCAGCCAGTAGCCCTTGCGGTCCGGTGTGGAGACGAGGGCGACGATGGGGGCGACGAGGGTCGTGCCGTAGGCGGAGCCGTAGTAGGCGGCGCCCCCGAGAGCCTCCACCTTGCCGTTCGCCTCCGCCAGGTCGTAGGCGACGTTGCTGGGAGGGGGCACGAACACAGCCGCGATGGACGAGATAGGGGAGGTGGCCCCGAGGCTGGCCAGCGAACCGTGGGCGGTGGCCGTCCCGAGGTTCACGACGGTGCCGTTCTCCTCTGCCATCCAGGCCCCTTCGCCGTCGGAGGTGACGGCGAGGCCCGCGACCGGTGAGGTGACCTTGACCGGGGACGCCGGTGCGAAGTGCGGCGCGTCGCCGAAGTTGAACACCGTGCCGTCAGCGTCCGCGAGCCAGTACCCGCCGCCGCCGTTGGTGGCCGCCATCGCCACGATGCCGAGACCAGGCGTGCCGGCCTTTGCGGAACCGTGGAAGACGGCGTCACCGAAGTTGAAGACTCCACCGGTGCTGCAGGCGATCCAGTACCCCTTCCCATCGGGCGTGGCCACTATCGCCACGGCATGGGCCCGTATCGGCGTGGAGATCGAGCCGTAGGCCTTGGCGTCGCCGAAAGCCATCACCTGGCCTGACGAGGTGACGAGCCAGTACCCCCTCCCGTCGGGCGTGGCCGCCGCCGCCACGACGGGGTCGGCGCGCACGCTGCCCCCGGCACCGCCCTCGTCACGGGCGTCGCCGAACGGATAGACGCTGCCGTCGGCCCCGACCAGCCAGTAACCCTTGAGATCGGGCGTGGACATCATGGCGACTATGGGAGCGGTGATGTAGGCGCCGTAGGCGGAGCCGTAGTAGGCGGCTCCACCTAACGGCTCCACCTTGCCGTTGGCCTCGGCGAGGTCGTAGGCGATCTCGGGCGTCACGGCGAGCCCTGTGGTCACGGCCGGGGTCGAGGCGGTGAGGGGAGTGCTCGAGCCGCCTCGAGCGAAAGCCGCGCCGCCGCGACCGGTGGTGGCACCGGCGGCGCCCGTGCCGAGGTATGGCCCGGCGCCGAGCCCGAGGGCGAACGCGAGAGCAACGACGGGGATCATTGCGAGTCGGCTCGATCGGTGCCGGCTATTCATGATCGATGTCACTGCCATGGCACCTCATGATTCGGGCGTCCTCGATGTTTGGACGCGGGCCACGACTTGCCGAACGATGCCGACGGGCCCGGAATGGTGGTTCGCTTGTAACCGTTGTGAACGCTAAGAGTGGATTCTAGACCACTCATCGTCACAAATACAAAACTTTGGTCACTTTCCCACCATTGGCACCACGACCGTCAGGCACGCCTCAGCCGCGCAGGAGCTCGGCCACCCGGAAGGCGAGGTCGGTGGACTGGCGGGCGTTCAGCCGGGGATCACAAGTAGTCGTGTAGCGCAACGGCAGCTGGGCCTCGCGGATGTGCTCGATCCCGCCAAGGCACTCTGTGACGTTGTCACCTGTCAGCTCGATGTGCACGCCCCCTGGCCAGGTTCCCTCTGCCTTGTGGACAGCGAAGAACCCCTGTATCTCGCCCAGCACGTCGTCGAAGTGGCGCGTCTTGTGGCCGGACTCGCTGGCAAAGGTGTTGCCGTGCATCGGGTCGCAGACCCAGGCCACCGGGTGCCCGGCGGCCTTGACGGCGCGGATGAGCGGGGGGAGCGCGCTCTTGACCTTGTCGACGCCCATACGGGTCACGAAGGTCAGCCGGCCCGCCAGGCGCTGCGGGTTCAGCCGCTCGCAGAGCGCTGTCGCCTCCTCGGGGCTGGCGTTCGGCCCGAGCTTGACCTCGACGGGGTTCCCGATTCCGGAGGCGAACTCGACATGCGCGCCGTCGATCGCGCGGGTGCGCTCGCCGATCCATACGAGATGGGCGGAGCAGTCGTACCAGCCACCGGTGAGCGAGTCCCTGCGCGTGAGCGCCTCCTCGTACTCGAGCAGCAGCGCCTCGTGGCTCGTGAAAAGGTCGACCTGGTGGATCGGGGAGTCGACCGAGAGATCGACACCGCAGGCGTTCATGAACCGGAGCGCTCTGTCGATCTCCTCGGCTATGGCTTCGAAGCGTTGACCCTCGGCGCTCGTCGCCAGGAACTCGAGGTTCCACAGGTGCACTTGCGACAGGTCGGCAAAGCCGCCCTTGGTGAAGGCACGCAGCAGGTTCAAGGTCGAGGCCGACTGGTGGTAGGCGGAGAGCATGCGCCGTGGATCGGGCACCCGGGCCGCCGCGGTAGGCGTGTCGCCATTGATTATGTGGCCCCTGAAGGCGGGCAGCTCGACCCCGCCGACGATCTCGGTCGCCGAGGAACGCGGCTTGGCGAACTGCCCGGCGATGCGTCCCACCTTCACGACGGGCACGCCCGAGCCGTAGGTGAGCACGACCGCCATCTGCAAGATGACCTTCAGCTTGTCGCGGATCGAGTCTGCCGAGAAGTCGTCGAAGGACTCCGCGCAGTCGCCGGCTTGGAGCAGGAAGGCCTTGCCGGCGGCGACCTCCCCGAGCGCACGGGTGAGCCGGCGCGCCTCACCGGCGAACACGAGCGGTGGCAGCCTGGCCAGCTGGCCGAGGACTTCCGCGTGTGCCGCCCGGTCCGGCCAGGGCGGCTGTTGGGCGGCGGGACGTGAGTGCCACGACGCCGGGTGCCACTCGGTCGTGGGCGCTGGTGCGGGCGCCGCCGGGACGGTGTCGTGGAAAAGCCCCTGCTGCACGGAGTCCGATGTGGTCGCCACCTCAACAGCGTAGGCAGCAGCAAGCTCCCGGACCGACACCAGCCCGGGACGGGCCCGGGGGCTCGCTACGCTTCGCACGTGAGCGGTCCCAGGCGACTCGGCATCTTGGGGGGGACATTCGACCCCGTGCATGTCGGCCATCTCGTGGCGGCCGTGAACGCGAGGCACGAGCTCGGCCTCGAGCGTGTCCTGCTCGTGGTGGCGAACGAGCCTTGGCAGAAGGTGGGAAATCGTCCCGTCACCCCTGCTGCGGACCGTTTGGCACTGGTGGAGGCAGCCGTCGAAGGCGTGGAAGGCCTCGAGGCAAGCGGCATCGAGATCGATAGGGGCGGCCCGTCCTACACCGCCGACACGGTGGCCGAGCTCGAGGCGCGCTGGCCCGGCGTCGAGCTCGACCTGATCGTCGGCGCCGATGCCGCCGCGGGGCTCGGGTGCTGGGAGCGCATCGGCGAGGTCCGGACAAAGGTCGTCCTCGTGGTGGTCAACCGTCCCGGCACGACAATCGACGACTCCGGCCCGGACAGCCCTCTCGAGGGCTGGGATGTACGCATGGTCGAGGTGCCGGCACTGGAGATCTCGAGCACGGACCTGCGCGACCGGGTTGCCTCGGGGCGCCCCCTAGACTTCCTCGTTCCCATGCCAGCCATCCGCGTCATCCGCCAACGGGGCCTGTACCCTGTGCCCAGATGAGTCGCCACGGGAGGTTCCGGTTCGCACCGACAGATGCGTCCGGATGTGTGCGGCGCCTGGGCACGGTTCGCCTCGTTCGGCTCGAGCAAAGGGCCGTCCGGTCGCGTTGAGTCCTGACCGCGTGTTCGTCGCGGCTGACGCCGCGTCGTCGAAGACCATCGATCCGACAGTCGTGCTCGACGTCGGGGACCTGCTCGGCATCACGGACCACTTCGTCATCACGAGCGGCAGCAATGTGCGCCAGGTA
>Ga0326727_10010251_pt1 | contig 22431 bp, 25 predicted proteins | sample MB2enrmetagenome_FD_207643 | JGI IMG/M metagenome (GOLD analysis project Ga0326727, IMG submission 207643) | Lab enriched peat soil microbial communities from McLean, Ithaca, NY, United States - MB29MY | ecosystem: Environmental > Terrestrial > Soil > Wetlands > Peat | place: USA: New York...
TGGTGCCGAAGTACCCTATGTACCGGAGACCGTCGTGCCCGATTTGATCTTCCGCCTGGCCGCGCACAAACTCGTAAAACAACTCGAAAGCCTGCTGGAAGTTACCCGGCCGGCCGGCCGACAGCCGGAACCGGAGTAGAGCGACCACCACCATGAGGAAGAGGACCACCACGAACTGCATAACGACGAAGTTGGCCCACGGCCGCGGATCGGGATGCACACCCACAATTCCGAGAAGCGAGTTTCCCAAACCGGCCATGCGATCATTGAAGAGCTTGGTGATCCAGAGTTCAGGTTCCATACACGACTTCGAAGAAGATTTCGACGATTACGGCTGTCACCGACACAAATAATCCCGCGAGCGTGGCTCCCAGGCTGATGGAAGAATACCTCAATATAACATAGGCTGCGCCGCCCAACAGCAGGTAGCGGAAGCCCGCCAGCACGGCCAGCCGCGGGCGCGCACGCTTGCCGCCGCTCAGAGAATCCACGGCGTGTTTCAGCCACCGGAAATTGATCCATGAGAGGGCCGAGCCGAGCGCGAACCCGGCGCCCACCCTCCAGCCGCGCCACGCCAGCGCCGCCATCGTTCCCGCCCCGGCGATCACCAGCATCACCTTGAAAATGCGCGACGTCACGCGTTCATAGAACTCATCGTCAGGATTCGTTATCATCCGTATCCTTCATGATCTGCCGGATGAGCTGCACAAAACCGGCCACGCTACCCAGAATCAGAAATGGAATGTAGAGCCAGTGAGTGCCGAAAGCCTTGTCGAGCAGGTAGCCGATGGCGTAGCCGCCAAAGGTGGACGCCGGCAGCAGGAATGCCAGCGAAGTGTATTCTGCCGCCAGCGCCATGAACGTCTTCTTGCGCCGGGCCACGATTTATAGTTTAGCCGCTCGCGTGCTTCGCCGCCTCTGGTAGAATAGGTGGAAAGAAGGTACCATTCTACCATGTCGCTCAACATCAAGAATCCGGAAGTCGTGCAATTAACGGCCGAGGTGGCCCGCCTGGCGGGTGAAACGAAGACGGAAGCCATTCGCCGGGCGCTGATCGAGCGGAAGGTCCGCCTCCAGGCGAGGGGCGGCCGCTGGAACCGCAAAGAGCGTTTGCTCCAGTTTCTGGAACGTGAGGTATGGCCGCACATACCGCCTGGAGAGCGAGGACGGGTCCTTACGCGCGAGGAAGAGGACAACATTCTGGGATTCGGCCCGGATGGAGTTTAGGCAATGGTGCTCGACAGCTCAGCGATAATTGCGATCGAATTGCAGGAGCCTGGGTTTGAGCGTCTGGTCGACAGGATAGGCGAGGCCGAAGCTGTGTTGATCGGTGTTCCCACAATATTTGAAACCGCGATGGTGCTGTCCGGGCGCCGAGGGCAAGACGCTCGTCCCTGGCTCAGAGGTTTTCTCCGGAGTGTCGAAGCAGAAGCCGTTGCTTTCACGGAGGAGCACCTGGAGGCGACCGTGGACGCTTTCCTACGATTTGGACGCGGCCGCCATCCCGCCAAATTGAACTTCGGCGACTGCATGGCCTATGCGGTAGCCGCCGTGGCCGGCATGCCGTTGCTATACACGGGCAACGATTTTGCAAAGACGGACATTCGGGCGGCGTAGGCGCGATTCGGCGTGCGCACCATCCGGGCCGGCGGAATGTGGTGGCGTTGTATAGTCGGGAGTATGGACAAACGCGAGGACCTGCGGCGCTGGGTGCGGAGGCTACTTTCGTCGACCCATTGCTGGCGGCCTACGAGGGCAGGATTGCGGATGCCTGCGAATTCGCGCTGCGCCACCGTGTGCTGCTGCTGCGCGCGGCGGGTGGCGCGGGCATCGGTATCTCGCTCGGCGCTCTTCGGTTTGAAGAAAGCGTCGTGCGGCGCGCGACGGCGGCTCCGTTTGGTCCGGAGTTGGAACTGCGGACATGTTCGGCCGAGGATCTCATGGTGTTGAAGTTGTTCGCTTCGCGGCCTCTGGATCTGCACAATGCCGAGGGAGTGGCAATCCGCCGGAAAGGCAAGCTCGATTGGACCTATGTGGAAGAACAACTGCGGCCGCTGTCTGAGGTGAAGGAGCGACCTGAAATGATGGCCACCCCGGCGCGATTGCGCCAGCTCTGATGCGCCCCTCCGGCATTCTCTACTTAATTGACAGACATTAGGGCGATGCTACAATAAGATAGAACTCAGAGCCTTAACAATCCCTTTGGTTGCAAAGGCATGCGATCTTTCGCATCTTTAGCGCCGCCGGACGAATCGAACAAGTTAACAATGGCGTACGTTGTCCCCATCCCCCGGCTGGCCCGCACCGAAGCGGAACCCCTGCTCGCCACGATCGGCAATACTCCGCTTCTCCGCCTGGAGAAGATCGCGCGCGAGTTCCCCGGCATCGAAATCTTCGCCAAAGCCGAGTACTTCAATCCCGGCGGCTCGGTAAAGGATCGCGCCGCGCTCAACATGGTGCTGGACGGCGAGCGCTCCGGCAAGCTGAATCACAACCGCGTCATCCTGGACGCCACCAGCGGCAATACCGGCATTGCCTACGCCATGATCGGCGCCAACCGCGGCTACAGGGTGAAGCTCGTCCTGCCCGCCAACGCCTCCGTGGAGCGCCAGCGCATTCTGAAAGCCTACGGCGCCGAAATGATGTTCAGCGATGCCGCCGAGGGCTCCGACGGCGCCATCCGCCTATGCCGCCAGGTCTACATGGCCGACCCGGACCTATACTTCTACCCCGACCAATACAACAATCCGGCCAACTGGAAAGCGCACTACGAGCACACCGGCCCCGAGATCATCCGCCAGACCGGCGGGCGGCTCACTCACTTCATCGCGGCCATGGGCACCAGCGGCACCTTCACCGGCATCACCCGCCGCCTGAAGCGCGACCTGCCGGAAGTCAAGTGCTACTCGGCACAGCCTTCCAGCGGCTTCCATGGTCTGGAAGGCCTCAAGCACATGCCCACCGCCATCGTGCCGGGCATTTACGACGAGAAACTCGCCGACGGCAACCTCTGGATCGAAACCGAGGACGCCTATCGAATGGTCCGGCGCCTGGCCCGCGAGGAGGGCCTGCTGGTGGGCATTTCGTCCGGCTGCAACGTCCACGCCGCCACCATTCTGGCGCGCCAGATCTCGGCGCGCGGCGAATCCGCTACCATTGCGACGGTGCTCTGCGACAGCGCCGAAAAATACCTGAGCGAGCATTTCTGGGACGAGTGATGATCCGCATCGAATCCGAGCCTTGGGCGGCCATGATCTCGCACGCCCGCGAGACTTATCCCAACGAGTGCTGCGGCGCCATGCTCGGCGCAATCGACGGCGCCGGGAAAACTGTGCGCGTGGCCTTGCCCCTGGAAAACGCCTTCCATGGCGTTCAGGCCGCGCGCTATGAGCTCCGCCCGCAAGACCTGCTGGCCGCCGACCAGGCCGCGCACGAGCGCCACATGGAGCTGATCGGCATCTACCACTCGCACCCCGATTGCGGCGCCTATTTCTCCAAGACCGATCTGCAAAATTCGTGCCCTTGGTATTCCTTCGTGGTGCTCTCCATTCAGAGGGGAGAATTTCACCATGCCAATAGCTGGCTGCCCAACCCCGAGCAGACCGAAGCCATCCAAGAGGAGTTGATTTACTGATATGCCCAGAGTTTTGATTCCGACGCCCCTGCGGCAGTTCACCGGGAGGCAGGATGCCGTGACCGTGGCCGGCGCCACCGTGGGCGAAGTGCTGAACGCGCTCACCACCCACTATCCCGACCTGCGCAAGCAGATCTTCAACGACGAAGGCAAGGTACGCAGCTTCGTCAACGTCTATCTGAACGACGAGGACATCCGTTACCTGAGCAAGGACGCCACGGCCGCCCAGGACGGCGACATTATCTCGCTGGTCCCCTCCATCGCCGGCGGCTCCGCGCTGGCAGCGCCGCCCGAGGAGATGGCGCTCTCGAAAGACGAAATCCTGCGCTACAGCCGGCACCTGATCATCCCGGAAGTGGGCATCGAGGGCCAGCAGAAGCTCAAATCGGCGAAAGTCCTGCTGGTGGGCGCCGGCGGCCTGGGCGCGCCGCTCGGCTTGTACCTGGCCGCCGCGGGCATCGGCCGCATCGGCATCGTCGACTTCGACGTGGTGGACTTTACCAACCTCCAGCGCCAGGTGATTCACTCCACCGGGGACGTCGGCCGCAGAAAGCTCGATTCCGCCGCGGAGAAGATGCAGGCCATCAATCCCCACGTGGAGATCGTCAAACACGAGACGGCGCTCTCGAGCGAGAACGCGCTCGACATTCTGAAGGACTACGACATTGTGGTCGACGGCACCGACAACTTCCCCACGCGTTACCTGGTGAACGATGCCTGCGTGCTGCTCGGCAAGCCCAACGTCTACGGCTCCATTTTCCGCTTCGAAGGACAAGCCACGGTGTTCGCCTACCAGGGCGGCCCGTGTTACCGCTGCCTCTACCCCGAACCGCCGCCGCCGGGCCTGGTTCCGAGCTGCGCCGAAGGCGGCGTGCTGGGTATCCTGCCTGGCACCATCGGCCTGATTCAGGCCACCGAAACCGTGAAGCTGATCCTGGGAATTGGCGAGCCGCTGGTGGGCCGCCTGTTGCTCTACGACGCGCTGGGCATGCGTTTCCGCGAGCTAAAGCTGCGCAAGAACCCCGAGTGCCCGGTGTGCGGCGAGCACCCGACCATCACCCGGCTGATCGATTACCAGCAATTCTGCGGCGTGCCGCAAAATCAGGAGACGAAAGTGACGGAAGGCGATATCGACGTTACGGAAGTGAAAGCCAAGCTCGACCGCGGCGACCATTTCGTGCTGATCGACGTGCGCGAGCCGCACGAATACAGGATCTGCAACATCCCCGCCGCCAGGCTGATTCCACTGGGCGACTTCCCCAAGCACGTCCACGAATTCGACCCCGCAGCCGACATCGTAATCCACTGCCGCAGCGGCGTGCGCAGCGCCAAGGCCTGCGGCATCCTGCGCCAGGCCGGTTTCCAGCACGTCCGCAACATGAAGGGCGGCATCCTGGCCTGGAGCGACAAAGTGGACCGCAGCGTGCCGAAGTACTGAGCGCTGGCGCTAGGCGGCGTTGTTCCTGATCATTTCCTCGCGGACGACGCGCCGGAGGGTCTCTTCCCATTTTGGGGTTTTTCCCTCGACGTATTCGCGCAGAGCCGAATTGATTAAAGTTTGGTAGCCGACCTTGCCGCCGGACCGATCGGCGATCACGCCGAAATAGTCGACCAGATCTTCATCCAGCCGGATGGTGATTCTCACTTTTCCGGGTTCCAGAGGTGGCTCAGCCGCAACTCGGCCCCGCCTGCCCTTGCTGAAATCGTGCGTATCTTCCATTGTTGTGCCTGCGATTGCCCCTCGAAGGCTCTCCGTACTTCGGTTCTGTTCATCGAGACAACGCTGCGCTTCGCCGGGCCCTTCGTCTCAAACACCACGGAAGGAGAGATGGGCCGACGATGATGCCCAGCAGCAACAGCAGCCGAGAGGGTTCAGGCGGATTTGCAAGCCATTGAAGGAACCGGTCGCTCACCGCGCTCGTTAGGTAAAGAGCGTAGCCAAACACGTAGACGTATGTGGACATCACTTGCTTCATGTTGGCCGTCGTTTTGTACAGGACCACGAAGTGCTGTTTTGAATGAAGAATCGTCCCTTCGGTGCCCTGCGGAATTACGCGAAGGCTCTCCAATGGGAGGCACGGAAACCACAGCAGAGAGATCCACTTCGTCGTGAGGTAGGAACCGTCCGGCCAAAAGTCCCTCTTGCCGATAAGGGTACTTCCAAAACCCTGAATGCTGAATGCCACGGTTGGGGTGGCCGGGTTGCTTTGCGCCGGTTGCTTCGCCGCGCCAGAGCTTCCGTACGGGGTCATTGTGTTGGCGACTCTTTCCACTCTACCGCTTCAGCCCGGAGGTGCGCGCGACAGCGCGGGCGTCACGCCGGAGCCTGGATGCGTCGGCGTGACAATAAAACCTTGGCACGCCGTCACAGAAGCGTAGCGAAATGGGCGACCGTAAGGGCCGACCGTGATCATCCGGCACCCTGCCCCCTCGACGGTCAGGTTTTGGACGTGTATGGAACCAGGATGAGCCCACGGAGCGCGGCGCTCGGCACCCTGTGTTCGCCACAATGCGCACAGTTGTAGAGCCATTCACCATTCTTGTAATAAATCGGCGTCCTTGGAAGGTGAAAGGGCTTGCGCGACGTGTGTACCCCTCGCCTCTGTTCTTGTTGCATCGAAACCTCCATTACGTATTTCGACAATTTCAAGCCCTCGCTTCTGCCTATGATCGGAAGCTGTTGCTCTCTGGTCGTCCGTTCTGGCATCCTTGGTAGAGCATGAAACAAAAGTGGGAATATTTGTGGGTTCCGATGGTGCTGGATGAATCTTCGAAGAACCAGTTGGACGCTGTTGGGGATGACGGTTGGGAATTGGTCGGCCTCGTAAAGGCCGAATCGAAAGACTTGGACCCTTCTCTGTCGCCCGTCTACCATGCGATCTGCAAGAGGCCAAAATAGGGGCGTCGCGCGGACCCGCATTTAGGTAGGTAGAATCCCAGCATCCTCGGCTCGGCCTGGCCCCAGCCGGCGCGGATCACCCGGCCACGTCGTCGGCGTTTTGGGGGAGTGGCGTGGATAACATGGAATCTGGTTTTTTGCGCGTGACATTGGCCCACACGGCGTCTCAAAAGTCTGTCTCGAATTAGGGCGACGGCCTTTTATTGCTTATCCCGGTCGGCTCAGCTCCTTTTCCGCCCCACAATCAGCGCCTCCCCGCAATACCGCCGCAGAGACGGCCACGCCGCCAGCAGCCGCTCGTCCATCCATTCCAGGCCTCGCAACACTGCCCGTGCCCAGCGCCGCGAAAAGCGCCCGCGAAACAGCCGCTTTGCCATCGCCAGCAAGTTGAACGGATAGACCTCGAGCGACCGCAATAGCGGGCGCAGCGCATCCAGGTCCGAGTCGTTCAAAATGATTCCTTCACCCTGCTCAGCCGGCTCCTTCGACACCCGCCGCCGCACAACACGCGCCGCGTTGAGCAGCGGATTATTGCCATAGGTTTCCACCAGTACCAGCCGCCCGCCCGGTTTGAGCACGCGCAGCAGCTCCTCGCGCGCCCGCGGATACTTGAGCGTGTGATGCAAGGCGAAGCTCCCGAGAATCAAGTCGAATTCGCCGTCGCCGAAGCAGGAAAGGTCGCTGGCATCGCGCGCCACGCCCCGCACGCGGTCCGCCACGCCGCTCACCGCGGCCCGCCGCAGGCCCAGCCGGATGGCCACCGGCGAAAGATCCAGCAGCGTCACCGCGGCGCCTTCCCCGGCCAGCATCAGGCCCCAATCGCCGGTGCCGCAGCCGTAATCGAGCACGGTTCGGCCCGTGAGCGGTTCGCTCAGCAGGTATTCGAGCGCGGCCTGGTACACCACCCGGCGCTCGTAGCTGGGGTTGGCGGGATCGGCCAGACCGGCCGCCAGCGTCCCGCGGTTGCACACCAGGTCGGCATCCGGCAGTTCCAGAAACTGGCGGTACTGCGCGTCGTAGAATTGGCGTTCCTGTTCGGGAAGAAGGTGGGCCCCGCGCGGCGCGGACTTGATCATATTGTTAGTTTACATTAAAACTAGTATTATAGTCTTGTGATCAGGCTCAACGTTCACGAGGCCAAGACGCATCTTTCCCGCTACCTGAACCGTGTCGAGGCAGGCGAGACCATCGTCCTCTGCCGCCACAATCGTCCGGTAGCGGAACTGCGACCCATCGGGACCAAGACCTCGCACGGGAGACGCAGGTTTGGTATCGATGAAGGCAAGTTTGAGATACCTCCCGAGTTTTTTGAGCCTCTGCCCGAGGATCTCATGCGATACTTCAGCGGCGAGGCCGAGGATTGAAGCTGCTTCTCGATACATGCACGTTTTTGTGGCTCAATTCCCGTCTCTCGCGGGTATCGCCGCTGGTCCGGGGGCTGTGCGCGGACGGCGACAACGAACTGTATTTGAGCGTCGTATCCGCTTGGGAGATCGCTTTGAAGCAGGTGGCCGGCCGCCTTCCGTTGCCGGAACCCGCTGCCCGATACGTTCCCAGCCGCCGCCAAGCCAACGGCATCGCCAGCCTGGATCTGAGCGAGGAAGCGGTCCTGCAACTGCCCAAACTCCCGTCACTCCATACCGATCCGTTTGACCGGATGCTGATCTGCCAGGCCATTGCGCACGGTTTCGCCATCCTCACTCCGGACGAATGGATCGCGCGCTATCCCGTGCGCGTGCTCTGGTAGCGGAAGCGGCTCCTGCGGCGATCCGCGCAAAAAGCTATGCTGTTAGCTGAGCGATGAATATTACCGAAATCTTTATCCGCAGGCCAGTCATGACCACGCTCGTCATGATGGGTATTCTCCTCTTCGGAATAGCCGGGTATCGCACACTGCCCGTTAGCGATCTGCCCAACGTGGACTTCCCCACGATTCAGGTGAGCGCCAGCCTTCCCGGCGCCAGCCCCGAGACCATGGCCGCTTCCATCGCTACCCCGCTCGAGCGCCAGTTCTCGACCATTCCGGGCCTGGATTCCATGACCTCCACGAGCGCGCGCGGCAGCACCAGCGTCACCCTGCAATTCGTGCTGGATCGCAACCTGGATGGCGCCGCGCTGGACGTGCAAGCCGCCATCGTTACGGCCCAGGGCCGGCTGCCTACTGGCATGCCTACGCCGCCCACGTTTCGCAAAGTGAACCCGGCGGACATGCCCATCCTGAACCTGACTCTCAGCTCGCCTACGCTGCCCCTCTCGGCGGTAGACGAATACGGCGAGACCATGATGGCGCAGCGCATCTCCATGATTGACGGTGTGGCGCAGGTGTTCGTCTATGGCGCCCAGAAATTCGCCGTACGGGCGCAGCTCGATCCCAGTCTCATGGCCGCCCACAACATCGGCATTGACGACGTGGAGATCGCGCTTGGCCTGCACAACGTCATGCTGCCGACTGGCACTCTCTGGGGACCCAGGCAGGCCTACACCGTTCAAGCCACCGGGCAGCTCGATAGCGCCGCCGCCTATCGCCCCCTCATCGTGGCTTACCGCAACGGATCTCCGGTTCGCCTTGAGCAGTTGGGGCGGGTGATCGACAGCGTCGAGAACGACAAGGTGGCGGCCTGGTACAACGATACGCGCACCATCTACCTGATTGTGCAACGCCAGCCTGGCAGCAATACGGTCAAGGTGGTGGACAGCATCAAGGAGCTGCTGCCCAGTTTCCGCGCGCAGATGCCGCCCTCGGTGAAACTGGAGATTCTCTATGACCGGTCGCAAGCCGTTCGGGAATCCGTCAACGACGTGAAATTCACGCTGGTTCTGACGATTGCGCTGGTGATCATGGTGATCTTTCTCTTTTTGCGGAACGTCTCCGCCACCGCGATCCCCTCGCTCGCGCTGCCCATGTCCATCATCGGCACATTTGCGGTCATGGCACTGGCGGGCTACACGCTCGACAACCTTTCGCTGATGGCGCTGACGCTTTCGGTGGGTTTCGTGGTGGACGACGCCATCGTGATCCTGGAGAACATCGTCCGCCACATCGAGATGGGGAAGCCGCGCATGCAGGCGGCCCTCGAGGGAGGCCGCGAGATCGGCTTTACCATCCTTTCCATGACGCTCTCGCTGGCCGCGGTCTTCATCCCCGTGCTGTTCATGAGCGGCATCATGGGCCGGCTGTTCCATGAGTTCGCCGTGGTCATCATGGCGGCCATCATCATCTCCGGCGTGGTCTCGCTCAGCCTCACCCCCATGCTGTGCAGCCGGTTCCTCAAGCCCCCGGGGGAGCGGCAGAACGCTTTCCAGCGCTCCTCCGAAAAGGTGTTCGACGGGATGCGCGACCTCTACGGATGGAGCCTCCGCGGGGTCATTCGCCACCGCTTCCTGACCATGCTGGCAGCGACCGGGACGCTGGCGGCCACCATCTATCTGTACGGGATGGTTCCCAAGGGCTTCATTCCCAGCCAGGACACCGGGCAACTGAGCGGGACCACCGAGGCTCCCCAGGACATCTCGTTCGATGGCATGGTCCAGCGGCAGAAGGAGGTGGCTGCCGTGATTCAAGCCGATCCCGATATCGAGGCTTTCGCCTCGAGCGTCGGGCAGGGCGGCGGGATTTCATCCGGTAACCAGGGGCGCTTGACCATGCGCTTGAGGCCTCGCAGCGTGCGGCGCTCCACGCCCGAACAGATTATCGACAGATTGCGGCCCAAACTGAACGCCCTTCCCGGCATTCGAACGTATCTTCAGAATCCGCCGCTGGTGCGCATCGGCGGGTTTGTCAGCCGAAGCCTCTACCAGTACACCCTGCAAGGGACCGACCTCGGCGAGCTTTACGGTTCCGCCGACGCTTTCGAGAAACGCGTCGCGACCGTGCCGGGCCTCACGGACGTCAACAGCGACCTCCAGATTTCCAGCCCCCAGATTACGGTGGATATCAACCGCGACCGCGCCTCGGCTCTGGGCGTCACCGCAGAGCAGGTCGAGGACGCTCTGTACGACGCTTATGGCGCGCGCGAAATCTCCAACATCTACATGCCCACCAACACCTACTACGTGATCATGGAGCTGCTGCCAACATACCAGCGCGACCCCACCCGCCTGCCCCTGCTCTACATTCGCTCCAACCAGGGGAAACTGGTGGCGCTCGACTCGGTAGCCAGGCTGCGTACGGAAACCAGTGCGCTCACGATCGCGCATTTAGGCCAGTTGCCGGCGGTCACCGTCTCCTTCAACCTGCTGCCCGGTGTTTCGCTCGGCGACGCCGTGGACCGCATCGAGGAGCTGGCGCGCGAAACCCTGCCGGCCTCCATCCGCACCAGTTTTCAAGGAACGGCCGCGGCATACCAGTCCTCGCTGCGCGGCATGGGCGTGTTGCTGGTCATGGCCATTCTGGTGATCTACATGGTGCTGGGGATTCTGTACGAAAGTTTCATCCACCCCCTCACCATTCTCTCCGGCCTGCCCTCGGCCGGCCTGGGCGCTCTGGCCACGCTCCTGATCTTCCACGATGAGCTCAACATCTACTCGTTCGTCGGCATCATCATGCTGATTGGGATCGTCAAAAAGAACGCCATCATGATGATCGACTTCGCGCTGGAAATCCAGCGCACCCAGGGCATACCGCCGGCCGAGGCCATCTACGAGGCCTGCCTGGTGCGCTTCCGGCCCATCATGATGACCACCATGGCCGCGCTCATGGGCACGATCCCCATCGCCCTGGGTTTCGGCGCTGGCGGCGAAGCGCGCCGCCCGCTGGGCCTGGCGGTTGTGGGTGGCCTGGTGGTCTCGCAAACGCTGACGCTCTACATCACCCCGGTGTTTTACATTTACATGGAGCGCTTCCGCAACCTGGGCGGGAAGAGGCGGAGCCGCCGGCGCGAAGCGGCCGCCGAAGTGGTTTTGCAGTCGTAAGGCGTGTCGGGTAGGGCGGGCCCCCCGGTCCTGGGGCCCCCTCTGGGGACGGTCCCCCTGGACCCGCTTTTTCGAGGGTCGAGGCACCCTTGCGGAACAGCATACCATGCGAGTGAGCCAGCCACCGGAGTCGAATTGCTACGGTGGTTCTATAAATGGAACTCGCCATTCAGGTCAGGATTGAGGAGCTACCGGAGGGGTTGTACCTGGCAACATCCGACGAACTGCCGGGGCTGGTGGCACAGGGGCGCACCGTTGCCGAAGCTTTGGACATCGCCCGGGATGTAGCCCGGAAGATCATCGAAGCTCGCAGCGAGCGTGGGGGACCAATCCCGCTGGCCGCCGTCTCCGAGCGACGCGATTTTACGATCGTGGTGGCCGCCTGAAGTGGGCCGTCTTGCAGGTTTCCGTTATCGCGCCGGAAGGGACGCTACGGGCCGTTCTCAAGCAGGCAGCGATCTATCCGGACGCCTTTCTCGCCGCCTGATATTCAGCGTATCGCGGAATAATTAAACGAACGGCGTGTACCAGGATGTATCACGCAGGCCTCGCGAGGTGGCAAACTTCCCCCAAGGGGACTTCCTGCCCGCGTCGGCGCTCCAGGCAATTAGTCACGGACCTCCGTGCTACGCTACCTTGCACGTCGGCACCGGCTGCACCGCCGCTCTCACAACACACTCGGATCGAAGGAGCCAAAGTCTCGACTAACGATTTCGACCTTGGTACCAAGCAGGGCTTCATAACGCTCAGCCACGGCAGGATTCGGCTCAACGAGGCAGACACGCTTGGGACTTGAGGAATTCGTCTCAGACGCGTAGGTCTTCAGCAGTGTTATCGATGACGCATCCGTGCCGGGTAAAGAATATCCAATGATCACTAGTTCCGAAGCTTGATCCAGCATTAGCTTGAATGTCCGCCAAATGTTGTGGATAGCTTTTATGTGACCGAATTCGACCCAATTGTCGCGAGGCTTTCCACCGACATCTAGCAATTTTGAAGCTGAGGGCGGCACAATTGCGGGCACGTTTGCCAGAGCGTATTCTACTGTTGAATTTCCGAAGACGATCGGAGCAAGTGGGTCTGTGACGTACAGAAGATAGTAGGCTATATGGTCTCCAAAGGCAGCTAGGTTTGAGTCAGGAGTCACCATAAGGAGTTCACGATCAAGGAGGGCGAACCAGTTAATGCTTCCGTGTGGTTTTAAGAGCACCGTGCCAATGGTCGACCACCGAGTAGGCAGATATCTAAATGGCCGGCCAGCACGAGCCAATGCAACCTCAAGTAGGACGTCCCAGTTGAACGAGACGATTGCCGTCTCATCGCCGAGGGATGTTACCAAGCGGTCATACGGGCCGACGCGATCAGCTACCTCCATACAACGGTGCCGTATGAAGTCCCTGAGGCCAGAAAGGGCGAGTGTGAGGGCAGTTTTCCGGAAGGCGAGTCCGTTATCCAGACCGACGCCGACGAGGTAGCTAAGCGCCTTGAGATCAAGTCTGTTTAACAGCTCTTCAAAGTCTGGGCTGTCGCAGCACTGTTCGAGGTTGAGATTAAAGCACTCGAATACAGCTTCAAGCAGAACCGCCCGCTGGTGCTCATCGAGACTCTCGGCGAGTTCTCGGGTGAGGTTTTTCAAGGTTGGAAGACCGTAAGGCACGGATGCCCCTGAACCGATTAGGTAGACCCGTTCAATCGGTGTGCTAAGAACTGGTTGTCTGTCATCGGTCGGATCACGCAGCCAATCCGAATAGCCAAAGTCAAGGCTTTCGATCACCCTCCGCCCGGTCGCGCGCAAAGTCATATCTCGCCTTTCTTGTTGAAGAGTATACAGCGATGGAAGCAGTCGGGTTGTCGCGGCGGGCACAGGCTGGCATCGCCGAGCCCGTACAACATGGCTTCCCGTGGGCGCCAAACGACGTTCGATGAGATGGAACATCATACCGCGCGACGGACTGTCGAGAATCCCAACACCGCTATGCAGCACCCCCCGGTGCAGATCCGCGGTATGGGCGTTTTGCAGCCAATTGACCCACCCGACCGCCGGAGCGGCAGTGGCTGCATTCCGTGGTCGCGCTGATGGTCCGCGACCCCGTACAGTGGCGCTACAATTCCAGACGATGCCCCAATGGAAGGCACCACAAATCGAGAGACGGTGGGTTGCGATAACGACCAAGCCGCATGCGGCGCTGGCCGCAATCGTGTCGAGCCACTTCCGAGCACCTGGAGTCTACTTCGCGGTGTTCGAGTTCCCCTCCATCCCGACCCCACGCTCGCCGGTGATTGATTACAGCGCCGATGGCGCCTTTGGTCAGATCGTCGGCACTCGCGCCGCAACATGGATCAATAACGCGCTCGCAGGAATCCAGCCCGGGACAATACTCCTGCTGGGGCTAACAGAAGCGGAAAAGACCTACCTGGCTCCGCTGTTGCCAGCGCCAAAAGTTGTCGAGATCAACAGTGCTGATGACATCGGCCGTTGCCTTCCTCCAACTTCGCCGGCGGTAGGGTCATTGAGGTGTCGGCCGCAAGAAGCGGTCCTGGGGCTTGCGCACGCGAAATTTCTAGGCAAGGCTTTGGTAATCGATGAAGGCGCAGAGCCACTGGTAACAAGCGTCCATCGTCACGGCGGACCCAGTATCGTCATCGTCGAAAGCGATGGTGGAATCGACGATCTTGTTGCGGTGAACTATGCCTTTGCCATCGATGCGGATGTCACTTTTGTTCCCGCCATCGACCGACGGGAACTCGATGGCCTGCCCCGACAGCTCGATGCCTGGAGTCGCGATCGGTCAAGCCGGGCTTTCGATCCTCTTCGACGGCAGATCACAATCCGTATCAAGCAAATCGACTTCAGGCGTTATGAGGTCGCGACGTTCTTCACAGTCGGTTTGCCGTATGGTCTCGTATTAAAAAACACACTGCCGTGCAGTCACGTCTTAAAAGGGCCTTACTGCGGTCCGTTCGTCACCAACTCGATTGCCCAGGAATACTGGCCGATAACATTCGACAGCGCGCTACTCTTTTCCCCTGAGTTGTTTGCCTCGGAGGAGACGGCGGACATTGCCAAGGCGCTCGACGCGGATCATTACAGCGTTAGGCTCCTTTTAGGTTCGGAGGCTACGCTGAAGAACCTGGACAACTACGGGAGCCTATTCCCGTATGACGTTCTGCACATCTGCTCGCACGGAGGCGAGACGGACGGGTACAAATCTACTTTGGAATTCGTGGACCGGCTTGGTGGAAAGCACAGGCTCGACTTTTATGAAATCGTGGGATTCTCACCCTCCGGTGGGGAGATGGTGCGAGTTGAGACGAAGGCGATCTTCGTGGCCCTCGACGGACTGAAGTGGCGGAGCGAGCCTCTGAAGACGTATCCCAAATACGTCTTCGACGACATGTTTGTGGCGCTCAAGGAAGACCGTGGAAGGATCACACGACAACGGGTTCACGATCCGATCGCTTTGTCTTGTCACATTCAGTGCTACGACAGTATTCATCAGGGCGTGTTCCAGCATCTCGCTGCCTTCGGCCGCCCCTTGGTATTTAACAATACCTGCTCCTCCAACTACGAAATGGCCGGGATGTTTGCGGCTGCCGGGGCGCGATGCTACATCGGCACCCTGTGGGCAGTGGATAACAGTACGGCGGTCCGAGCTGCAACCATGTTCTATGGGGAGGCGCTGAAGCACGGAAATATACTGGCGGCTTTCGCGGTCATGAACAAATCAATCAGGAATAAGCAGTGTAGAGACGTTTATATTTACTGGGGCCTGCAGTTTAGTTCTATGCCCAAGCCCGCGCACAAGTCTCTTGACAAGGTCTTTGCCGCCTTGGTTGATGCCGGCCGCATTTGGGTTAGGAGGACCGCCGTGGCTCCCAATCCCGAGATCAAGAGAAACTGCGTTGAGGCGTTAAAGTTCCTTCGAACCGAGATCCTGGGACTGTTCGCTCCGGGGCGGCTCGAACAACTCCGGGATTTCGATTTTTCGATACCAGACGAATACGAGCGAATGTTGCCACCGCCATCTCCCGATGAGCTTGCCAGGGCCGCTTCCGGAATGACGCTCCGGTCTGAGCTACGCAAACGGACAGAACCGTTTGAATAGGATGATTCGCTCTCCCGTGGGCAAAAGGAGGCTCGCAGCGCGGCGTCCGTCGCCCCCTCGAACGCGTAGTCCCCGTTCCACCGAACTGCTGGCGCTCGAAACTCCCCAGATGACGGCGTTCTGGGAGACCGCCCAGCCCGGTACACACGTCCCATCCGGGAGCGGCGGGGCGCGCCCGGCTCGCCGGTCATGTTACATCCGTTACGCCGCGTCCTCGAATCTGACCACGATCCGCTTGCCGAGCGCTGCCAGTGCGGCTTGAATCCTCTCGGGCTTGGTGCTGTGCTTTGGGTCGAGCATCCGGCGGACAACGGTTTCGCTGACGCCAAGCCGTCTCGCCAACTCCGTATTTCGCATTCCGCCCTCGCGCATGGCCAGATAAAGGGCAAGCTTCGGCGCCAGGTAGAGCGGAACGCTGATTGGATATTGCCCGCGCTTCTGCTTGGAAGGGGCCGGAATTCCGTCGCCGCGGACTATCCGTCCAGCAATGGCTTCGGCCAGGCAGTCGGCGGCCTCCGCCAGCGTGTCGCCAAGATCCGCTCCTCCAGTAAGCGCTTCGGGCAGATCTGGGAACCGGACATGAAAGCCTTTGCCGTTCTCCTCGGGTAGAAGCCTGGCGGGATACGCGGCGGTGAACACTACGGGTCCTCCTAACAAACGCCGAGTCGCCGATACATATCGGACAGCAAGCCGGGGCCGAGTTCCAAAGAATTGGTCTCTTTTGGTGACGCGTTTTGAAAGAATATTTTACCCTTTCGCCCCAATAGGTTAAGAAGACTCGACGCCAGCCCACTTGACACCCGTCTGCTACCCTGAAATCGGAAAGAGGCCTGTGCCGCCACGGCGCAGACCCGACAGTTTTCTTGCTGGCCAGCAAGCGTTGCATTTGAGATGGTACTGAGTTCTCTGTAGGCCCGTGAACGGCCGAACGGCATTCACCCCCGGGAATCGGGGATGGGTGGACGACGGGGAAATCTTGGGACTAGTCCTGAAACACTGGGGGACGAGGCCGGGCGAACCCTTTGGGTCACCGACCGACACCAGCCCCAACAGCTTCAGCGAGCCTGCTATCGAGTTGGTTATGACGCGCCATCCAGCGCTTCCGCTGCCTTCGAAGATGCGGCTCCAACCATTGGCGGCCGGATACGCACGGCGATAAGTCCGGCGGGTGACCGCAGGCCCCCGGCCGCCGCAACGAACCTCTTCAACTCCTCCGCGTGCCCGCAGTGTCTTCAATCCCCTGACCCCCAATTTGATTTGCCCGCCGCCCCTTCGCTATCCTGAATTTTTCGCGGTAGAGGCGCGGCGGCCATCAGTAGCCGGGCTGGAATTCCGATATTTCTCCGGCGGGTGGAGCGCTATCGGGAATGAAGGCCGCATGCACCCGTCCGGCGGTTCTCTTCTTCTCTTTCGCTTTCCTCCCCCGGCTGGCTCCTTATGAACGTTTTCGAACTCACGCGCGCGCTGGTCGATATCGAATCGATCACCAACAACGAGGAGCGGGCCGGCAACTACCTCTACGACTGCCTGTCGGCGCTGGCCGTCCGGTTCGACGGCCGCGTGGAGCGCATCGAAGTGGAGCCGCGCCGCTTCAACGTTTTCGCGCAGTGGGGCCAGCCGGTGTTCTACATTTACATGGAGCGCTTCCGCAACCTGGGCGGGAAGAGGCGGGGCCGCCGGCGCGAGCCGGCCGCTGAAGCCGTCCTGCAATCGTGACCTGTTGGTGTGCGCATTTGGGCTAACGCCGTTCCAGCGTGACAAAGGCGCGATTTACGAGACCCGGGACGTTCGCGCTGACGTTCAGTTCGGCGGCGACGTCGATATCCAGCGCGAAGCCGCGTTCGATCAATTCTCTCCCCGAGCCCGAATCGCGGAGCGCTTGTGACAGATTCCCGCGAAAACGATCGAAAGCCGCGGCCGCGAGTGCGGCTTCGGGTGAGCGGCTCCCGGAGAGTGCCGCGATCACCGCGCCTGCGCCAATCCAATCTTCGAGACTCGGCCGAAGCTCGCCGGCGGGCCACATCTCCCCGGCTGGAATCACCGCGATGGTCGAGCCAAGGCTGGCCGCGGTTTGGGCGACGGCTGTGGCGTTTCGGAGACAGGCAGCCAGCACGGTCGCATGGCTCACCGCAAAAGACAAGGCAGCTCCGTTGGGTGAGGGCAGCACCAGTCGGTATCCGGCAGGCAAGCTGCGCAGCGATGCTGGTGACAGCGAAAAGCCCCCGGCGCGGTCGGGCGAAGCCAACTTCGCGTTGAGCGAGTCGGCGTAATCCGCGGCGGACTCTCCCTGGAGCGGATAAGGAAAGACTACGGCGCCTTGGGCGGTGGCGATATCAATGGCTGTAGTAAAGGAAAGGACATCGATAATGACGATGACATTGGAGATTCTCCCGAGCTCTTTGATCCCCTGAAGACCCCACTCGCAACGAACCTCGAACTCCGCCTGATCGAATCTCACACCTTCATTTAACGCCACATCCGACTCCGCGAGGTTTTGCCCTACCAAATGGCTTTCAGCCCAAACTGAATCTGCCGCGAGGCCGTAGAGGTGGCCGTGATCAATCCAGCCGTCGCCGAAGGCGCGGCCGATGCCGACGAGAAGACTACCGGGTTGGGTGTCCCAAAGTTGGCGTGATTCAGCACGTTAAAAATCTCGGTCCGGAACTGCAGGCGGAGCCTTTCGGAAATCGGCGTGTTCTTCACCGCCGATAGATCGATGCTGCGGGTTCCGGGCCCCGCCTGGTCCGTCGCCACTTTGCGGACGGCGCCGGTTTCCACATTTCGAATGGTGACCAGCGCTTCCGGCAGGCCTGCGCCGGTTTGATCCTTCACTGTTCCAAAGAGGCCCGAATCGGTTTGGGCCCACGCCGCACTCGCCAGGGCCGCTACTGCTAATAGACTGCGCCAACTCTTCATAAGCCTTGCTCCAGACTGTCTGCAAGTGATTTAAAAAACAGGACCTTACTTCTAGTAGCGGCAACAACGGCAGAAGCGCATAAAAAGGGCCTAACACACAATCACCCTATTGTCCATAGAAAATGTGATGTATACTGGATTGAAGTCATGCCGCACTCCTTGACCCACCTGGAAGCGCTGGAAGCGGAGAGTATCCACATCCTGCGCGAAGTGGCCGGCGAATTCCAGCGGCCGGTGATGCTCTATTCCATCGGCAAGGACTCATCGGTTCTGTTGCGGCTGGCGCAAAAGGCCTTTTATCCGGAGCCCATTCCGTTTCCGCTGCTGCACGTCGACACGGGCTACAAGTTCCGCGAGATGATCGAGTTTCGCGACGCCTACACCGCCAGCATCGGCGTGCGCCTGATTGTCCACACCAATCGCCAGGCCTTGGATGAGGGAGCGCAACCGTTCCGCATCGGCACTCAGCGATGTTGCGGGCTGCTCAAAACCCAAGCGCTGCTGGACGCTCTGAGCGGGGGCGGTTTCGATGCCGCCATCGGCGGCGCGCGCCGCGACGAAGAGCGCTCGCGCGCCAAGGAACGCATCTATTCTTTCCGCGATGCTCACGGCCAGTGGGACCCCAAGAGCCAGCGGCCGGAACTTTGGAATCTCTTCAACGGCCGCACCGGGCCGGGCGAGAGCATCCGCGTGTTTCCGCTTTCCAACTGGACCGAGCTGGATGTATGGCACTACATCCACGCGGACCAGATCCCCATCGTACCGCTCTACTTCGCCCAGGAGCGGCTCATGCTGGTTCGCGGCCAGACGCTGATCCCGGTGGAACAGCCATTCATCCCCATGCTTCCGGGCGAGAAGCCGCAACTGGTGCGGTGCCGTATGCGATCGCTGGGATGCAGCCCGTGCACCGGGGCCATCCGCTCCGATGCCTCCACGGTTCCCGAAATCATCCGGGAACTGATCGCCGTGCGGCGGTCCGAGCGCGAAAACCGCGTCATCGACCACGACCAGGACGGCTCCATGGAAGTCAAGAAGCGCGAGGGGTATTTCTGATGGCGGCCGCGCGCGCTCTGGTGGATTCGGCCTTCGAACAGCACCTGGCCCGGGAAGAGGCCAAAGATCTGCTGCGCTTCCTCACCTGCGGCAGCGTGGACGATGGCAAGAGCACGCTCATCGGCCGCCTGCTTTACGATTCGCGCAACGTGTTCGAAGACCAGGTGCACGCCGCCGCCAAAGCCACGCGCAACCGCGCGGCGGGCGAGGTGGATCTTTCGCTGCTGACCGACGGCCTCCGCGCGGAGCGCGAGCAGGGGATCACCATCGACGTGGCTTACCGTTACTTCGCCACCGCGCGCCGCAAGTTCATCATCGCCGACACCCCGGGCCACGAACAGTACACGCGCAACATGGCCACCGGCGCGTCCACGGCCGACCTGGCGATTCTGCTGATCGACGCGCAGCTTGGGGTGCTGCCGCAATCGCGCCGGCACGCTTTCATCTGCTCGCTGCTGGGGATTTCGCGCTTCGTGGTGGCTGTCAACAAGATGGACCTGGCCGGCTACGATCGCGCCGTGTTCGAGCGTATACGCGACGAGTTCGCCGGCTTCCTGGCGAAGCTCGGCGCGCCCGAGGCGTACTTTCTCCCGGTCAGCGCCCTGGCCGGCGACCACGTGGTCGAGCGCAGCCGCAACATGCCCTGGTTCGACGGTCCCAGCCTGCTCGAATATCTCGAGACCGCCGGCCGCTGCGGCCCCGGCGAGGGCGCGGGATTCCGGATGCCCGTGCAGCGCGTTTCGCGGCCCGACGGTTCCTTCCGCGGCTACGCGGGACAAGTTGCCTCGGGCGCCGTTCATCCGGGCGACGTGGTGACCGCGCTTCCCTCGGGCCTGCGGTCGCGCGTCAAACGGATCGCGACCTTCGATGGCGACCTGGCCGCGGCATTCGCGCCCCTGTCGGTGACGTTAGAGTTGGAAGATCCGCTGGATATCAGCCGCGGCGACATGCTCTTTGCCGGTTCGGCGGCCCCGCATGTGGCGCGCCGTCTGGAAGCGCACCTGGTCTGGATGGACGCGCGCCCTCTGGACGCGCGCCGGCGTTACCTGCTGAAGCACACCACGCAAACCGTCTCCGCGGAGGTAACCGTTCGCCACCGCATCGACATCCACACGCTCGACGCCGAGCCGGCGCATACGCTCGAAATGAATGCCATCGGCGTGGCGGAGATCTCGACCACCAAACCGCTGTTCTTCGATTCCTACAAGCGCAATCGGGTCACCGGCAGCTTTATATTGATCGACCCCGAGACCAACGCCACGGTTGCCGCGGGGCTCATACGCCAACCGGTGGCTGCCGCGCGCGGCGCCGGCCCCGTCACTGCCACCGAACGGATGGCCCGCTGGGGACACGGCGGCGCGGTGATCGAAACGGAGACTGCGGAAGTCGCCGCGGCGCTGGAGCGGGCGCTATTCGACCGCGGCTGCTCGGTCGCGGTGGCCGGCGGCGAATCCGCTGCATCCGCTCTCGAAGACGCGGGAATGCTCGCCATCCGGGTGGCGCCGTCCGCGCCCCGGCGGGACGTTCCTGCCATTCTGCGCCAGCTTGAACAACGGGGCGTGCTGGTTTCGCGCGACACCGTTTCCGCGGGAGGAGGCATCTGAATATGGACCGCGCCATCACCGAAGCTCATCGGCGGATCGACCAGGCTCTGGCAGCCGGCCCCGCGCCGGAGTGCGTCACCTCCAGCTTTCAAGCTGAATGCGTCGTCCTGGTCGACATGCTGGTCTCACGCCGCCCGCGCATCCCCGTGCTGTTCCTCGATACGGGCTACCACTTCTCGGAGACACTCGCCTATCGCGACCAACTCGCCGCGAAATGGAATCTGAACCTGGTCACGCTCACGCCCAGGCTGACCGTCGCCCAGCAGGAGTCGCAGTTTGGAATCCTCTACCGGACGGCGCCCGACCGCTGCTGCGGGATGCGCAAAGTGGAGCCGCTGTTCGCGGTGCTCGAAGACTACAACACGTGGTTCACCGGCCTGCGGCGCGAACAATCGAAATCGCGCGCCAATCTCGAGGTCTCCGCCGAATTCAAGCTGCCCTCGGGCAAAGTGCTGCGCAAAATCAGCCCGCTGGCGGACTGGACGTCACGCGACGTCTGGCAGTACCTCAAACACCATGGCCTGCCGAAGCTGGCGCTGTACGACGAAGGTTATACCAGCATCGGGTGCCAGCCGTGCACGTCGCTGCCGCTGGATGCCGGCGATCCACGGTCGGGCCGCTGGTCGGGCCAGAAGCTCGAATGCGGCATTCACATCCAGGGTTGAGCCGTCATGGAATATCTTCTTGGATTCGCGATCGCGATATTGATCGGGCTCACCGGGGTGGGCGGAGGCTCCGTCACCGCGCCGGCGCTGGCGTTGTTTCTGGGCGTGGGGCCGGCGGAAAGCGTCGGGACCGCGCTGGTTTTCACCGCCATTGTCAAGCTGGTGGCGGCTCCCATCTACATCGCACGGAAGGAAGTGGATTTCCGGATTCTCCGGCTGCTACTGGCCGGAGGAGTGCCGGGCGTTCTGGCCGGCTCCTACCTGCTGGCGCGGTTGAGCTCGGCGCAACATCGCGGCCCGTTGTACGCCGTGCTGGGCGCGGTCATTATCTTGATGGCGCTGGCGAATCTCTACCGCCTCTTTGCGCCACGGCCCAGCCCATCCGATCGAGACCGCACACGATGGCTGCCGTGGGTGGCGATTCCCATCGGCGCCGAAGTCGGTTTCTCTTCGGCCGGCGCCGGCGCCGGCGGCTCCCTGGTTCTAATGACCCTCACGCGGATGTCCACTGCTCAGGTGGTCGGCACGGACTTGCTTTTCGGCCTCGCCCTGTCGCTGGGTGGCGGCGGCATCAGCCTCGGAATGGGCAACTATCATGGCGCGCTGGCCCTCAAGCTGGCCGCCGGCGGCGTGGCCGGAGCGT
>Ga0326727_10010252_pt1 | contig 22427 bp, 16 predicted proteins | sample MB2enrmetagenome_FD_207643 | JGI IMG/M metagenome (GOLD analysis project Ga0326727, IMG submission 207643) | Lab enriched peat soil microbial communities from McLean, Ithaca, NY, United States - MB29MY | ecosystem: Environmental > Terrestrial > Soil > Wetlands > Peat | place: USA: New York...
GATCGGGCCAGGGTTCGTCGCCGAACATGTGCTTGCTGAACACCTGCCCTTGAACAACGGCACCTGGGTTGAGGTAACCCTCAAGATGTAGGGATTGGGCTGGGAGTAGGACGACTTGGGAAGCGATTAGTTGTTCTGGGTAACCAGCCGCGCTTGCGTACAAGTCATAGACGCCCGGTGCGACACCTTCGACCTCGAAGTGGCCTGATGCGGAAGCGTTGAAGTAACTTCTCGCCTCAACCTGTCGCCCGGTTGTTTGAATAGCTGACTGGTAAGGGTCTATGGCTACACCTACTGCCCTAACCCGGCCGGGGAGGTCGATCGGTTTTCCGTAGAGGCTTGTATTGAATGAGCCGTACCGAATTGTTCCGGTTATAATTCCCGGATCTATCTCACCCTTCACTAGGACGACTGGCCAATTCTCAACCGGAACAGTCGCGTTTGTTGCTCCCGAGTATGGTACAATCGAGGTGCTCGGATTAGCCGCTGTTCCTTCGTTGCAAGCCGCACATTCGTGGCCATTCACGATGATGTTCCGTGGCATACCGGGGTAAACGAAGTTGAAGAACTGGTCGAACAGGAAGACTTTGAAAAAATATCTCCCCGCTATTTTTGGAGCGCCAACGTCGTTGATACGCATGTAATACCATTCGCGGTAATCATGTTGCGGCCACCAGTGTATGTCTCCTTCGATGCTCACCACCCACCAGCCGGGCCCCCACGGGTCGGTTTGACTCGCTTTCCCTATCGAAACCACGTCGTTCGCGTTGGCCGCGAATGTGGTTTGGATTAGACCAGGGTTGTAGGAGGAGACGGCCAATGTGGACAGATCGAATTCTGGGGGAATGTAAACAGTGAGACCCGTGAAATTTGCCATGTATCGAACTCCTGTCCCGCAGGAGTTGTCGACATCATTCCAACCAAAAGCGCAAGAATTGCTGAAGTTGATAGCCAAAATGAGCGGACCAGTGTTTTCGTGGTCGATCGTCGAAGTTAGAATCGCGCCGAATGGTGAGTATCCGGCGTCAGCTGGTTGATTTGAATCTGATACAGTGTAGGGAGCTTCGTAACCGGACGGGAACGCGTTCGGAGCCCCCGAATATGCGGCTGCACCGGGCCCAGGCCACAAGTAAACCGTAGGCCCAGGAACATGAGGATCTGAATCACTTTGGTGGTAGGCTGCGACGGCGATGGGGTTGCCCAATGTGAAGTGGGCATACACTGGAGTAGAAATCAAAGATAACGAGAGCAATGCAGCCATTACGAATCTAAGACGGCGGCACTGCATGAATTGACCCGATAGTCGATTTCATATTTAATAGCATGGATGGATAATCCAGCCAGGTCACCATCGATCAATAAAACTACAATGATCGCATTCGTTGCAGCTTTTTCAGTGGCAAAAGGCGATCGGAATGTTCAGGCAAATCTGTCTATTGGCGGCAGAGAAGCCGATGCAAATATGAAGTGCAAGCGAGACGTAGTGGCATCAAATTTTCATCGAAGTCATCGACTGCAACAGTGCAAGATCGTGGTGCTGTAACTATTACCCTCGGCACTAATCATAGTGCTCCGAACTCGTATGCGAAAGAGATCGCGCGGTCGTATGGCAAATCGATCGTTCGGAAGATCTCCAACTTGACCGATGACATCACCAAGCTGGCGAACCCTAACTGGGGGAGCTTGCCTTCTTCGTACGGCCAGTAGGTGATTATGCCGATCGGTGTTGAGGCTTTCACGATGACGATTCCAGTCATCCATGGGTGTGGGTCGCAGTGGTAGGGGTACGTTCCTGCTCGCAGGAACGTATGGGTGAAGTTGCCGCCTGGTGGAATTAGACCCGAGTTGAACTCGGGAATGTTACTGTGAGCAGTATGCCAGTCAGTGTCTTCGTTCTTCCAAATGACGGTATTGTTAACTCCGATCACTATCGTGATGTCGGGCGGTTCGAATCCTAAATGAAGGTTCACGCCGGCCCCCTTAGGAATAACCACCACCACTACCGTAGGAATCACTTCTGTAGGAGCGGTTGATGTCAGATTGCTGTGGAAGAAAAATCCGGCTGCAACCAAAGCTAAGATTGCAATAAGCACGATACCAAGCATCGCGAACGTTCTACTCCGCGAGCGCCTCGTCTTCGATCTGATGCGCCGTTTGACTCTCTTTCTCGATCTGTGACTGCGAGAAACTCTCATGTGCAACCGCAGAATCCTCCTTCTACAGGAATGTAATTGTCAGCAAAATCGATTTTGTGGAGTTCGCTTTGGAGCAACGTGACCGTATCAGCCGTCTATACGCATTACGGGTTTGCTCCTTCATCTATTGAACACAACACTGCCTACCGCAGTAGCATAAAGCGATTCTATCAGAAACTTTGTGCCGCATTTTCGATTGCTCCTTCCACAGCGAGGACCATGCCTGAGGTAATGAATGCAATGGCAAAACCGAGAGACACATAGAAAGCGGAACTTGTTTGAATACCTAGAACAGGAATCTGTGTAGCGATTACGAATCCACAAAGTATGAAGACTAAGCCTACGGTTAACTTAGCCAAGCCCTTTGACACAGCCCTTGGTTTGTTGCTCACTACGCTCACGTTCAGCATTGTCAGTGTTACTTGCGTTTTGGCAGATATAGGTTCAAGGCTGTTGCTTCAGTTGTCCGAACCAATAATCCCCTATGAAGACGTGACGATTATGTACCCGTTCATGTAGCCAGTCAGACCCATTCCTGAACCACACGGAGCCTCACACATGTACTCATAGACGCCGGGGTTACTGAATGTATAAGTGAAGGTAACTATCGTGTCGGGAGGAATTGGAATGTTAATGTTAAGGCTCGGGATTGTAAATGTGTGTCCTATCGGAAGCTTAGACACTGACTGACCCTTGATGTAATGCGATGGGGCCTGTCCGGTCGCAGTATCATTGTAGATCGTGAAGTTCGTTGAAGCAGGGCCCGTAAAGTTCTCATTCACCCCAGTGTCTATGTTAGTTATTACGAATGTGACCGCGACGCCCGTAGCAACCGTTATGTTATTGTCATTCGGCCCTGGGCCCGTTGTATTTGTCGCATGTCTAGGTGCTGTCCCATTCACGTGCGATGAAATGACAAACGCATCGTAGCCAGCTCCTCCCCAATCAGGAATAACATCAAGGCTCACAACGTCGCCAGTTGTGGGTGCTACTGGGGCGGTTACTGTTGTAGTTTGCGTCGAGGTTATGGTCTTAGGGATCAGGCTCATGTTTCCTCCCAACCAACCTACGGCGAGCCCTACTACCAGGATTAGAAGAAACACGACAGCTGCTAAAGAATTCCTCAATTTGCGACCCTCCAGCGTCCAATGTATTTCGGTCTGAAAATAGAATCCGCACTTACTGTATTTACCTTAGGCTTCCGGCATTTCGATAGACGCACTTTCGACTGCCATAGATTGCGGGTCGATATCTGTTTGGGAAAAGATCTTCACCAACATTCCGAAACAGCTCTAGGTACACTTCCCACGCGTAAGAGGCAATTGCTTAGCATCAAGAGCTTATTCAGTTGGAAAGCATCGGCGTGTATCGTTGGTCGAATCGTCTGATTTTCCATACCACAACTGAAACAAGCCACGTTACAAGAAAGATGACAATAATACCGTAACCTATCGTTTCGAAATCAAGGTTGTTGAGCCAACCCCAGAATTCCCCTGTCAAGTTCAGTTCAGTTGCCACAACCTGTATGAGTTCAGCGCTACCAATCGCGAGAGCAACTAGAACAGAGATTATGGTCACCGTGAGGTTGTAGTATATCTTGCGTATGGGATTCATGAAGGCCCAACCGTAAGCCATCCGCATCGTAACCCCGTCCGTCGTATCAATCAAAACCATACCGCACGTGAACATTAGTGGCAAAACGAGAATCATCCAGACAGGAATGGAGGAAGAGACTCCAATACCGACGCTGATCGCGATCAAGGCGACTTCCGTAGCTGTATCAAACCCTAACCCGAACAGTATGCCGATAGGGAAGATTTGCCACGGGCGTCGTACGATCTTGAATAACGGCCGGAAGTAACGGTTCAAGAAACCACGATTATCCAACAACTTTTCAAGCTCAGCCTGTTTCAACTCCCCATTTTTCACTTCATTGAAGATTTTACAAATGCCAAATACAATTGCTAAGTTGACGAGACCAATCAACCATAGAAAAACTCCAGAAACCGTAGTCCCAATGACAGCTCCGCCACTCTGCAATACCGGGATGTGGCCTATGACTGTCCTAGTGGCAAACACCAACCCCACGATTAGTGACACTACGATTACTGAATGTCCCAGCGAAAACCACAGGCCCACCGTGAGGGGACGCTGGTTGTCTTGAATCAACTTCCTAGTCGTGTTGTCGATCGCCGCGATGTGATCAGCATCAACCGCATGCCGCAAGCCAAACGTGTACGTGATAATCCCAAGTCCAGCAAGAAGAATCGAGAGTCTTCCGACGATTGCAGCTCCGATGAATCCTAGAATTGTCGCCGTTATGATGGCCGAATAAATGCTTGCTACCGTAGCCATCTCGTCTCGCGTAAGAACTTTCAATGACTCGCGTACTTGCGTCACTCTGAAACTCCTAATTTGAACCGGTATTTCCGTCGTAATAAAAGACTATCCAATAGTAATACTGACTTAATATGTGAGTGTAAATTAGTAATAACCGGTCAAGAATGAGATCTAAGGAAAACGTGACCAGAATCAGCTTATCTTTGCCCCCGCTACTTTTAGAGCGCTTCGACGACGTAGCTACCAAATCAGGGTTTGCCGACCGTTCCAAAGCAGTGCAGGCAACGATCCGCAATTTCATCAGCGACGAAAAGTATTCACTCACTCCAAACCAACGAGTGACTGCAGTAATCATCGTGGTTTACAATCACGAAGCCCGCGGCATAGACGCCACGCTCATCGACATTGAACACGAAATCGCCGATAAGATTACGTCATCTTCACACGTACATCTTGGTGTCACTCACTGCCTCAAAATCATTGTACTCAAAGGAAATGTGAGCGAAGTTACGACATTCGAGAAAGCGATACGCAAGTTAAACGGCGTAATGCAAGTCAAAGTGATGTTTGTCAAAACCGAGATGGACTTATGATAATTGCTAGGGGATGGCCAACGTAAACGTTGTTAAATTGACTGTTGTTACCCAATATGGGCTTTGTGTCTCATTCTTCTCTGGCCAAGCACGAGTGCAGCAATAGTTGCTGATCCCACAATTACTGCAGCGACTACCGAAAGTTGGATGAACTCAGCATTATTAGAATTCGATACGAGTTGGAGAGGTGATGTCGTCGAGGTCAAGACACCAAGCACGTTGGTTGCAGGGAGGGTGAACCACACATTTCCCGATTGGTCGACAGATAGGAGCTGCACGTCAGACATATTGTTTGGAACTGGAAAATGACTGAACGTGTGTGTCGCCAAGTCTAGGCTGCCTATGGAGTTGGCAATGTGTTCCACGAACCAGATCGTGTTAGCATGGTAGGCTATCCCGAATGGGAAGGCTTGATTCGTGGGAATCGGGTATGAGGAAAACGATTGATTCTTTGGGTCAAATTGCGTAATTCGATCCCCAGCGTGTTGTGTGAACCAGATCGATCCGTCCGGCGCGGTCGTAATGCCCGTTGGGCCCAGGAGCGTCCCATTCTCAGGTTGAAATTCACTGATCACACCAGTCTCTGGATTCACCATTCCGATTTTTCCTCCCTTTGACTCGGTGAACCACACGGATCCGTTTGCATCTATTGTTGTTTGGATCGGTATGGCATCGGCCGTTGGAATTTGGAATTCTGTGATGTTTCCTGTCGATGGATTCAATCGTCCAATCTTGTCGCCGATTTCTTCAGTGAACCAAATGTTTTCGTTGTTGTCGGCAGCAATGCCTCCTGGAACTGCGCCCGATGTGGGGATGGAGTATTGCTTGAAAGTGTTAGTTGTGGGATCGAACTTTACTATCTGGTTGTACTGCGTTTCCGAAGCCCAAACAGATCCGTTATTGTCGATTGTAAGATAGAATGGTCTCGACCCTGCCTGGGGAAGAGGAAATTCGCTAAATGTTCCTGTTGTAGGGTCGTATCGGCCTATGTTCCCGGATCCGCTTTCCGCGAACCAAATCACGCCGCTCTTATCGACGACGATTCCGTAGGGATTTGCGTCGTTCGACAAGGGTAGTTCAGAGAATCTTAGAGAAGTGAGTGGCACATTAAATTGGAATGGTACAACTACATCAAATGCTCCCATTCTTTGCGCCCAGATCTCCACCTGCCAGTTTCCGGAGAAACTTAGGTACGTGCCATCAAGCGAGTAAACACTCTCGTTTGATGAGGCCGTCGCGTTGGCTTGCGAAACGCCAATATTCCTGTCCAGATACTTGAATTTCACGAAAACCGATCGAACATTCGTAATTGAAGTTCCTTGTGGGTTCGTGAAATCGATTTCAAAATGATCGTCACCTACCTGGAATGGAAAGATCTTCACAGTTACATTGACGCCTTGGTCTGAGTAACCTCGAAGAATGAACGGGGCAGGTTGGTACGGCGGAGGGGCAGAGGAGGATGGCGCAATTGGGGCACTAGCCGTGAGAAGGCCTACCACGAGCAACAAGATTATGCCCAGAGTCATCTCTGAACGGATCGATAGTTTGAACCTCCCAAACCAACGGTTGTGTCGCTGATTGATTCTCGTTGCTTTGGCGCTAGTCCTTGCAATTTTGTTATAAAGTACGAATTGATTGAAAGCGCCTAGTCCAATCATTGGCGCGAAAATTGCCATTTTCACGAGAAGAATTCTACCGTACGCAGTGTCCAGTAGCGCACTTAAACTTCCAACTTCCAAAACTAAATTATAGATTCCCGTTATCCCGATGACTCCCACGCAGGTTACAGCAACAGATGAAAAACGTCTGAGCAGGCCACCTACGAGTTTTCCTTTGGATTCTCTCAGACTCTTCATAGAATAGATGGCCACAGCAAGGTAAGCTAAGCCTCCCACCCAGGCTCCTACCGCAATTAGGTGAATCCAATCCGAGAGCAGATTAATCGCGGGGTTATAATTTGTAGCTGCGGCATTATGACTCGCAAGGCTTGTGGAAAGGGAAAGCAGCATTCCTATAGCCAACACTAAGCCCCAGCTTCCCTTCGAGGGTTTCCTTGCTCTCGCGATGATTATTGAAACTGCGAGGGCTGCAACTACAACAGCGAATCGAAATATCCAGTACTCGCCGAGTCTAGTTGATGACAGGATGGTATAGGCAGTCGTCAGAACGTTAACTATCGAAGGTGATCCGGCTGCTGCAATTGCTTCGACAATCAACAATAGCCAGGTTGCCCCGACTCCGACGGCAACAGAGAGCGTTAGTAGCCGCGAGAATTGCGATGATACCTTACGGACGTAATCATTCGAGGCCTCGTTTCGAGCTTCTGTTAGCGTAGGATTCCAAACGAGGATTGCGAAGAAGCCTCCGCCGAGGAATACTGCGTCGCTTAGAAGGTTTAGCCAACGTTCGGCTACCTCAAGAGCGGAGGGAAATGTGTACGCGGTGCTATTGTTATTCTGTTGAACGGGTATGGTTACGTTTCCGATGCCGAAGGAAAGCGACCCGCTTGTATGATGTCCGTCTACGGCCGAGATTGCGTGCCATGCGACCGTATATACTCCCGAGGGTAGAGTTGGCAAACTCACAATGAGGATCGTAGCGTCCGTGGGGCTGACGGAGTAACCAGTGTCGACTTCTTTCCCAGATGAATCATACACTGATGCTCCACTGAGTTTGGGTTCTAGTTGCTCGGTAAAGTAGAGCGTCACTTGATGAGGCGAGGAAGGAAGAACGCTGTTAGCGGGCGGATCTGAGCGTATCAGGTTCGCGTGAGCATAAGCTGGAGCAACAAATCCAGCAACCAATATCAGCGACGCTAGCGTTACTAGAGCGAGGAGCCGACTGAGCATTACTCGCGGCATATCAGTTAACGCTTTCTTCTATTCCTTCGTGGTTGGCGCCCGCGGCTGCGAACCATTGCCAGCGCGCCGGCAGCTATACCTACGACTCCAACCGCGACGCCGACCGCAGCAACGGTATATGCTGTCTGTATCGTGCCTTGCATTTGCGTAACTTGAGATTGCAGGCTCGTAATTTGTGACTGCGCGCTCGAGAGAGCTGTCTGAAGTTCGTTGCCTGAAGAAATCAATTGCGGGAATTGAATCTCACTTGCAGGGTCCACGCATTCGAAGGTTGTCGGTCCGCATGTGAAAGTTTCGTTCACCGCTGTTCCGCCGATGTTTCCGAATACTATGAACGAGACCGTCCCAGGGACCGTGGGTTCTACTTCCGCCGTGTATTCACCGTAGAACAAAGGAGGAATATCGTCCGATAGGTTAGGCGAGAAGCTAAGAGTCGTTGACTGTCCTCCCAAGACAACTGCCACACGTAGGCTTTGGTCGAGTCCGTAGACTGGGCATGAAGTACTTTCAGCACCTTGTGGACATGTTGCGTTGATGTAGTGAGCCCAAAAATCAACGGCGTTTATTTCATTGGCATAAGCTGGTTCGTTCACCCATCCAACGACAAATTCAATCCTCTGCCCGTTAATTGTTAGAACCCGATGAGTGTGTGCCCAAGCAGACGGCGCAGAAGCGAGCAATACGATACACACAAACATTACGACCGCTGGAATGCCAATTCTAGCTTTCATCAGCGACAAACCTCATCTCAAAAGATCGTGGGCCTAGTGCTATCAAAGCTTAGATAAGGGATTTGGTACAACGCTAGAAGGGCGATCGATTCAGGCCTAACCGTCATGGTGGGTCATATGTCTGGGGAAGTGGTTAACTCCGCCGAAGCTATTCTAACTACCTTCATCTGTCTTTATCTGGGAATTGTCACTCCACTCCTGATTGCTGGAAAATCTACTTCCCGATTGACGGTTCTGATGGCGGTTGCTTCAGGCATTATGTGTTGGTCCTTTCTTGACTTGATGGACGACGCGGCCTTGCTCGGTGTCAATCAAGGCTTCAGTGGCGGTTTAGCGCACGTATTCATCGCGGGATTGTTTGCTGTAGCTTTGGTAGTCCTGTTTCGGTTAGACCGACTCTCAACGACTACGGGACGCCGAAGGGGGCGTGATTTGATGCTCTCTTATGGGACGGCTCTTCTGGTTGCGTTGGGTATCGGATTTCATTCTTTAGGCGAGGGGATAGAAATTGGCTCTTTGGTAGCCTATTCGTCCGCGTTAGCTGGGGCGTCGTCGAATCTCCTTACGGCCATTGGCGGGCTGGGATCTGGTGTGGCATACGTTGTGCATAAGTTCCTAGAGGGCTTTGTCATTGGAGTCTTCGCAGCCGCAGTCAAGACACGGTTAGTGCGTGGTCTCGTTCTTGGCCTCTTAGCGGGCATACCGACGCTAATCGGCTTGACAGTTGCACTCATGGTGCCGGTCGACTCAACCGTGTTCTTCGCGGGCGGAGCCGCCGCTGTCATCTATATCGAATACAAACTAGTCCCCAACCTGACGCGCGGGGACCGCGCCGTATTTTACCTTCTGTTTTTCCTTCTGGGTTTCTACTTGATGTATTTAGCAGGTCTATTCCATTCCTACACTACCATCTTCTAGTTGTAGCCGAACGGTTTGTCCACCGAGAGAAATTGGCATTTTGCACTGGGGCTAAACGTGCGACCCACGGCGGGTGTCTAAAACAGCTACCCGTGTGGACATGATTTAGCAAGCGCTGCGTCAAAACCCCAGAAATATCAGCGGGCAGAGTGGCGATGCGAACCGCTCCAGAGAAGCGAAGTCTTGATGAGCCACTCATTGCACGGACGATTAGTACTCGGCAGTATCGTCCTGTTGCTTCTAACCTGCTTTGTGAGTCAAACATGGCACCCTGCCTATGGTCACTTCAATACGAAAGCGCCAGACACTGATGTTCTGCTGCAATGGCCCGTCGGTGGCAGTTACTCTATGAGCTTAGATGTGAAAGTCTTGAAGTCACCCCAATCGAACGCGGCAATTTATTGGGGACATCAGTTCCAATTTGCGAATAACGAGACGGGCTACCTAACTTTGGGAGTTGGTGGTGACTCTAAAGTTGTCAGCTTCGGCATATTTGAGGCCGTACAGGGGAATCCCAATAACTCAAGCGGCGTATGCGACAACGTCATAGGATTCCTAACAACGGGTACCGGTTCGGCATGTTTCATATTCTACAATTGGAATATTGGGTACGATTACCGACTCCGAGTGTCGAGAGTCTCAGACGTAAACGGGAGCGAACAATGGCAAGGTAGCGTATATGATTATTCGGCAAATTCTACTTCAATCATTGGAAACATCCTCGTATCTCCAACATATGGGCAGTTAGGCACACTCTCATCAACGTGGGGTGAGTACGCAACCGCGTCGTCCTGTGACACACCGCCCGCAAGCGCAGTCTTTTCCTATCCCTATGCTTTGAGCGCGGCTGGTAACCACGCCCCGAGTAAGGCTGAGCTCACATACGGCAACACAACCTGTGAGGATTCGAACGTGCGATACCTCGGCGGCGGAGCGTATCAGGCGGATGCAGGAAGTAATGTTACACGCACAACTCCCGCTAAGACTTGGTTATGGACGCAAGAGCCAGCGCTGGTTTCTCAAAGCCAAGCCTCGTCATCGGTCCCGGAGCTCGCTATCGGTGAACCAGTGTTTCCTATGGTCGTAATGATTTCCGCCATTGTAGCCCCGGCCCTAGTTCACCGAACAGATCACTAGCCCCACGACTAGCTTAGTATGTTGGCGGGCTAGAAATACCAATAGAGTAAAATTAGGGTTCGAGGCGTTTCGGCTAAATCTGATCAGTTTGCACGCGAAAGCAATGGCATTGCTAGTCCTTGCCATATTCTTCATCGGATTAATCGTACCTTTTCAGGTGGTTGGTGCCGAGAGGGCGCTCGGTAAGCTGGATCCGACGCTGATAAATCGCATTGAGAGCGGTCAGCAACCGGGTTTACGAGTTCAGGGAAGTTCGGTCTTCGTCTTCGTACGTCTTAACCCCAGTTATGCTGTAGGGGATGTTGCAGGTTATATGTCGCCTAAGTTCTCGGTTGGACCGACTTATTCGCCGTTCGCTGTTTACGGAGCTGTCAGTGTAAGTTCGCTCTTGCCCCTTGCTTCGTCGCCCGCCGTCTCCTATATTTTTCCGGACGTAAAGCTGGGCTTCGAACAAATGAAGCCTGACCCAGAAGTTTACAGTCAACGTTTGGCCACGGATATGTTTAGAGTTAGACAGATTATTGGCGCGGATCGAGTGAACCAGCTTGGGATTTCAGGGAATGGGGTTACAATTGCTATCGTGGACACGGGAACTGATTTCACCATACCAGATCTGATGGACGCGGTTGCGAGAAACGATATGGGCCAGGCGATCTCTTTCGATGCTGACGGGCAGAGCTTCGCGATCACAAACCTAACCGTGACTCGTTTCGGTAACTTGCTCACAACTGCCGGGAAAGTCGTTAGCGTTTGGAACGCCGCTAGCTACGTCAACACTAGCCCAAGTGAGCCGCAGATTGAGAAGGTAAAACTGCACTACAATTACGTAGCTCCCACCGTTCTCTCAAAGTCAGGATATTATCACTTCGGAATTCTGAGCGAGGAAATTTCGGATGTAATCTCGGGAAATACGGTTGACCTCGGCTTTCCTGTAGTCGTTGTCGATGCCCATACGGCGGGGGTATATGACACCGTCGTCGTAGATATGTCTACGGCGTACTACAATTTCCTGGTAAGCTACCGGGATACTTTAAACGCAAACGCCGCGCAAACCCTTGACCTTAACCTAACCTGGCCTTCTCCTCAACCAGCCTGGGACGATCATGGATTCGCTGACCAAAAACCACACACAGCAACACCTGGCAACGACCTGATATACTTCGATCCAAACAACACCGGCGTTCCAGTATTCAGTGCAGGCTTACTCGCCTACGGAGTCGATCTTGCGGGATACACTGGCAAGAATTTCGCTTTACTTCCTCCAATCGATCCCAACGGGAATTTCATCAACGTCTTCTTCGATTTGGAAAGCCACGGAACCAGCACTGCATCAAATGCTGCTTCACGCGGAATTCTCAAGCGAGACATATACCAAAACGGAACTTTACTTGCACTGCCAGGCGTTGCACCCGCAGCTAAAGTGATGGGGGTAAAAGCGCTCTGGATCGGAGACACGACGTTCGCATGGTATTACGCCGCAGGATTCGACTGGGATCCGACTGATTTCAGTTTCAAGTATACGGGAAACCATCGAGCTGACATCATAAGCAACAGCTGGGGAGATTCAGATCCAATCGCTGATTTAGGTTCAACTTTCGGTTTTGACCTCATGAGTCAATTAGCGGACGCGTTCACCATCCCACACTATCTCGACCCTGCTTACCCCGGCGTTGTAATGCTCATCGCAGCAGGCAATGGTGGATTCGGGTACGGTACAGTGGCATCGCCCGGCGCTGCGACACTTCCAATAACCGTAGGTGCATCAACGAGTTATGCCTACAGAACTCAGCCGGGTACCCACATAGCACATGAGATCCAAGGTAGCTATGACGAAGTTGTTCCGTGGAGCGCACGGGGACCAACATCAACGGGAGAGCCAAAGCCAGATGTTGTGGACGTAGGAGCATTCGGATTCACTGATCAATCGACGTTCACAGGTTACGGTAACGGCACTAGTGCTTACACAATATTTGGCGGAACAAGCATGGCCACACCGGTTACCGCCGGAGCGGTCGCATTGATTATAGAAGAATACCGAAACACCCATGGAGGATTGACGCCGGCCCCCGACCTTGTAAAAGCCATTTTGGCTAGTAGTACCACGGATCTCTCATACGATCAATTTACGCAAGGATCGGGAAGGGTGGATGTCTGGGATGCTGTCGCCGCGGCCTCGGAAGGGCATGACAGCCGTCTCCCAACCAGGTTCTATGTGTACTCTCCAGCTACTTGGGACACCGTTAAGAAACTGCTTGCGCAGTCGTGGGCGGTGAATCTACAAACCCCAATTCCCCCGACGAGCAGCGTGTCAGCAAACTGGTACGCTGGAATAGCACAGCCGGGCGCTTCAGAGAGCGTAACATTCGACATTCTGAACGCCGTTCAACCGTCGGCACAAGCGTATACATACACGCTCATCTCCTCAACTACGTCGTTTCATACGGCGAATTCTACCGTTACGTGGGTCCAGATACCGAAATCCTCGATTCCAACCAACGCAGACCTCATGAAAGTAACCGTCGTTTATCATTTCTCAGATTTCGTCAACGCAACAAGTTGGAGCTACAGTAATCTGCTCCTAGCGCAAATCTACGACACGAACTTCGATTCTGCCGGGCACATTAGCAGAATCACGAACGGCGCACCCTACAGCACAACCTCTGAACTCGTCGTTGGCCGGCCACTAACAAAGTTCCAGGGTATCCCGGCGGTCAGACTCGTGAAACAAGGACCGGCCTCAAAAATCTCATTTGAATTGGTTTTCCGATACTACACACGATCCCCGTGGAATTGGATAACTCAGCTATCACCCTCGCGTGACTCCCTCACAACAACACTAACCGTTCCAACCGGTACGAACCCTGGCGTGTACGGCGGGTTTATTGCTGTATCCGACAACGGAACTGAAACTGTAATCCCGGTCTCCGTTGTAGTTCCGATTGTCGTAGGAGGAACCTACGGACCCTCGTCACCTCAAGAGAACACGCCGTACGTCAATTTCGCGGTATACGGAGCTTTCGATTGGTCGTGGAGATATGAGGCTGGAGACTGGCGAGCCTTCGCAATAATCCTTCCACCCGGTGCGAACGAGCTCAAGGTTCACTTATCATGGTCTGACAACCAAACTCTCATTCAAGAGCATCTTACCGGGCCCGCGGGATTTCTCGCAGCCTCTTCCGAATACCCTACAAGCATTTACGTCAGTAGCGGAAAGTTCCGATGGTACACCGACACTGGCGGACCGGCAGAGGACATCACCGCTTCAAACATACAACCAGGAATCTACTTTCTTGTGTTACACAACGTGCTCTTCGGCGGCAAATCGGGTTATCCAGAAAACTACACCCTGAATGTTGAGATGGCTTAACCGTGAGACAGAAGACTCAAGTTCTTTTCATCGCACTAATCATAATTGTAATCCTCGTAGGTGAGGCCGTAGTCTACCTACCATACCGCTCTACAATACGCAGCGTAATCATCCAATCCTACTCGTCAACCACCGCGTTGGTCCAGGCCCTTACGAACGGCCAAGTGGATATGGCACCCATCGAAAACCCGTCACCAGACCTGCTACTGCAGCTAAAGAACGACTCCAACCTAAACGTCGTCCCGATCGGAAATTTCGGATTCACTTACATCGGTTTGAACCTACGAAACCCTCCGCTCAACAACTCAGTCTTTCGGCAGGCCATGCTCTACGGGTTTGACCGGCAGCATGTGCTGAATGATGTGCTTGCTGGATATGGAGAGACTCTAACTCCCGGCCTCCTCTCATCTGCCTACGCGAACCTAGGGTGGCGAAACGAGTCTATTGACCCGTATCGATACAGCCCAGATAAGGCATCCAAACTCTTGGATAGCATTGGCTTCGTTCAATCGTCCAGTGGGGTGCGAATGGATCCGTCCACAGGCCAACTGCTGCGCACTATGTTCATTTTCAGCAAACTGACCGACCCCCAAGCAGTCGCTGCCGCAAACCTATTCGCCCAAGATATGCAATCTATCGGCCTCCCGATAATCAGTTTCCCCGAAACTGACTTCGACTTTAACTCGCAGGTGAAAGTAACTTACTCTTTTGATCTATATGTCGATACGGAACCTGCGGGGCCCTCACCCAGTTGGCTTTACGATCTCTTCGCCGGAGTAAACGACGTCTCGCCAGTACCATACTCAACGAATCTGGTTGGATATCACAACTCGACATTCGACGAATTTGCAAAGCAACTAATGACTGCAACTGATACTGGATCTGCTAAAGCAGCCGCGTTAAAGTGCCAAGAAGAACTCAGCATAAGCGTTCCAGCTATCCCAGTTTACTCTAAGAACCTACTCATCGTGACGCAGAAGAGTTTTCCGCAAGTGTCTACAATCACCGGAAGCATACAGGACACCATTGCAACAACTCTCGCGAACATGACCGGGCTGGATCTTGTCAGGATCGGTGAAGTGTCGGGATTGACTGATTTGAATCCGGCTGCGGTTCTGGCCCCCGCTGACTCACTGACACTGAGGCTCATCACTGAACCACTGCTAACGCATAGTGCAGACGGTTCATCACAACCTGGATTGGTAGATCAGTGGCAAATGAGCGATAACGCTACAAACCTTACGATTGTCATCCGCGACGGACTGGAGTTTCAGGATGGAAGCCCGATAACGGCACATGATTTGGCTGGGACCCTTGATTGGTTGATCAGGAATCTGGTTCCATCCACGCCACTTTATTCGGCCCTGAATAAGATCAAGAGTGTTAGTGAAGTGGACGGTCGAACGATCAGCATATCTTTGTTTGATTCTGATCACTTCGCAGTTGACACAATCGCGAACGCATTTGCCCTTCCCGCAAACCTATTGCCAACTACGAATAGCCCACTCGGTTTGATGTTGGCGGGAGCACTAGAATCCTCAGGCGCATTTACTTTGGTAAGATTCGCGCAGGGGTCAGGGGTTGAATTGCAATCTCATCAAGCTGGCAGTCGTGACGTACTTTATGCCGTTGAAGAGCAGGAAATCTTTGGCTCGCGAATTGGAGGAAGCCAAGTAAGGATTCTCTCTCAAGTTTTAATCTACGAAGGCGAACAGCTGAATAATGCGACATTCACTGTAGAATTCTACGATGGAAGTGGAGCCTCTGAGGCTACAATTCAAGGATCATACATCGGGTCAGGAATTTACGGAGCAATTTTGGACCTCAACGATCAGCCGCTTCCTGTCGGAGAACACAGCGTTAGAACACAGCTATACGCGCAGCTTCCATCAGGCGTCGTTATTCTGTTCCATGAGCAAAGCCTGACTGTCAACTCCCCGCAACTTCTGTTGCAGATTTTGGTATACATAGTAGCGCTGGTCGCGGTAGGAGTCGTGTTGTACGGCGTTTCCGTCAGAAAAGCTAAGCCTCCAAGAAGGAGGAGGGCCACGCGGCGCCGTAGACCACGTGCTAGGAAGTTGAGAAGGCGAAGGTAGTTCCCAAGGTAATGCGGTGGGCGACGATGAAGCCAGCGTTCACCTCTAAAACGTACATTGACTTTACATTTGGCGTTATGACCGGGCAATCGTAGGGTGGGCACGGTTTCAGATCCGGCTCAGTCCAAACCACTTGTCTAGCTGAATTGAACCAGATTATGTCTAGGGGGAAATTCATGTTGATCATCCAAAATCCCCAGTAGTCCTCGTGGTCGAATACGAATAGCATTCCTTCGTTGCTGGGTAGCGAGGGCAAGCCGGAGAGGCCATGCTCTTGAACTGGGAGTGTGGTGGCGAGTTTAACAGCCAAATGGACTCCCGCCATAACGATCTGAGCCGTAGAGTTGTTTGACTCGATGCTTATGGTAGCGGCGGGGCTGGTGCCTCGGGTCACAGTTATTTCGTATGAGTTCCCTGTTTGGCCCGATACGGCGATTGTCAAGTTGTAGTGGATATCCGTGTACGTCTGGTCCAATTGCCAAACTGCGTCCGTCAAATCAGCAACACCTGGATCGCCATTAATTAGCTGAACCTTCCCAACCGAGCGGCTTTCGTTCACAAAGGTGATTAGAACACCAGCGCCAGGAAGTGCGGAGTCGAAGCCAATTTGTCTTCTGACTTCAACCAAATAATATTGACTTGAATTTTGCGAATCGCCGACGGGAACTTTGATGGCGTGGACATTGTTCGACGAAATCTCGGTTGGGTCGACTAGGATCTTGGAGGTCCCGAGCGGAGCCGTTTCTAGCATAGGGCCGCTAATGAAACCGAGTTGGATTTTCGCCCAAGCTGTCATGTGAGCAGGAAGTGAACCCGGTGGGTCGCCGTTCCAAGAACCCTTGTCCATAAGGTCCCATGGGCCTAGGATCGTTTTGCCATTGTTCGGACCATTTGTCGTATTATAGAGATCCGGCACCCCCAAGTCGTGAGCGAACTCGACGCACCAAACGCCGTTTGGGACGTTGGGCGGCGCCTCTAGTTCGGAGACAATACTGAACCTCGTGAGCATCTTCGAATTAGTTTCTATAGATTCATCGAAGTAGGTTACTGACCATATGTCGTTTTGTTTGAGGCTGGTTTCTTGGCCTGTGCCGGAGTGAACGAAGACGTAGTAGTCGTAGTTGTCGAAGTTAACGTCCTTTTCGGCTAAAGGTACTGTATCGTTTACAATCTTCCATGATTGATTTGTTCCGCTGCAGTCAGCGTCGTTGATCGCCTTGCAATCCCTCCCGTAATATGATTCGGGGTGTGGTAGCTTATACCACCCGAAAACGTCGCCTTGAATCGTTAGCTTTCCATAGGAGATTTCATGATAATAGGCAGGGACGGTTCCAAACCATTCCTGCTTTATCTCGTCTATACTCAATGTCGGCTTAACATCAGGGAACGCTACAGCGATAACTAGAACTCGGATGATCCCAAAGACGGGTGTGATTCGGGGGTTATAGCTGGCGGTTCCGACTTGTCCAAGGTTACTTGGGGTGGAGAGTGCTAGACTCGTAATGGGCGGAGGATTGATGGATTGTGTGAATTGCAATAATATGAGGTTCGGCGCCAGGGCTAGAAAAACCAGGGCAACGAGTGCTCGTTCGTGAATCTCGATCAAAAGCCCGCCGTCCGAAGTCAGGTGCGGATGTGAGAATTTTCATAAAGTGTTTAGGCGCATAGGGAGATACACGACTAGTTGGATTAGAGATTTCGAATTGACAGAATTGAAGCAACGCAAACAGGGGTCAAAAGGATTGAAGCATTGCGCCGCTCCCTACTCGGCGCATCACGGTCAGTACCTCATCGATCAAGACTATGTTGTCGAGACTTCCGCAGCGCGTTTGGGGAAACTTGAAATCGTGGTAAGGCTCTGTGACATTTGGTTGTGAGTGTCCGAACAACCCTTTTGATACTGTTTCTCTCCGTCACACTCATCTGGCCCATCGGACGCTGCAGCTCAAACGTTCGGTGAATTCAGTTGTCTAACCAAGTACATTGCGCACACATTCTGGTTAAAACGGAAAAGGACGCACAGGCCGCGATCGGGAGGCTGGGTAAAGGCGAGAAGTTTGCGAACGTTGCCAGCGAAGTCTTCCTCTGTCCCTCACGAAAGCGGGGCGGCGATCTTGGAACTTTCTCTAGAGGACAGATGGTAAAAGAGTTTGAACAAGCTGCTTTCGCTCTCCAGAAAGGACAGACATCAGCTATCGTGAAAACACAATTCGGATATCATATAATCCGACGGCTCGAGTAGATGGATTCAACGACGTGAAATCACGTCTTTCTCCATAGCGGCGGCTAGATAGCGCCACGCTTTGGAATCTGCTCGTCTCTCATCTCGGGCTATTTTCCGGAGCCTTGCTCTAGTTAGAACGTTGCTCGAATAGCATAGCAGCAGCCCCGTGAATTTGAGTCGAGATCGATTCCTTCCCTGCGGTTCTATCTGGTAAATGAATTCTGAATGGCGGTGGGGGCCAGATATGTGGGTGTTCGTCCAGGATAGTTCAGGCCTGTTCAGCCTGACTAATTTCGTCTTCCTTACCGTTCTCCCCCTTGCAGCAGTAGTTTCTGTTAGAAGGATCGCATCATCAGTGAGCTTTTGGATTCTCCGCTTACCCGTTTCCCGCATGATCGTAAAGTCGTATGGTTTATAATCTGTGCACCAGGCGAACGCCTCTTGCGGAGACATGCTGAGAGACTGCTTGAAGCCATATCTCACTGAGTAAACGTGCACTGCCTTCATTCCTTTTCTAACCTGTCCTAGCATTTACTATTGTGTGAACCACGCTCGGAATCTGATTCCATGAGTGGACTCTGGATATGTGAGACCTTATAGAATATTCCCTGTTTCAGGGCTGTGTGTAGAGGATCCCGTGCCTGTTAGAGCCCGGTGAAAGCTGCGACATCAGTTCAGGGGAATCATCAATGAAAACATCGTAATTCAGTTTAGCCTTGTCCTTACCCTTCTCTGTCCGAACGAAAGAGTTGAATCGAATACCAAGTTGCTTGAGCCAGGAGTTAGCAGGGGTAACGGTTTCTAGACTTCTGCCAGTGACAATGTCAATCATGCCAAATTCCAACAGACGGCCAACTTTCTCGTCTATGTGTTCCTCTGTCGGAGGGATCGTTCTCCAATTAAACCAAGCCTCGTCCAACGTTCGAAAGAATTCATCTTTAGTGATCTGCAGAGTCTCCCAAGCTTTCCAGCGATCCAACGACGAAACGTCGAAGTGTGTAGAATGGCGTCTATTGATGATCCTGCATACCGGTGCCATCGTATCGGCCAAAACTCCGTCCAAATCAACGGCAATGGAAAAGGTCAAGCATTTTCTCAGTCGCTGAGCGGATCAAGTCGGTTTCAGGAACCCGGCGGACTTCAATCGCTCAATCGTTGAGCGAAGCATTTCGGGGGACATCGAAAGGTCCTTTGCGGTTTGAGAAATGGAGATCGTGCCGTTATGCGCGCTGATGTAGTCAAGGACACGCTGATCGCCGATTTGGCCAGCAGGACTAGTGCCAGTTTGTGGGCTTGTTTGAGGGGCACCTTGAGTCGTTCTTTGAGGTGTTCCACAGTAAGGACAGGCCTGTACCCCATATGGAGTCCTGAGGCCACACGAACCACAGACTTGCTGCCGTGATACATACGGATTTTGAACGGTCATTCGCCGGTATTGGTCACTTCTGCCACTATCCAGCAAGTTCTGGGCTTTCGATCGTAGGTTCCGCTCTAGATTTCTGATCGAGGCCATTAGGGGTTGTCGAGTTCTTGGATAACCGCAGAACTCGCATCGATATCCTCTGCCGTCGTAAGTGAGCGCGTAACCACATCGCGGACAGCGGCCAAGAGGTTGCAATCCTGCTCCCTCAGCGTATGCGTGCGATGGGTAATATCAGTTTCCTGCCATCGAGGCAAGTGTGATTATGAGCCTACCTTTCTCCGCGTCTTCCGCATCTTATACACTCCATACCCGATAATATACGCCGTCGCTAGAGCCGCCGAAATTCTCAAGTCGACGAACGCAGTAACTACGAGTATTACGGCTACGATGATGCTTACCTTGGCTTCGTTGTCCGAGATTCAGGCCTCCCGTGTCGTATCACGGCATAGACTCCATTCTTTTTACTTCTTCGTACGTGCGCGCTAGAAATCCGTCGGCAGTAAGGCCGTGACTCTTTGCAAGCTTTCGAATTGCGTTCTCCACTCCGGTTCCATGTTGAATCGCCTTCTTTCGGCGCCAAACGATATCATCTGGTACACCGATCATCTTCGCAACGTTTCGTAGTACCCACTTCCTTGTTAGATCGTTGCCCCTCTGGACTTTGAATTCAAGCGGAATTGTAAGAGAAAATCGGATTAAGTCTGGATCTGCGAATGGCGTGCGTAGTTCGATCGGGAATGGACAGGTTGCCTGATCATCCCTATCGTAATTCACTTCAGACGATTCGATGACACTGCGGTAGAGCTCAGCTGCGAGGGCTCCATGTCCCTTATTGTCCAAAGTTCTTGCGTATTTGTAGTAGCCGCCGTAAAGCTCGTCACTACCTTGCCCGCATAGCATCACTCCGCAGCCGCGTCGCGCAGCAACCATCGCTGCCCAGTGTAAGGGAATGGCAACGCTCACTTTCATCAAGTCCGGCTCCTCAATGAGCCAAATTACACGACGAATATAATCCTCCAGCGAATCTGGTGTGAACGTTTCCACGGTTATCGGTACCCCAATTTCCTTCGCGAATTCCTCAACTGTAGCTAATTCTGGAGAGCCGGAGAGGCCTACGCTAACAGCTTCCAACTCAACTCCCGCTCTCTTCGCCATAGACGCTGTTAGTGCGCTATCCAAGCCACCTGAGAAGGCCACGGCAATCTTTCCGTTGAAATGAGTAATTCGCTTGATCGATTTAGCGAGCAAACGGCATAACACGACTGAAGCGTGCCTCAGGGTCATCTGCTTCTCTATGCAGCGTTGGAAGTGAACCAGGCATTTCTTAGAAAGCCCTCTGTTGGTTAATGTATATGCAGAACCTGGGAGGATCGGTTGCGGATCATTCAAACCAATCCTCCAAAGAGCTTTCCTCTCTGAAGCAAACGCTGTGAGGTGGTCGCTATGTGCATGGTAAAGGGGTTTCAATCCGTTAATGTCCCTAAAGGCGTACAACAGTTTTTCCCGCGCGACTAAGCTTGCGAATCCGCCGATCTCATTCTCGATTCGGCGGATGCCTTTGGTGGGGGACTTCTCCGTTTCGCGAAGGACAAATCTGGCATTTCCGAGTGACTCGTGTTTGTAAAATGATCCGTTGAATGTGACTATCGATTTCGGCGAGCTGGCCATATCTAACTTGGTTTGGGGGTGTGAGGAACAACCTACTGCGATCGTAAATTCTCTCTCACAGTCTATTCTCATTGCCTTGCTATCGCTCCCTCGGTGCTTGAGGGCGCTGAGCATCGTTTCAATGAGAGGGTATGGGTTCGTGCTGTCATTCGTTGCAATGCCGACGATCGCACCCAAGGTCAGTCGCTCACGATAATTAAATCGACAATTCACATTGTTTTAGATCACAATTAAATGGTATGCAAATGGTTTTATGGCGTGGTATGAGAATGGCTTCTAGTGGTTTCTTGCAAAGACGATCGGTCCTCTTCATCATGGTCCTTTGCGGCTTATCGGCCTTTGCAGCAGTCAGTGGTGAGAATTTCTTTGCCCTCGCGACAGGCGTGAATCAGACGGGGACGACTACGGCGACTAGCAGCGCTACTATCTCTACGTCTCTGTCACCGCAGCAACAACTCATCAATCAGTCTTTCACGGTGCCCTCTACAACAGGAACGAATCTCCAGTGTGAGCTTTGGAACTTTACGTTCACTGGAAATCAGGGCCAATATATCTCTGGTAACTTCACGGCAGATAGCCCGGTGGACTTCTATCTTGTACAAGATACAAATTACCAGAACTGGTTGAAGCAGGGGACTTGTGGGAGCGCGACAGAAGCAATCGCAAGCCGACAACTCACCATGTCATACAACTTCAGCGCGGCTCTTCCGAACTCAGGCAGATACGATATCGTCCTCATCAATTCGTCCAACACCAACAACGCGGGTGGGTCTATCACAGCTTACCTGTCGTCCGTAGGTTACACGGTCACCGAAGTAATGCAGAGCACAATCACCACCACGGGCGCAACTCCCGGCACAACCGAAACCACCCA
>Ga0326727_10010253_pt1 | contig 22427 bp, 20 predicted proteins | sample MB2enrmetagenome_FD_207643 | JGI IMG/M metagenome (GOLD analysis project Ga0326727, IMG submission 207643) | Lab enriched peat soil microbial communities from McLean, Ithaca, NY, United States - MB29MY | ecosystem: Environmental > Terrestrial > Soil > Wetlands > Peat | place: USA: New York...
CACAATCGATATTTTCCAGACCTCGACACCGTGATTGCCGCTGTGGAAGCGGAGTTCCACCCCTGGACCGTCCGGAACGAAACCTTACGGAGATTATGCGCAATTACTTAAGTCGCCGTGTTTAGAACCGTGTGATGCCGTTTACTTGTGCGCGACACAGAATGCTTGCTTCGTCTGTGTGTTTTCACAGGCCATCGAATCGGTGACCCCCGAGACAATCTGGGCGCAAGCGTTCTCCGTAGCGGTCCGCTCCGCCTGCTCTTGCGTCGAAGCAGCCGCTATCCCGCGCGCCTGCTTGCCGTGAAAGATCACGTCAACCTCGCAACGGTACCGGCTGGTGCCCATCGTGGTGTAAACCAGTACGGCCAGCACCACCACGACGAATACGATTGCCAGCAGGACGGTCTTTTTCACCTGATTAATCGCCCGCTACCAGCGTCCGGCCGGCCGGGGCCGCGAAGAAGTTCCCCATGCGCCGGAATTTCCTATAGCGCTGATCCACCAGCTCCGCTCCCGAGAGCCTGCTGAGCTCCTCCAGTGCGTCGCGCAGTTTCTTGCGCATCAGTTCCGCTGCCTGATCGGCATTCTCCTGCGCCCCGCCCGGTGGCTCCGGAATGATCCCGTCGACCAAGCCGAGGTTCAGAAGATCCTCCGCCGTCAGTCGCAGCGCCGCTGCCGCCAGCTCTGCCTTGGCGGAATCACGCCAGACGATAGCCGCGCAGCTCTCCGGCGAAATGACGCTATACACTGCGTTTTCCAGCATGAAGACCTGGTTCCCAACGCCCAGAGCCAGTGCGCCCCCCGACCCCCCTTCGCCGATGCAGATCGCAATCACCGGCGTCGCGAGGCGCGCCATCTCCCGCAGGTTGCGCGCAATGGCTTCCGCCTGCCCCCGTTCTTCGGCGTCAATTCCCGGGTAGGCCCCCGGCGTATCCAAGAAAGTGATCACCGGCCGCCCGAACTTTCCCGCGATCTGCATCACCCGGAGCGCTTTGCGGTAGCCCTCCGGCTTGGGCATCCCAAAGTTACGGTGCAGTTTCTCCTTGGTATCCCGTCCCTTCTGCTCGCCCACTACCATGACCGGCCTGCCCTCGAAAAACCCCATCCCGCACACCACCGCCGGGTCATCGGCGAACAAACGGTCTCCGTGAATTTCTTGGAAATCGGTGATCAGCCGGTCAATGTAGTCCAGCGTGTGCGGCCGCTTGGGATGCCGCGCCAGTTGCACTCGCTGCCACGCCACGTTCGGCGGCTCGGGCGGCGTCTGCTCAGGGGCTCCGGGTTCAGGGTCCATCGGCACCTAGATTCTACCGCATCAAATGCTTGGAAGTTGGACACCTAGGGCGCTTGACATCATGATGCTTAATGGTTAGCATCATGATGTGCGAACCACCTTGACCCTCGACGACGACGTGCGCGCCAAGTTGGAAGCCGAGATGCGGAAAACGGGCCGTTCCTTCAAAGAAACGGTGAATGAGGTATTGCGCGTGGGGCTGACTGCGCAGCGCCCAAAACCTACGCAGCCATTCAAAATCTACGCCAGAGATCTCGGTGCGAGGCCGGGCTACAATTTCGACAACATCGAGGAGCTTTTGGATCAAATCGAAGGTCCCATGCGTCGATGATTCTGATTGATGCGAACGTTTTGATCTACGCGCACCACGCCGGTGCTGCGGAGCATCAGCGCGCGAGACATTGGCTCGAACGGACGATTGAGTCCGGTGAGCAGATCGGGTTCGCGTGGGTAACTCTGCTCGCCTTTCTGCGCATTACCACAAGTCCCAAGCCGTTTCTTTCACCCTTTACCACCCAAGAAGCAGCGAGCGCAGTCACGGGCTTGCTCAGCAACTCCAGCACTTTTGTGCTTCATCCCACCGACCGCCATTGGTCAATTTTGGGTCAAGTGATGTCCGATGGCCAGGCCCGCGGGCCGCTCGTGATGGACGCTCATCTGGCGGCGTTGGCCATCGAGCACGGCGCCACGCTTTGCACCACGGATCGTGATTTCACGCGCTTTCAGGGCCTACGGCTTTTGAACCCGCTCGAGTGAAACGCCTGCAGAAAAATCTCCCGGAAAGCCGCCGCATCCGCGCTGAGTGCCACACTGGCGTTCGGCGGGTAGTCCACTTTTTCCGCCGTTCTCCCCTCCTCCGGTGGCGATTGCCTCACTTCGACGGCTAGCAGACTCTCGCGCACCACCCCCGGCTCAACCATTGCCACTGCTGCTAGTGGGTCCCAGGCATAGTAGATTCCCTCCCGGATGTTACTGTTGTGCTGCCTCAGGATGCCATCGACAAACTGGCCCAGCGGTGTGCGTGCTTTCTGGAACGCCTTCAGCAGCCCCGAGTCAATCCGGACCTTATTAGTCACGTCCAACGGCACCAGCCGGATTTTCGCACCCGACTGGAAGACTCCCTTCGCTGCCAGCGGATCGACGTAGAAGTTCCACTCCGCCGTCTTGTTATCGGTTTGGAAGTAGCCGCCGTCGTCGAGATTGCCGGGCGCGTACAGCGCCCCGCCCATGATTACCAGCTCGATCGCGCGCAAGCCATCCGGCGTCTGTGCTAGCGCTTCGCCGAGATTGGTGAGCGGCCCGAGCGCCAGGATGCGGAGCGGCCGGCTGCGGTCGCGCAACCTCGCCGCGAGATAGTCAGCCGCAGACTGCTTCTGCGGAGCATGTTGCGCCGCGCGCTCCCCCACAGGTGCGTCAGCATTCTTGCGCCAAGCTTCCGGAAACGCCGCGTGGCCGCTCAGCGGCATCTCGTGGCCCAGGTAAACTGGGACGTCGCCGCGCCCGCCTATCTCGAGCAGTCGCAGAACATTCTCCGCCCCCGGCTGCACATGCGCCAGTCCATTCGCCACGGTCACCGCTTCGATCCGCACGTCCTGACGGGAGAGCAGAAACGCGATGGCCATCAGGTCATCGCCTCCGCAGTCGGTATCAATGAGGATAGGAACCGGCTCGGCGGCGCACAACGAGCCGGCAAGTGTCAAGGCCAACGCAGCGATCTTCAATTCGCCAGTACCTCGATCGCTTCGGAGCCGCACAGCTTCTCGATCTCCGCGCGAAACTCCCGGTCGGGCCGGACCTTCGCGGGGACATCCAGGATCACGGTGAAATCACGCGGCGATTCGAGGCGCAGCCGGACTTGCGTATCGCCCGTCTTGCGATGAAACAGATCGTGGAGCTGCGCCGCCCGGTCGCCGCCGTTTTTCCCGATCCATACGCGAATCGAAATCAACGAAGGCAGCGGAATACGCGCTACTTCGAGCGGCACGATGTCCTGAATGGAAATCTTGGGTGGCGCATTTTCTTCCGGCAGCACCAGCCCGCGCAACAGCACCGCTTGATCTTCCACCAGCGATGCTGCCAGGCGCTCGAAGTTGGTGGTGAACAGCAGGGCGTCCACGGCGCCCTCGCGGTCTTCGAGCAGCATCGAAGCCCAGGGCTTGCCCTCACGATTGCGCTTGCGCTGCACTCCCGTAATCACCCCACACAACGCCACTTCCACTCCCTTTTCCAGGCCCTCGAGGTTGCCACTCGTATGCGAGGCCAGCTCGCGCACCTTGTCTTGATATTGATCCAGCGGATGGCCGGTCACATAAAAGCCTAGCATTTCCTTTTCGCCGACGAGCTTGTCACGCAGCGTTGATTCCGGCACCGCCGGCAGAGGCCTCTCCTCGTGCGCCTCCCCGCCGCCGAACACATCGCCGAACAAGCCTTCCTGCCCGGAATCGCGTGCCCGCTGTGCGTGCTGGCCCGCCTCCATCGCGCCCTCAACCACCGCCATCAACTGCGCGCGATGCCCTTCGAACGAGTCCATCGCTCCGGCGCGAATCAGGCTCTCGATCATCCGCCGGTTGATCGACGCCATATCGGCCAGTTCGCAGAACTGATAGATCGAACGGAACCGGCCCACCTGCTCGCGCGCCGCGCGGATCGCTTCCACCGCCGCCGGTCCCAGGTTTTTCACCGCGCCGAGCCCGAAGCGAATCGCCTCCCCCACCGGCGTGAAACTCCAATCGCTCGAATTCACATCCGGCGCGAGCACTGTGATTCCCATATCGCGGCACTCGTTGATGTACTTTGCGATCTTCCCCGGGTTTCCGGTTTCCGACGTCAGCAGCGCCGCCATGAAATCCACCGGGTAGTGGGCTTTCAGGTACGCCGTCACAAAAGCGAGAAACGCGTAGGCCGCCGAGTGTGATTTGTTGAAACCGTACCCGGCGAATTGCTCCATCAGATCGAAAATCTTTTCGACCTTGCGCTGCGGAAACCCCCGCTCGAGCGCGCCGCGGATGAAGCGCTCGCGCTGCGCCGCCATCTCTTCGGCCTTCTTCTTGCCCATGGCGCGCCGCAGAATGTCGGCCTCACCCAGCGAGTACCCGGCCACGCGGCTCGAAATCTGCATCACCTGTTCCTGGTACAGAATCACGCCATAGGTCTCTTCTAGAACCGGCCGGAGCTCGGGCAGATCGTAGGCCACCGCCTTGCGCCCATGCTTGCGCTCGATGAAGTCATCGAGCATGCCGCCTTTCATGGGTCCGGGCCGGTAAAGGGCATTCAGCGCCGTGAGGTCCTCGATGCGCGCCGGCTGGTATCGCATGAGAACGTCGCGCATCCCTGGCGATTCGAACTGGAACACACCGCTCGTGAACCCCTTCGAAAAGATCTCGTAAGCCTTGGGATCCTCGAGTGGCAGGTCTTCGAGCACCAGCTTCACACCGTGCCGCTTCTCGATCAGCTTCAGCGCGTCATCAATCAGCGTCAGCGTCGTCAAGCCCAGAAAATCCATCTTCAGCAGCGATAGTTTTTCCAGGCCGTTCATGTCGTACTGCGTGACAATTTCGTCTTTGTTGGTCTTGTACAGCGGGACAAGATTCTTCAGCGGCTCCGGAGAGATCACCACGCCCGCCGCATGCACAGAACAGTTCCGTGCCAGGCCCTCCAAGCGCCGCGCAACTTGCAGGATGTCGGCCACGCGCTGGTCCTTCCCCGCCAGTTCGTTGAACCCCGGCTCCGTTTTGATCGCATCGTCGAGCGAAATATTCAACACGTTAGGCACGAGTTTCGTGATGCGATCGACGTCCGCGAAGCTCATGTCCAGCACGCGCCCCACGTCCTTGATCGCCGCCCGCGCGCCCAGCGTATTGAACGTGATAATCTGGGCCACCTGATCGCGGCCGTACTTCTCGGTGACGTACTGAATGACTTCGCCGCGCCGGTTCATGCAGAAATCAATGTCGATATCCGGCATGCTGATGCGCTCCGGATTGAGGAAGCGCTCAAACAGGAGCCCATACTCCAGCGGATCGATGTCGGTGATCTGCATAGCGTAGCTCACCAGGCTCCCCGCCGCCGAACCGCGGCCCGGCCCCACCGGAATGGAACGCGACTTCGCGAAGCGGATGAAATCCCAGACGATGAGAAAATAGCCCGAGAATTTCATCTGCTGGATCATCTTGATCTCGCGATCCAGGCGCTCGGTGTATTCCGCCAGGTCGTGCTTCAGCCGCCCCAGCGCGCGCAGCCCTTCCAGGCGTGGCCGCCGCTTCTCGAATCCCTGCCGCGCAACGAACTCGAAGTAGGTGTCGGTCGTGTGCTCGGATGGAACGTCGAAGCGCGGGAACGGCTCTTTGATTTTTTCCAGCTTCACCTGGCAGCGCTGCGCAATCTCCCAGGTGCGGTCGAGCGAGTCTTCCAGTTCGCCGAACAGCTGCATCATCTCCGCGCGCGACTTCAGATAAAAATCCGGATGGTCCCAGTGCATGCGCGCCGGATCGGACATCGTCTTGCCCGTCTGGATGCACATCAGGATCTCGTGGGCGCGTGCATCGCTGCGTGCGAGATAGTGCGCGTCATTGGTCGCCACCAGGGGAATGCCGCTTTCCGACGACAGCCGGTTCACCTGCGGCGTGACGCGCTTGTCCTGCTCGAGGCCGTGGTCCTGAATCTCGAGAAAAAAGTTTCCGCGCCCGAAAATGTCCTGGTAGGTGTAAGCCAGGCGCCGCGCTTCGTCGTAGCGGTCCGCGAGAATCGTCTCGTTGATGTCGCCGCGCAGGCAGGCCGACATCGCGATTAGTCCTTTCGAGTGCCCGGCGAGCAGATCCTTATCGATGCGCGGCTTGTAGTAGAACCCTTCCAGATACGCCGTCGAGACCAGATTGATGAGGTTGCGATAGCCCTCCTGGTTTTCGCACAGCAGCACCAGATGGTTGTAGCGATCGTGCTCCGACCGCGTGAGCCGCCCTTGCTGCGAGACGTACACCTCGCACCCGATGACGGGATGAATGCCCTTTGCGTTGGCCGTGTTGTAAAACTGCACCGCGCCGAAAAGATTGCCGTGATCGGTCATCGCCACAGCCGGCATCTTCTGTGCGGCGACCGTATCCATGAGCTGCGAGATCTCGCACGCGCCATCCAGCAGCGAATAATCGGTGTGGCAATGCAGATGTACGAAGGGCGTATCGGCCATAGTCAAAATTCCGCCTCATCGAAGGCGGTCGGCAGGGAGGTGAACAATCTTATTGTAACGTCTCGTGACTGGTGACGCGATAAATCCCCGGAGGCAGTCCCCAGAACACCTCGGCTTTCCCTCGCTATACTACCCATGTGCGCCCCACGTGGCGATCTCTGCCCTATCTCCTCCAGCGCACGCTCCTCGCCGCAATCGACGACGGTTGCTTCTCCATCGCCAAAGGCGCTGCCTACTCCGCCCTGCTTTCGCTTTTCCCCATCCTGACTTCCGCCGCCACGGTTTTCGTGATGACTGGCACGGAATTCGTCACACGCTCCCTCACCGAGCTCCTCAGGAAAGTGCTGCCTCCGGGGACACAGGGCGTGGTCCTCACCCAGTTCCGCGCGAATGGCCAGAAGTCCATCACCTTGATCGTCATCGCGCTGTTTGTCGCATTATGGGCGGCTGCCGGACTTCTGAAGAGCCTGATGCAAGGCTTCAACAACGCATACCGCATCCCGCGCGATCCTTCCTACTTGCATCAAACAGGCGTGGCCATCGGCCTGGTGTTTCTCTCCGCCATTCCTTTGGTCGGCGCATCGGCCTTGCTTCTGTTCGGTTCGCAGGTCGAAGGCTTCATGTTTGGCGTTTCGCGCCTCGATCCCCTGCTCAATCCGCTGGCCGGTATCTGGCGTTTGATCGCCGAAGGCGGACGGTACCTCATCGCTCTCGGCGCGACTGTCGCCCTCACGTGCATCCTTTATTACTACGGTCCCTACCGGCCGCAGAAGTGGAACGGCGTCTGGCGCGGCGCCGTGTTCGCCACGGTCCTTTGGTTTCTCGCCACCAAAGGGTTTGCTACTTACGTCCGCCACATCGGCCATTACAACGTTATGTACGGCTCCGTCGGCGCCAGCATCGCACTGCTTGTTTGGATGTACCTGATGGCCGTTATCGCCATTCTCGGTTGTGAATTCAACGCGGAGTTCGAACGGCTGTCGACGGTTGAAGAAACCGCCCAGTGAGCGGTCTCATTTCCATTTCACAATCTGAAACAGGTTGCTGTAATCATCGGTCCACATGCGCAGGTGAGCGCTGCCTGTAATCGGCGCGGCCGCTTTCATGATCAGGGGGAACTCGAAGTAACTTTGGCGCGCCGACACGACGACCCACGAGGCGGCGAACACGGCGTTGTCATCGTCGTCGTCGGTATCGATCAGCATCGCGTGCTTGCCCAGCGAGCGTGCCGCCACATCCACCACCGGCGCCAGATCCAAATGCTTGTTAGAAACGTGCACCGCCAGCACACCGCCTGGTTGGAGATGCCGGAAATACAGTGCGATCGCCTCGCGCGTCAGCAGGTGTATGGGGATGGAGTCGCTCGAAAAAGCGTCGACCGCCAGGATGTCGTAGTTCTGCGGCGCCTCTCGTTCCATCGAGAGCCGCGCGTCGCCCAGCACCACCTCCACCTTACCCTTCGATTTGGGCACAAAACTGAACTGATTGCGCGCGATGCCGATCACTAGCGGATTGATATCGTAAAAGCGGTAAACGTCGCCCGGCCGCCCGTACGCTGCAATCGTGCCCGAACCAAGCCCGATCACGCCCACGCGCAGCCCCAGCCGCCGCTGCGCTTCCAGAATCGTCAGGCCGATGCCGCTTTTGTAGCCGTAATACGTGGTCGGCTGCATGAGGCGTTCGTCCAGGAACTCTTCACCATGATTGATCGAGCCGTGCGTCAGCCTGCGGACCTTGGCTTCCTCCACGCCGTCGCCTTCGTCGTTCACTCGCAGCGCGCCATAGAAATTCCGCACCAGCAGCCGCGACCCGCTCCGGAAGTCGCGGATCTCGTACCCCAGGTATCCCGCCATCCCCACGGTCCCGGCCATCGCGGCGATCCAGACCGCCAGCGCCAGCCAGCGGCGCTCGATGCCCGAGCTTCCCGGCCGCAGCACGATCACCATCATCACCGCGCACCACACGAGCGCAATTTGTAGCTCGAAATATCCCGTGAAGAAGTGCGGTGCCACCAATCCCACCAGCACGCCGCCCAGCGCTCCGCCCACTGAAATCATCAGGTAGAACGAGGTCAGATGCTGGTGCGACGGCTTCAGGCGAGCCAGTTCCCCGTGGCACACCATGCAGCACGCCGCGAGGCCGCCAGCGAACACGGGAATGAGAGCCACGAGCTTGAGGTTGAGGAAGTTGTTGCCCAGCGCGTACGTCATCACTCCCAGCGCCACGATGCCCAGCTTTAGGAAAGTGCTGCGGTGATACCATCCGCGCCCTTCGAAGCAAAGAATGAAGGTCAGCAGATAAAGCGCCAGCGGCAGAATCCACAGGAACGGGATGGAGGCCACGTTCTGCGTGAGATGGTTCGTCACCGCCAATAGCAGCGTTGAACCGCAAGCCGCGAGCCCAAGCCACATCAGTTGCAGCTTCCAGCCTGGTCGTTCGTCTTCCTCCACCGTATCCGCCCCGATCGTCCTGCCATGACGCGCTCCCCACGCCACTGCGGTGCACAACACCACGAACGCCACGTACCCCGCCGACCATCCCCATGCCTGGTGCGCGGTCGAAAACTTCGGCTCCACCAGCACCGGATAACTCAGCAGTGCCAGCATCGATCCCGCGTTCGAAAGCGCGAACAGCCTGTATGGCGCCGCCTGCTCGTGCGTCCGCGCGTACCACGCCTGCACCATCGGGCTTGTTGCCGAAAGCAGCAGATACGGCAGTCCGAGCGTCACCGCCAGCAATCCCAGTATGCGCCACGAGGGATCTTCGTTCCCCATCGGCTTCCACGCCGGATTCGGAATCACCGGCAGCAGCAGAAGACTCGCCGCGAGCAGTGCGATGTGCAACCACACCTGCCCACGAGGCTCCAGGTGCTTCACCGCCAGATGCGCGTAAAGGTATCCAGCTAGCAGCACCGTCTGGAAAAACAGCAGACACGTTGTCCACACCGCCGCCGACCCGCCAAACCACGGCAGCACCATCTTGGCAATGATCGGCTCAATCTGAAACAGAAGGAACGCGCTCGCGAAAATCGTGACCGCATAAAGCGCCAGCGGCGTTCCTCCGCGCCTCTGCGTCTCCGTGGTGATTGCCGGACTACTTGTAAGCGGCGACACCGGTGACTCGCTCTCCGATAACGAGGGCGTGGATATGGTCGGTGCCCTCATAAGTCTTTACCGTTTCCAGATTGCACAGGTGCCGCATAATCGGATATTCGTCCGTGATCCCGTTCGCACCCAGCAGATCACGGCTCAGCCGCGCGCATTCGAGCGCCATCGCCACATTATTGCGTTTCAACATGGAAATGTGCGCCGGCTCGATCTTCCCCTGGTCCTTCAACCGCCCCGCGTGCACCGCCAGCAGTTGCCCTTTGGTAATCTCCGTGATCATCCAAGCCAGCTTCTCCTGCACGAGCTGGTGCGAAGCGATCGGCTTATCATCGAACTGCTTGCGGAGGATCGAGTACTGTCGCGCCGTCTCATAGCAATCCATCGCCGCGCCCAGTACGCCCCATCCAATCCCGTATCGCGCCTGCGAGAGGCACGCGAGCGGCCCTTTCAACCCCTTCGCCCCCGGCAGCATGTTCGACGCCGGAATCTTGCAGTCCGAAAACGCCAGGCTCGAAGTCACCGACGCGCGCATCGACCACTTGCCGTGAATGTCCGACGTCGTATACCCCGGCGTTCCCTTCTCCACCAGAAATCCGCGAATCCCATCGTCGGTGCGCGCCCACACCACCGCCACGTGCGCCGGCGAGCCATTGGTAATCCAGGTCTTCTCGCCGTTCAGCACCCAGCACTCGCCCACGCGCTTCGCCGTCGTCTTCATGCCCGCTGGATTCGACCCGAATCCCGGCTCGGTCAGTCCGAAACACCCGATCGCGTCGCCCGATTGCAACCGCGGCAGCCACCGCTGCTTCTGCTCGTCCGACCCGTACGTGAAGATCGGGTACATCACCAGCGCTCCCTGCACCGAAACGAAGCTTCGCAGTCCTGAATCGCCGCGCTCCAGCTCCTGCATGATGAGCCCGTACTCGACGTTCGACATCCCCGCGCACCCGTAGCCCTCCAGGTTCGCGCCCAGAAAACCCAGCCGCCCCAGTTCCGGAATCAGCTCCGAGGGAAACCGCGCGTCGCGATAACAATCGCGAATCACCGGTACCAGCCGGTCTTCTGTAAATTGCCGCGCCGTCTGCCGCACCAGCAGCTCTTCTTCGTTAAACAACGAGTCCACGAGCAAATAATCCACACCACGGAAGGGTTGCATGTACCTCTTTATAGTAGGACAGCCGTTCGAGCCCGCGCGAAAAGTCACTGTCCTCCACCTCGCCCCTTGGCACGGCGCGAGCTATTATTGTTCCTATTATCGAAAGCTTCGGCGAATATACCTCATGAAACTCTTAGCCAAATTCACGTTGGTCTTCGTTCTCGTTTTCGGCATCGGCGGTACGGTAGCCGCGTATTTTTCCTATCGCTTCCTCCGGGACGATGCGCGCGACCAGGTGCTGCAACAAGCCCGCCTCATGATGGAGACCATGCTCTCCGCTCGCAACTACACCAGCCAGCAGATCAAGCCGTTGCTTGTCACGGAGCAGGAGCGACAGCATGCTTTTCTGCCCCAGACCGTCCCCGCCTACGCCGCTACCGAGAGCTTCAACTATCTGCGCAAAAAATACCCCGATTACGCTTACAAAGAAGCCACGCTCAACCCGACCAATCCACGGGACCGCGCAGCCGATTGGGAGGCTGACATCATCAACAGCTTCCGCAATAGTCCCGACCAGCGTGAGGTGATCGGCCAGCGCAGCACGCCCACCGGGGAGTCTCTGTTTCTCGCGCAGCCCATTCGATCCCCGCAGCCTTGCCTGGATTGCCACGATACCGCCCAGCGGGCGCCCGAGGCCATGGTCAGCCGCTACGGCGCCGCCAATGGATTCGGTTGGCACCCCAACGAGATCGTCGGCGCACAGATCGTATCCGTCCCCTTCTCCGTGCCCGCTGCCATGGCCGACCGCGCATTCCGCAATCTGATGACCTCTCTCAGCATCATCGCCCTGGTCAGCCTAGCGGTGCTCGACCTGCTGCTGTTGTTCACCATCGTGCGCCCGGTCGCGCGCCTCTCCACCATGGCGGACCAGGCCAGCCTCGGCAACCTCGAAGTCCCTGAGCTGCCAGTGACCGGCCAAGACGAAATCTCAATCCTGGCCGGTTCCTTTAACCGCATGCGCCGCAGCTTGGTTAGCGCGTTGAAGATGTTGGAAGGGCATTAGGCTCACGATGTGGCGCACGCCTCGGCGTGCCGCTGCCGGCTTTAGCCGGCAGAGAGGTAGCTGTCTTCTACTTCCCCACCGCCGCCAAAAACTTCTCCCGGTCCGCCTTCGATGGGATCTCCGCCGACAGCGCTTCCACCAGTTCCTGCTTAGTGTGCGCTTTCTTGGCCGCCCGGTCCACCATCACGCTCGCAATCGGCCCCAGGTACGCCGCAAGCTGCTTTTTCACCGTTTGCAGCAGCGCCGGGTCGAGCGGCGGCAACGCGTCGGTAGCCGTCAAAGGCCGCATAGGCAGCGTCGGTGCCAGGTCCGGCGCTACTTCCACCGGTGCGGTGATAATCCCGCCCATCTCCTTGTCGCACGCCCGCAGAAAAGCTCCCCTTTCCTTCTCGCCTGGAATCTGTTCCGCCAGGTTCCGGCAAAGCTCGCGAAGGGTCCCATACTGCTTCGCGGCCCGTGCCACCAGATGCTTCGCGATCGGTCCCAGCGACGGCGCAAGTAGCGCTTCCACCCGCGCCAGCTTGGCTGGCTCCAGGAGCGATTTCGACGCCGTCGTCGCACCCGCTGCGGGCCGCTGCGGCACCGCGGCCGTGGTCTGCGCCACGTAGCCCGCATCGTACAGCGCCGCTTGAAACTCGCGTGCCGATTGGAAGCGCGCCGCCGGGTCCTTGGCCAGCGACTTTAAAATGATCGCCGAGATGCGCGCCGGCAAGCCGGGATTCAGCTCCATCGGCGGCACCGGTATCTGCTCCACTTGTGCCCGCATGAGCGAATATTCGCTATCGCCCTTGATCGGCCGCTGCCCCGTGACCATTTCAAAGAACGTCACGCCCAGCGCATACAGATCCGACCGCGCATCCACTCCACCGGACGTGATCTGCTCCGGCGACATGTAATGCAACGATCCCAACGCCATCCCCGTGCGCGTCAGTCTCTTCGCGTCCGCTGCCTGCGCGATCCCGAAATCCGTCAGTTTCACCACCCGCGCCGGCGTCACCAGAATGTTTGCCGGCTTCAGATCGCGATGCACCACGCCGTGTTCGTGCGCATACCCGAGCGCTGCCAGAATCTAATCGACGTACCGAATCGTCTCCGAAGGCGCCAGCGGATTCCCACGCAGCTTCTCGTCCAGCCCGACCCCGTCCACGTACTCCAGGATCATGAAAAGTTGGTTGCCGATGCGAAACGCCGTGCTCATGCGCGCGATATTCGGGTGATCGAGACCCGCATGCACTTTGATCTCGCGCAGGAACCGGTCCGCCAGATCCACATCGCCTTCGAGATCCGGCAGCACTACCTTCATCGCCTCGACGCGCTCGGAAATCAGGTTGCGTACGCGGAACACCTTGCCCATTCCGCCCCTGCCCAAAACGCCTGTGATTTCGTAATCCCCGACCTTGTCGCCGACCTGTAACGCCATCTCCGCCAGGCAATCAGGATAGCAGCCGGACCATACCCCCCGCTAACCGCCGCAGCGTCGGTCACCTTAGAATCGTTGGCTGGAAATGCGTAAGGAACCTCCCCCGGTCGTGACTACCTCTAATGTGGGGAATGTGGAACCCCGGCAACACCCAAAAACCGGCCAAAACGAGTGGTACCAGCAGGCCGTGGGTGACTATGACACCGCTCTAGACCGGCTTGCCCATGCCTACGAAGCCGATCCCGATCGGCGCCGCGACCTCTTGCAGGAGATTCATCTTGCTCTGTGGCGCAGCTTCGAAAAGTTTGACGGGCGGTGCTCGCTCCGAACTTGGGTCTACCGCGTGGCGCATAACGTGGCGGCGTCGCATGTCATTCGGCAAACCAAGTGGAAGAAGAACGCAGCGTTTCTGACCTTGGAGGAGGCTGAGGCGCAGCCCGGTAACGAAAACGTCGAGGTATCCGCGGACCGGCACCAGGCCCTCGCGCGTCTGCTGGCGCTGATCCAGCGGCTTGAGCTAGTTGATCGCCAGGTGATTCTCGCTTATTTGGAAGATCTGGACGCGGAATCGATCGGCGAAATCACGGGCCTATCTACGGCGAACGTCTGGACCAGAATTCACCGGATCAAGAATGTGCTGGTCCGCCAGTTTCATACAGGAGTTCGCGATGCCAGGTGAGTGCTTGCCAGATGATGTGCAGATCCTTTGGAGGGAAATGGAAATGAGTTCGCTCACGTTTTCACCAGACCAGCTTCGCAGGGAGATGGAAAAATTGCAGGTAGGGAGCCGTCGAAAATCTATTATCGTCGCCGTCGTGGGCTGGTCTTTGATCGCCGCATTTGCGGTGTTTTTCTTCCTGTTTGATAACACGCTGGCGCGCATCGGGTCCGCCCTCTCAGTCGCTGGTTTTGCTTATATGCTCGTTTACATGCGACGGGCAAAGTGGCGAGCCCTGCCCGACGTCGGCCCCACCGAGTGCATACGGTTCTACCGGACCGAACTCGAACGCCATCGCGATTCCTGCCGGGGAATGCGTCTATGGTCCTGGATACTGATTGTCATGGCGCCGTGGATCATCTTCAATCTTGGCTTTATGCAAGTCCACCCGGAGGTCGCGCCAGTGTTGTGGTTCGATTGCGGGTTCATCGTTGCAGCCGCCGCGTTCGTTGCACACAAATGGCTCAGCACGGCCCGTCGGTACCAGGACCGGATCGATATGCTGGACGCCTCACAAAAGGGTTCCTGAATCTGTTTGTCAGAACGGGACTGGCGGCCGTCGTACCCCTACCGCCGTTGCGGTGGCGGGCTTGACACCATCGACAGGCCCAGCGAAAGCACTACGAATGCAACCAGAACGTGCGCGACCCACATGACATCCTCCTACCGGTGCGATCCCGCTACGGCCTGCTTGTAAGCCCGTAGCTCACCGCGTCTGGACCGCTCCGTAGCGGCCGTTTCTGACCATTGCACCTGGTACTCCCGCCCGCAAATCCGGCACTCGTACCGTCCATGCATGGGCCACATAGGTGAATCGTGTACCAAAGAGCACCAAACCTTCGCCAGCGTTTCCATCAGTTTGTCCCCCACATCTCTATAGGCGTATTCGATGTGTATTTCTGCTCAAAGTTGCGCGGGATGACAACGCGGTGGTCGTTGGGCAGCGGTTAGACAGGAAATCCCGGTCCACTCAGTCCCCGGAGTTCGGCTTCTGCTCCCGCATAAGTGAGTTCCTTGATTCCGAGATCCGTGGCGACTCCCAGTGTCACCGCAATTCCCGAAGCGATCAGCGCCCTTTGCGCCATGGTCGTGAAGAACGCGTCGCGTTCCCCGGTCAGCGTTTGATGCAACCCTGTAAACCAAACCGGAGGAAGCCACGCGCCGAACTCCGGCAGTCTGGCGATGATCTCGGGCCTCCACTCTTTTATCGACCAGCTATAGAATCCACCCAGCAGGAACAGGCCTGCGAGAGCGCCTTGCACATACACGGATACACGCGTGAACAGGCTCGCGGGCACGACATTCAGGAGCACCCCCTGGAGCGCCACAATCGTAAAGAAAACAAAAAGGTAGGCCAGGCCGGATGACAGCGCCTGAGCGCCGGCATGCCGCCAATACGAGGAGTCGAGTTGCCACCCGCCGCCGAATTCAATCGGTGCGATTAGGCTGGGCAGAACGTTCATTGCTGCAATAATCGCCGTGGAAAACAACAGCATGGATATGAACCGGGCCGTGAAAATCTGCCAGGAACGAACCGGCAGTGAAGCCAGCGCCAGGTAATCGCGCCCAGTCGGAAACAGGGACTGCCATTCCAGCAGCGCGATTAACCCGGTAACGCAGACAACCAGCGTGATGAGAGCAGCTTCATCGGCGATCGCCGCCGCACGTATTCCGGCGCGATCGGCCGCCATCGCGAGCCGGAGATACTTGGAAGCGTAGTTCGCGTTCATGGCCCCCTCTCTCACCAGCAGCAGCCCTGCTGGCAGGAACAGCGAGAAAAGGCCGATCGCCGCCGGCCTCCACTGCCCAGGCGAGGAAGACCATTCGCCGTCGAGTATCCGCCCGAGAAAATGACGCACCAGCTCGAACTGCACTCCGTGCGTTTCCTCGAGCCACTTCACGTCTGCATCACCTCCAGGATGTCGGCCGCCACCGCCCGATGGTTCTGTTCCCTCGTTAGCTGCCCGAAGATGCCCTCCAACGACGATTCATGCATCGTCTCACGCAGATGCGCAATCGAATCATGCGCCACCACGCGCCCCTTCGAGAGGATCACCACCCGCGAGCAGACTTTCTCGAGCACGTCGAGAACATGGGAGCTGTAAAGAATCATGCGGCCTCGTGCGGCCAGCCCCTCCAGCAACTCCCGCAGCACCAGTGCCGTGGTAACGTCCAGCCCCGAGAGCGGCTCATCAAGAATCAGCAGGTCGGGATTGTGCAGCAGCGCGGCCGATAGCAGGATCTTCTGGCGCATGCCCTTGGAATAGGCGGATACGGGGCAATGCCGGTCCTCCCAGAGCGAGAACAAACGCAGCAATTCATCGATCTTGGATTCCAAGATGGTTCGTGGGAGCCCTCGGAGACGCCCGGCCAGTTGAAGGTACTCGCGGCCAGACAAGTGCGGGTATAGTTGGGGCTCCTCGGGAACGTAGCCTACACGGGCCTGAAAACTCGGAAGATCTTCGATTACACTTCTGCCCTGAAAGCGGACTTGGCCCTCGCTCGGTTCGAGCAGTCCGATGATCATCTTCACGGTGGTGGTTTTCCCGGCACCGTTTGGGCCGACGTACCCCAGGATTTCGCCCGGTTTGAGCGTGAAACTCACATCCTCCACCACCGGGATGCCATTGAACCGCTTTGTGAGCGAGCAAACTTCAAGCATGCGACCTCCTGCCCGACAAATAGCTTATGGATCAGTCCTGCCATGTTGACACCATAAGCAGACAAAATGTTCCCAGCTTCCCCGGAGAATCCTGCCCCGGCAGCAAGACTGGTCTGAAACTGCCGGCGGCCAGTCGTGACTCGCCAGCGTTTCCATCAGTTTGTCCCACATGCTGTACAGGCGAATTCGATACCCATTTCTGCCCAAAATCGCACGGGATGGCAACGGTGCTCGATGGGTAAAGGCTGCGCGACGAAGCGGGGCTATGTCTTACCAGCAAAGCAAGCCGAAAGACGATACCAGTCACTCATTCCGCAGCGCAGTCATCGGATCGATTCGACTCGCCTTCCGCGCAGGCACGTACCCGGCCAGAAGCGCGGCACCCAGCAGCGTCACCACCGCCGCAATGAGCGTCACCGGATCGTTGGGTTTCATCCCAAATAGAAACGATGCGACGAATTTCGACATGCCGAGCGCCGCGGTCATGCCGAGCGCTAACCCCGCTGCCGCCAGCACCAGAACTTCGCGTAGAACCATCCGAACAACACTACCTCGTTGCGCTCCCAGCGCCATCCTGATGCCGATCTCACCAGTGCGGCGGGCGACGTTGTATGAAACCGTGCCGTAGAGCCCGACGCAGGCGATCACCAACGCCAGAATCGCGAAGCCGCTGCAGAGCTCGGCAAACGTGATCTCCTGGTTGATTTGTTGGTCGATGTCCGCCACTTGCGTTCGTATCTCCGAAACCGGCACGCGCGCATCCGCCTGGCGCACGATTTCGCGGACCGAGTTGACATACCAGATCGGGTTGCCCGCCGTGCGCAGCGCGTACACCATCTGGTCCGGCTGGGGGTAACCTTGATTAAACGGCATATACACCACCGGCGGGATGGCCCTCGTCAGGCTGCCATATCGCGCGTTCCCGGATATTCCGACAATCTCCATATCGCGCGCCGGCCGGTCGTCTTTCCACAGAGTCAGGTGCTGCCCGAGCGGATTCCGATTGCCGAAAGTGGCCTTGGCAAACACTTCGTTGATCACGGCAACGGCCTGCGATCCGGGCTGGTCGCTCTCGTCGAAATCACGCCCGGCTAGAATCGGAATCTGCATGGTCGTGAAGAATGCCGGTCCGACGTTCAAAATAGATTCGCCTGGTCCAGGTGTCGCGCCGGCCACGCTGATGGGCAGGCCAGTCCCTGCGCCGATGAGCGAATCTTCCGAGAGACTCGCGTTGCGCACATCCGGGATCGCGCTGAACCGTTTGCGCAAGCCGCCGTAAAATTCCGCGATCTCCGGGTCTTTGTGTCCAGCCTTCCGCGCGTCCAACTGGAACAGCAGCACGTTCTCGCGATTAAAGCCGAGATCAATCGATTCGAGATTCCCTAGCGTCCGTACGAACAGCCCCGCTGCAACCAACATCACGAGCGAGATCGCAATCTGGCCCACCATGAGCGCGTGCCTCAGGCTGACCTGCCGGAAAGCCTGCCTCGCCTGCGGCTGCCCGGCGCGCGTTGCCTTCAGCGCCGGCATCACGTCCACGCGTGTGGCCTCGATCGCCGGAGCCAGCCCGAACACGACGCCTGTCAGGATCGAAAGCGCGGCCGCTGCTCCCATCACGTGCCAGTTCAACTCCGCGTGCAGCGTGAAGTTCGCGCGGCCATTGGCCAGCAGCGTCAGGAAACGAATTCCCCAGATCGCGAACAATACCCCCACAGCCCCGCCGAGCGACGCCACGAGAACGCTTTCCGTCAGCAGTTGCCGCACAATGCGAAGCCGGCCCGCCCCCAAACTCAGCCTTAATGCCATTTCCCGCCTTCTCGCCGCGGCGCGCGCCAGCAGCAGACTGGCGACGTTGGCGCACGCGAGTGCCAGGATCAATCCCACTAGCGTCATCAATACATAAACAGGCCGCGAGTACCGCCGGCGCAAACTGTCCAGCCCGCTCGCGCCTTCTTGCACCACGAGCGCCGGAAGATTCGCCCGCTCCCGGTCATTCGCGGCGGTGCTCGCCACCCATTGCTGAAACGCCGGTGCCAACGTGGCCTGCGCTTGAGCGAGGCTGACTCCGGGATGCAAGCGGCCCATCACCTGGACCCAATAGTAGTTCGGAGCGAGGTAATCCTCGGGTCGAAAGCCAAACTGATTGCCCGCGCCGAGCAGTTCATTCGTGTGCATCGGAAGATAGATGTCCGGCGACGCCGCGGGATCGACGCCGAAGAATTCAGGCGGCGTAACGCCCACCACGGTGAAGGGCAGGTTGTTGATCAGAATCGACTGGCCGGGTGCGTTGGCGGCGCCCCCGAAACGCCTCTCGCTGAAGGCATAGGTGACCACGGCTACCGGCGGCGCGCCCGCCCGGTCATCGTCCGGACTGATCAACCGCCCGGCAGCCTGTGGAACGCCGAGTCCGCGAAAGTAGTCTCCCGACACGCTCCAGCCGGAGGCAAGGTCAGCCTGCCCTTTGATCGCCACGTTCAGGTTTCTCGCCTGCCAATATTGGTAGTGGGCAAACACGGTAGAAAAGACGGAGTCGTTCTTCCGGAAAAGTTCGTACGCCGGAAAAGGGAAGATTCCAGCCGTTGTTCCCGTCTTGGGATCGTCATAAGTGTTGCCGCTCATGCCCTTCATCACGAAGTCGTGCCCGGTGGTCTTGGCATGCCAGTTCAGCACCACCAGTGACTCGGGATCGGACACCGGCAGCGACCGCAGCAGGATCGAGTCCATAAAGCTGAAGATCGCCATGTTGGCGCCGATTCCCAGCCCGAGCGACGCGACCGCCAGCAACGTAAATAGCCGGTTGGCAGCCATGGTCCGGAAGGCATACCGCAGGTCTTGGCCCAACTGCTCGAGCGCCGTCCATCCCCACATAGCGCGCGTATCCTCTTGCACTAGCGTGAGGTTACCCAACTCGCGGCGCGCCGCCCACCGCGCCTCGTCCTCCGCCAGCCCCCCTCCGCGACGCTCGTCCACTTCCTCCTCCAGATGGAACTGGAGTTCCTCGCGCAGTTCGCCTTCCTTCTTACGGCGTTGCGGCAACCAACACAACTTACGAAAGAACGAGTTCATTGTCCTTCCTCCGGATTCAAGATCAATCCCATGGCGCGGGAGAACGCCTCCCATTTCGATTGCTCAGTAGCGAGCTGTTTCCGCCCCAGACGTGTGAGCCGGTAATACCTGGCCCGCTTGCCTTTGTCGGACAGCTCCCAAGATGCCGCGATCCAGCCTTTCGCCTCCAGCCGATGGAGCGCCGGATACAATGATCCGGTCTCCACCTGGAGCAACTCCTCTGAGGTCCGCTGAATGTGCTTGGCGATCGCGTGGCCATGGGTGGGTGCTCCCAGCAACGTGCGCAGGATGAGGAGGTCGAGCGTGCCTTGCAGCAGCTCTACACGGGACGGCGGCTCTCGATGCATTGTGTAGGCATTCTACCATATGTTGTGTAGAGTGTCTACTAGCGTTCTCAAAAGCCGGACGCGATAAAATATATGTAGTGCCTATTCATCACGTGCTTGTCTATTCCGATTCTTTAACCTGGGGCATTATTCCCGATACCCGTAACCGCTTGCCCTTCGATAAGCGTTGGCCCGGTGTGCTCGAAAACAAGTTGAACGCTTCCGGGCACCGCGTGCGAGTGATGGAAGACTGCCTGAACGGCCGGCGCACAGTTTGGGAGGACCCGTTCAAACCAGGCCGAAATGGTCTCGAGGGCCTCGCGCAGCGCATCGAGATGCATTCCCCTTTGTCGCTCGTCATCCTGATGCTGGGAACCAACGATTTTCAGTTCTGCCATCTTCATAACGACGCTTGGTCCGCGGCTCAAGGCATAGCCGCGCTGGTCAATGAAATCCGCAAGGCGCCCCTCGAGCCGGGGATGCCCGTGCCCCCAATCTTGATCGTGTGTCCTCCGCTGATCCGCTCCCCGAAAGGCATCATGGCGCAGAAGTTTCGTAGTGCCGGCGAGAGATGCGCTGGCCTCGCCGAGGCGTACAGCCAGGTTGCCTCGACCCTCGGATGCCATTACTTCGACGCGGAGACCGTCACCAGTGCCAGCGCCATCGATGGTGTGCACCTCGATTCGGACGCGCACTTGAAACTCGGCAACGCATTAGCCGAACTCGTGCAACCAATCCTTAGCGCCTGAAACCAATCTCCACCGTAACTTTTTCGCCCCGCCGCAGGTTATACCTGTTGGAAGATGGCGCGCGGGCAACAACGATCCGAAGCGCACGAGGATTCCGGCCGGCTTCTCATCGAAGCCGCCCAGCGCGATCCTCGCCGCTTTGCCGAGCTCTACGAGCAGAACTTCGACCGTGTCTACGCCTTCATCGCGCGCCGTGTCCGCAACCGCGAAGAGGCGGAAGACTTGACGTCCGAAGTGTTTCATCAGGCGCTTGCCAATCTCCCGCGCTTTGAGTGGCGCGGCGTTCCCTTCGTGGCTTGGCTCTACCGCATGGCCGCCAACGCCATTGTCGACCGCTGGCACACCACCTCGAAAGAACAGGTCGATCCCCGCCGCGATGCCGAGGACAAAGCCGCTCTCGCCCAAGTGGAGCAGCGCGCCTCGCTCTTCCAGCTCGTCGAAAGCCTGCCGCCCGATCAGCGCCGCGTCATCATCCAGCGTTTCGTCGACGAGCGCAGCATCCGCGAAATCGCCACCGAACTCGGCCGTTCCGAAGGTGCCATCAAGCAGCTCCAGTTCCGCGCCATCGAAAATCTGCGCGCGCGCCTCGGAGGTGCCCATGCCTAAGCTCTCTCTGGCCGCCCAGCTCGATCAGGCCATCCAAGCGCTGCTGACTCGCCCCGATTCCGTACCGCCCGTGGAGTCAAGCCTCGCGCCACTAGTGCGCATCGCCGCCGATCTGCGCGATCTCCCGCGCGAAGAGTTCAAAGCACGTCTCAAATCTGAGTTGGAAAGGAAAGCGTCCATGGCCACACCCGCCGTTACCCCGTTCCGCGAAGGGTTTCACTCCCTCACGCCTTATTTGATCGTTGAAGGTGCCGCGAAATTGATCGATTTCCTGAAGCAGGCCTTCGGCGCCGAAGAAAAGTTGCGCGTCCCCAAACCCGATGGCAGCATCATGCATGCCGAGGTGCGCGTCGGCGGCTCGGTCATCGAATTGGCCGATGCCAACACTCAATACCCGCCGCGCCCCACCAACCTTCACCTCTACGTGCCCGATGCCGATGCCGTCTACCACCGCGCCATCGCCGCCGGCGCCATCTCAACCCACGAGCCCGTCGACCAGCCCTATGGCGATCGCGAAGCCGGCATCCGTGACCCCGGCGGCAACAACTGGTACATCGCCACTCACAAGGCCGCCGGCCCCGCCCAGTTCATCCCCGAAGGCCTACGCGCCGTCACCATCTACTTGCATCCCAAAGGCGCCGTCCAATTGATCGATTTCCTCAAGCGCGCTTTCAACGCCGAGGAAGCCGCGCGCTACGAATCGCCCGAAGGTGCCATCATGCACGCCAGAGTCCGCATCGGCGACTCCATTCTCGAGATGGGCGAAGCCCACGGCCTGTACCAGCCGCGCCCCACCAGCATCCACTTCTACGTGCCCGATGCCGATGCCGCCTACCGCCAGGCCCTCGCTGCCGGTGCCACTTCGCTCACCGAGCCCAACGACGCTCCCTACGGTGACCGCGCCGCCGCCGTCCAGGACCCCCAGGGGAACTCCTGGTTCCTCGCCACCTACATCAAGGACGTGCCGCACCCCTAGGCGACGCGCACGTCATCGTTCGCGCCCGAACTCGAAACCCACCAGGAGTTCCAAGTCATTGGATGTTGGCCGGAGGAAGTTAGTGCTATCAGCGATCGGAAAGACCCAGTGAGAGTAGCGCACTTCCGGCTTCACGCGCCCGCGGCTGAGGTGTGCCTCAAA
>Ga0326727_10010254_pt1 | contig 22426 bp, 21 predicted proteins | sample MB2enrmetagenome_FD_207643 | JGI IMG/M metagenome (GOLD analysis project Ga0326727, IMG submission 207643) | Lab enriched peat soil microbial communities from McLean, Ithaca, NY, United States - MB29MY | ecosystem: Environmental > Terrestrial > Soil > Wetlands > Peat | place: USA: New York...
TTTTAGGGAATGATTTTTTTGAGTGTCTCACGGGTTACGGGCTTACCGCCGTCCCTCTTTTTGTCCTTATGGGCCAGATCGCACTTAACTCAGGAATCGCCAAAGGGCTTTACAATACGGCGCACAAATTTCTGGGGCATATACCAGGCGGTCTTGCCATGGCGACAGTGGTTGGCGCAACAGTCTTTAAATCAATATGCGGCTCCATGATAGCCACGTCTGCAACATTTGCCAGCGTTGCAATACCTGAGATGGACCGTTATGGATACAAAAAGGAGCTCTCGACGGGAATAGTAGCTTCCGTGGGAACTCTTGGCAACCTTCTTCCCCCGAGTGTCATACTGATACTACTTGGTATTATGACGGAACAGTCTATCGGAAAACTTTTTTTGGCAGGGATACTACCGGGGCTCATCCTTTCTTTTCTTTTTTTGGTCGTCATCTTTGGTTGGTGCAGAATCAACCCCAATATAGGACCCAGAAGCGAGAAATATCCCTGGACGGAAAGACGAAAAACACTTCCCAATATAATGTGGCCTCTTATCATATTCCTCCTGCTGGTCGGCGGGCTCATGTACGGGATTTTTACTCCAACTGAGGCAGGTGGTGTGGGCGCCTTTGCGGTACTTGCGTTATGTATCTTAAAGAAAGACATAACATTCAGCAGCTTTGTGAAGTCTGTGCAGGAATCGCTGCGAACCTCGTGTATGGTCCTTATGCTCGTCGCCTCCTCTGCAATACTGAGCCATTTCATTGCTATCACAGACATACCTCAGGTAGCTGCCGAATGGGTGACCGGCCTTCATTTACACCGTGTTGTAGTAATGTGTATCATTATTCTCATCTATCTCGTAGGAGGCTCTGTCATCGACGACCTCGCTTTCCTGATTCTCGCAACACCGATCTTTTTCCCCATCATGGTAAAACTGGGTTACGATCCGATCTGGGTTGTCATTATACTAGCTCTTGTCATGTGTCTCGGTGTAGTCCTTCCCCCTCTTGCCGTCACTGTTTTCGTAGTGAAACAGATAACAAAAACACCAATAAACGTCATATATAGAGGTGTTTATCCGTTCTTGGTTTCCATGGTCCTCTGTATTATCCTGTTGTTCCTCTTTCCGGAAATTGCCACTTACCTTCCGAGTGTATTTATGAAATAGAAGGCAGCGAGTGGATATAGTCGACGGATGACAGCGAGCATGAGTGAGGAAAGGAGAGCACGGCTGAGAAATTTCATATGAGTCGTTAAATGCCGGCATTTTTGTCGGGCGAAGAAACGCCCGGAAACATAAGGAGGAATGGTATGAAGGAAAAACAGCTTTTTCGGAGTAAGGAAGTTGAATCTTTTTTTAAAAAGTATCCCGATGTGCCGAAAGAAGTGATCGTAAAAGAAGACGTACTGCGGTATGGGGTACAGTTTTCACAGGCGGCAATGGAACGCGCCGCAGAGGGAAGAGCACGGTCCTACTATATCTTTTCATACGATCGAACCGAGTCTGAGGAAATGAAGCATGGCGAAGGCCTGAAGGCTCCGGATGAGTTCAGGGTGGAGGCGGGACCGTACGATCTGAGAAAGACAAATGTGCGCGCCACCATTTCGTATGACTCTCCGTACCTCATCGACGTTGTGGACGGCAAGGTATGGCTCATGAGTGACGGCGGGGAAAAGATTGGCACGGTGAGCTTCCCGCCGGTTCCGAAATACTATTCCAAGGCTTTTGAAGATGGGACTCGCTATGCGGAGATCGTCCCTGTCGTCGGGTGGGGTACGAGGGCCTTCTGCACCATTCTCAGAAACTGCGGCTTATGGAGTTTCGGTTTAGAGTGCAAGTTCTGCGACCTGAATGCCAATTATCAAGCCTTAAAAAAACAAGGTCGTTCCTACACGTTGAAAAAGAGTGTTGATAAAGTGGTGGAGGTCATGAAGACTATATTTCTCGAGCACCCTGAAGACGAACCCCACACCTACACGTACATATTATCAGGCGGTTCTGTCATGTCAGGAAAAGGCGAGTACGCCGATGTCAAATTCTATACGAACTATGTGAAAGCAATAAAGGAGGCGATTGGCAATCGGTGGATCTGTCATCTTCAGGCGGCGGCTCTGGACAAAGAGGGGTTAAAACGCATGAAAGACGCAGGCGTCGATTGCTACCATCCGAATTACGAGGTTTGGGACGAGCGTCTCTTTAAAATCCTTTGTCCGGGCAAGGAGAAATTCATAGGAAGAGAGGAATGGATCAAGAGAACAGTCGATGCCGTCGACGTCTTTGGGGAAGGTTGGGTCACACCCGCCTTTGTCGCGGGGGTTGAAATGTGCAAGCCCTACGGGTTCGAGAGCGTAGATGATGCGATAAAGTCCACAGCCGGGGGGCTGGATTACCTCATGTCCCACGGGGTTCTCCCAAGGGCCGATCACTGGTGCATTGAGCCGCATTCCGGCTTGAAAGACAGTCCCATCGTACCGCTCAAATACTTCGTTGAACTTGACCGGGTGTGGTATCAGCTTTGGGAGAAACACAAATTGCCTCAAATACCGGGCTATAGGGATATGGGCCCGGGAAGGTCGGTCTACCAGCAAAGCGGCATTCTCGATATGGGTTGTTGAGGGGATTGAGCATGAAGAGGCTGCCCCCATGAAACGCGCAGTACGAAGGTGGGATAACGTGTCCTGGAATATCCTTTGCTGATGCATGGGGGTGAGCTTTGCGTGTGAACTTGAAATGGCCGGATATGACTAATTGAGGGGAGTGGAGATGGATATAGGAGAGCTTGCCCGCAGAAACGCGAGGCGTTACCCGGAGAGGGTCTGCCTTGTGGAAGGGAACAAGAGATACACCATGCAGGCGTTTAACGATCGAGTGAACCGGCTTGCCAACGGACTCTCGGGGTTTGGCGTCGGTAGAGGAGACAGGGCGGCGATCCTGCTCCCCAATTGCAGCGAGTATGTCGAACTTTATATAGCCTTGGCCAAAATGGGGGTGATGGCTGTTCCCCTCAACACACGTCTGAATGCGCGAGAGTATATCCGATACTTCAAGATTACAAGGCCTAAAGTCTTATTTACGGGTGGGCAGTTGCAGGATGTAGCCGCCGCCATAAGACCGGATCTCGACACGGTAGGACACGTGGTATGTGTCGGAACAACTACGCTGGAAGGAGGAGTCTCGTACGAAACTCTTGTTTCGGGTTCTTCAGCATCTGAGCCCTCGGTTGAAGTAGACGAGAACGACGTGGCCACCATCTTTTTCACAAGCGGAACCACCGGGCTTCCAAAGGGCGCCATGTGGACCCACCGGAACATTCTTGAACACCTGGCTAACCTCCAGATCAACTTGCCGTATGCCCAGGATGATAGGGGGCTTGTCGTGCTCCCTATGTTTCACGGGCCCGTCACAATGCCGATCGTCCATCAACTCCTGTATATCGGGGCATCCATCGTGATATCGCCACATGCGCACTTTGACGCCGGGCAATTCCTGGAGATAATCGGGCAAGAAAATATCACCTGCTCATTTATCGTGCCGACAATGATGGTGCAGCTCGTCAACTATCCCGGGATAGATGCCTATCGTGAAACCATTAAGGAGTTAAGGCAAATAAAATATGCGGCGTCACCAACCTCTGCGCGCGTGTTGCAGCGGGCCGTCGAGCTGTTCGGTCCTATTTTTACCCAGGGCTATGGATTGACGGAAAGCGTAGGGGGCGTTTCATTCCTGTCAAAGGAGGATCACATGGAATCTCCCGAAGGCAGTCGAAAACTCTCATCGTGTGGCAGGGAGTATATCAATGTCCATATCAAGATAGTCGATGAAAACGGGACAGAAGTCCCGCCGGGCACGGTGGGTGAAGTTCTCGTCAAGAGCGACAAGATTTTTGTGGGGTACTGGGAAATGCCTGTGGAGACTCGGCAGGTTCTGAAGGACGGGTGGCTTCACACCTCGGACCTGGGAATGTTTGATGAGGAAAGATATCTCTATCTGGTGGACAGGAAAAAAGACATGATCATTAGCGGGGGCGAAAACATCTATCCCGCGGAGGTGGAAGAGGTCATCAATCGTCATGTCAAGGTGGAAGAAAGTGCTGTTGTTGGCGTGCCCGATCCCACGTGGGGAGAGCTGGTCAAAGCAGTTGTTGTGCTAAAAGATGGAGAGAGGGCGACTGAAGAGGAAATTATCGGCTTCTGCCGGGAAAACCTGGCAAGCTACAAGAAACCGAAGTTCGTCCAGTTTGTTGACGGGCTGCCAAAAAATAGCATGGGCAAGGTCCTTAAACACATGCTGAAAGAACAGCATTCCGTCAAAGGAGGAGGACCTGGCGTATCGAGATCTTAGAGCGTTTATCGGCCGACTCGAAGAACTGGGAGAATTGCACCGAGTCAAGGCGGAGGTCTATTTTAATAAAAAAGGGGGGGTCAAAAGATGAAGCAGATCAGGTTTATTTTCTTGGCCGGTTGTGTGGCATTGGTGGCCTTTTGTTTCTCCGTTTCTTCTTCTCACGCGCAGCCAAAAACCATCAACCTTACCTATTCTCATTTCTGGCCCGTAGGCCATCCGGCAGCCAACTGCATCGCTGATTGGGCAAAAGAGGTACAGAAACGGACCAATGGTCGGGTGACGGTTACTATCTATCCGGGTGGGACTCTGACGCCGGCTGATAGGTGCTACGACGGGGTTGTCAGGGGCATATCGACTATGGGATCATCCGCTCTCAGTTATACACGGGGGAGGTTCCCGCTTATGGAGGCGATTGAGCTGCCGCTCGGATACAGGGATGCCGTGGTTGCGACAAACCTCGCGAATGCCGCGTATAAGAAGTTTCAGCCGAAGGAGCTGAGCGACGTTAAAGTCATGTACTTTCAGGCCCATGGTCCGGGACTATTTCACACGAAAAAACCGGTAAGAACACTTGAAGACCTGAAGGGGCTCAAGATCCGTTCCACCGGCCTTGGCGCAAAGATAGTCGCGGCCCTCGGGGCAACTCCCGTCGCCATGACGATGGGCGAGATTTACGACGCCCTGGCCAAAAACGTCGTGGATGGCTCCACCGGCCCCTTAGCTTCTCTTGAGGGCTTCAAGTGGGGAGAAGTCGTCAAGTACACTACAGAGAATTTCGGTACTTCATACACCGCTGTCTTTTTTGTCGTGATGAACAAAAATGCGTGGGCGGGCCTCCCTCCCGACATTCAAAAAATCATCGAGGCCATCAATGTGGAATGGATTTCAAAGTCGGGAGCGGTCTGGAACAAGTACGACAAGACAGGAAAGGACTTTGCGCTCAAGCTGGGCAACAAGATGATACCTCTCTCGAAAGAAGAAGAAGAGCGCTGGAAAAAGAAGGTGGCGCCCGTACTCGAAGGCTACCTGAAAGAGACGAAGAAAAAAGGGCTGCCGGGCGAAGAGATGCTCAAATTCTGCCAGGACTTTCTTAAAAAGAACTGATGAGGAGGGGCCATGAGGCGGCTGGTTTTAACTGTCTTGAAGATCAGTAAATTTCTTTACGGTGTTTCCGGTTTCACCCTGGTGATCATGATGCTGTTGACGGTATTGGACGTGGTGCTGAGGATAGTTGGCAGACCGATCACGGGAGCCTACGAGCTGGTTGGTTATTTTAGTTCTATTGTAGTCGGATTTGCCTTACCTTTCGTCACATGGACCAGGGGCCACGTTTACATGGAATTTGTCACGGAAAAACTTCCGAAGCAGAACCAGGAGATCGCTGGCATCTTTACGCGGATCATCGGCATTGCTCTCTTCGCATTTGCGGCCTATTACCTTGTCGACGTCGGGGTAGTCTTATATAGCACAGGTGAGGTTTCTCCAACGCTGCAACTCCCTGTCTATCCTTTTGCCTGGGGTGTAGCCATCTGCTGTTTGATGACGTGCCTTGTGCTGTTCTGTGACATTTTGAGAATAGGTGGAGGGGAATATGACTGAAGTGGGTGTTGGAATTGTAGGGATCTTTCTCCTGTTGCTCCTGTTCAGCTCGGGGATAGAGATAGCCTTCGCCATGGCTGTGATCGGTGTTTTAGGCCTCATTTGCCTTCTCCCTTTCACCGCAGCATTCAACCTGATGGCCAAGGACTTCTTTGATGTGTTTTCTTCCTATAACCTGACTGTCGTCCCACTTTTCATGTTCATGGGACAAATCGCATTCAATTCAGGTATTGCAAATAAGCTTTACGATACCAGCCACAAGTTCATCGGCCATGTACCCGGCGGTCTTGCCATGGCGACCGTTGGGGGCGCGACCCTTTTCAAGGCCATCTGCGGTTCCTCACCTGCAACGACAGCAACGTTTGCCAGTGTCGCGGTTCCGGAAATGGACCGGTACGGTTACGACAAGAGGCTGTCGACGGGTATAGTCGCGACGGTAGGTACTCTCGGATTTCTCATACCGCCAAGTTCCGCGCTTATCCTGCTGGGGATTATCACCGAGCAATCGATCGGCAAGTTGTTCGTCGCGGGTCTACTCCCAGGGCTAATCCTTGCGACGTTCTTCATCCTCATCATATATATCTGGTGCAGGATGAATCCGTCTATCGGGCCCCGGAGTCAGAAATTTTTATGGAAAGAGAGAGTGGCATCGTTGCCAGAGGTGGTGTGGCCCATCCTCATATTTGCCCTTATCATCGGCGGGCTCTTGAGTGGGGTTTTTACCCCTACCGAATCAGCGAGTGTGGGGACAGCCGTTCTTCTCGTCCTCGTGCTTGCAAAGAGGCAGCTCAATTTTGAACAATTCAAAAAATCAGTCGCAGAATCAATAAGACCGACTGTTATGGTCATGATGCTGATTGCGGGTTCCACCGTTCTTGGCCATTTCCTTGCCATGACGCGTATCCCGACGGTTGCGTCCGATTGGATTACGGGGTTTCGCCTGCCGCCGTGGCTCATTATGACGATCATCATGTTTGTCTACCTGTTGGGAGGATCGTTTGTTGACGACCTCGCATTCATGTTCCTCGCGACGCCGATCTTTTACCCGGCTGCCGTCAAGCTGGGATACAGCCCTTTATGGTTCGGCATCATGATCGGCTTGACGATCGGGGTCGGTGTGGTCATTCCACCCGTGGCGATATGCGTCTTCATTGTCAAGAACATCACGAAGGTGCCGTTCAGTACCATTTACAAAGGCGTCTATCCATTCCTCGCGGCGCTTGTTGCGGTTGGCGTGTTGTTGTTCATATTTCCTCAGATTGCCACGTATCTGCCATCAGTACTCTACAAAAACTGAGGAGGACACAATGATCGATCAACTACCTGTCATCGACATGCGGCACCACTATATCTATCGGCTCGAGAAGGTGGAAGATGTCCGAAAGCTGATCCCTTTGCTCTTACTGTCCGGGAGCACATGATCGTCGCTGAAAAGCTGCGCGGTCCGAGCCGGTAATAACCCCAGGCGACGGAGCACTGTGAGATCGAGATGACACAGTACTCAATGCCAATAGAACCCACACTATGGAGGAATCATGGACACTCTTTTTACCCCCGTGAAAATCGATAACTTGGAGGTCCCCAACCGTTTCGTCCGTTCTGCCACCTATGATGCCGGGGCTGAAGATAATTTTGTCTCTGACTGGCAGGTTGAGCTCTATAGCGCTTTGGCCAAAGGCGGTGTCGGGCTCATCATCAGCGGGATCTTTCCCGTCACCAGCTTTGACGGCAAGGCTTCACCAGTACAAAACTTACTCACGGATGACAAATTTATTCCCGGTCTCAAGAGGCTTGCAGACGCTGTGCATGCCCACGGTTCCAAGCTGGCCGTGCAGCTCTATCATCCCGGGAGGGAGGCGTTTCGACGGCTCCAGCCTTTGGGTATTGAGGCGTCGGGTCCTTCTGCGGTCAAATTGGGAGAAGACCCTTTCTTTGAAGGCAGTTGCCGGGAAATGGCAGCCGACGAGATATGGGCGACGGTGAACGCCTTTGGTGAGGCCGCTCGTCGCGTGCGGGAGGCGGGCTGCGACGCAGTTCAGTTCCATGGCGCCCACGCTTACCTGCTGGCCGAGTTTCTCTCACCCCAGAGCAATCATCGTAAGGACGAGTGGGGAGGTGAGTTAGAGAACCGGCTCAGGATACACAAGGAGATATACAGGGCTGCCCGGGCGCAGGTAGGGTTAGAGTACCCGGTGATGATAAAATTCGGGGTGGCCGACGGTTTTCCCGGTGGCCTTCAGTTCGAGGAAGGCCTGGAAGCAGCCGTGCAACTGGCCGGTCTTGGTTACGACTCCATTGAAGTGAGCCAGGGTCTACGCGGCGTCAAATGGGGGCAGACCGAGTTTCGACCCGGGATCGTCAAGCGCGAGCGGGAGGCCTATTTTCGCGACTGGGCGCGGCAGGTGAAGGAGCGGGTCAGCGTGCCGGTGATGATGGTAGGGGGGATGCGCAGCGTAGACCTGATGGAGGAGGTCGTGGCAGCCGGGGAAGCCGACTTCATTTCCCTGTGCCGGCCCCTGATACGTGAGCCTGGCCTTGTAGCCTCCTGGCATCGGGGAGAGGTGCGGCGCCCTGCATGCGTTTCGTGCAATAAGTGTTTTGAGAATGTGCTAAGCGGCAGTAAATTGCGGTGCATGATCCCGTCAAAGGGCAAGAAGGCGTAGGGTGCGGCCGGAACGATGGCAGGAGCCGTTATTCGAGGAAATAGGTGATATGCCTCCGATCTCCAGGGGGCAATCTCCATCGGGCAAAACCGGGGAACGCCTCGTGAGGGCGAGGGATCGACAGTGTTCTTATCCACCTATCTCCAGAAAAAAGCGAAGAAGGGCCTCGTGATCTGTCTTATCCTGACACTTGCTATTTCTGTGTTGACAACCTATTCTATGCGTAAATAGCTATAAGACTGATGTACGACATTGGACCAAGGAGACGCAATGTTTGATAACCTGAAAGAAAAACGATTGTTCGAAAGAATTGTTGACCAGATAAAAGATGCCGTTGTGTCGGGTACGCTGAAGACCGGTGACAAGCTGCCTTCCGAGCATGAGATGGCCCGTGTGTTCGGGGTAAGCAGGTCGGCAGTAAGAGAAGCCTTAAGGATCTTGGAGCTGTCCGGGCTCGTGCGCATCAAAAAGGGAAACCAGGGCGGTTGTTTCATCCAAAAGGTGAGCAGTAATCAGAAGTTAATCGATTACCTTTCCGATAACTGGAGACTGGGCGAAATTACCCTTACCCACCTTATAGAGGTTCGGTACGGGCTTGAATCAATGGTTATCGATATCATCGCACAGAGAATAACGGACAAAGACATCGACAAGCTTCGGAAATCGATCGATAGAGAAGAACGTCTCTACAAAGAGAGGAAGGAAAGAGAAAAGCTCGATCAGAATTTGAACTTCCACATTTTACTTGTACGCATAACCAGGAACACCATCCTCATTGACACACTCTCTGCCATTATAGAGCTGTTTTTATATATGCTGCGGAAAATAAAACCGAGTCAGCGGATTTCACTCGATACGCTCAAGGCTCACCGCGAGATAGTGGACCTCCTTGAAGCCGGCGAGACGGAGCGTGCCAAAGCTGTGAACAATGCCCACCTCAAGAATGTAAGTACCCCACTTGCCAAATTGGCTGCGGAACAAAAAAGACCACCCACTTTGGAACGGGAGGAGCAGTTACTCTAAAAACAGAGGAATCAGAAGATATACGCTGGCTTAAGAGAATTTCTGAGTGACGTGGAACCCGCAAAGTCGGTATGATATGGATGTGGTGCTTTTTGACAGGGTCTCCCGGCCTTCGAGCAGGTCCATCAGGACCTCCTGCATGGTGGCGCATGCCCCGGTGATCTTGGGTGAGTCTCCCTCGGGTTCAATGTACGAGCAAGCTTACCGTGAGGATTATGACGACAAAAAGCGTGATGGCCAGGTACTTGAAGTTTCTTTGGCAGGCGAAGTAGATGACCGACAGAAGGGCTCTTGCATATGGGGTGAGGATGAGGACCGCTATGCCGAGCGTCATCAACCGGAGAGGCCAACCGGAAGAGGCCGTCGAAAAGAGCTGCCCGAGGAGGGCGAAGAAGTCCTCAGCCCGGATAATGATACGGCCTCCATGGGAGATGGCAAGGGTGCCGGACGAGCGATAAAAAAGCACAAGGCCCGCGGCTTCGAGGAAAAGACTTATCACCACGCCGGTTATAAGAATATAGCTAATCAGGCCCTCAAGCGCTCCCGCGCCGTTCCCTTCACCATGGCGGTCTACCATGAAGCCACCCCCTTGTAGAGCATCTGCACGATGAGCAGGACGACCACGCAGAAGAAAAGCCCCCGCAGCATGCGGTCGTTGAGCTTGTTGAGCACCCTTCCTCCCGCGATAGCCCCCAGGGTCGTTCCTATCGCCATGGGCGCCATCAGGGTCAGGTTGAGGAAGCCGCTGAAGAGATAGACGCTCGTGCCGGCGAGGGCGGTCATTCCCACGATAAAATTGCTCGTGGTGCTCGCCACCTTTGAAGGCAGTCTCAGAATATGCTCCTGTACGGTCACTTTGAAGGCGCCGGCCCCTATGCCGAGCATCCCCGCCGCAAGCCCGGCGACCATCATCCCCAGTCCTCCAAGTAGCGGCCGGTCGGCAGTATACGTGATGACCTCCTTTCTCGCCTCATCGAAGTAGCTCCCCTCCAGCGTGAGCCAGCGCGAAAGCCTCGAGCGCCCCGCCGGGGAGAATTGGTCAGGCTGCGGCCGGCGTTTTAATTTCAGGAAGGATGTCATGAGGAACGCGGCGAAGAAAAAGTAGAGGTACACAGGCGCGATAAGGGTCGTGATCGTAGCCCCGATGATGGCACCGACGCTTGTGAACATTTCGAGGTACATGGCGATCTTCACGTTCGCTATCCTCTGCCTCACGTATGCCGATGCCGAGCCGCTCGACGTTGCGATAACACTCACCATGCCCGACGCGATCGCCTCTTTTACCGGGATGCCGAAAAGCACCATGAGAGGGATGAGAATGCTCGCCCCCCCCAGTCCGGTAAGAGAGCCGATAAGGCCCACGGGAATGGAGATCAAAAGGAGGGAAAACATGTCGAGGGCCACCGGTTACCCCGACAAAGACGCAGTGAAGAGGCGAGAGTCGTCTTCCACAACAAGAATGGGATAGAGCATCATCGGGATTTTACCATAATTGCGCCGGACTTGGGAAGCATGGAGCATGTTTTCCCCGACCCCCCGGTGCTTTTTGCTCACATTCGTGATAACGACCGCTTGACACTATTACGGACATATGCTTATAATAACACCATGTCAAGACCCAAGAAGCACCGATGCATACATTGCCGTCCTGATGCCTCATACTTCAAGCCACGGGGCATCCCCCTCATGGAATTGGAGGAAGTGTGCCTGAGTCTCGACGAGGTGGAGGCGCTCAGGCTCTGCGACTATGAGGGAAAATATCATGAGCAGGCTGCCCTGGAGATGGGAGTATCGAGGGCTACCTTCGGCCGCATTGTCAACGAGGCCAGGCGAAAGGTGGCCGAGGCCCTCATCAGGGGCAAGGCCCTGAAGATAGAAACACACGCGATTCACGAGGAGGATACCACATGAAAGTCTGTTTCGCAGTAGAGAAAGACAAAGGCATCAACAGTGCAGTATATGGACATTTCGGCTCTGCCCCTGCGTTCGTTATGGTCGATACGGATACGGGCAGTGTGACGGCGGTGAGTAACGGGGACCTGGGCCATGTCCACGGTGCGTGCAATCCGATCCAGGCCATCGGGTCTCATGCAGTTGACGCGGTCGTCGTGGGAGGTATAGGCGCAGGCGCCATTTCGGGTTTGAATGGTAGGGGTATCAAGGTGTACGGTGCCGCGGCTGAGACGGTAGCTCAGAACATGGATCTTCTGAAAGACGGCAAGCTCCCGCTGCTTTCACTGCAGCATGCGTGCGGCGGCCGCGCGTCAGGCTGCGGCCACCACGAATCGTAAAGGGAGGAGGAGAATATCATGCCTATTTTTGAGTACCGATGCGGAAAATGCGGTGAGGTAAGCGAGTTTCTCGTTCTTCGCACACAGGATGACCTTGCATGCAGGAAATGCGGAAGTAAAGACCTGGTGAAATTGATGTCTGCTCACAATGTTTCGGGCGGCTCTCCGTCTTTCTCTCCACCGGAGCCTGCGGGCGGGTGCTGTGGATCGCCGGGGTCGTGCGGCGCCCCCGGAAGCTGCTGCTCATGACAGACCCCTCTTTCGCGTTTTGCGGCGCGAAGGAGACAGGCGTAATTCCGACGGAAGGGCATGGAGCCGGGATGCTTGTCATTCTATCATAGTAAAACACCTGAAAGGAGGGTGAAGATGCCGGAAAGAATCATGGACGCAACCGAATTGAGATTCCCGAAGCCGCGCAATCTCGCACTACTGGTTCTACTCCTCATCATCCTTATCATTGGCTGGGGCACCTTTGTCATCGTCCCGGCCGGCCACAGGGGCGTTATCCTCTTCTGGGGGAGTGTGGAGAAGCGAATCATGGGGGAGGGGCTCAATTTCAAGGTCCCCATTGCCGAAAGGGTCATCAAGGTCGACGTCAAGGTACAACCCCATCCATTCAAAGAGATCGATGCCTCTTCAAAAGAATACCAGATGGTGAAAATGACGGGAATGATGAACTTCCATATCGATCCGTCTTATGTCAATGACCTCTACCAGAAGGTAGGACTTGACTTTGCGGACAAGGTGATCGACCCGGCCTTCAACGACTTCGTCAAGGAGGTTGTGCCGACGTACCCGATCGGGGAGATTCTTCCTAAAAGGGAGGAGATCCGGAAACGGGCAATGACAAAACTGGGGGATAACCTGTCGAGGTACCACATAGTGGTCGATGACATCTACTTTGCGAGCATCAGGTTCTCTCCTGAGTACGAAGGGGCCATCGAGGCAAAGCAAGTGGCCCAGCAACAGGTGGAAACGCAGAAACAGGTTTTGGCGCAACGCTCGGTTGAAGCTGAGCAAAAGGTTGCCACGGCAAAAGGGGAGGCCGAATCGATTCTCGTGGTAGCGCAGGGACAGGCCAAAGCCAATGAGGCCCTGTCAAGGTCGCTCAGCCAGATCCTTGTACAGTACAAGGGTGTCGAGAAATGGAATGGCGCACTACCTCAGGTTTCCGGAGGAGCCGTCCCTTTCATCGACCTGGGCAAGATGCATGGGGCCGGAGCGGAAGGAACGAAGAAATAAGTGGCGCTTTCAAGGCCCTTATGGTCGGACATGATCCTCCGGCCTTAAGGGCCTGAAGCGCAACAATTAGTTTGCTTTTTGCCTTTCCTGCATGATTTCTCCGCAGCTCGGGTAGCCTTCTCCCGCTGGAATGGTAACGATGTCCACGCCTACCAGATGATCTTTATACTCAGGCACTTTTTTCGTCATCCCATAGAAAGTGGGGAGCAAGAGCTGGTGATCGCATTTTCTCACCTGGAGCTTGCCGATGGCGGTATTCTCCAGGGTCATGCCCTCCATGGCATCGATCATCTTCTCCGTATCCACCTTACCGGCCTTCAGGTAAGCCTTGGCGAGGAACTGGGCCGTGACGTAGCCATAGAAGGAAGGCATGGTCGGAAGCCTGTTGTTCGCCTTCTTGTATTTATCCACAAAGGCCTTGTTTTCCGCTGTCTTCGGATAATAAAAGAGGTAGCTTGCCGTTCCTGCCACGTTCTCCGGCCCCTCCAGCCCAAGGGATGAGAGAACGGCGAATTCGATTGCCGTGTGTTGATAGATGGGTATCTTTTCGATAAGCCCGGTCGCCTTGGCTGCCTTCTGAAAGCCGATAACGCTGGCGCCGCTGTTACCCATGATCATGAAATCAGGTTTTGCCGCCATGATCTGGGTGATATAGGGGACGAAATCCGTCTCCCCCACTTTCCACCAGGTCTGCCCCAGAAGCTGGACCTTGGGGTTAAGCTGTTTCAGCCGGGTCCAGGTAGATTCGCAGATGGCGTGCCCGTATTCCATATCATCGCCCGCGAGCCAGTACTTGATATAGGGTTTTTTCGCAAGGGCGGCTGCTGCCGCGTTTCCGGCCATGGTGGTATTTTCAGCCATGTCGAAGACGTACCGGTGGCCTTTCTCGCCGGATATCTTTTTGCTCTTGGAATAAGTCACGAAGAAGGGGATCTTCTCCCTTTTGGCAAAGGTGGATATAGCCAGGGCCGAAGCGCTGCTTATGGTTCCCATGAGCAGATCCACCTTCTCCTTCATGACGAGCTCCTTCGCCATTGCCAGAGCAAGGTTGGGCTGAAACTTCTCGTCCCTTGTGACGATCTCGAACTTTCTGCCGAGGACGCCTCCTTTGGCATTGATCTCATTGATCCCCATCCTGAACCCGTCGCGCATGTCGATGCCGAAGACAGCCGCCGGTCCTGAGTAGCTGTCAACGATGCCCACCTTGATAGTGGCGGCTGCGTGGCCCACGGAGGAGATGGCAAGAAACGCAAGGAAACATGCAAGAATAACCGAAAGCATTGCTGTTCTTTTCATCATGATACCCCCTGTCGAAGATAGTCCGCCTGCCGGATGTCCCGGTCAGGCACAATACAATGCTAAGAATAACCCCATTCCGGCCATCAAGGCAAGTATGGTTTTTTTGGACACGAGGCCGCCTTATTTTTTCAGGGGCGCTTCCGGCAACAGATGGGAGAGCGGGGAACAATGCGGCTGCAAAGGATTGTCTTTGTTCTCGTACATAAGGGAACATAGCGGCACGTCGTTTGCAAAGAGGAGTTTGCATTCCACTGAAAGGAGGTTCCGTTATGTCTGTTTCCGCTATTTCTTCAGGCGCCAGTGTCTACCAAAACCAGCTTCAACAGATAAGGAAGGACTTCTCAACTCTCCAGACGGACCTGTCCTCTGGTAGTCTCGCGACGGCCCAACAGGCGTATGCGGCATTAACGCAGGACCTGCAGGCTGTGCAGCAGACTGAAGGGGGACAGCAGGTGGGGGGGAGCAGCCAGCTCAGCAACGACCTTGCGGCGGTCGGCAGTGCCCTGCAGTCCGGTAACATCACAAGTGCCCAGAGCGCCTTTGCCACGCTCATGCAGGACCTGGGAAATAGCAGCGCCCAGAGTACGACCGGGACCTCCGGCAGCAGCACCATCCTCCAGGCCGTCGGCTCTAATGTCAATATTGCCGTTTAAGGCCGATTAAAGGTAGGCGGCCCTTGCGGGAATCCTCCTTACCGGGCGGAAAAATCTTCCTATAAGGGAATTTTTTTCTGCCCGGTAAGGATAGAGCAGGGGGAGTATCGACAGTATCCCTGCAATGTGTCTCCTTCAGAAGAAAGGCCGCCGCCAGGCCGATCAAGGTGACGAAGAAGCAGATTATAAAGGCAGTACGATAGGCAGACTGAGGATATATTCTCACTCCGTTGAGGAGTGCTCCGTCCCAGCCCAGGTCCAGCGTTTTTCCAAGCACTATCTGCATGAGTGCGGCTCCGATAAAACCTCCCGTGTTGCACGTGCCCATCGCAATACCCGCCAAACGGATATCGTTTACCTCCTTTGTGGTCACAATCGAGAGGATGAAGGCGGAACAGAAAAATCCCATGGCAAAGCAGAGCGGGTAGAGGTAGTGGAGCGGGGGCTTGCCGCCATTGCTGAAACAGAGAATCGCCCAGATAAGGGCATAGGCACAGGCGCACGTGACGTAGGGCAGTTTTCTCCGGGCGAGGGCCCTGTCGGAGACGAAGCCGACAATGGGACAACCGACAACCACTCCGAGTGACACGGTCATCACGTAATCGGCGGCCTGAAGGGTGCTGATCCCGTAGACCTGGGTGAAAAACGGGATACCCCAGAGTCCCGAGAAGGCCATTAACGTGGAATAGAGGGCGAAGAACCCGAAAAACGGGGGCCACGTATAAGGATTACGCACTACCCGTTTCAGGCCCTGCCAAATTGCCGGCCCCAGGGAGGGGCTGCCGTGACCGACCTGTCGCGCGCGGGACCCTGACGGCCAGGGGGAGGGAAGACCGCAGTCGGCCGGCCGGTTTCTGATCACCCTCCAACAGCACCATGCCAGGAGCAGCGACACGAGGCCGATGCAGACAAAGCTGAGGCGCCATCCCAAAAGACCGGAGAGGAGCGCCAGAGGCGTCGCCGCCAGGAGTGCGCCGACGCCGCCCACCGCAGTAGTCAAGCCGTTCATCCGGCCGAGCTCGTCGGGCCGGAACCACTCCACGCAAATACGCATGGTGTTGACCATGAATACCGAAACGCCGAACCCTATGAGGAAGCGCCCGGCATAACAGAAGAAAAGGTTAGGGGCAATGCCGAAGAGGATGGCGCCTGCCCCCATTACCGCCGCACCCAGCGCAACGGTGAGTCTGGGGCCCATCGTGTCGGAGAGGATGCCCGACGGTATCTGCATGAAAGCGTAAATGTAGAAATAGGCCGAGGAGAGGGCGGCGAGCGCGGCGCCGGTGGTCTGAAACGTCCGCATGATGTCGCCGGCCGTCACCGCGGGGGCGACCCGATGAAAGTAGCCGATAGCGAAGACGGACATGAGCGACGCGAAGATGAGCCATCGCTTTTTTCGTGTCTCGTCGAGTGCGCTATGCATGGCTTTTTCCATAAGAGTGGACCGGGGAGCCCCTGCGCTACACCTCTATCCCCAAATACCGCACGAAAATGTCCTTCCGCCCTTCCAGCTCCGCCCTGGTTGCCGTATATTCCACCTGCCCCTTTACCATGAAGTAGACGCGGTCGGCAAGGGCGAGGGCAAAAGGCACACGCTCTTCCACCAATAGTATGGTCATGCCCCCGGCATTGAGCTTCTTTATGATCTCCTGAAGGCCGGCCACAAAGAGCGGCATCAGGCCGGTCGTCGGCTCATCGAGCATCAGGATGTCGGGCTCCTTAAGAATAGCCCTGGAGATGGCAACCGCCTGCTGCTCACCTCCGCTCAGGGAGCCTGCCTTTTGATGCAGTTTGCCCGTGATATTGGGGAAAAGCTCGAAAACGCGTTCCAGCGCGTCGCTCCTCCCGGTGTGGATCATGCCGGTTTTAAGGTTTTCGAGCACGGTCATCTTCGGGAACAGGTGCCTCCCCTGCGGGACGTACGCTATCCTCATCCTGCCGATCCTGAACGCCTGCATCGCCGTAATATCCACGCCGCTGAAGACTATTTTGCCCGATCGCGGTTTGACAAAACCGATTATCGTGTTGAGGGTGGTGGTTTTCCCCACGCCGTTGCGCCCCAGCAGCGCGACTATCTCCCCCCGGCGCACTTCCAGGGAAACGCCCTGCAGGATGTAGCTTTTGCCATAGTAAGTGTGGACGTCGGTGAGCTTCAGGAGCATGTGATCTCTCCCAGGTAGATCCTCTGCACCTCTTCATTCCTGCCGATCTCCTCGCAGGAACCGTCCGCGATCACGCGCCCGTTGCTAAGGACGGTAAGATTGTGGCAGACACGCAGGATGATGTCGATATTATGCTCGATGAGAAGGATGGACATGCGCTGTGACAGCAGCTCTATCAACTGTACGATACTGTCCGCCTCTTTTGGCCCCACACCCTGGGTGGGCTCGTCGAGAAGGAGGAGGACAGGGTCCGTGCTGAGGGCCATCGCGATTTCGAGCACCTTCTGGTCGCCGTACGACAGGTTGGAAGCCAATTCGTCCCGTTTGTCTTCCAGTCCGACCAGCCGGCATAGCTCCATCGTTTTGTCGGCCACCTCTTTAAGACGGTCGGCCCGGGCGAAAAACAGGGTGCCCGCCCGCCTTGCTTTCGAGTAGACGCCTACCCAGACGCACTGGTACACGGTCATTTCCGGGAAGACATACGTGAGCTGGAATGTCCGGCTCATGCCCTTTTGACAGATCCGGTGAGGGGCCAGGCCCGTGATATCCTCGCCCTTCAGATAGATTTTCCCTGAGCTTGGCTTGAACTCACCGGTGATCACGTTGAAAAGCGTTGTTTTCCCCGCCCCGTTGGGACCGATGATCCCCCGCACTTCTCCCGCGCCGATTTTATAGCTCACCTCGTCGACCGCAGTCAGCCCGCCGAAATGCATCGATACGCCCGCCACTTCGAGGAGGTTCCCGTTTTCGGTCATGCTACCTCGTCCCCCTGCCTACCAGATAACCGAGCATGCCCCTGCGCGATACCTTGAGAATGATCAGGATAAGAATGCCGAACAGGAGCAGGTAGTGCGTGAACCAGGCACTCACGTAGTACTGAAAAAGCGACATGAGGGCAACGCCGATCCAGCAGCCGGCAAGGGTCCCGGTACCGCCGATCAGGCACCAGACTATCGGCAGAACCGACCAGTAAAAGCTGAAATAGTCGGCGGACGCGTAGCGCAGGGTCATCGCATAAAGGGCGCCGCTGAGCGCCCCGAAAACACCCGACAGGACGAATGCGACCAGTTTATACCGCGTGACGTTGTAGCCGAGAAAATGTGCGCGTCTGGGGTTTTCCCTTATGGAGATGAAGATCCTTCCCAGGGGCGCGCCGATCATCCGCTTCAGGACGAGATAGCTCACAAGGAGGAAGAAAAAGACGAAGTAATAATTGACATACGGGTTGTAGAGGGAGAGTTGGCTTATACTCCGGGAGATGGGCGGGATGGTCGCACTCAGGCCGTCATCGCCGCCGGTCAGCCACGTCATGTCCATGGCGAGCAGATGAAAGACGGCGGAGATGATGGCAGTCACGATGACAAAGTAGGCTTCCGACAGCCGAACGCAGATGAGTCCCAGGAGGAACGAGAACAGAAAGCCGACGAGCAGCGCCACGCCGAGGGCGGGAATAAGCCCCAGCTTGAATGACATCACCGAGAGAATGGCGCCGTAAGCACCGGCCCCGAAGAACATCGAATGGCCCAGGCTGCACTGGTTCGTGTAGCCGAGGCAGATATCATACCCCATGGCGAAGATGGAGAATATCATGATCTGCACGACCAGGGAGCGGGCTCCGCTCGGCAGCACCACGCCAAGGATCGCCAGCACTACCAGCGAGGTGAGGGCGAACCGGGCAACCATGCCTTTTCTTTCCATAATCCGTCCCTAGTGTTCCGGCTCCCCGAACAATCCTCTCGGCCTGATCATGAGAATGATGATCATGACGACGAAAATAGCAGCCTTGGATTGGGTCGGGTTAAGGACCGCCGACAGGACGCCTTCGAGGGAGCACAGCGAAAGGGCCGCGACGAGAGTACCTCCAAGACTGCCGAGCCCGCCGATGATGACGACGATGAACGCGAGAAGCGCCACGTCATTACCCATGAGGTAGAACACCTGGGTGATGGGCGCGGCAAGCACGCCGCCTGTGGCGGCGAGGACACTGCCCAGCACGAAGGTGCCGACGAGCACTTTATTGACGTCGATCCCCATTGCGGCAGCCATATCCTGGTCCTGGATCGACGCCCGGATCAGGACGCCGTACGACGTCCGATAGAGGAATATCCAGATAGCCGCCAGGATCACTACCGAGATGCCGGCGATCAGAAACCGGTAGCCGGGGTAGGAGACCCCGAAAAGATTGAAAGTGACCTCCCATGGATCGGGCATTTTCTTGGGGATGCCGCCGTAGGTCGCAAGCGCTGCCTGCTGAAGAATGAACGATATACCAACTGTGGCGATCATGGTCACGGCATGATGACCCTCGTAGGGACGCAGAACGAAGCGTTCGATAGGCGCGGCGATTACCGCGATGATGAGCGGGACGACAAGCAGCGCCAGCCAGAAATTGCCGAGAAGCGGGAAGAGGTAAAAGGCGAGCACGGCGCCGACCATGTAGAAGTCGCCGTGTGCCATGTTCACGATGCCCATGACGCCGAAAATGAGAGAGAGTCCGAGCGCGATCAGGGCGATGATAAGACCCCAGATGAGGCCGTTCATCAAAAGAAACAGGACATTCAGCAGCCATTCAGGCAACTAGTTCCTCCACAAAAGTCACTCACTCCGAAAAGCGAAAAAGCATGATCACGCCTTAGAGCAGGGTGTGCATCCTGATGCCCTTTACCTCAGGACCCAACGTGTGTGAAACCGATCAAAAGCCCTCCTTCGAGTGATTTGCAAGGGGTGGGTACATGACGTCGGCAGCCGGTACGCGCGACGCTACCTTAAGCTCTCCGTTCACGATGCGCTCGACGTAGAGCCCCACACTGGATAGATGATCTTCGGCGCGTATCTTCATGTCGCCCTGCGGGAACTCAACGCCTTCTTTGAACTCCATGCCTTCGAGTGTTCTGATCAGCTTCGGCGTATCCTGCTTCCCCTGCCAGCCGCTTTTCAGGATCGCCGCCTTGAGGGCGAAAGGCGCCTCCCACATAGCCCAGTTATACGCCAGCACGAACCGCTCTCCGGTACCGATTTCCTTCCCTTCCGCGTCGACATTGATGAGTTCCCTGTAAGCCCTGTTGCTCTTGGTATTGAGCCCTTCGAGCATGGTAGGATACGCGGTCATGCAGTAGGTCCCCTCGGCCGCAGGTCCCAGCTTCTTGATATCCTGGGCGGAAATCGCATAGACGCCGCCCAGCTTCTTGATGTCCGGCCGCACGGCGTACAGGTCTCTGATAAATGAAAGAAAGTCGGAACCAAAGTTGGCGAAGTAGACCGCTTCAGCCTCTTTTGGTATTTTGCCCTTGAGATAGGGCAGCAAGTCACTGGTGCCGAGGGGAACACGGATGGACTCCAACACCGTCCCCCCGTCCTCCTTGATGTACTGGGTAAAATCCTGCTCGTTCGCCCAGCCCCATGCGTAGTTGACCACGACGGTCACCCATTTTTTTCCGATATTCCTTACGGCGTACCTGGCTGCGGCCTTTGCTTCCTGACGCACAGCCGAACACACCTGGAAGACGTAGCGATTGCCTTTGTCGCCTGAAATCTCGGTGGCTCCGGCGGACGGCATATAGATGACCTTCAGCTCCTTGGCGATCGGAGCGCATGCGATTGCAACGCCCGAGCTGTTCGAATCGATGACGAAGTCGACGCCATACGTCTCGACCAGCTTCCGGAACTTCAAGGCGCCGACTGAAGGCTTACTCTCCGTATCTTCCACATAGAGCTCGACCTGACGCCCACTGATGCCGCCGTCCTTGTTGATCTTGGCGATAGCGGCCCTGACCGTCTTCTCGTGAGAATACCCGTATGCGGCCAGCCCTCCGGTCTTGTCCGCGATCATCCCGATCTTGATCGGTGTCCTTTTAGCCTGCCCAAGCACGTCTCCTGAGAACCCGACGCCTGCCGCAATCAGCAGAGCGATCATCCAGGCTCCTGCCCATTTTTTCATCTCCCTCTCCTTTTCCAATGATGTGGACTTCCGAAAGAGCAACACTTTTTACAATGAATGGTAATAATATAAGAAGGTTGAAAAGTCAAGCCTTGTCAAGCCCCGAAGCCGGGGATGGGGGGTTCGCGGCTTTCGTGACGCCGGGCACGTATGCGGCCGCATCACCGCTCTTTTTCCTCCTTCTTCCAATGCCGGCCGAAAGGAATACCGAGTTTTTGCAAGCGGTGTCTGAGGGTTGCCGGGTTCATGCCGAGCAGCACGGCCGCACCTTTATTCCCCTCCACTCTCCCATCCGTGATCTCCATGATGCGCCGGACGTGGCGGTATTCTACCTCCTGGAGCCTCAGACGGCGCTCCATCAGGTCTTCTTCTGCCTCGGGCAACTCGGTTCTCTGTTGAAGGGGCGTCAGGTCATCAAAGGTGAGGGTCGGACCTTTGCACTGGATGAGCGCCTGTTCGACGATATTCGCCACCTCCCGCACGTTGCCCGGCCAATCATACGCCACGAGCCGGTCGATGTCCCTTTCGGTAATGACGGGGATGGAGCGAAGACCGATCTCCCGCGCCTTTTTTGTGACGAAATAGTCTAGCAGGGCGGGAATATCCGCCCTTCGCTTGCGCAGCGGCGGGATGTGGATGGGGTACACCGCCAGGCGGTAGTAGAGGTCTTCCCTGAAGAGACGTTGGCTGATCATCTTCTCCAGGTTCTTGTGGGTGGCTGATATAACCCGTATGTCGACTCTTGTCGGCTCCGAGCTGCCCACCCGCTCTATCTCTTTTTCCTGAAGCACTCGCAGGAGCCTCACCTGGGCGTGGAGCGGAAGCTCGCCCACCTCGTCGAGAAAGATCGTGCCCTTATGGGCTCGCTCAAACCGGCCTCTCCTCTGCATCACCGCTCCCGTAAAAGCGCCCTTCTCGTGACCGAAGAGCTCGCTGTCGACGAGCGATTCGGGAATTGCCCCGCAGTTTACCGTGATAAAGGGGCCGTCGTTCCGGGGAGAGAGGGTGTGGATGGCGTTTGCGATCACCTCCTTGCCGGTGCCTGTCTCGCCGATCAGAAGAACCGGGCTCCCCAGGGGGGCCACCCTGTTTACCTGCTCCATCACACCCTTAAGACCGAAGTTTGCTCCTACTATCTGCGTTCCCACACTGTTTCGAAGCTCATCATGCAGATAACGGTTGTCATCGAGGAGCGCATCCTTGAGCTGCAAAAGCTCGCG
>Ga0326727_10010256_pt1 | contig 22424 bp, 20 predicted proteins | sample MB2enrmetagenome_FD_207643 | JGI IMG/M metagenome (GOLD analysis project Ga0326727, IMG submission 207643) | Lab enriched peat soil microbial communities from McLean, Ithaca, NY, United States - MB29MY | ecosystem: Environmental > Terrestrial > Soil > Wetlands > Peat | place: USA: New York...
GTTGTCCCGCTCTTGATTTGCGTTCTCGGAGTCGCTGCGATTCCCGCAGCATACTTTTTGGTGTTCCAGCAGGGGAGTGCGATGGCGACACAGAAGGAGGATGGCGCTACGAAGCCTTGGTGGCCGTTGCGTCGGGAGACGCGAGCCTTCGCGGAACCCCATGCCTGTAATCTGTGCGGCGGCGAGCGCAACTGTCACAAGTGTCGATCTTGCGGCATTTGGGTTTGCGCCATCTGTTTGGCGAAGGCAAAGTTTGCCTACGCAAAGGTTCCCAATAGTGATGTCTCAAAGTTGCTTGGACCACATCGGTGTCCTAGCTGTGATGCTTATGTGATATCCGACCACTCCTCGGTCGCAACGTGTTCTAGGTGCGGGCTGGTAAACGAGGTTTCCTCGTTCACCAGAAGCAGGAATTGCTTGCGTTGCGGCTGTGCGCTTTCATTATGAACAAGGCAAACAGCGTTTCTGGGGTTAGCTGCGTCAGTTAGGCTCCCAGGTCTCAGATCGCCTCCGAGACCTGGGAAACCCCAAAAACGGCCACAGAGAACTGACTACTGATAAACTCGGTAGCGTGACCGACCAACCCAAGCCGCCCGTCTTTCTGCTCGACACCATGTCGTTCATCTTCCGCGCCTACCACGCCATGCAGCGTTCGCGGCCCATGAGCACCCGCTCGGGTCTGCCCACGGCGGCCATCTTCGTTTTTGTCAACATGATCAAAAAGCTGCGCCAGGACTTTCATCCGCGCTACTTTGCCGCCGTCTTCGATGTGAGCGGCGAGGTCTTCCGCGACGAGCGCGCCCGCTCGATGAAACCCCTGCGCAAATGGAACTCCAAGACGCAGAGCTTCGACGAGGTCAGCTACGAGGGCTACAAGGCCAATCGCGCCTCCATGCCCGAGGATCTGCGCCGCCAGATTCCCTACATCCGCCGCGCCCTCGAGGCCCTGCGCATTCCCATCCTGGAGGCCGAGGGCTTTGAGGCCGACGACGTCATCGGCACCCTGGCCCGCGAGGCCGCCGGCGAGCAGCACGAGGTCTTCATCGTCTCCGGCGACAAGGACATGATGCAGCTGGTCACGCCCGCCGTCAAAATCCTCAATCCGCAAAAAGACAACCTCATCCTCGATCCCGCCAAGGTCGTCGAAGTCCTCGGCGTCCCGCCGGAGAAGGTCGTCGATGTGATGGCCCTGCGCGGCGATGCGGTCGATAACATTCCCGGCGCGCCCGGCATCGGCGACAAGGGCAGCGTGGAGTTGATTCAGGAATTCGGCTCTCTGGACGCCGTCCTCGACCGCGCCAGCGAAGTCAAGCGCAAGAGCTACCGCGAGTCGCTGGAACAGAACCGCGACGCCGTTCTTCTCTCCAAAGAGCTGGTCACCATCGACTCTCACGTCCCGCTCGCGCTGGATCTGGCCGCCATGCAGACCCAGCCCCCCGACCTCGAAGCCTGCCGCGAGCTCTTCACCGAGCTGGAGTTCACCTCCATGCTGCGCGACCTTGCGCCCTCTGAATCCGCGCCCGCCATCAAGCTGCACGAAGAGCCCACCGCCGACCAGACTGACTCGTTCTACGTTACCGCGTGCTCTCACGGCTTTGCTTTTGTGCTCGATGCCGCCGCGCCCGCTCCGCCGGAGGCGGAGGACGAAGCGCCGCAATCGCTCTCGCTACTCGACGTAGCCGAGGCCGCCGAAAAGCAGGCCAGCTTCACCGTGGGCCTCTGCGCCGATCCTGCCACGGCCCTGCAACTTCCCCTCACCAGCGAACTCCGCACCCTGCTTGAAGACGCCGCCGTCCCTAAGCAAACCCACGATTGGAAGTCGTCGCTCCACCTGCTCACCGCGCAGGGCGTTTCGCTTCGCGGCGCAGTAGACGACACCATGCTGCTCTCCTACGCGCTCAACCCCACCCACTCCACGCAATCGCTGGCCGATGTGGCGGCGCGCAACTCGCAGCCCGCGCCCTCCACTCTCGCCGCCGGCGCCGCCGCCATTCGCGCTCTGGTTCCGGCGCTGAAGGCCGAAGTCGAAAAGGCCGGCGTCGCGCGCGTCTACAAGGAGATCGACCTGCCGCTCGCTCCGGTCCTCTTTCGCATGGAGCAGGCCGGTGTGCGCATCGATCTTGGCGTCCTCGACGGCCTTTCCAAACGCTTCGCTGTCGAGCTGGAGCGCGTGGGTGAACAGATATTCTCGCTAGCTGGCCGCCGCTTCAACATCAACTCCCCCAAGCAGCTCGGTGAGGTGCTCTTTACCGATCTGAAGCTCCCCGCACCAGCCAGCCGCGGCAAGGGAAAAGCCGTCTCCACCGCGCAGGATGTGCTGGAATTTCTGGCTGAAAAGCACGAGGTTCCCCGCCTGGTCCTGGAATTCCGCCACTTATCGAAGCTGAAATCGACATACATCGATGCGCTGCCGCTGCTCGCCGACGCAGACTCGCGCGTTCACACCACATTCAACGCAGCGGCTGTGGCCACCGGACGTCTCTCCTCCGTCAATCCCAACCTGCAAAACATTCCCATCCGCACCGAGCTGGGCCGCGAGATTCGCGCCGCCTTCACCGCCGCTCCCGGCACGCAACTGCTCTCCGCCGACTACTCGCAGATCGAGCTGCGCCTGCTCGCTCACTTCTCCGGCGACCCGCTGCTCATGCGCGCCTACCAAAACAATGAGGACATTCACACCCTCACCGCCAGCGAAGTCTTCGGCGTGCCCGCCGCCGGAATGGACAAGCAGACCCGCAACCGCGCCAAGGCCGTCAACTTCGGCATCGTCTACGGCATCTCGCCCTTCGGCCTGGCCGCGCAACTCGGCATTCCGCAGCAGGAGGCCCGCAACTACATCGAGCGCTACTTCGAGCGCTACGCGGGCGTCAAGACATTTATCGAACACACTCTCGAAGCCACGCGCAAGACCGGCAGCGTGCGCACCCTCTTCGGCCGCCTGCGCCCCATCCCCGACATCGAGAGCCGCAATCCCAACCAGCGCGGTTTCGCCGAGCGCACCGCCATCAACACGCCGCTGCAAGGCACCGCCGCCGACCTCATCAAACTAGCCATGATCGCCCTCGACCGCAAGCTCGCCGAGCGCAAACTCAAAACCCGCATGGTTCTGCAAGTCCACGACGAACTGCTCTTCGAGGTCCCCGCCAACGAGTCCGCCGAAGTCGAAACTTTAGTCCGTGCGGAAATGGAAGGCGTAATAAAGCTCAAAGTTCCGCTGGTCGCTGACCTTGCCTTCGGGGCAAACTGGCGGGATATGAAATAGGCGGTCGCCCCTTCAAAGCTCGTGGCTCATAGGGCCTTTTTATCTTCTCGCACAATCCAATTCCGTTTCGTGTTGTTCACGAAGATCCTGATAACGGTTCCGCAGGAACGGCAGAGTTCTGCATGCAACTTCTCCGTCCCCGCAATGAATGTGAAGGCTTTATAGTGAAGCCCAAACGGGCCCACTTCAGCGTTCAGGTTAAACTCCAGTCCTGAAATAATATCGCTGCTGCCGCAATGTGGACATGGTTTGCCGCTCCAGACTCCCTGGTTGAGTTCTTCTTGAGGATAAGTCCCTTCAGCGTCCATTTCAGGCCCCCAATTCTGCCCTTATCGCCCCCGCAATCGCCTCCGCGTGCCTCTTCATCGCCTCTTCGCTCTCCGCTTCGATCATCACCCGCGCCAGCGCCTCGGTGCCGCTGTAGCGAATCACCACGCGGCCGGTATCCTTCAACTCCTCTTCCGCCGCGCGAATCGCCTCGGCCACGGCGGGAATCGACTCCAGCGGCCTCTTCTCGCGCACCTTCACATTCACAATCACCTGCGGAAAGACCTGCAAATCCTCGGTCAGATCGTCGATGCTCTTGCCCGTCCGCGCCACCAGGTCCAGCACCACCAGCGCCGTCAGCAGCCCGTCGCCCGTGGTCGCCAGATGCGGCAGCAGAATATGGCCGGACTGCTCGCCTCCCAGAGCCGCGTTGAGCCTGAGCATCGCTTCCAGCACATAGCGGTCACCCACCGGCGCGCGCAACATGCGAATGCCGCAGCGCTTCAGCGCCGCTTCCAGCCCCATGTTGGACATGGTGGTGGCCACCACCAAATCTCCCGTCAGCATTCCACGCGCCTTCAGATCGCGCGCGGCCATCAGCAGAATCGCGTCGCCGTTGATCACGTTGTTGTGAGAGCCGGCCAACATGCAGCGGTCGGCGTCGCCGTCGAAGGTGAGTCCCAGGTCCGCTCCGCGCACCGTCACTTCAGCGGCCACGGAAACCGGATGCAACGCTCCGCAGTTCAGGTTGATGTTGCGCCCGTCAGGTGTGATGTTCAGCAGAATCACATCGCCGCCCAGCCGCCGGAAGAGTTCCGGCGCAACCGCCGCCGCCGCCCCGTTGGCGCAGTCTGCCACAATGCGCAGGTCTTTCAATCGCAGGCCGGGAACGCAGTCGAGAAGAAACTGAATGTAGTCTGCCTGGAGCGCCGCGTTGTCTTCCACCGGGGGCAGCGATGCCGGATCGGGAGCGGCCGAGAGCGATGCGTGGTGGAGGATTTCGTCCTCCATGGCCAGCTCCAGCGCATCGGCTAGCTTGAAGCCGTCCGCGCCGAAGAGCTTGATGCCGTTGTCTTGCCACGGATTGTGCGAGGCGGAGATCACCACGCCCGCCTGAAACCCGTGAGTCCGCGCCAAAAACGCCACCGCCGGCGTGGGCACAACCCCCGCGCTCTCCACGCGCGCTCCCGTCTCGCGCAACCCTTCGGCCAGCATCGCCGCAATCCAGAGGCTCGATTCGCGCGTATCCCTCCCCAGCAACACCTTAGGAAAACTCCCCGGAACGGAGTTCCGCAGCGAGTGGCCCAGCGCCAGCCCGCAAGCGTAGATGGTGTTTGCGTCAAGCGGGTATTCGCCCGCCACGGCGCGAATGCCGTCGGTGCCGAAGAGTCTGCGTGCGTTGCTTGCGGTCATAGTCTCGCTTTCCGATTCTAATGGTTAGTGTACGAAGTTTGCCGCCATCTGTACCCATTCAAGGCTGATGATCGACAGGTGGTAACAATGATAGATCACGCTCACTCTAATCCATGGCATGCAAGGTGTCGTAGGCTTCTTTCAGAGCTGGATCGTTGAACCCAATCGATTTCAGCTTTGTTTCGATGCGCTCTTGAACAGCTTTGGAATTGGGGAAATCCTGGTCAGTCCAAAACCGGTCTCTCTGCTGGAAATAACCGGCCTCCTGTAGAAACCAAATTCCGAATCTGTAAGCGTCACCCTGCGTGTCATCCAAATCGCTCACCTTGAAAGAGCCGTCTGTCTGAAGCGAATTGGTCAGACACCAATCCAGCATCCGGGAAATCTCCACGCGAATCTGTTGCCGGGTGGCTTCGTCGAGAGTCGGCCATGCGGACCGGAAAATCTTTACCGCGTCCCAGTTCAGATGGTTCTCGTAGTGACCTTCGAAACGGATACCGGCAGGAAAGTTGACATTGTCGAGTTGCAGAAGGCGCCGGGCAATCATGTCCTTATGCTGCACCTGCCCCTTAAGGTCAGAAATGACATGGAATGTCATCGCCATGTCATCCATTTTCCAGATTCTTCCTTGCCGATCCACCAACCATTGTCCCCAGCATCCGGTTTCAGGATTCTGCCAGCGCTCGACAAATGCACGCAGAGTATCTTTGAGTTGAGGATGAAATGCGTAGCACCCTGTTTGTGGAGTCTCAAACAATAAACGGGCCATCGCGGAGAATGTTTCGTCTAATTCTTCGCGGTTGAATACTCCCGTTTTGGTGAAGTCGTTCCTCAAGTCTGAATCGAGTTGAGCTTCAAGCTTTTTCGGAGAATTGATCCGATCCAAAAAGGACAGCGGGTACTTTGAAGGCGGGCGGCACTCTTTGGCATCATCGACGGAATAATAGAGCCTGAGATACCACGCATCAATCCCCAATCCCCAGCTGCCATCAGAGGCCTGCTGTTCACCAGCCAGTTTTTGTTCTGCCGGCTGCGCAAGGCTCTGACGAAGATCGAAGATTCTGGCCTTGGTGGTTGCAATGTCTGGTGTGAAGTTCAACCGCCAGCGGATTTCGCGATAGATGTGCATGGAATAATGCATATCTTCGCCCGCGGCTTGCCGCCGATTAATCTCGTTTACAATTGGCAGCAAGGTGGGATTCAGCATCTTCAAGCGTCTTTCGCGCGCTAAGTGGATCTCCGAGAAATCCCAGTAAAACTGAGCGGTATCACGATACCGATACCATCGGGACTCACCAGCGTTTGGTGACGGAGCAGTGAATATGTGAGCGTGATAAATGGAGGCCGCGATCACGGCCCGTTTCAGTTGTGCGCGTATGGCGTATAGGGAGAACGCCAGAGCCACAACGACCATCAGAGATATCAACCACCGCCTATATTTGCTCACTCTGAAAATGATACATGGATCGGTTCCGGCAATCACTTTCGGTACCTGCGTCAGCCCATCGTCAAGACGGCACGAAGACGACACTTGCGTTCGGGCAGGACCGCAGAAAGACGGCACTCAATTCTTTTGTGCTGGAGTAGGTTTGTTGGGCGCGGTAGCTTCCACGCGGCTGATGAAGGCCCCGTCGGCGAGGCGCGTTGTCACCTTGTCGCCCGCCGTAACCCGCGCCGTCGAACGGACCACCCCACCTGCCGCGTCCAGCACCAAAGCGTAGCCGCGCTCCAGCACGGCCAGCGGCGACAAGGAATGGAGACGCGCGTTGAGCGCGTTCAGGCGAGCCGCGGATTTATGCACCATGCGCTCCAGCGTGCGGTCCAGATGTGTGCGGCAGACGGCGAGCCGTTCACGCGCCAAGCCAAGCTGTTGCCGAGGATCGTGTCGCAGAACGGCGGCTGTCAGCTCCGCCACTTTGCGCTGATGCTGACGCAATTGGCCGCTCGCGGCAACCTCCAGGCGGAGTGAAAAATCGTCCAGCCGCTGGGCAAGCCTGTGCAGCAGCGTATTCACGCGCCCCTCGGCGCGGCTCACCGGCAGCCGCGTCAACCGCTGCCGCGCTTGCAGCAGTTGGAAGCGCGCAGCCCGCTCCAGTCTGTGCGACTGCTCCGCCACGCGTTCGGCAATCTTGTGCTGCGCCTCGGTAATCAATTCCGCCGCTGCCGACGGCGTGGGGGCGCGCAGGTCGGCCACAAAATCCGCAATCGTGAAGTCCGTCTCGTGGCCGATGGCCGAAACCACCGGCAGCCGCGACCCCGCAATGGCCCGCGCCACGCGCTCGCTGTTGAAGGCCGCCAGGTCCTCCAGCGAGCCTCCGCCGCGGGCCACGACGATCACGTCAACGAGACCTGAATCGTTCAGTTCCTTGAGCGCCGCCTCAATCTCTTCCGGCGCGGAATCTCCCTGCACGCTGACCGGGCAAACCAGCACGCTCAATCCCGAGTGGCGGCGAGCGACAATGTTGAGAAAGTCGCGAATCACGGCGCCCGTAGGCGAGGTGACGATGCCCACCGTGCGCGGAAACGCGGGCAGCGGCCGTTTGCGCTCCGCGTCGAAGAGACCTTCTGCCTTAAGGCGGGCCTTGAGCTGCTCGAAGGCCAGTTGCAGCGAGCCCGCGCCCACCGGCTCCATGGTCTCGGCCACCAACTGCATCTTGCCGCTTGGCTCGTAGACGCTCACCCGGCCCCGCGCCAGCACGTGCAGGCCGTTCTCGGGACGGAAGCGCAGCAGCATCGCCTGGCGGCGGAAGAGCACCACCGGCAGTTGCGCCTCCGCGTCTTTGAGCGTGAAGTAGACGTGGCCGCTGGAAGCGGGGCTGTAGTTGGAGATCTCGCCCTCCACCCACACGTCGCCATACTCCTGCTCGATGAGCTCGCGCAACTGGCCAACCAGCTCGCGCACCGGCCAGATGCGGCGCGAGTCCCGCGGCCCCTCAAAGCTGAGGCCGAGCTGCGGCGCAAATGGATCTTCTCTGCTCACTGTGTAAAAGTGTACTTGCGCGGGCCTATCGGGAGTTAGGGAGAACTGGCTATTCAGATCAAGCCGATCCCCGGACCCGGTTCTGCTGGCCGCTCATCAGTTTTGACTTCCGCGAGGACGCCTGGCCAGTATTTTGAGGAAATGTTATAGAGAATTACGACTGTCACTCCGCTGATGACGCCTGTAATCGCGTAGAACACGACCGCTATGAGGACCATAAACGGCGTGACCCAGGTTGCAGGGTGCGGCAAACTGACTGTCAGATTAATGGTTGCGTAAGACAACGGATACTCAAAGCCGAACGGGCATAAAACAGAATCCTTGCCCATGATGGCCGATTTTGAAGCGGCGTAAACGCCAATCACCGCGTAAAAAATGGCAAAAAGCCTGACCACCGAGAGCATGTCCAACCGCAGAATCTTGCGCATGGGTTCACTCCTCGATCGCTATCATATCGCCTTGTGACGAGGATTGATTCTATTTTCCCGATTCGATTCAATGCACGACTCGTCAGGGATGCAATCCGGCCGCGGCCAGCATTTCAAAAAACTGGTGCTGGGTGCACTGATCGATGGCTTCTCCCGCCAGCTTGCCCTCGCGGTTGAAGACAAAGGTCTTGGGAATGCCGGTGATGTGGAAGAGCTTGTGCACTTTGTTATCTGTGTCCAGCAGGACGGGTGGATGATAGCGCATCCGCCCGATGAAGGGGTTGACCTTGACGGGATCCTCGTCGGTGATGGAAAGAATCACCAGCCCTTGCGATTGGTAGTGGGTGTAAATCACGTCGAGGTCGGGCATCTCCAGAATGCAGGGCGAACACCACGTAGCCCAGAAATTCACCAGCACGATCTTGCCGCGAAGCTCCGAGAGTGTGACCTTTTTCCCGTGCAGGTCCCTCAGGGTAAAATCGGCCTTTTCAATCTCTGCGTCGTCTTCCGCCAGCACCTGGCTGGCTTTGGCAAAGAGCGGATCGTCCAGGGTTGCGGTGACGTGTTCGTAGCGAACCAGTTTTGCCAGGTCCATGTATGGCATTGGCGGCCGGTCACCCTTGGCGGGCACAGGCGACTGTGCCAGCGCCTGCGAAAGCGAATCGGCGACCGCCTGTCGTGCATCGGCGCCCTGATCTCCCTCGGTAACCAGGTGGGCCAGAGCGTCGGCCAGCCCCACCTTTTTCGGGCTGGCGGGGAGACTGCGGACGTCGTTGGCGAGCTTGATGGTGGCCACGGGACGCTGTTCGGCGGAAAGGGAGCGGAGCTTATTAATATGCTGAACGATGTCCTGCTCGGTGGCCTGTGCATACAGCGCATGCGCGGTAAAAAGGATGGCGGCGATCAACATGGTGCGGCGTATTGAGTTCATGGACTCTCCTGGATGGAATGAATTGAGTGCATTCCAGCTTCCCCGGAATTATATTCCCATGGTGCAAGGTTGATGGGAAATATTCAGGGCCACATCCGTTCGCGTTCTCGGCGAAAGGGTGGGGTATTTCGAATTCCATGGCGTGCCAGCGCCGTCTGCGCCACCGCGGGTGGGTCAAGGATGCAGTCCGGCCGCGGCCAGCATTTCAAAGAACTGGCGGCGCGACCGCTGGTCAACGGCTATGGCCACCAGCTTGCCCTTGCGGTTGAAGACAAAGCTGCGGGGAAGGTTCTCGACGTGGAACCGCTTGGCCGCCTGGGAGTCCGGGTCGAGCAGGACGGGCGCGTGATAGCCAAGCCCCTTCACAAACGTGCTGACCTTCGAGCTTTCCTCATTGGTGATGGAGAGAACGACCAGGCCCTGAGACTTGAAACGGGAGTAGAGATCGTCCAGATCGGGCATTTCCAGGCGGCAAGGGCCGCACCAGGTAGCCCAGAAGTTGACCAGTACGACTTTGCCGCGCAGGTGCGAGAGGGTGACATCCTGGCCCTGGAGATTCTTGAGGGTAAAGTCTGCCCTTTCGACGTCGGCGTCCCCGGCAGCCAGCAGAAGGCCGGCCTTGGCGAGCAGAGGATCATCTAGGGTAGTCGTTACGTGCTCGTAGCGGATCAGTTTGGCCAGGTCGATGTACGGCATGGGGGGCTGGCCGCCCGTGTCAGGCACGGGATACTCGGCCAGCGCCTGGGCCAGCGTGTCGGCTACGGCTTGAAGGGCGGGCAGGCCTGGGTCGACTCGGGAGGCCAATTGGGCGAGACCGTTTGCCATGTGGACCTTGTTTTGTCCGGCAGGCAGGGCACGAATCTCGGAGGCGATCTTGAGGACCATCTCCGGGGACTGGGACGTGGTCACCGTCGCCAGACTCCTCAGCTCACTCATGATGGATGATTCGTTGGCCTGCGCATGAAGAAGAGACGCTGCGAGAAGAAGTGCTGCAAGAAGAAGTGTGCGGCGGATACGGATCATGCGGTCTCGCTGAATGAAGAATAGAAGCCACTCCAGCTTCGGTGGAATTATATTCCCGCGGCGCAACATTGAAAATCAATGATGCCCGTGCCCTGCGGCCAGTCGGCTCAGCCGTTCTGTAACCGCTTCGACAATCTGTTCGTGGACATATTTGATGCTATGGTCGCCCTCGATCAGCACCACGCGCTCCGATTCGCGTGCGGCGATCTTCAGGTACTGCTGCCGCACGCGGCGGTAAAATGCGTCCTCCTCCTGCTCGAAGCGGTTTTCGTCCCCGCTGTTCTTTTTGGCGGTGCTCTGGTTGCGGCGCCGCGCGCGCGCCAGCGAGGGCTCCAGCCCGGGCAGCAGCAGCAGCGTCAAGTCGGGCTGAAGGTTGCGGCAGAGGAGGCGGTGAAGTTCGAGTACGATCTCCGAACCCAGCTCCCGGCCGCCGCCCTGGTAGGCCTCCGTTGAATCCGTAAAACGGTCGCAGAGCACGATCTTGCCCTTCGCCAGGGCGGGCTCGATCACCTCGGCGATGGCCTGCGCGCGGTCGGCAAACATCAGCGCCATCTCGCACGGCGGCGCCAGCCCCTTGGAGCGCGAGTCCAGCACCAGTGCGCGGATGCGGTCGCCGGTCGCCGTGCCGCCCGGCTGGCGGATGATGAGGCTGCCGTGGCCGCCTTTCTTCAGCCATGCGGCCAGGCGGTTGATTTGCGTGGTTTTACCCGAACCGTCCAGCCCTTCGAAGGTGATAAACAATCCACGCCGCATGGGCTGAGTCTACCACCTGAATTTAGTTGCAGACGACTCTGCTTCCGTTGTGTTACAAGGAGAATAATTCCAAACGTCCCCGGAGGCAGGCGACTGCGCTCCACAGGAGTTGAAAAAGTGAATCATTGCGCCATTCGCAAACTCGCCATCTGCGCCCTCCTTACAGTCGGCTTGCTCACCACCCGGCAACTCAGCGCGCAATATCTGACGCTGGAGGGCCAAACCGGTGGGTTTCTGACGCCCACCGCCTACGTTGTCTACATGGAAAAGGGCCAGGCGCTCTCCCATCCGGCCATCGGCGCCCACTTCATTAACGCCTCCACGGTCATCGGCAATATCGAGACCTTCAGCATCACCGAGGCGTTTTACGGCCGCGCCGAGGCCGGCTATACCCGCAGCGTCCACCAGTTCGGCAACAGCGGACCGAGTTCTCCATCGGCAGCATTCATCCCAGGGGGCCTAAGCCAGCTCTGGAACGCTAACGGCATGAACGTCTTTCACGGCAAGGTAGTGGCCATCAACGACGGGCAATTTGGCCCATGGACCCCGGGCGTGGCCGTTGGCGGCATAGTGCGCACCGGCGACAAATTTGTCACCGGTGAGGCGCCCGTCGTCGCAACGCAAGCCCTCAATGCGTATTGCTATTACACCGGAGCTTACTTGGCGGGATTGTGTAACCCAACGGTTGCCATTCCGGCTGCCAAGTCGTACACCAATGGCGACGTCTACATAGCCGTCACCAAAACCTGGGCCAAGAAGCCGGTTCCCTTCCTGGCAAACCTGGGCTGGAAGGCCACCAATGGCACCATCTTCGGCATCGGCGGTCAGAGCACGCGCTTCGGCGGACGGTTCTTTGGCGGCCTGGGCATTCCGCTGCCCATCGGTAAGAGCATCGTAGCCGTGCCTTCGGCCGGCTTTACCCAGGAGCCGGGCACCAGCAAGGGTCTCGGTGCCTCTTCCTATACCAGCCTTCCGCTGGTGGCCGGCAAGGCTGACATTCCCACTACGCTGGACTACGCCGTGCGCGTGACCCAGAGGGAAAAGCCGCACTTCGCCTTCGATATCGGCATTGGTCAGGTTGCAAGCACTATCGGGTCGACCTATACCTTTACCTTCCCCAACCCCAATCCCACTGGCGTGGCTCCCATCAATTTGCAAGCGAAAAAGGTCGTTGGCATGGGCCTCAGCTACCGCTACTGATAGTGTTGTACTTCAAGAAGACTGAAGCTGAGAAGGCTTCTGTCCTATATTGACCAGAACGGGGAAGAGGGCTAAAGGTACGCTTGCTGCGATGTACTCACGCCCTCGCCCCGCTCAGGGATAATCGATTCTCTCCGCGGAGCAGGCGCGAAAGAACCAGGAGGTTCTTCTCATGCACATATTCCGCTCCGCGCGTTGGCTCATGCTGACGCTGCTTCTTGCTTTGATTCCCGCAACATCGCACGCGCAAGTCATCATCTCTGTCGGCTTCGCTCCGCCGGAACTGCCGGTCTATGAGCAGCCCATCTGCCCGGAGCCCAACCTGATGTGGTCGCCCGGCTACTGGGCCTACGATCAGGACCAGGGCGATTACTACTGGGTGCCCGGCACCTGGGTGGAGGCTCCCTATCGGGGCGCGCTCTGGACGCCCGACTACTGGGGCTGGGAAGGCGGCCGCTTCAGGTTCCATCACGGTTACTGGGGCCGCCACGTGGGCTACTACGGCGGCGTGAACTACGGCTACGGCTATGGGGGCGTCGGCTTCTCCGGCGGCGAGTGGCGCGGCAACGAGTTTGCCTATAACACCGCGGTCACGCGCGTCAATGAGACCATCATCCACACCACCTACATCGACCGGACGATTGTGGAGAGAAACACCATCGCCAACAACAACCATGTCTCCTATAACGGCGGTCCCCACGGCATTCAACACACCGCCACGCCTGCTGAGCGGGTCGCCGAGCACGAGCAACACACGGCTCCGACCAGTGTCCAGACTCAACACGCGTCGGTGGCCAGGGCCGACAAAACCTCGTTTGCCAAGGCCAACGGAGGTCACCCCCATAACGTGGTAGCCGCCAAGCCGCTAGGCCCGGAAAAGCACGCCGCGCCCGCTGGGGTGAAGACTGAAGCCAGGACCCCGGCGAAGGCCCAGTCAAAGACCGAAGCCAGACCAAAGGCCGAACCAAAGTCAGAGGCAAGACCCAAGGCAGCACCGAAGACTGAAGCCAGACCAAAAGCAGAACCGAAAACTGAGGCAAGACCGAAGGCAGCACCGAAGGCAGAACCCAAGACTGAAGCCAGACCAAAAGCAGAACCGAAGTCTGAGGCAAGACCGAAGGCAGCACCGAAGGCAGAACCCAAGACCGAAGCTAGGCCGAAGGCAGAGCCGAAGACTGAAGCCAGGCCAAAGGCCCAACCGAAGGTTGAGTCGCACCCCGCCCCGCAACAGCAGTCCCGTCCTGCACCGCAGCAACAAGCTCGTCCTGCACCACAACAGCAGTCCCGTCCTGCACCACAACAGCAGTCCCGTCCCGCGCCGAAACAGCAGTCGCGCCCCGCTCCGCAACAGCAATCTCGCCCTGCTCCGCAGCAGCATGCCGCGCCCGCACCCAAAGAAGAACCTAAGCACAAATAGCACGGACGCCTACCCCAAAGAACAACAGGCCCACAATCAACCGTGGGCCTGTGTTCGTCTGGGAAGCTGGTTGAAACACGGAATAGGGAGCTTGGGGCCTTTCTGGCCCCGCAAAACGGAAAGAGCCGCCCGGCAACAGGGCAGCTCTCTCCTCAGGGAGAATAGTTCCAACGGAGGCAAAACCATCAGAACTTTCTGGCTGCATACTATGGGCGGGGAATGGGAGTGTCAAGGAGAATTCGTGAGAGAAATAACTGCCTATAAATCAATCACTTGGTAAATGATTTCTGAGAAATGCACAGGGCCGGTCTTCGGCGTGTCTTCGCCTTTATAATTCTGTAATATCCCGTCTTTTCAATGTGTTTCTTCGGGTCTGTTCCCTTTTTCAACGGGATTTGCACCGCTGTTAACCCTTCGGATGCGGCCTCGCAATACGGTACGAAAATTCTCCCTCAATCCCGAAGATTCAGCCGGATAAACTCCACATCGAAGACCGAGGAAGCCGGTTTGCCGCGCGCCATGCGGTAGAGCGCCCGGAAGCCGCCCAGGAAAAATGCCAGCAAAATCGCCGCGCTACAGCCGATCAGCACCAGCAGGGTGATCCCCAGCAGCAGCTTTCCGGTCTTCGCCACCTCGGACTCGCCCGGCTGCTGAATCGACAGCAGATCCGTCTCGAAGTGCACCGTGGCCAATAGCTTGTGGCTCTCCTCGGGAATGGCGTCTCCAGCGATCAGCGCCACCAGCGGCCCGCTGCGCCGCACCTCCAGCGAAACCAGGTCGGAGTCCGACAGCGGCTTGGTCCACCCCTGCGGTGCCTGCCCGCCGCTCCCTGGCTTGCCAGCCTGCTTTCCCGCCTGGATGAACTCGTGAATCCTGGTCTCTTGCGCGGCAGCCATCTGCGGCGTGGGATAGTCGATGATGGTCAGCGTAGCCGGCCCCGAGCGCAGCGAGTAGTTGGCGGTTACGGCCTCCGCGCCGCGATCAAATCCCACCAGATCCGCCGGCAGCACGCCGCCCGCTCCGGCATAGCTCGCTGGCCCCAGCGCATAGTGCGTGGTCTGCCCGTCCAACTGGGCCTTCGGCAGGTCGGCCAGAATCGGCGGCGTCAGCGCCTTGCCGCCCTCCGGCGCGGGCAACTGCCCGGCCAGCTCGCGCAGCTCCGCGCCGCTCATCGGCCCGATGCGCGAAAAATTCGCATCCACCACGGTGCCTCCCACCCAGAAGAGCACCCGGTTGTGGTTCGACGCGGCTCCCGCGCCGATCTGCTCCTTCGGCCATCCATTCTGCCGGTAGAACGAGTACGCGCCGTAGGCCCCGCTGGCGTCGTGAAAACGCAGCGCGCGCAGGCTCAACGTCTCCCCGCTCCGCTTGTATCCGGCCAGCGTGGCGTCGGTAAATTCATACTCCTTGAGAGCCGCCGCGTTATACGGGTCGGCCAGCGCCGCATCCGTTACCTTCTTCGGCGCGTCCGTTGCCACCCAGCCGGCAAACGACTCCGGCAGCAGCGACTTGGGCGCCGGCGGCAGCGTCACGTGCGCCGCGGAGTGCGCCTGTAATGCGTTTGCGCCTACCGCCAGCGCCGCGCAGAAAATCAGAATTCCCATCCAACGCATCCACACGCTCCAGTCTTCAGGGTACACGCTCCTGAGGCTCGGCATACTCGCCTATCGTTGCGTTCAAGACTTCTATATCCTGTATCGACCCTCCGCGGACGAGGGTTTGGGAAGCAGAATCCAGGTGGCGATGGTGGCTATGACCAACAGCGCAACCGCCAATCCCGGTCCATGGAGACCAAAAATCTGCACTCCAACTGCGGTGGCGACAATGAAGCATCCGCCCCACAGGCAGAAGCCGGCTATGCCGCGAAGCGTCTGCCTTACCCATGGATCGTAGGGAAACGGCCGCGACGTACCACGGAAGGAGGCCAAAGGATCCGCGTAGAATGTGCGCCCGATATAGATCAAAGTACAGCCCAGAATGGCTCGAATCGCCAAGGCTGCGATGGGGTGGGAGAAGATGTGCATAAGATCGGTCATGTCCGTCCCCGGAGGCTGCCAGCCCATCATCTCGCGGCTCGCGGTCCCGCCGCATCCCAGGGCCGCAAGCTCACCGATGAGCATTCCTCTCTCTATTTGGACACTGACAGCGTCGAAAAGGTTCCTGAAGTCGCCGGAGGGCGGCGAGGAAAGATCAAATCCCCACCTCATGGGCGAGTACTGGTATGCCCGGCATTCAAGAGGATGGAGCCGGCAGAGCGAAGAATTACTACACCCCCTCGGGAATGTTCCCTATCGTCATGATTGAGGGCATGCGAGGGCGGTGGAGAAGACCCGCCTCCTGCCCAATGCCTGTTTGTATTATCCCGGTCCGCCGCCGCCCGATCTGCTGCCGCCCGGTCTGCGGCCGCCCGGATCTGCCGCATCAAAGACCGGTCCGCCATTGCTGTTGACGGGCCGGAACTCCTCGGCCGCACGCTCTGCTTCGGACTTGGCGCGCTTCGCCTTCCAGGCATCATAAGCCGTCTTCTGGCTATCCGTGAGCTGCGCAACGATCTTGGTTTGAGCCTCGTTGCGAATGTTCTTCAATATTGCCCGCGCGTTTTCCATTAACCGCGGGTTTGGAATATTTCCGGGCGGAATGCCCTTCTGTTGCTGGTTGGAAGCGGGCTTGGCTTTCTGCGCATCGGCTTGCTTTTGTTGCTCAGCTTTGAACTGTCTGACCAGCTCTTCAATCTTCTGGTTCTCGCCGGTCAGAATATCCTTCACTTGCGCCTGCTGATCCGCGGTCAATGCCAGCAACTTGTTCAGTTGTTTTAGTTCGTGATCGACCTTGGTGATTTGCGGCATCTCGATGACCACCGCGCCCGGCTGCTGTACACCGCCGGCAATGTTGATGCCCGTGCCCTCGGTCGTGTCCGCGCTCCTGCCCATGCCCATGCCGCCGCTGCCCCCGGGGCGTTGTGCCAAAACCACTCCGCCCAAGGCGATGGGAAGGCAGGCCACAAGCAGCACCCTCCGTGCAAGAATAAAGAACAATCTTCCATTGATCATTGATGGCTCCTCATATCTTGAACAAACACTGAAATGATTATGACTTTTCCAATAAACTCATGCAAATTCGTTTTTTTTACGCTTTTCACGTACGCGAAACATCCTCGATAGGAGGGTGGTGTCCTGACCGGAAATTTCCATCTTCAGCCCCGCGTCCATGGAGATTTATCGCGAATGAGATAGATGGCAAGGCCAAATGATCTCTCGTTCCAAAATGCCGAGGTTTATTGCGGAAAAGCCAGGCGATTCGCCGCCGCCCGCCACGCATCAAACGCCTTGAGCGCCCGCTCGCACTGCAACCTGTGCCGCTCCTTCTTCTCCCGCACCTTCTTGCGCAGCTCTTCTTCCAGCGGCTCCAGCAGGTCGAAGGTCATGTTGGCCGGCTGAAAGTTCCTGGCGTCGGCGTGGGTGATGTAATGCACCAGCGAGCCCAGGGCGCAGGCGCGCGGCGCGGGCGTGGGTTCTTCGCCGCGCGCCAAAGCCGCCGCATAAATCCCCGCCAGCAGCCCGGTGGCAATTGATTCCGTGTAGCCCTCCACCCCCGACAACTGCCCCGCAATCAGAATCCTCGGCGAGCGCTTCAGCCGCAGCGTCTCATCCAGCAACGCCGGCGCGCAGATGTACGTATTGCGATGAATCTGCCCATAGCGCAGGAAGCGCGCATTTTCGAGGCCCGGAATCAGCCTGAGCACCCGCGCCTGCTCGCCGAACTTCAAATGGTTCTGGAAGCCCACCAGGTTATAGCTGTCCGCGCGCAGATTTTCCTTGCGCAACTGCACCACGGCCCAGGGTGTCCGGCCGGTGCGCGGATCGCGCAGCCCCACCGGCTTCATCGGCCCAAAGCGCAGCGTGTCGCGCCCCCGCCGCGCCAACACCTCGATGGGAAGGCAACCTTCGAAATAGTCGGCCGTCTCCCACTCTTTGGTCTCCGCCGCCTCGGCGGTGAGCAGCGCATCCAGAAAGCAGTCAAACTCCGCCCGGTCCATCGGGCAGTTGATGTAATCGGCAGTCCCCTTGTCCCAGCGCGCGGCCATGTAGACCCGCTCCATGTCGATGGAGTCGGCCTCGACAATCGGCGAAATCGAATCGTAGAAGGCCAGGTGTCCCGAGCCGGTAATGCGTTCGATCTCCGCGCTCAAGGCGTCGGAAGTCAGCGGCCCGGTAGCCACAATCGTGAGCGCCTCTTCCCCGTTAGATTGAATATTTTCAGTAAGAGAAGAAGAAGCTGGGTGCCCCACCCGATTGTCATTCTGAGCGAGCGCAGCGAGTCGAAGAACCTGCGGTTGATCTTTGTGGCTAGTGTGGGATTCCTCATCGAAGTCCAGCCGCGTCACCTCTTCGCGGATCACGCGAATCCGCGGCTCCGCTGCAATCGCCTCGCCAACCCGCCGCGAAAACTCCACGCGATCCACGGCCAGCGCGTGCCCGGCCGGTACAGCCGATTCACCCGCAAGACGCATCAGCGCCGACCCCGCGCGACGCATCTCCTGCTTCAGCAGCCAAGGCGCGGTGTTGGCCGATTCGCTCTTCAGAGAGTTGGAGCAGACCAGTTCGCCGAACTCGACCGTCTGGTGCGCCGGGGTCAGCCGAGGCTTGCCGTCCACCACCGCCCGCATCTCGTAGAGCTCCACATCGCAGCCCAGACGCGCCGCGGTTAACGCCGCCTCCGGCCCCGCCAGTCCGCCGCCGATCACGCGAATATTCACAGAGCCGCCTCCATCCCCGCCCATCAAAGCTGGGTGCCCCAGGTGCCTAGCATTTGGGCACCTGGGATACCTCAAACCCTATGGCGCGCAAGCCGGGTGCCGGGTGCCCCAGGTCTCGATTTTGGGCACCTGGGATACCTCAATCCTCATGGCGCGCAAGCGCCGCCCGTCTGGACGGCCAGTCCCTTCAGCGCCTCGCCCGTCACCCTAACAATCCGCCACTCGTCCAGAAACTCCGCCCCCATCGCCCGGTAGAACTCGATGGCCGGCGTATTCCAGTCCAGAACGGCCCACTCTAGGCGCAGGCAGCCTTTTTCCACCGCGATGGCCGCCACTCGCTCCAGCAGCGCCTTGCCGATCCCCAGGCCGCGCAACTCCGGCTCGACGAACAAATCCTCCAGGTAAATCCCCGGCCGCCCCAGCCAGGTTGAGTAATTAAAAAAACACAAGGCAAACCCTGCCGCCCGCCCGTCTTGTTCGGCCATCAGGCAGAAATAAAAGGGATTAGCTCCAAATCCATCCCGCTCCAGGCCGGCTTCGGTCGCCTCCACGGCCTCCGGCGCGCGTTCATAGGCCGCCAGCGCACGAATAAATCTCAAAATTTGCGGAACATCCGCGCGGGTTGCGGGACGAATCGTGGTTGTCATGGTTATATTCTAGGGTGTGATACAGGCCACAAGCAGCGGTTTGCCCGGCGAGCTACCATGATGAGCGGAGTTCGGTGCCGGCCTGTAGAGTGGGACTCTGACGGCAAATAGTTGTATTCTGTGACCGAACTCAAGGTTCCATCCGGTCATGGGCCGGAAAGATAAGATTTTTTGAGCGCGCGGGCATCTTCGTTCGCGAGGCTCCAAGGAGAAGAACATGAAACGCACAATTTCGCTTTGGTTGGGTCTGCTGGCTTTCGTTCTTGTACCTGTGTTTGCCCAAACGCCCGCGGTGCCCAAAGGGGCTACGGGCAAGATTCACGGCCACGTCACCAATCCGACTGGAGCGGGACAGAACGGCGGCACGGTAACCCTTGTGGGAGTTGGACGAGTCGCCGCCGGCCCCGGAATGTCTGCGCAGATGGTCGATAAGGGTGTCTTCCAGGTTGATGAAAACGGCGACTATGCGGGCCCGGCTGTCCCCGGCATGTACAGTGTCGTATACCGCAATAAGGACATGAAGCCGGATCAGACTGCGGACAGATTCGATGATATTAAGATCGTGGCTGGACAGGACACGCTCCTGGACTTCGATATGTCCCGCAAGGCATACATCGACAGGCTCCCTGCCGACCAGCAAAAGCAGTTGGCGGAGCTCCGGAAAAAGAACGCGGAAATCATGAAGGTCAACGATGTCATCAAGAACGTGAACAACGACCTGAAAGTCGCCGCCCAGGACTTCAAGGATTCCGACAGTGCGCGCGACAAGGCAAAGCAACTCCTCGGCCCCGCCGCCTCCAAGGCGGATCTCGATGCCAAGGAAATTGAAATCAAGACCGCGAAGAACACCGAAGTCGAAACCCTCATGCTCAAGGACTCCGCGGCCAAGCCAGACGCTTCCGTTATCTGGGCTCAGTTGGGTCAGGCGCAGCTCGGCCTCGCGGAGCTTGCTCCGGTCGATGACCGTCCGGCGAAATATGCCCAGGCGGAAGCAACCTACAAGAAGGTGCTTGAGGTGGAAGCCGCATCGAAAAAGCCAAATCCCGCGGCTCAGGGCGCTGCCAATGCCGGTCTGGGCGAAATCTATGCGCGCACCGGCAAAATTCCCGAGGCGGCCGCGGCCTATGATGCAGCCGCCAAGATCAATCCCTCGCAGGCCTCCTTTTACTTCAAAAACGAAGCCGTGATCTACTACCAGTTACGCAATGCGGGCTCCCCATACCCGGGTCTGGGCGACGCGCAGGCGGCGGCGGCCGATGAGGCCATCAAGGCTGATCCGAACATGGCGATCGTCTATTACCTCAAGGGCCATGGACTCGTCGAGAAGGCCACCATCGACACCAAAACGCAAATGTACATTCTGCCGCCTGGCTGCGCCGAGGCCTACCAGAAGTACCTGCAACTGGCTCCGAATGGCCAATTTGCCAGAGACGCCAAGGACCTTCTGGCTCAGGCCGCCGGCTCCAAGACGCAGCCCAAGGGGAGATAGGCGCTCTTACTGCTTCATCGCCGAGGGCGCTCCCGCTTGCCGGGAGCGCCCTTGTCGTCTCTCTTGATCCTTGCAGACGCTTAATCCACTCCGCGCACACTTCCCCGTAAGCTCTTTGCTCCGGAGACGCACGAATTCCCCGGCAGGGCAAAGCGCAGCGGCCAATCCACGGCCTCGTGAATGCCGATGCGCGCCGTCACCAGCACCTCGCCAACCGTATAGCCGTCGTCGCGCACCTGCAGCGGCGAATGGGAATCCAGCAGATCGAGCCCGTTGTGCGCCAGCCGCGTAAGCCCCAGCGCCTGGCAAAGCCGGCTGGGCCCGGAGGTCAGAAGCCGTCCGGACAAATGCCCTGGGTGCCCCAGGTCCGGGGTCCCCGCGGATAGGTCTTCGTCCGTGGGGTGGAGATCCCTCGCATTTGGGGACCTGGGAATCACGCCGCGATTCCGCGCCATCTGTTCCGCGCCCGCCAGCGGCTCCAGCGCGCGCAGCAGCACGCAGCCGGCCAGCCCCTCGGCCTCGCAACTGATGTTCATGCAAAAGTACCGCCCGTAGATGGCATAAACATACGCATGACCCGCGGGGCCAAAGAGAACGGAGTTGCGCGCCGTCGGGCCGCGATAGGAATGTGCCGCCGGGTCGGGCGTCCGATGGTGCGGCCCAAGGTAAGCCTCGGCCTCCACAATCCGCCCCGCCAAAACTCCCCCGGCAGTAGTGTGCGTCAGCACCTTGCCCAGCAGCCGCGGCGCCACCTCCTCCGGCGAAGCCTCAAAGAACGCGCGCGCAAGGAGGCATCCAGGAAAGACAATCGTTCCCATGGGCGGCTAGTCGACCCTTCTGAGTTGCCGCGAAAGCCGTTGTGCCGCCAGATGATCGTTGTCCCTGTTAGCCCGCTCAAAATGCTTTTGCGCCATTCGAAGTGATTTCCTAACTCCGTTGCCCTCCAGATACGCAATTCCGAGGTAGAAATTCGCATCGTCTCTGTCGCATTCCGACATGTTCTTTCCTCGGATCGCCTTTCGGAAATAGTGAACCGCTGCCTGATGATCGGTCCGTACGCCTTTGCCCCAATAGGAATGGATGCCGAGTTGTATGAGGACGCTATCGTCGCGTGAAACGTCGACCCTCCTGAACCAGCGCATAGCCTGCCGAAAATTACCGTTTTCGCGGTACGTGACTGCAATATTGTTCGGCGCGCAGCTGGTATCTCCGCCATGGAAAGCTCTTTTGAGCCAAAACAAAGCTTCGCGCACGTTTTTCTCCACGCCGTGGCCGTCCCCCAGAATGACGCCAAGATTAATCTGCGCACTACCGCAGCCGTGCTCTGCCGAGCGGCGATACCACTCAGCAGCCATTCGGTTGGAAATCCGTACCAGGACCCGTCCGCGCCGGTCTTTGCATCCGTCGGAATAAAGCTCTGCGACCCTCCATTCCGCCTCGGCATCGCCCCCCTTTGCTTTGGCAAGCAGTTTTTTCCATTCAGCAATCGAAATTTTCGACACGTAATTCGGAAATCCGGCATACGAACTGGGCAGTTTCCATGGGGACGCGGGGTTGACGACCGAGTAAATCCGAAATGCTGTCCTCTCTGTATTCACAGTAGTTCCTTTCCCCGACCTTCGCATCCTGCCCATGCGCCCTATTTGTGCGCCTTCTTCCATTCCTTCAGCAGCGCCAGCACCTCTTCCGCGTGCCCCGCGGGCGTAACCTTGGGAAAAATATGCAGCAGTGTCTGGTCCGGGCCTATCACAAACGTCGTCCGCTCGATGCCCCAAACCTTCTTGCCGTACATGTTCTTTTCCTTCAGCACGCCAAACTGTTTGCACACCTTCTCGTCCACATCGGCCAGCAGCGTGTA
>Ga0326727_10010257_pt1 | contig 22423 bp, 25 predicted proteins | sample MB2enrmetagenome_FD_207643 | JGI IMG/M metagenome (GOLD analysis project Ga0326727, IMG submission 207643) | Lab enriched peat soil microbial communities from McLean, Ithaca, NY, United States - MB29MY | ecosystem: Environmental > Terrestrial > Soil > Wetlands > Peat | place: USA: New York...
GCAATTGCAGACGCCATTCCCGCTGCCGACCGCGCCGCCGCCATGCAACTTATCCGCGACGAATTGGGTGAGTGCACCCGCTGCGCGCTGCACAAGGGCCGCAACAAGCTGGTCTTCGGCGACGGCTCGCCGGTGGCGCGGCTGATGTTTGTCGGCGAAGGACCAGGCGCCGACGAAGACGCGCAGGGACTGCCTTTCGTGGGCAAGGCGGGTCAACTGCTCAACAACATGATCGCCGCCATGGGACTGAAGCGCGAAGAGGTATACATCGCCAACGTGGTCAAATGCCGTCCGCCGGGCAACCGCGTGCCGGAGCCGGAAGAGGGCGCGACGTGCTCGCCGTTTCTCTTCCGCCAGATCGATGTGGTGCGCCCCGAGGTGCTGGTCGCGCTGGGAGCGACCGCGGCCACATGGCTCTTAGGCACGCGCCAGCCGCTGGCCGGGCTGCGCGGACGGGTTCACGGCGTTCGCGGGACCAAGCTCATTGTCACCTATCATCCGGCGTATCTGCTGCGCGATCCCCGGCAAAAGAAAGAAGCCTGGGCCGATTTGCAGATTGCCATGAAGGAACTTGGATTGAAGCCGCCGGCAAAAGGCTGAGACACGCGTTCCGGCGACTTCGCAGCCCAACAAATGGAAGAGCGTCTCTAGCTTGCTTTCTTCTTGCGCGTAGCGGCGACGGATTTGACGATCAGCTCCTTCAGTACCTTCAGGTCCACATCGGAGAGCTTCTTGATATAGACACAGCCCTTGCCGGTGGTGTGCTTGCCGAGCCGGGCCAGCAGAGCATCGGCGTTGCCGGCGCCTCTCATGCCGTAGAGAACCGTTGCCGGCTTGCGCGGCGAGAAGCCGACGACCGGCATGTCGCCCTCACGCCCGCTGTCGTAGGTGTAGTGGTAGCTGCCGAAGCCGACGATCGAAGGCCCCCACATCTTCGGCTCTTCTCCGGTGGCGCTTTGCATCAGCTTGACCAGCGCCTGGGCGTCCGCGCGCTTGGTCTCGTCGGCAAGCGCGCCAAGATACGCCGCGACGCTGACGGCAGTCTGCCTGGTTTTGTTTTCCGCCATAGATGACCTCAAAATATGTGATTCCAAAGATGAGCAGCCGGATTCTGCAATTTGAGCTGAAAACCGAAGCTAAGAAACGCGATCCAATCCCTCACAGTTTCACAGTTACACAGTCTCACAGTTTCACAGGAAATAGGGGGAGGGGGGTAGGGGTGGGGGTCGCTTCGGCCGCGCCCTGCTTGCCGTCCGGGAGATCGATGCCTGGGAACGAACGCTCAAGCCGGAATTCGAGGAAACGCCGGACGAGGGCGGAGACCGTGGTATCGCGCGTGGCTGCCCAAACCCGGGCGCGGCGGTAGGTTTCGTCGGGCACGGTTACCGTAATGTTTTTCATGGATCTCCGATCCTGCGGCGCGAGCTGCTCGCACGCTCTCAATTTGGTATTGTGCGCCAACAAGAGATAATTATCTGCAAACCCTGGGGTGGGGCTGGCGGCCTTCAGCAGAGCTCTGGGCAGGTTGTCAAGCGGAATTCCCATGCCCGAAATGCGTGATTTAGGGCCATCCGGCTATATTATTTGCGATAAATAGGCCAACCCACGATCTCATCTTCAAGAGATTGCATGAATTATCTCGTTTACATTCTTGTACTTGAGGAGTAGGCTGTTGGCGAGTCTCAATTTGGGCCGGACCGAAAATGAACTGCTGTCGATTACGGTCGAAAAAATTTGCAGAAAAATCCCTTGCATAATGTTAACCTATAACTTAATATTCGGGAGATGGTAATTGAGCGTCGAACGAAGGCTGGTATATTCCGGAAGGACGTTCAGGGTTGCGTTTGCTCGCGATCATTCCGGCTTGTCACCTGCCGAAGCGTTTTACGATGGATTACCCCCGGACGAGAAAGCACAGTTGCTCAAGCTTTTCCAAATTCTGGGCGATGAAAACCTTGGAGTACCACGAAACCCCAAAAAATTCGGCGTTCTTGATCATGAACTTTACGAATTCAAGTCCTTTCAAATTCGAATGCCATTTGCATATGCAAAGGGCGACAGAGGGCTAGTACTAATCACACACGGATTCAGAAAGAAGAGGGACAAAACGCCTCCATCGGAAATAGCCAAAGCGAAGAAGATTCTTCAGGAAGACGCCGAGATTTCCAAAATCTGCGTAATCACAGATCATCAAAAGAGAAAGCGGCCATGAATACCAAATTTGACGAATTGATACTCGACCCGGAATTCAGAAAACACTACGCCATTGAGGGTTTCATCGGAGATACGGCAGAACTGATCTGGCAATTGCTTGTACGGCGGAATATGAAACAGGCAGACTTGGCTCGTCTACTGAAAAAGACACCCGCATTCGTGTCTCAGCTTTTGAATGGGAAAGCTAACATGACTATCCGCACACTTGCAGAGGTCGTGTATGCACTTGGCGCTACCGTCAAGATCGCTGCGCAAGATGAGAGCAAATCCGCGTGCGATGATGTGGACGACCTCCAAATGCAAACTTTCCACACCCAAATGCCCATGCGTGTCTCCGACACGTACCTTATCGTTCAATCCAATTCCCACGATTCCGATACTCGTTCAGGGTTAGCAGCATGAACATTTTTACGATTTTCCAAACCAAAGAAGAAACTGACCTCGCAATCGCGATTAATCGTAACGCGCAGATTAGTGATATGCGCCTTGCCCGTGCGAAGGTCTCTGCTGATTATCCTGGAAATGCTCTTACGGCTCCCATCATGGTCTCAATGGGAGTGAAAGCAAAGCAGGTCGAAGGTCCTACCACGCAACTCTTGATTGAGGTCAGTTTTCGTCTGACTGGATCAAAAAAAGAAGATACCTCTAAGAACAAAACTATAGTTTGCGTCGAATGCACATTCGAAGTGAGCTACCAACTTCACCCGGAATTTACGCCATCGGCAGAACAAATCAAAGCATTTAAGGATGGGAATGCCATTTTTAATTGCTGGCCCTACTGTCGCCAATACGTTCAAGATATGATTCAGCGTATGGGCTACCCTCCGCTGATACTCCCACTTCTTCATGTGCAAACCAAACACCGTGAGAGTCGAAAATTGTCGAAGCCTGAGTAGATTCTTCAGATACTTTGGCATGTTGATTAGGGCCACTGGTCCCGTCCATAATCTGGATGAAACGAATGAAAATACAATCCTCAAGAATTATTCTTGCCGGGGCAGTGTTGCTTCTTGCATTGATGGCTCTGCTTGCGGACGGGGCTGCGCGACGCGAATCCGTCACCTTTGATGAAATCGCGCACATCGGGGCGGGAGTGAGCTATCTGCAGAAGTTGGACATGCGGATGAACGAGGAACACCCTCCACTGGCGAAGGTGCTGGCCGCGGCGCCGCTTGTGGTTCGCGGTGTGCATGCCGATTACTCTCACATATCGTGGACCTTCAGCGGCAGTGGACTGTTCAAGCAGTTTCTCGGCGAATGGGTCTTCGGCCACTGGCTTATCGCTCGGTGGAATGACCCTATCGCGACGGTATTCTGGGCGCGCCAGCCCATGCTGCTGCTGACACTGGTTCTGGGAATCGTTCTTTTTCTCTATGGTTCTCGCCTGGGCAATTCGTGGGGTGGACTGCTTTGCCTTTGCGCCTACGCCACTATGCCTGTCATGCTCGCCTTCGGCCCTTTAGTTTTAACCGACATGGCAATCGCATTGTTCGTGGTGCTGACATTGTGGACCTTTGCCAGCATGTGGCGCTCGCCGTCGCGTGGGACGGTTCTGCTCTTCGGCCTCGCCTTTGGCGGAGCACTGCTGTCCAAGTTTTCCGCAGGACTTCTGTTCATCTGTTTTCCTACATTCATTCTCAGCCTCCGCTGGCGTCCGGCGCCGCAACAGCCGTCAGACAAGGCGGAGCTTCGCGCATGGCGCCGCTTACGCTGGCGGAGTCTCTTCAAGGGCGTCCTTGTAGCAGCATTGGCCGTCTATGCCGTCTACTTTATCCTCTCGTGGAATGAGCCAGCCGATTCTCTGGGTTTTCTTGGACACAACATGGCGGCGCCGCTGCTGCGCAGATTACTTATGCCACCCTGGATCTACCTGCGTGGCCTGGGGCTCTTCGCCTTATCCGGGAAGCCGCCTGCGTACATTCTGGGACACTCATACCCTCATGGCGTATGGTTCTTCTTTCCGGTACTGTTCTTGTTGAAATCCCCGTCAGCCTTCCTCCTCTTGCTCCTTCTCGCGCTGGCCGTTGGCCTGGTTGCAAAGTTTCGTCCGGTTCGCCTCGCTGTGATACCGCAAGGGATGGAGTTGCATTGGCGGGCAGTGTGGGTTTTCCTTGTGGTTTTCACGGGCGCATGCATCCTCAGCCGCTACCAGTTCAGCATCCGCCACTTCACTATTTCATTAGCGCTGCTGATACTCCTGCTGGCGCCGTTGCCGCGAGCTTTGAATCAACTGCGGAGTTCAGGCTGGCCTGCCGCCCGCGCCGGCCTCTGGCTCACGGCTGCATTGGCGCTGGCTTCGGTTGCGACGGCAGTGCGCACTTATCCCTACTATCTTCCATTCCTGAACTCGTTAAGCGGCGGCCGTCCCGGCTACCTCCTGGTGGCCGATTCCAATCTCGACTGGAGCCAGGGCCTTCTCGATGTGGAGAATTTCGTACGGCAGCGCGGCCAGAGCCACGTCCTGATCGATGCGTTTGGGTTTTACGATCCCGCAGTATATGTTCCTGAAGCGAAAGTATGGAATTGTCAGGTGGTTGTGCCGGAAGATGGAGGCCAGTGGGCCTTTGTCTCCGCCAACCTGATTCAGGAAAGTCACAACTGTCTTTGGCTACTGCAATATCCGCATGAAGCCCTGGCAGGCGGCAGCATGTATGCCTTCCAACTCCCGCGCGTGATTCCTCCGGCGGGAACTCCCGGGGGTCCGCCGTTGCCGGCAAACTATCGCGATTTCGCAGGTAATACTACATTTGGAGATCTCCGGCTCATATTTCTCAACTGCATCCACGATCCACAACTGCTGCAGCCGACCTGGGATCGCTTGTCGACACAGGGGTCGGAGACGCAGAAACAAGATCGAGACTCAAAGGCCAAGAGATAGCGCGCAGTCCGGAGAGACTAAAGCCCGCACCTCAATTTGTTAGGGATCAATCCCTGACCTACCATCCCTTTACCCCTGATCCTTCCAGAGGAAGACGCCGCCGAGGAGGCCGCTCTCATTGGAGACGATGGTGACGTTATTGGGGAGCGTGAAGGTGATCTTCTTGGTGTTGCCGCCGCCCAGGTAGAGGTGGTCCCAGTTGAAGAGCAGCTCGGTTTGATGGATGGCGGCTTCGAGGAGTTCGTTCCAGCGGGCCTTGCCGTACTTGTCGAGGCCGCGTCGGCCGAGGTAGTCCTCGTAGTTCTTGCCCTTCTTGCGCCAGGGATGCAGGCTCAGCTCCAAACCGGGGACGAGATGGCCGTTGGTGAAGAGGGCGCTGCCCAGTCCGGTGCCCAGGGTGAGCACCAGTTCGACGCCCTGGCCCTGGATGGCTCCGTAGCCGGCGATATCGGCGTCGTTGCCCACGCGGACGGGCTTCGACCAGCGCTCGGAGAGCTTTTCCTGGAGGGGGAAGTTGCGCCAGCCGGGATGGAGGTTGGTGGCAAGGATAATGACGCCGCGCTTGACGATGCCGGGAGAGCCGACCGAAACGCGGTCGAAGTCGGGCAACTGCTGGCGGAATGTATCGAGCGCGGCCAGAACAGCCTTCGGCTTGAGCGCGTCGGGGGTTTCGATGCGCAGGCGCTCGCTGATTGGCTTGCCGGAGGCATCCAGCAGCATGGCCTTGAGCCCCGAGCCGCCAATGTCGATGGCCAGCGTGACGGGGTGAGTGGGGTTGGGCGAAAGCAGCGGGGCGGCGGGAGTGGAGCTGTGTGAAGTCATTTGCAGGAATTGTAAGGCCTGCGGGGGGAATTGCAACCGTGGAATGGAAGGGATATGCACAGGCGGGCGGTGAGGCGCTGCCGCAACCCATAAACTGATGCCATGCCCGCCTACTGCGAAGTCGCGTTGCCTGTGCCGCTGGACCGCTTGTTCACCTACGCGGTGCGCGAGGGGCAACTGCCGCAGAGGGGCGCGCGGGTGATCGTGCCCTTTCGCAAGGAAAAACTGATTGGGGTGGTGACCGGGATCAACGTTACGGCTCCGGCTGAGTTCGAGATGCGGTACATAGAGGCCGTTCTGGACGATGAGCCACTGCTCGGCGACAGCCTGTTGGCGCTAGGCGAGTGGATGGCGCAGTATTATTTGGCACCGCTGGGTGAGGTGCTGCGGGGGATGTTGCCGCTGATGGCGGAGGTGCGGCGAACGGTTTATTACCGCATTACGGATTTGGGGCGGGATGTGCTGGCGAAGAGCGTGGAGGGGGAGGATGTTGATTCCCAGGTCCGAAAATCCGGACCTGGGGCACCCGGCATGGAACAGTTTTTAGAAGAAGATCCCTCAGGGGCTAAAGCCCCCGGTGATTTGGATACCTTTTCGGCACGACTGAAGTCGTGCCCTGATACAAAACAGCGTTTTCTTGCTGATAGTGAGTCTATTGATTCCCAGGTCCCCAAATGCGAGGGACCTGGGGCACCCAAACTTGGTTTTGGAAATGTTGGCAAATCAAAGCGGAAGGGGAAGCTGTCGGCTGAGGAACAGGACCTGGAGCGGCGTGTGCTCCAGCGGTTGGCCGGGGGCGAGCCGGTGAAAGTATCGACGCTGCGCACGGCTACGGCGGCCACGTTGCCGGTGCTGGCGGGACTCACACGCAAAAAATGGATTGCGCGGGAGACAGCGGCGGCGGAGCGCGATGCGCGGCGGATGGAGCGGTTTGCGGTGCTGATTCCCGAGGCGCGGCTGCCGGCGCTGACGGCAAAGCAGCAGGCGATTTTGGCGGAGTTGGCGGCCTGCGACGGGGAGCTGCCGCTGGCTGAGCTGAGACGGAAGGAATTGCCTTCGTCGACATTGCAAACTTTGGTGCGGCGGGGGCTGGTGCGCATCGATGAGCGGCCGGCGGTCTTTCGCATGGGCGGAGTGCAGAGCCAGCCGGGGCCGGTGCGTCTCAACGAGCCGCAGATGGAGGCGCTGGCGAGCCTGGCGACGGCTCTGGGGGCATTCCATGCCTTCCTCCTTCACGGCGTAACCGGCTCCGGCAAAACGGCGGTGTATCTGGCGGCGATGCAACGGGCGCTGGATCGGGGGCTGGCGTCGATTCTGCTGGTTCCGGAGATTGGGCTGACGCCGCAGATGGTGGGGCTGCTGGATGCGGCCTTCGGGCAGAAGGTGGCGCTGCTGCACTCGGCACTGACGCCGGAGGAGCGCAGCGAGCAGTGGCGGCGCATCCGGCGAGGCGAAGCGCCGATTGTGGTGGGCACGCGCTCGGCGATCTTTGCGCCCGCGCCGCGGCTGGGATTGATCCTGGTGGACGAGGAGCACGACCAGAGCTACAAACAGGAGGAAACGCCGCGCTACAACGCCCGCGATGTAGCCGTGATGAGGGCCAAGATCGAAGGGGCGGTGGTGGTGATGGGCTCTGCGACGCCGTCGCTGGAGAGCTGGCAGAACTCGGCTACGGGCAAGTATCAACGGATTGAGTTGAACGACCGCGTGATGAACCGCCCACTGCCCGCGGTGGAAGTGATCGACATGCGGCGCGAGTTTCAGGAGACGGGGCAGGAACAGCTTTTTTCGCGCGCGCTGGTGGAGCAGACGCAGACGGCGCTGGACAGGGGCGAGCAGGCGCTGATCCTGCTGAACCGGCGTGGCTACTCGTTTGTGGTGATGTGCCGGGCATGCGGAGAAAAGCTGGAGTGCCAGAACTGCGCCATCTCGCTGACCCACCATAAATCGGTGGCAGACGACGCCGGATTAGCGCGGGAAGGGCAGCGGCTGGAGTGCCACTACTGCGGATTTCGGCGGACGGTGCCGGCGCGATGCCCCAAGTGCGACAGCGAACACCTTTACTATCTGGGCGCGGGTTCGCAGCAGGGCGAAGAACGGCTGGGAGAAATCTTTCCCACGGCGCGCATCGGGCGCATGGATCGCGACACGGTGCGCGGGAGGAGCGATTTGGAGAGACTGCTGGCGCGGCTGCACTCGGGCGAGATCAACCTGCTGGTGGGCACGCAGATGATCGCCAAGGGCCACGACGTTCACGGCGTGACGCTGGTGGGCGTGGTGGGCTGCGACTACTCGCTGTCGATGCCCGACTTTCGCGCCGCCGAGCGGGTTTTTCAGTTGATGACGCAGGTTTCGGGGCGGGCCGGGCGCGGGGAGTTGCCGGGGCGGGTGGTGGTGCAGACTTACTATCCGGACCACTACGCGATTTTGGCGGCAAGCAAGCACGACTACGCGAGCTTTGTGGAGCGCGAGTTGAAATACCGGCGCTGGATGCACTATCCGCCCTTTGGAGTGCTGGCCAACGTGCTGGTGCAGTCGCCCAGACTGGAAGAAGCAGTGGGCTGGTCGGCGGTGCTGGGCAAGTGGTTTCAGGCGGCTGCGCCGGAAGGAGTGCGCGTGCTGGGGCCATGCACCGCGCCCATCGCGCGCATCAAGAATGTCTACCGCTTTCACCTGATTCTGAAGGCGGCATCGCGCAAGGCGCTGAATGCGGCGCTACGCGGGATGCTGGCGCACGCGGAGGCCGCGCAGATACCGCGCAGGAATCTGATTGTGGATGTGGATGCGATAAGGCTGATGTGAGCATCTACAAGGGATCAGGGATCAGAAAAACACACCAGTTGAGGTTCGTGGTAGGATATTCATACCGAGGCGGCGATCATGGCGAATCAGCAAGTACTTTTGGAGTATTTGGCAACCACCAAAATCGGGGAGAAGGGTCAACTGACGATTCCCAAGCAGTTCCGGGATGGCCAGGGGCTGGGGACCGGCGCGCCCGTTGTCGTCTTGCGACTGGGAGACGGCCTGATTCTTATACCGGAACAACAGCGATTCAGTCGCCTCTGTGAAGAGATCAGCGCATCCCTTACCAAGGGAGGGGTGAGTACGGAGGCGCTTTTGGCCACGCTCCCGGAGACTCGGCAGCGCCTCTTTGAGCGCCGCTATGGCGCCAGCGCGGCGTCGGCATCGGGAGCGCACGGCCGTTCTCGTGGGGATCGCAAGAGGTGACCGGCGCTCCGAGACTACGGATTTTCCTGGATTCAAATGTAATCACGGGAGGAATTGTCTCTTCCTGGGGGCTGGATAAAGCCGTTCTCTCTTTGTGCGCGTCGCGCATCTGCCGGTTGGTGCTGGCCGAGGCCGTGCGTGAGGAGGTGGAGGAGAACTTGCTTCTCGCTGCCGTGCGGTTCCGCGCGGAGGAGGCGGATGAGTTGATCGAGAATTACCGGCGATTGATTGAACTGACCAAGCCGGAGTTGATTCCTTATCCGAGTGCGGCTGCCGTACAGGCGAACCGGCATCTGATTCGCCATCAGCCCGATGTGCCGGTACTGCTTTCCGCCATGGCGGCAAAGCCAGACTGGGTAATAAGCAATAATTCAAAGCATTTCACGCAGGCTGTGGCGCAACGCGCAGGCTTGCGCATCGCTACTCCGAGGGAGTTTTTCCAAACGCTTTCGTCGTTGATTTTTTGAGGGAACAGGGAATAGGAATCAGAAAAACACGCCGGTTGAGGTTCGTGGATTCCCAGATCCCAAAGCGGGACCTGGAACACTCAATCATTTTGGGATGGTCGGACCAGGGCCATCCGTCGGCGTCTGGTGTTATTATGCGGCGATATCAAAGCGTTCAATCTTTGGCCGTTTATGATGAGATGCTTGCCACATATCGTAGCCCGCTTGCAGGTTGTACCAAAAGCTTGGATGGGTTCCGAGCGCCTCTGACAGGCGCAGCGACATATCCGCCGAGATGCCTGACGCGCCGTTGAGAATGCGCGAAAGCGTGGTGCGCGAGACGTGCAGGCGCTTGGCCGCGCCGGTCACATCCATCTCTCCAAGATATTCGCGCAAGACCTTGCCCGGATGCGGCGGATTGAACATTTGCGTCATGTCTCTAACTCCCGTGGTAATCCTGATAGTCGATCAAAATTGCATCTTCGCCTTCAAATCTGAAGGTGAGCCGCCAATTGCCATTGACCCGAATCGACCAATGGCCTGCCAAATTGCCCTTCAACGGATGCAATCGCCATCCCGGCGTCTTCAAGTCGGAGGGCGATTTTGCCCCATCCAGCGCGTAAAGCTGAAGGGAGAGCTTTTCGGCATGAGCCGGTTGGATGCCCGCTTTGCTCCCGGTCATAAAGAATTTCTCTATACCAGCGTGCCGAAAGCTCTTAATCACCTGTTAAGTGTAGCGCATCACGCACATGCGGTCAAGCAGGCACCTGCGGTGTGGCCAACTGCTCGCTATCCGCTCGCTTGAGGTTCGTGGTTCCCAGGCCCCAAAAGCGGGACTTGGGGCACCCGGCGCGGGATGCTGGCCCACGCCGACGCGGCGCAGATTCCGCGCAGGAATCTGATTGTGGACGTGGATGCGATAAGGCTGATGTGAGCGAAGTAGAGATAACGGAGTTAGTGGAGTGACGGGTCGGCAACTCCCACCCATCGCAAAGTACGCGATGGATGGGGCACCCGGCGTGGACTGGGAGGTCCACGCTTCAGCCGGCCAGGAGGCTGGCGCTACAGTTGGTCGGTGAAAGGCTGCGAACGACTATTACGCGGGATTGTAGTTGAAATTTGGTCCGAGCCAGTGTTCGGCTTCGGCGACAGTGATGGCTTTGCACTGGGCGTAGGCGGTTCGCTCGTCGCCCTCGGGCCACTCACCCCACACGCCATTGCAGAGGGCAAAACTCCGCGAGCCGCGCGAAGTCCCTTGCGTTCGCGGTGATGACTTCAATGCCGCAGCGCGCGGCGCTCGACGCGATCAGAGCATCGTTGGTCAGCCGCGAGCGGCCGATGCTCTCGTAGCCATACTTGTTCGCGATGCGGTTAAGCAGTAGACCGGCCCGGCTCCAGTCGCGCTGGTTGGGAACCAGCAACCGGCGAGCCCGCTCAAACTCCAGCTCAATCTTCTGGACGATGCGGTGGTCACGGGAACTCACTCCGGCGTACAACTCTTCCAGCACCACCGAGGAACCCCAGATCGGCTGAGGCCCGAGCCAGCGAAGCAGGGCGAGACCGTTCAAGCCACCATCGCGCAGCGAGCGGATATAAATTGATGAGTCGAAAAGGACTTTCATTTGTTACTTGCCCAGTACGCCCTCGCCGAGCGCACCGAAGAGATCCCGAATCTCAATGCCACTGCGGAAAAACTCCTCGTGCGCCTTGCGTACGCGCCGGTCGCGCTGCTCTTCGGCAATCGCCAGATCAAGGGCGCGCTCGACGGTCTCGGTCTCCGTGGGCGCATCCAGCAACTTCTGCGCGCGCTTGAGCTTGGCGGCATCAAGGCGGAAATGCTTGTGAACCAACGTGGCAGTTGACGCTCCCATATCGCCCTCCGATCACTTATCTTACCACGGATGTACACAAATACTGAAATTATGTACACGCAATCGTTTGGTGCCGGAGATGGTCGATCCGCCACAATTTATCATTGCAAATCCCGATGAAACTGAACGGTTCGTCTCGCGGCGCGCAGCAGGCGCACGTAGATGGACCAGTGTGCCGGACGTTCGAGAGGGATTCCAAGCGAGAGCGTTGCGCGGTCGAAGCAGTCTTCGAGGCAGGCATCGTGCAGTGGGCGAAAAAAGAGCGGCCAGCTCAGCAGAGCGGGACCCGTGGCCTGCATCTCGATCACATGGCGCAGAACGGTCGCTCCCTGCCGATCCTCAACTTCAAAACGATGCGTACCATTGAAGCCGCGCGGAGCGGAAAAGCGGAAGAGAATCGAGTGGCCGGGGCGGTACTGCTCGATAGAGTAACGAACAGGACCGTGCCCGCCAACCGCGCCCACAACCAGGGGCCGGTCGAAGCGCATCGGCGGCCATTTGCCAAGCGGCCAGAGGCGATCCTCGCGGCTGGCCAGGGAATCGATCAGTGCGCCAACAGTGGCCAAGGGCAGAGGGAACTCGCGCTCGTGAACATTGCGAACGTACATCGAGGCAGGCACGGCCTTTCTCGGGCGGACCCTTACTTGGCTGGTGAGCCTGTCTCCAGCGCGTGCAGTTCCTTGCCGGGTTTGAAGCGCACCGCCTTGCCGGGGGTGATGCTGACCTCGGTGCCGGTGCGGGGATTGCGGCCGATGCCGGTCTTACGGGCGCGGACGCTGAAAACGCCAAAACCGCGCAGTTCAATGCGCTCGCCGGCGGTCAAAGCCTGCTTGAGGCCCTCGAATACCGTATCCACGGCAGCCTCCGCCTTGGTGCGGGGCAGGCCGGTACGCTCGATCACATGATGGACGATGTCCTGCTTAATCAAAGGGGTACCTCACTGGCGCAACTGAATAGACTGTACTACGAACCATGGGGGTGATGCTACAGACTTTAGAGTGTTTATAGAATAGCGGGATGCAAATGCAATGAATAGGTGTTCCAGAATTATGAGTAATTACAAAGATTTCCACAGGCAAGTTTACAGAAGCAACGCAGATTTGTGGAAAATAATTACCAGGCAGAGTGTTTTACATGACGCCTGAAAACTCCTCTTTTTTTCTGTTTGTCTTGAGTTAGGCCCTGTTTTTGGCGGTTTAGCTCTCCCCATCCCCAATATTTCAGCATTTGAAAAGTGAGAAGAGCCGGGCTGTTTCTGTAACGGCAGAGTAACGAACTGCCGGGAATCGCTCTATCTTATTGAAATAAATGGAGATAAAATATTTTCATTTCCGAGCATAATTGACCATACGCCGAAACGGATTTTCCACAGACTTATTAACAGAAACAACGCAGATCTGGGGAATAGGAGTTCCCAGGCTGCATGCAAACCATGAAACCTGGGAACTCCTTTTTTTTACAAGATTTGGCGATAGCCTCTTATCCGCGTATTACAAGTTCAGCCCTTCCTCACACATACATTCATGCATTTTGTAATCCAAACCGGCCGCTTAGGCCGGGAGATAGGTATGTGCGGGAGAGTCAGGGTGCGCGTTTCGGCCGGCATGTTGTAGCCTGTCTGGGGATACCTTGGCGTGTTCGACAGGTGGCTTGCCCGGTATGCCGGTTTGACAGGCTTGAGAGCCGTGGCGCCAGATACGCGGCTTATTCGAGCGGTTCCACAAATTACGTGCCCTCTCTGGCAGCGAGCAAGGTGGCTTTTACTTCCACCCCAGCGACGAAGACCAGTCGCCGGGGACCTCGGTTGAGGAAAAAGCCACTCAGCGGCAATGGCTTCGGAGTACAGCAATTGTGGAACCGCTGTAACGACTCAATGAGGATGACTCGACAACCCGCGCCGATCAAGAGCCGCGGAGTGGAAAGGAACAGAATATGAAAAAGACATTTGCGTTGATCTGTCTGAGTTTCATGATTTCATCGGCTGTCTTTGCTGCTACCACGCGGGAAAGCCTGCAGGACCGCATCGACGCGGCCAAGGCAGTAATGGACGAGATCATGAAGGCCCAGGACAGGAGCATTCCCCTGGATGTCCTTCGTCACGCCACCTGCGTTGCCGTGGTGCCGGGGATGATCAAGGGAGCCTTTGTGTTCGGCGGGCAGTATGGGCAGGGGGTAGTGACCTGCCGCACGGGACACGGCTGGAGCGCGCCGGTGTTTATTCGCATGGCAGGAGGATCCTTTGGATTTCAGATTGGCGGCCAATCCACAGACCTGGTTCTGGTGGCGATGAATGATCGCGGCTTGCAGGATCTGCTGAAGAGCAAGTTCAAGATCGGCGGAGACGCCTCCGCGGCGGCGGGCCCTGTGGGCCGCGAGGGGCAGGCCTCCACGGACTGGAAGATGGGAGCCGAGCTGCTCAGCTACTCGCGCAACAAGGGAGTCTTTGCGGGCGTCGACCTGGACGGCACCAGCGTGAGCCAGAACAAGGAAGACACCGAGCTCTACTATGGCAAGCCGCACAGATTTGAACACATTCTCAGAGGCGACGTTCCGGTCCCTGCGGGTGCGGAGGAGTTTGTCAGGACCGTGGCGCATTACTTTGCCGAGGCCAGGAACCGCTAATACCGGCAAAGCGGCGAACAGGAGCGGGGCATTCCGGCAACGGGCTGCCCCACTTTTGCTTTGCACGGTAGAATCCGCGGCGGGGGACTAAACTTTACCTGTATGCGAGAGAAGCTCGAGTTCTGGCTTGTTATGGCGGTGACGCGTCCCCTGGGATGGTTGCCGCGCGGGCTGGCGCGTTGCGCGGCCGGCGTGCTGGCGTGGATTGTGTACTGGCTGCACGGCCGCTTGCGCCGCGTGGGCAAGCGCAACCTGGCACTAGCCTATCCGGAGCTCTCATCACGAGAGCGTAAAGCCATTCTGCGAGGGGTCTATCGCTCCCTGGGGCGGCAGTTGGTCGAATTCTGCCGCATGGCGCGCTACACCCCCGAAAATACCCAAGGCTGGATTCGCTACGAGGGGTTGGACCACTACCTGGCCGCGCGGGCGCGCGAAAAGGGAGTGCTGATCATCACTGGGCACATGGGCGCATGGGAGCTGTCGAGCTTTTATCACTCGCTGATGGGCTATCCAATGAGCATGGTCGTGAGGCCGCTCGATAACTGGAGGCTGGACAAATATGTGAACGGCATACGCTGTCTGCACGGCAACCTCGTGCTGCCCAAGGATGATTTTGCGCGCGGGCTGCTGACAGCCATGCGCCAGGGCGAGACGGTGGGAATTTTGATGGACACGAATATGACCCCGCCGCAAGGGGTCTTTGTGAAATTCTTCGGGAAACAGGCCTGCACGGCTTCGGGAGTGGCGCGCGTGGCGCTGAAGACCGGCGCGGCGGTTTTACCGGGATTCATGCTGTGGGAGGAGGCGGAGCGGCGCTACGTGCTGCACTTCGGCCCGCAACTGGTCTTCGAGCGGACCGACGATGATGAGGCCGACATTGTGGCCGCAACGCAGCTATGCACCAGCGTCATAGAGAAGTGGATCCGGCGCTATCCTGACCAGTGGCTATGGATTCATCGCCGCTGGAAGACGCGGCCGGCGGGCGAAGCGGGGATTTACTGAGGAGTCAGACATGACGCTGGGCGAACTGATCGAAGCTCTGGGCGGCAAAGTGGTTGCGGGAGGCCAGGAGCGGCTGGTCAACGGCGTGAACTCCGTCGAGCTGGCCGGAGCCGCGGAGCTGGTTTTTGCCGAGGATGCGGCGTCTGCTGCCAAGGCACTGGCTAGCGAGGCTGGCGTGGTTGTGCTGCGGAGCGGGACAGGAGCTTTATGCTCTCCCACCCTTGGCAGCGATGAAACTGCTGCCAAGGATGGGGCACCCAGCAATTCGTGGCAAGGCAAGTGTGTTGTGGAGGCCGAGCAGCCGCGGCTGTGGTTTGCGCGGGCGGCAAAAATGCTCAAGCCTGCGCTGCCGGCAACTGGAGTGCATCCCACGGCGGTGGTTGGCGCAAACGTAAAGCTAGGCGAAGGCGTGAGCATCGGCCCCTGCGCGGCGGTGGGCGAGAACGCGCACATCGGCGCGGGAACGCGCATCGAGGCTGGAGCTGTGATCGGCGAAGGCGTGCGCATCGGCGAAAACTGCCGCATCTATCCGCGCGCAGTGCTTTATCCGGGGACCACGCTGGGCAATTGGGTCATCGTTCATGCCGGCGCGGTGCTGGGAGCGGACGGCTTTGGCTATGTGAGAGACGAGAAGAGCGGCGCTTACACGCAGTTTCCGCAACAGGGGACGCTGCTGATTGAAGACGACGTGGAGATCGGCGCCAACTCGACCATCGACCGCGGGGCGCTGAAACAGACCAGGATCGGGCGGGGAACGAAATTCGACAACCTGGTGCACGTGGGGCACAACTGCGAAATCGGCGAGGACGTGATTCTGGTGGCCGGGGTGGGCATCAGCGGCTCGTGCACGGTGGGCAACGGCGCGGTGATCGCCGGGCAGGTGGGCATCGGCGACCACGCGCACATCGGCCCCGGCGTGATTCTGGGCGGGCAGGCGGGCGTGCTGAGCGGCAAGACCGTTACCAACGAGGGCCTGGGCGTGAAGCCGGGAACCGTGCTGTGGGGCACTCCGGCGCGACCGCTCACGCAGGTTCTAAGGGAGATTGCGGTGGTGGCGCGGCTGGCGAAAAGACAAAAGCCGGGGACCAGGGACTAGGGACTAGGACGGAGCTACTAGCTTCTAGCTCATGTCGCCTGTGAAACGGAACTAGCAACTACAAGCTAAAAGCTAGAAGCTAATGTGGTGAGTCGAAAGTTCCTTGAACAACAACCGCAGATTTTTCGACTCACCACCCCCAGGCTGAAGAGAACGCCTGGGGCCCCGTTCGCTCAGGATGACAGTGTTGTTCGATTGTGAACTTCGGACTCAGGACATTGAGTTGTTCTACTGCGACCTTCGGATTCAGGACACTAAAAGCTAGTTGCTTATCTGAGTTTCTCTTTCATCAAGCGTCCCCGGCGCGTGTATCTCCGGCGTAGGCGGGCGGGGCGCGGCGGGCTCGGTATTGCGGAGCAGGATGGCTATGCCACGCGCGCCGTCCATGCGGCTTTCCACCAGCAGTTCATAGGCCAGGTTAAGAAACTCCGGGTGATGCTCGAAGTGCTTGCTGGTGGCCTGGACGGTGTGGACGACGTGGGCGGCGGAGAAGGCCTCGCGCTGAAAGCCGGCCACGCCAATCAGGAAACCTTTCATCAGCGCAAACTGGGCCGTCAGCAGAGCGCACTCCCGCGCCATGGAGAACGACTCTCCGGCTCGCGCATCTTCTTTTCCAAAGGGAAAGCGGAGGCGAAGGATGGTGTTAATCAGGTAGTTCTCCAGGATGTACGGGTGGCGATCAAAGAACGGCGCATAGTAGCGGTCGTGCGCCTGCGCGCTACGCTCGGTGAGGCTTTCCAGGGTTGCGCCGGGGCCGTTGCCGATGCCCGCGGTGAAGGCCTGGATGCACTCCACAAAACGCGGCCTCACGTTGGAGCGATGCAACATCAACCCCGCCAGCCGCAGCACTACGTCCATTTGTGCAGTGCGATCCAGCGGCAGGGCTTCCATGGAGGTCAACAGAGCACCTGAAGTGACCGCGGCTTGAAAATCGCGGAGAAACTCGGGAACGCTACGCTGAAGCTCGCCACTTCTGATGGCGTCCAGCCGGCGGCAAAAAAGGCCCAGCAGAAACAGCCGCTGCCAGAGCGGGTAGGCGCGATTGCGAACCAGCGCCAGGACAAACTGGCGGATGGGCCAGAACCACGCATGGAGCGAGAGCGGGTAGGCCGGCACTTCAGTCCCGTCTGTGATGCCAGGCGAATCGGCGGGGGCCTCAGTCCTTGAGGCAGGCTTCTGGTCAGAATCCGGCGGCTCCGGCGTGAGCAGTTCCGGAGTGAGCAGAACCAGTCGCGCGGCCTCCGGACAAGAGAGCAAGAGCGCCGTCTCCTGGATACCGCCCTCGGAATGAACGACGCGCGGATAGGTGGCGCAGGTGTGGGAGAGATATTCCGTGCCCAACTCGATCTGAATGAGGCACAGGCGATCGGCGGTAAGCAGCGGGCACTGGCTTGCGCCGTCCATGCGGATTTTGGCGAAGTTGACGGACTTTGCGCCTTCCGGCATGGCCAGAATGTTGGCGTCGATCAGCGTACGCAACTGGCTGTCGGGAAGATGCTGGTACTTTTCATAGGCCGCCTGGTCGATAGGCACGCCCCATCCCTGGCAGCATGTGTCCTCGCAATCCGAGCCGATACAGCGAAAGCTCTTAGCATAGGTGGCGCGAAGCGGCGGAGTTTGAGGCAAGCTGTGCTCCTGGCAGCAGGACGGCGCACCTCTGCTGCGACCGGGGATGCGATCTGTATCGAAACGAGGCACATGGTAAGCCAATGAGGGTCGAGACGGATTGGAAATTTTACAGAAATGACGGACTTCTTTGCAGCATGTCTCTATTCAAAGTTTGGCCTAGAACATTTCTATTGTTCTTGTAATGCTGGCATCGTGCTATCCCACCCTAGCCGCAAAAAACAAAGACGCGGCGAGGGTGGGGCACCCAGACCTTAAACTAACCATGAAAAGGGTCTAGTTCCGCAGCAGCATGGTGAGGCCGCGCGCATTGTCCATTTTTTGGGAGACCAGAAGCTGGTAGGCCATGTCGAGATGCTTCGGAGTATGTTCGAAATGCTTGAACACGACCTGGATCGCCTGCACCACGTGCTCGGCGGAGAATGCCTCCTGGTGGCAACCTGCAACTCCGATGAGCAGACCCTTGATGAGCGCAAATTTGGTAGCCAGCAAGGTGTATTGCCGTTCCGGCTCCTGGATGGCCGCGGTGTCGAAGACCATTGTCCCATAGGGAAACAACTCCCTGAAGATCGTATTGATCAAATAATTTTCCAGGATATAGGGATATTTTTCGAAGAATGGCGCGTAGTAGCGCTGGTAGGCAGAAGCATATTGAGCCACCTGCATCTCCATCGCGGTTTCATTTTCCACCAAGGCGCCTTTGATGAAATCCTTGAGAGACTGATGGAAGCGTGGACTCGACTGGATGCTGTCCACGTTGAGCCTGACCAGCTCCACCAGGATATTCAGTTGCAGCGTCAGGTCAGCGGGGATGGTCTCCATGGAGGCGCGCAAGCTGCCCGAGCCAACCGCGGCGGAAAAATCGCGCAGCAGCGAGGCAATGCCGCGATCGAGCTTGCCGCGGGTAATGGCATCAAGACGCCGGCAAAATGTACCCAGCAGAAACATGCGCTGCCAGAGCGGGTAAGCGCGATTGCGGATCAGGCCGAGGGCAAACTCGCGGAGCGGCCAGAACCATGCGCGAGGCCCCCTGGCGTCCGTTGCTGCGTCATCCCAGGTTACCTGCCGGGCGTTGGTGATGCTCTCCGCGAGAAGATCTGGATTGAGAAGAACCAGACGCGCGGCTTCAGGACAGGCGAGGGAGAGGGATGTGTTCAGCAGTTTGTCGATGTTGTGCTGGATGCGCGGAAAGGTCGAGCAGATTTTAGAGAGGTAGCTCTCGCCGTGTTCCACCTGAATCTGGCAGAGGCGCTCCGCGGAGAGAAACGGGCACAGGCGCAAGGGGGGCAGAAACCGTATCTGCGCGAAATCCGCCGGGGGCGATTCCTCCGCGTTTTCCGGGGCGCGCACGATATTGGCATCGATCAGCACACGCAACGGCCCGGCAGGAATTGTCTGGTACTTTTCATAGGTGGCCTGATCGATGGCCACCTTCCATCCTACGCAGCAGATATCCTCGCAGGCGGGACCGATGCAGCGAAAGTGCTGGGAATACTCGGGGAGGATCAGCTTGGTCTTTCGCAACCTGCGCTCCTGTCGGCGGACGGGCGTAGCGGAAGGGCACACCACCGCATCATCCTGTAATCAGATGCTTCTCAGAACGAGGCACACGGCGTTCCTGTGTGCAGGCTGAAAGATTGGAAAGTCTTAAGCGGAATCGGAATCTGCAATCGGGCTGTGTTTGCCTCAGAAGGGATGGTAGTGTATCAGTATAAAATCTCACTTTCGCCGAATCTTAGTTTGCCGTATACAAATAAAGTCCAAGAAATAAAAGGCCAAGCAGGTAATACATGGCAACATTCTGCCAAAAAGTCTTGGGATCCGTGGCGCGCATAACTATTCCTTGAAACTTCACTAAGCAAGCTCCGGTGACCGTAGAGATCAGTGCCATACCGATTAAAACGATCCCAAGAATCAGGGATATATCGTGCCGTGCCATTAAATATCCATACCAATATGAATCGTGATCCATGTCAGGCATCCTCTTAGAAATCAAACTGGGACACTACTAGAAGGGCTTCTCGGTCAAAAACGGCTCCGGCTTGAGCGAGCCGTCGCGCTGTTTGACCAGCATCTGCACCTTGCCCTCGGCGGCGTCCAGTTCGGCCTTGCAGGCGGCGGAGAGGCCCACGCCCTCCTCGAAGAGCTTGAGCGACTCCTCCAGGGCCAGATCGCCCTTTTCCAGTTGATCGACGATGGATTCCAGCTTCTTGAGCGAGTCTTCAAATGAGGGCATAAGGATTACTCCGAAACAGGTTTGGGCAGCACCGAGGCGATGACCTCGGCGGCTGCGGCGTAGCGTCCGAAGGGAGCGCTGACCTGCACGCCCTGGACCATGGGTCGCACGGCTGCCAGCATCTCCTGGGCGATGAGGATGCCTTCGCGGCGGGCGGCGTCGGGCGAGCCGGTGCGGGCCATGCGCTGCATGATTTCATCGGGCATGGAGACGCGCAGGTCGTTCTTCATGAACTCCGCGTTGCGCAGGCTGGTAAGGGGCCAGATGCCGGCGATGACGGGAATGCGATGGCCCTCGATGCGCTTGAGGAAGCTCTCCAGCAGGCGCAGGTCGAAGACCGGCTGGGTGATGGCGTACTCGGCGCCGGCCTCGACCTTGTAGAAAAAGCGGCGCAACTCCTGCTCGATGTCGGGCGTGCCGGGGTTGGCGGCCACTCCGATGGTGAAGTTGGTGCTGGCGCCGATGGCGTTGGCGCCGATGTCCAGGCCGTGGTTCAGGCGATTCACGATGTTGACCAGGCCGATGGAATCCACGTCAAAGACCGCGGTGGCGTCGGGGTAGTTGCCCAGCTTGGGCGGGTCGCCGGTAAGGCAGAGAATGTTGTGCAAGCCAAGGGACGATGCGCCCAGCAGGTCCGACTGGATGGAGAGCAGATTGCGGTCGCGGCAGGTGTAATGGAGAATGGTCTCGATGCCGGTTTGCTGTTGAATCTGGATGCACAGGCTTTGGGCGCTCATGCGGGCCGAGGCGCGCGGCGAGTCGGGCACGTTGATGGCGTGGACGCCCAGTTGCGCCAGCTTGCGCGCGCCTTCGATCTCAGTGGCGCCGGAGATGCCGCGGGGGGGCACGATTTCGACCAGAGTGACGAAGCTGCCCTGGGCAATCAGGGAGCCGATGCGAGAGCGCTCGCCCAGGGGTTTGGGCGGGGTTTCGGTGGACAAGGCCGGCGCCGCGGCGGTGACCTGAACGCGCGTCTGCGCATCGATGGCGCGCATGGCCGAGCGCATGGCGCGAATATGGTTAGGCGTGGTGCCGCAGCAGCCGCCCACGAACTGCACACCGGCGGTGATGGCGTTGCGGGCAAATTCGGCCATGTACTCGGGTGAGCAGAGATAGATATTGCGCCCCTCGACGGCGCGGGGCAGGCCGGCGTTGGGCATGGCGGCCAGAGGCAGCGCGGTGGCGGCGCGCATGGCCTCAATGGCGGTAAGCACGGTGGTCGGACCGGTGGAGCAGTTGACGCCGATAGCTCCGGCGCCCCACTCGGTAAGCAGCGCCGCGGCCTGCGCGGGCGAGGAGCCGTCCAGGCAGTTGCTCTCTTCGTCCACGGTCACCATCACCAGCACAGGCAGGCCGGGGGCAATCTCGCGCGCGGCCGCCAACGCTTCCCGGGCCTCGTTCAGCGCGGGCATGGTTTCGATGATGATGAGGTCCACGCCGGATTCAGCCAGGATGGCAATCTGCTCGGCAAAGGCCGCGCGTGCTTCGTCCAGGCCGGTCTTTCCCAACGGCTCCAGGCGCACCCCCAGCGGGCCCACGGAGCCTGCAACCCATGCCGTCCCAGCCTGCTTTTCCCTGAGGTGCTCGACGGCCTGGCGTGCCAGCCGCACCCCGGCGGCGTTGATCTGGGCCACATTGCCGGCCAAACCATAGCGGGCCAGCCGGAAACGGTTGGCGCCAAAGGTGTTGGTCTCAATGATCTCGGCGCCGGCCTGCAGGTACTCTTCATGAATCGACAGGATCATGCCTGGGTCGGAAAGGTTCAGCTCGTCGTAACAGCGGTTGATGAAGACGCCGCGGGCGTAGAGAACGGTGCCCATGGCACCATCGGCGAGGACGGGGCGGTTGGCGAAGATGTCGGCAAATTGCGTCATTCTTGTGCCATGTTAAGCTACGCCGGTCTGCCGCGCAAAAAGTAATTTCAATTAACGGCATACCAAAGCATCCATTGGCGCGTCTCGATAAAGGCAACGGTGAATTCAGTCTGCCGTCAGGCTGGGCTGTTTTGTTATACTTCGGTAGTCATCAGCTGGGGCTGCGCCGGTACAGGGCCTGATACTACCATTCGCCTGCCGGACCTGCAACCGCCGTCAAATTGTTCACGCCGCGGCTTTGGCCGCGGGCAAGCTGCGCGCACACACAGCGCCATCTGTCGAGGTAAGGGATTTTGAACAAGAGAAGTTTTTGGATGATCACCGTCGCGGCCCTGCTGGTTGCAGCCGCGCTGGCAGGTTGTGGAACCACCACCTATTTTGCGGGCCGGACGCTGCCGCCCAGCGGAATTGCCAATCGCGTTCTGATCGCAATCCAGAATCCCAGCGCCTTAACCACCGGTACCCTGCAGTTCGTGGATGCCTACTATGACATCCGCTTCAAATACAA